>Ga0208980_10002818_pt1 | contig 10552 bp, 7 predicted proteins | sample WetSurMetagenome_3_FD_187993 | JGI IMG/M metagenome (GOLD analysis project Ga0208980, IMG submission 187993) | Wetland microbial communities from Twitchell Island in the Sacramento Delta, sample from surface sediment Aug2011 Site A1 Bulk (version 2) | ecosystem: Environmental > Aquatic > Marine...
AGTATTACCTAGAGGGGAAAGACCAGTCTGAAATAGCCCGCGAGGTGGGTGTGACCCGATCAATGGTATCCCGTATGCTTACAGAGGCTCGAAGCCGCGGGATAGTGGAGATACGCATCAACCGACCGGTGAACTCTGATCACAAATTGGCTGAAGCTCTTCTGGATAAGTATGGAATCGATTCCGTATTCGTTGCGGAGGTGGAGGATACCAGTTCGGAGCACCTCCTCCAGGTTCTCGGTCCAGCGGGTGCTGAGGTTCTCCAAAAGCACCTCAATAGAGATTCGGTCATTGGAGTTGCCTGGGGAACATCAATCAGCGCTGTTGTGGATGCAGTTCAACCGGTTAACGGGCTGGCAGTGAAGGTAATCCAACTGGTTGGAGCCCAGGGAGCCAAGAATGCAGAATATGATGGTCATGCACTCGTTTCCCGCCTGGCAGAGAAATTGAGAGGAGAAGGGTATTTCTTAAACGCTCCCTGCTTATGCCAGACCCCCGAGATTGCTTCATCAATGCGGGAAACCCGGGGCATCCGGGAGACGATCGAGATGGGCAGGGAAGCGGATATCGCTTTGGTAGGAATTGGCACCACAGAGACCGAATATTCCAGCTTTTTCCTCTCCGGGCTTCTAACGGAGGAGGAGCTTGCCGAAATTCGCCAGAAGGATGTTGTTGGCGATGTGGCTGGTAATTACTTTTACAGAGATGGTTCTGCATATATGGATCCCTTTCTGAGCAGGATGATCACCATCCGCTGGGAAGACCTGGTCCGCATCCCTGTCAGGATTGGGATAGCCGGTGGGCCAGGAAAAGTGGAAGCTATCCGAGCAGCTTTAATTTCCCAATTGGTGAATTCGTTGGTGACTGATAGTGTCACCGCAAAACAGATACTAGAAGAAAACTAAACCTATTATTTTTTTGAGGGAAGAATGGAAAAAGAACAGAAAGAGGAATTATTTCAAAACCGGGTGGAGCGCTTAAATTTATCCAGCGATAATTTGCTGGAGATGTATCGAACGATGTGCCTTATCCGGCAGTTCGAATTAATGGCGGATAAACTATATGCCCTGGGTAAGGTTCACGGGACAATGCACCTTTCGGCCGGACAGGAAGCGGTGGCGGTTGGCCTGGGTCGGGCAGTCCGTCTGGATGATTACCTGATCAACCACCATCGCGGTCACGGTCACTTTATTACCAAAAACGCAGATATCAACCTGATGATGGCAGAATTCCTGGGGAAGGAAGCCGGATATTGTAAAGGCCGTGGCGGTTCCATGCACATCGCGGATTTCAGCTCTCACAATTTAGGCGCAAATGGGATCGTTGGAGGAGGCATCCCCCATTCGCTGGGGGTTGGTCTCGGTTTACAGATGCAAAAAAGTGATCAAATTTGCATTTCCATTTTTGGTGACGGAGCATCGAATGAAGGTGTTTTCCATGAGTCACTGAACATGGCTGCCTTATGGAAATTGCCGATATTGTATATTTGCGAAAATAATAAATACGGAATGTCAATGGATATTGAACGGGTATCCGCCAAGCTACCTATTGCTCAGCGTGCCGAAGCTTATGGCATCCCCTGGTTTTACATCGATGGCAATGACTTGTTGACTGTTTACGAGACTGCCCGGAACGCGGCGGAAAAGATCCGCTCCGGCGCGGGGCCTGTCTTCATTGAAACCCAGACTTACCGTTATTTTGGCCATTCAAAAAGTGACCGGAACCTTTACCGCACCAAGGAAGAGATCGAAACCTGGCGGAACACCAAGGATCCGATCAAACGTTTCGGAAGCCAGCTGAGCGAAAGCGGATTGATGACTGATACATTAGCTGAGGAAATTGACAAAGAAGCCTTAAGCATTATCGAAGCCGCCGTGGCATTTGCCGATGCTTCCCCCGACCCCGATCCTTCCACTGTCACGGAGTATGTCTATGCCTGAGATCACTTACCTCGAAGCAATTCGAACTGCCTTATGGGAGGAAATGAAGCGCGATGAACGCGTGTTTATTATCGGCGAGGATATCGGCCGTTACGGTGGGGCATTCGGCGTCACCCACGGGATGTTGGATGAATTTGGGGATAAACGCATCATCGAAACCCCCATTTCCGAACCGTCCATTATCGGAGCGGCGGTCGGAGCAGCCTTGCTGGGGATGCGCCCAATCGCCGAGATCATGTTCATGGATTTCACCCTGCTGACCTTTGATCAGCTTGGCAACCAGGCAGCGAAAATGCATTATATGTTCGGTGGAAAGGCCACCGTCCCCATGGTTGTTCGCATGCCCAGCGGCTCTGGGACCGGAGCAGCTGCCCAACACTCCCAATCCCTGGAAACCCTGTTGATGCACATGCCAGGGCTCAAGGTCGTCACGCCCTCAACACCATATGATGCCAAAGGCCTGTTGCTCACTGCGATCCGTGATCCAAACCCAGTATGTTTTATTGAGCATAAGGTGCTCTATAAATCCAAAGGGGAAGTGCCTGAAGGTGAATATACCATCCCCTTCGGAGTAGCGGACGTGAAGCGCGAAGGAAAAGATCTGACGATTGTGACCAATGGCATCATGGTCCAAAAATCCCTGGCCGTGGCAGAACGCCTTTCGGGGGAGGGGATCGAGGTGGAAGTGGTTGACCCACGTACCATGGTCCCGCTGGATAAGGAAACCATCATTGAATCGGTAAAGAAAACTGGCAAACTGCTGGTCGTCCACGAGGCTTGCGAGACAGCAGGCTGGGCGGGGGAGATAATGGCAGTGGTTTCCTCCAGCCGGGCGTTTGATTACCTGGACGCGCCGATGCGCAGGCTAACAGGTAAGAACGTTCCAATCCCCTATAACCGCGTTCTGGAACGTGCTGCGGTTCCCCAGGAAGAGGATATTGAGCGCGAGATCCGCGCAATCCTGAAAGGCGAATATTAAAATGCCAACCCCTGTGATCATGCCAAAGGTCGATATGGACCAGGAAAAAGCCACCATTATTTCCTGGGAGAAAAAAGAAGGCGAGGCAGTGAAACAGGATGAAACCATTCTCACCGTGGAAACGGAAAAGGTAGCCATCGACGTCTCCTCACCAGCCACTGGCATCCTCGCCGGGATCAAATTCCAGTCCGGGGATGTTGTCCCCGTGGCGACTGTGATCGCACAGATCCTCAAACCCGGAGAAACCCTCACGGATCAACCGGCAGCGACCCCGGCACCAGCAGTAGCGCCCCCCCCACAAACAATCGCCAACGCCCAGCCAGCACATTCTATTCCAGTGCAAGCCAGCCCGCTGGCAATGCGCGTGGCGCAGGAACTTGGTGTTGACATTACCGAGGTTCCAGCCTCGAAGGGGAAGATCACCCGGGAGGACGTCGAGGCGTATGCAGCTTCCCTTAAGGGCCGCATAGAATTGATAGAGAGCCCGGCGCGGAGAGTTGCCGCAACCCCAGCAGCCAGGCGCATCTCCAAAGAAACCGGTATTCCTCTGGATGGGATACCGGGCAGCGGCCCCTTCGGGCGTATCCAGGCAGCCGACGTCAAATCGGTAACAGTTACTGTTTCCGCTGCCAGCTCCGCGGAAAGACCCGCACAGATTATTCCTCTCATTGGAATACGCAAAAAGATTGCCGAGCGGATGCAATTCAGTTTTCAGGATGCCCCGCATATCGCCGAGAGTGTGGAAGCCGATATCTCCCGCCTGGAGGATGTCAGGGTGCACCTCAATGAGCTAGCTGCCCTGAAAGGGGAGGGAAAAGTTTCTCTCACTGCCATTCTGGTGAAGCTGACCGCCTGGGCGTTGGAACGCCACCCCTACATAAACTCATCTTTGATCGACGAGAAGATCCACCTTTGGAGGGATATTAATATCGGGGTGGCCACAGCGCTGGAGGACGGCCTGATCGTCCCGGTGGTGCATGCTGCCAATAAGCTTTCGTTTGGGGAGACGGCGGAGAAGTTGAATGATCTGAGCCAGCGCGCCAGGGAAGGGAGGCTGGAGCTGGCAGAGGTTCAACGGGGCACGTTCACCATTTCTAACCTGGGCATGTTCGGCATTCGCCAGTTCCGGGCGGTGATCAATCCGCCGGAATGTGCCATCCTGGCAGTCGGGGCAGCCGTGAGAAAACCGGTAGTGATCGATGACCGCGACACGGTTTCGGTTCGACCGGTGATTGTCTTCACCCTTTCAGCTGACCACCGTGTGATCGATGGCGTGGTGGCTGCAAAATTCCTGGTGGATTTAGTTAAGGTCGTGGAACACCCGGAGATCATGATAGCTTAAAGAAATTTTCCACTGAAACAAACCTGCCTCACTGGTAGGTTTGTTTTTTAAGACTAAATCATTTCAATAGAAGTTTCTTGATAAATTCATGGTATCTGGGGGATGAAAAGAAAAATGAGCGTTTTAGAAATTGCCTACTTGACATTTGTATTTTAGATTGCTATTATGTTATCGATAACGGGAACGATAACGGGAACGATAACATATGCTCACCAGGTCCAATCGACCAACCATCAAGCAGGTTGCCGCTGCGGCGGGGGTGTCCACGCAGACTGTTTCCCGTGTGTTGAATGACCGCCCGGATGTTTCCCCGGAGACCCGCGAAAGAGTTCTGAACGTAATTGAAGATCTGGGCTACCAGCCCAGCGCGGTGGCACGCAGCCTGATCCAGCAGCGTAGTTATACCCTTGGTGTGGTGACAGCCGGGCTAAAATATACCGGCCCTTCGCGAACCTTGAGCGGTATCACCCAAGCAGCCGCAAATAAGGGTTATTCTCTCCTCCTTATGGAACTGCCCAGTTTTGATTCCAACAATGTGACCCCCATCCTGCAGGAGCTTTATTCGCGGCATGTGGATGGGGTTATCTGGGCAGTTCCGGAGGTGGGTGAAAATCGCGACTGGCTGGATGCTCCCCATTTGGATCCCAAGGTCCCAACCGTATTCCTAAATATGGAATCCCGCAAGGATACCCCCATAGTCTCCATCGACAATTACCTTGGCGGACGCATGGTGATGGAGCACCTCTTTGAGCAAGGTTACCGCCGTATTGGGCACATCTCCGGCCCGCTGGATTGGTGGGAAGCCCGCCAGCGCATGGTCGCCTGGAAGGACATGCTTAAAGAAAAAGGTATTAATGCCAATGATAATCACTGGGTGGAGGGCAACTGGTCTTCCTCCAGTGGCGCACGGGCTGCCCAGGTTCTTTTCGAGAAATATCCCGAAATGGACGCCGTTTTCGCCGCCAATGACCAGATGGCCCTCAGTGTGCTGCAGGCAGCGTGTGAGCGGAGCCTGAGCGTGCCGAAGGATTTCGGCATCGTCGGTTTTGATAACCTGGAAGAATCACCCTACTTTTGTCCCTCTTTATCCACCGTCCAGGTGGAGCAGCAGAATATGGGGAAGGCCGCCGTGGAACGGATCGTTCGGATCATCGAAGCAGGCTGGCAAAATACAGAGGTTGCTGAACCCCTTTCTGTGGTTTTTAAACCAACACTGGTCGTACGGGAAAGTTCCAATAGACGTATGCTCCAGATAGAAAAGGAGGTGGTTGCAGAAAAATTTCACGAATTTGGTGGTTGAAGCCCCAGCCATAACCAGCGCCGGTGCTTCAGGGCATGAAGAGCCTCCTGCTAACTTACCAGCTTTTCTTCACGCTCATGTTTGCCACAGCGGAAACTCCTCCGGGAGACAACTAAAAATCAGTAAGGAGAAAAAGACATGCTTCGCTTCAAAGTAATAGGTTTAATCGTCGCAGTTTCAATGCTTCTTGCAGCTTGCGCCACAGCGGCTGCCCCCACCGAAGCCCCTGCTGCTCCTGCAGCCACCGAAGCCCCTGCTGCTCCTGCAGCTACCGAAGCCCCAGCCGCAAAAGTCTGGACCTATCCTGACATGACCGTTGGCTTCCTCCAGACCGGGTCTGAAGGCGGATGGCGTGCAGCCAACACCGCTTCCTTCAAGGAAACCGCTGCCCAGTTGGGCTTGAACCTCAAGTTCTACGATTCACAGAACGATCTGGCCAAGCAGGTCGCTGGCTTCCAGCAGTTCATCCAGGATCCGGAAGTGGACGTGATCGTGATGTCCCCGCTTGAAGTTACCGGCTGGGATCAGGTGCTCGCCGATGCCCAGGCTGCCGGCAAACCCGTCATCCTCTCCGACCGCCGCATCGATGGCAACGAAGACAAATACGCAACCTTCATCGGCGCTGACTTTGTTGAAGAAGGCCGCAAAGCTGGCACCGCGATGTGCGAGCTGCTCAAGGATAGCGCATCGAAGAATGTTTGGGAGCTGCAGGGCAACGTGGGCGCTGCGCCCGCCATTGACCGCGGCACCGGGTTCCGCGAGACCGCTGAAAAATGCGGCATCACCGTGACCAAGACCCAGACCGCCAACTGGAGCATCAAGGAAGGCAAGGAAGTGACAGAAGCCTGGTTGAAAGAGACCAAGGACGTCCAGGGTATCTTCGGCCAGAACGACGAAATGGCCTTTGGTGCCATCGAAGCCCTCAAAGAAGCCGGCCTCGTGCCCGCCAAGGATGTCAAGCTCATTTCCGTGGATGCAACCTCCGGCGCTTTCCAGGCTATGCTGGATGGCACCCTGAACGGCGCCATCGAATGCAACCCGCTGCTGGCCCCGCAGGTCTATGAAGCCGCCCTCGCAGTCCTGAACGGAGAAACTCTCCCGAAATGGATCCCCTCACAGGAGAGCCAGTTCTTCATGACTGATGCTAACTTGAAGGAAGTTGCTGCCGGCCGCAAGTACTAAACCGTAGGATATCTGCTGGAGATTCATTTGGCAGATACGTGAATTAAATGCGAAAATGATTGGGAAACGGTGGCAACATCGTTTCCCAATCCCTTAAAACTGCGAAACACAGGCAGGTGGTTATGACCGAAGCTGCTCAAGTTATTCTAAAAATGGAAGGGATCAGCAAAGCCTTCCCCGGGGTTCAAGCCCTGGATGCTGTTGACCTCACCCTCAAGCGCGGGGAGATCCTCTGCCTGGTGGGTGAAAACGGGGCGGGCAAATCCACCCTGATGAAAGTGCTCACCGGAGTAGATTCCCTGGATCAGGGCAAAATCCTGCTTGAGGGCAAAGAGATCCACCCCCGCTCTCCGCAGCATGCCCAGACGCTGGGGATCAGCACGGTGTACCAGGAGATCAACCTGTGCATGAATCTTTCGGTCGCGGAGAATATCCTCCTCGGTCGGGAGCCGCACAAAGCCGGGCGGATCGACTGGAAGACCATGAATAAACAGGCCGAAGAAACCTTGAAACGGCTGCTGGGAGTGGAAATTGATGTTTCCAAGTCGCTGGATTCCTACACCGTAGCGATCCAGCAGATGGTGGCCATTGCCAGAGCCCTGTATATGACTTCCACGAAAATTCTCATCCTTGACGAGCCAACCTCGAGCCTGGATGTTAATGAAACGAATCAACTTTTCACGGTGATGCGCAAGCTGAAAGGGGAGGGGGTGGGGATCATCTTCATCACCCACTTCATCGGGCAGATCTTCGAGATCTCCGACCGCACCACCGTGCTGCGGAACGGAAAACTGGTAGGTACCTACGATACCGCCAGCCTCACCCGCGTGGACCTGATCTCCAAGATGATCGGGCGCAGCCTGGCAGAGCTGGACGAGATGACCAAGATCAAATCGGAAACCCGGAAGCATATCGATAAGGGCACCCTTCTGCAGGCGGAAAAGCTGGGGCTTACAGATTCCATCCGCCCCTTTGACCTCACCCTGCACTCCGGCGAAGTGGTCGGTCTGGCGGGGCTGCTTGGTTCCGGCCGCACCGAAACAGCTTATGTCCTCTTCGGCGTGGAAAAACCGGATTCCGGGTCGATGTTTTTCCAGGGCAAACAAGTCAAAGATTTCTCCCCTCTGGATTCCATCAAACGGGGGGTTGCACTCTGCCCGGAGGATCGGAAGGGAGCGGGGATCATTGATGACCTGACCGTGCGCGAAAATATTGTCCTAGCCATGCAAGCCAGCAGGGGTTGGTTCAATTATTTGAGCCTGTCAGAGCAATACGAGATGGCGGAGAAATACATCAAACTCCTGAACATTGCCACCCCCTCCGCGGATCAATTAGTAAAAAACTTGAGCGGGGGAAATCAACAGAAGGTCATCCTGGCTCGCTGGCTGGCAACCGGTCCACAATTGCTCATCCTGGATGAGCCCACACGCGGGATCGATGTAGGTACAAAGGCGGAGATCCAGAAGCTGGTACTTGTCCTGGCGGACGAAGGCAAATCCTGCCTCTTTATTTCCTCCGAGCTGGATGAGGTGTTGCGGACGAGCCATCGGGTGGTGGTTCTGAGGGAACGCGAGAAAGTGGCTGAATATTCAGGCGAGGTGGATGAAAAAACCATCATCCACGCCTTCGCGGGGAGTGAATCATGAAAAAACCCACGAAACCTTCCTTTAGCTGGCGCAGAATCACTGAAAGCAGACTATTTTTCCCACTCCTGGCGTTTTTCCTGATTCTGTTGTTCGACTTCATCTTCATTCCCGGTTTCTTTAATATCGAGAATCAGGATGGGAATCTGCGCGGCAGCTTGATCGATATTTTCCGCAACGGCTCCACAGTCATGCTGCTCGCCCTCGGAATGACCCTGGTCATCGCCACCGGCGGCGTGGATCTTTCGGTGGGCGCGGTGATGGCCATCGCCGCTTCCACGGCGGGGATCCTGATGAACCCTTCCGCGCTGCGCAACGAGGTCTTCTTCGTCACCGATCCTTTGTTCACCTTCCAACCGCTCTGGCTGGTCATCATCGCAGCTCTGGTCATCGCGATGCTCTGCGGGATGTGGAACGGGTTCCTGGTGGCATATATGCGCATCCAGCCCATGGTGGCCACCCTGATCCTGATGATCGCCGGGCGTGGGATTGCCCAATTGATCACCAATGGGCTGCGGGTGCAGATCACTTATAAGCCTTACTGGTTCATCGGGCAGGGATGGATGATCGTGCCTTTCTCGCTCTACATCGTGGCCGTCGTTTTCGGTTTATCCTGGCTGATGACGCGCAAAACATCGATCGGGATGTTCATCGAATCGGTGGGTATCAATTTCCGCTCCAGCTTTTTCAGCGGCATCAACGAGAAGCGGATAAAGTTGCTTGTTTATATTTTCTGCGCCTTATGCGCCGGGATCGCCGGGCTGGTGGCCAGCTCGAACATTAAGACCTCCGACTCAAATAACATCGGGCTGTATACCGAATTGGATGCCATTCTGGCGGTGGTGATCGGCGGGACGGCCATGAGCGGCGGCCGGTTCTCGCTGCTGGCCAGCATGATTGGCGCGCTTGTGATGCAAGCCATCACCCAGACCATGTACGCCGTGGGTGTACCCGCCTTCGCCCTCCAGGCGATCAAATCCCTGGTGGTCATTGTGGTGATCCTGCTTTATTCACGACAAGTACGGGGCTTTATCCAATGGATCGGGAACCCGAAGAAGAGCGCGTACAAATGAAAAACCTCATCAGCACTTTCTTCCAGCGAAACCGTAAACTGGTCCCGGTCTGGGCCACGGCAATCCTGGCTCTGGCTGCCTACGGGATTGGAGCCTCCCAGTTTGTGGCCATGCGTAACCCCCAGGTCTTTCTAAACCTGTTCCGGAACAGCTCATACCTCCTGATCAGTGCCATTGGCATGACCTTCGTCATCATTACGGGGGGGATCGATCTATCGGTGGCAGGCGTGGTGGCTTTGACAACTGTTTCTTCCGCTGTGCTCCTGCGCGGGGGTATGGATCCCTGGCTAGTGGTCACGCTGATGCTCCTGATGGGGATGTGCCTGGGTGCCATTATGGGTAGTTTTATCACTTACCTGAAAGTGCAGCCATTCATCGCCACCCTGGCAGGACTCTGGTTCACCCGAGGCATGTGCTTCTTTATTAGTGATAACGCAGTTACCATCGATAACCCCACTTTCCAGATCCTGGGCAAGACCAAGATATTTATTCCTGGCTTGATGGAATACTATGCTGCTCAGGGAAAACCGGCTCCCTATGTGACCATCCCGGTGGTGGCGGGTTTTCTGCTGCTGGGATTTGCGATTTTTATCGCGCATTACACCCGCATAGGTAGAACCATTTATGCCATCGGCGGTAACGAAGGCCGTAACGAGCAATCCGCCCGGTTGATGGGCTTGCGCGTGGATCAAACCAAGATGCTGGTCTACACCTTCAACGGGTTCTGCTCCGCGCTGGCAGGGCTGGCCTTCAGTGTCTTCGTGTTCTCCGGGCATGGGCTCTATGCCCCCGGCATGGAGCTGGATGTGATCGCCTCGGTGGTCATGGGCGGCACCATGCTCACCGGAGGCTCGGGGTACGTATTCGGCACCCTGTTCGGGGTGATGGTTCTGGCGGTCACCCAGGCGCTGATCCAGTTTATTGGCTCGCTTAGCTCCTGGTGGACCAAGATCGTGATCGGCGCGCTCACCCTGATCTTCATCGGCGTGCAGACGGTTATCCGTAACAGCAAGACCAAACGGCAAACCACCGGCGCGGTCTCTGATGAGGTCGAGTTAAAACGAAAGCGTAAAAGGTTGTGGCTGGGGATTGG
>Ga0208980_10002820_pt1 | contig 10546 bp, 6 predicted proteins | sample WetSurMetagenome_3_FD_187993 | JGI IMG/M metagenome (GOLD analysis project Ga0208980, IMG submission 187993) | Wetland microbial communities from Twitchell Island in the Sacramento Delta, sample from surface sediment Aug2011 Site A1 Bulk (version 2) | ecosystem: Environmental > Aquatic > Marine...
TCCAGGCTCAGGGTATCACTCTCTCCCCCCTTTATCTTTATTATTTCCTTCCGGATTAGCAGATCTTTCCATTCATCATTATAATAGTATTGTATATGGTTGTCAGGATTAATCTTTTCCATAAACAGATCTATATCATCGACCATCAGATTGGTCATTCCCCAGGCGATTTTCTCATTATGACCTGCAACGATAAATGGTTCTCCCGGAACAAGAACTCCCGTTACATTCAGCTTCCCCGGAATTACCTGGTGCATTTCGATCCAGATGCCGGGTGAGTTGAGCCCCAGATGCATATCATTAGAGAAAACCGGTTTGCCTGTCTCCGTCCTGCTGCCGCTCACAGCCCAGTTGTTGCTCCCTGAAAATGATACTATCCCCAGGGCTTTCAGTTTATCAAGTGAGGAAATGAACTCCTGGGCGCTTTTCAATGCCGTATCACTCAGCCTGAAGTCAGGAAAGGCATAAGAGCTGACAGCTTTAAAATCAGGAATGAGGGTACTGCCTTTATTGTAACCCAGCTTTGAAAACAACCTGTAGTTGAACAGATCTGCCGACAGGTTGCTGGCTGCCAGATCCCATCCCATATACCCGATAATATTTGCTATATCTTCAAGCTTCCATGGATCCGGCTTGTACCCCAGGATCCTGAACTCAGGAGGAAGATCGGATCCCAATGCCGTAATGAAGTCATTGACCCCACCAGTGAAGGCTTTAAGACATTCAATTACTGCAGGATCTTCATTTTTTATTACCTCTATTGATTTGGCCGGTATATTAAGGCTGCGCAGGAAAAGGTCTGTCTGAACCATGGATTCACCTAAAATTTCCGATAGTCTGCCTGTTGTGGCACGACGGATAAGGTCCATCTGCCAGAGTCTCTCCTGGGCCATCACATAACCTACAGACATATACAGGTCATGCTCATTGGAGGCATAAATATGCGGCATACCCCTTTCATCCCTGTAAACAGTTACCTCCGCGCTAAGCCCTGGAATATATATCTCGCCCTTATACTTAGGCTTTCCACTCCTTTTAATTCCCAATACAATAAGAATTACGGCTATTACAGCAACTGAAAGCAGCAGCAAAAGAATTTTTCCAGCTGTCTTTAAAATTTTCATACAGTTTTGACTTTAAGTTTTGATTCAGCTATGAAATGTATTATTCTTGCTACCAGGGCGCAAAGGCACAAATCCCGATATCTATGTATTTCTTCACAATTCATGTAACAGTTTTATTTTTTGAAGTTGAGGCTGTAGAAAAAGTCCTTTTTAACCGCTAAGGACGCTAAGCCTTTACGCTAAGGATGCAAAGAAAAGCATTGATATTTAATGCTTTGCGTACTTTGCGTAATCCCTTTGCGTACTTTGCGGTTAATGGATTTTGACTTTTTCAACAGCCCCAACTTCGCTTAACAATATCCAGCATCATATTATATAAATCTGTTACCAAAATTCTGAAGTATTACATAGCTATCGGGAACACCAGGAATAGGTTTTTAAAGATAAACTCTTTTTAAATCTCGGTGTCCCTTTGTGGCAATTGCATGTTTTAAATTTTTCACATAAAAACCAGTTTTTATACTTCCAATATCATTTAATATCAATACTTTACGTTACGTAATCCCGATGTGCAGTTCCTGCAGATTTCAATTGCACTCCTGTCAGATAACAACAGCTTTCTGAATAACCGGTATTTTGAGCCATTCCATATTTCCCGGAAAGACTCATTATTAAGGTCTCCCATCACATGATCGCCATTCTTGTCAAAGCAGCATGGCAGAACTTTGCCATCCCACGTAATTACCGGGTTAAACCAGAGTCTTGCACATCTTTGGGGAAGTGAGCTTCTGATCTCAAATCCCTTATTGCTTAGCTCATATCTCCTGAATTTTTTGTCAGACGGCATCCAGTAGCCAATATTATCCTTGCTGTTCACCTGCATCGACTTGATTCGCAGTGAAAAATTCATCGAGGCGGCCAGCTTCCTGATCTGAGGTATCTGATTCTCATTAAATGCATTAACAAGTACCTGAATCTCGATTTTTAAGGAGGACCGGTGCTTTTTCACAGCTTCAGCAATATTCTTCAATCCCCCAAGAACAGTATCAAGGCAGCCGTTAACCCTGTATAATGAGTAGGCTGACTGATCAATTCCATCTATTGATACTATAAGAGTTGTTAAACCTGACCGTGCAATTTTATCGCAATTCTCCTCGGAGAGATAATGACCATTGGTTGAAATAACAGTCCGGCACCCTTTGCTGCTCCGGATAAATGAGGAAAACTCCGGATGTATTAAAGGCTCTCCCTGGAAGTAAAGGTTAATATTAAACAGGTAGGGTCTCAACTCGGAAATAACCCTGTTGAAAAGCCCGGTATCCATAAAGCCCCTTGCCCTGTTCATCAGTCCGGAACCTGTTGCGCATTCCGGGCAGTTGAGGTTACAGTGGTTTGTCAGCTCAGCCCCTAAGGCCAGCGGCATTCCATGAGTAACCGGACGACCTGAGGAAGAGCTTTTCACAAATGAATAGCCGGCCAACATTAGATTCACAGGTTTGATAAGACGCTTGATCATCGGGTCTGCCAAATAATTTTAGTAAGATAAGAAATAATTTATAACGATTATGATAGGGTAAAATATCATCACGGGGGTCATAGTGCTGAAAAGGAAAGAATACAGTATTCGAAAATAAACTGAAGTATTATTTAAACTTAATAAAATGCAGCCATGAAAACGTTTAGACCAATCTCGCTTGTTGCCGCACTTCTTCTGACCTCCTTTGCTGTTCAGAGTGTATCTGCAGGTAATCTCCATGGAAAGAAAAAAGAGGATCAGCAGAATCTAATTACCATCAGGGGAAAAGTAGTTGACGCTGATACCAGGAATCCGCTTGTTTTTGCTACGGTAGCTGTTATGGAATCCAATGTAGCAATTGTTACAAACATAGATGGTGAATTTATTCTGAAGATAGGAGAAACGATTACTTCAAAAAATATCGAAGTCTCCTTTCTGGGTTATAAGAACAGGGTCATTCCTATAAGTGACCTCAAGGAAAACGGAGGGAAGAATGTTATTGAACTTGTTGCAGCTCCGATACCAATAAAGGAGATCATTGTCAAGCCACTGGACCCCTATGATATTGTTAAAAAAGCAATTGAGAACATTGGCAAAAATTACGAAAATGAGGCAAATCTCATGACTTCATTCTACAGGGAGACAATTAAGAAGAACCGCACATATGTATCTATCGGTGAGGCAGTTGTTGAGATCTTCAAGGCTCCTTATGGAAATGATGTCAGGTTCGACAATGCAAGAATCTATAAAGGACGCAAGAGCTCAGATGTGCAGAAAATGGATACTGTACTGTTCAAGCTTCAGGGGGGGCCGGTAAGTGTATTGCAGCTGGATATTGCCAAGAATACGGAATCTATTCTTACAAAGGAAGCAATGGAATATTATACCTACTCAATATCGGGAGTAATTGAAATAGACAATAAGCCGCATTATGTCATTGACTTTATCCAGAAGCCCTCAGTCGATATTCCATTGTTCATGGGGAGCTTCTATATAAACATGGAAACATACGCAATATCTGAGGCTGAATTTGGCTTCAACCTTGCCGATAAAGAGGCAGCAGCATCAATCTTCATCAGAAAGAAGCCCATTGGAATGAAGGTAATACCTGAAATCGCTACCTACAGGACAAAATACCGTGAACAGGACGGTAAGCTACACTTTGTTTACTCCAGGGCAGAGGTAAAATTCAAGGTTGACTGGAACAAAAGGCTCTTCAATACCTATTATACAACTATGTCTGAAATAGCGGTTACTGACAGAACTAACCAGGAAGTTATTAAATTTGCAGGAAAGGATAAGATAAAATACTCAGACGTGTTTACAGAAAAGGTTGGCGCTTTCGCAGATCCTCAGTTCTGGGGTGATTATAACGTGATAGAGCCAGACCAGAGTATTGAATCGGCAATCCGCAAGCTTAGCAGAAAGTTAAAGTTCAGCGACAGGAAGGAATAACAGGACAAAATCATTAAGATGATCAGGGACACTGATATCATTGGGAGGATCCGGCAAGGTGATGTACGACAGTTTGAGTCACTTTTCAGATCCTCCTATATTTCCCTGGTGAGGTATGCAAAAACCCTGGTAAAAGATCAGGACACAGCAGAGGAGATAGTTCAGGATCTGTTCTGCACCATCTGGAAGGAGAGGGAAAAAATCAGAATAGAGAGTTCTTTGAATGGGTATCTTTTCAGGGCGGTGCATAACAGATGCCTCCACCTCATTAATCACAACAGGGTTGTTTTAAAGCATGCTGAAGAGATGTCATTACAGCAGGAAGAAAGTCCGGAAAGCCCCTCCGATATACTTAATTATAAGGAGTTACAGGCAAAAATAGCCAGCATACTTGAAAGGCTGCCTGAAAGATGCGGACAGATTTTTTATCTGAACAGGTTTGAAGGATTGAAATACAATGAGATAGCTAAAAAATTGTCAGTCTCCGTAAAAACAGTTGAGGCTAACATGGGCAGAGCCCTGAAAGAATTCAGGAAGGAATTATCAGAAAATTAAAAGAGATGAAAAAGATCGCGGAATACAGTGACAGGGAGTGGGAAGAGCTCGCTTCCATTCTGTCGGGAGAAAAGGGTGAAGAGTCAGATCTCCTCAGGCGGTTTGTTTCTGAAGACAGTATGGATACAGAAAAAAGTTGGAAAGATTTAAGAAATATGAGTGAAGAGAAGGAAATAAATGTTGACAAAGCCTGGAATAATGTTTATGCCAGGATTAAGGAGAGCGGTACTGAAGAGGAAATCAGGAAGCCTGGCATACTGATGATGAGAAGTATATTCCTCAGGGTCGCGGCAGCAGCTCTTATTGTTCTGAGTCTTGGAATCGCGACTACATACATTGTCAATCCGGACATATTCAGTAAAAAAATAACGGTAGCTTCCGGCAATGATCAGAAAAATATCCTGGTTTCTCTGCCCGACGGAAGCAGGATTTTTCTGAACAGGAATTCCGAATTAAGCTACCGTTCCAATTTTGGAGGAAGGGGAAGAAATGTAAGTCTCAGGGGAGAGGCATTCTTTGAAATAGCACCCGATGTCAGCAAACCTTTTACCATAAATGCAGGAGATGCAAACGTGAAGGTGGTGGGGACCTCATTTAATGTCATTACCAGGAACAGCGAAGCAGCAGTTGAAGTATTTGTGAAAACAGGCAAGGTCCTGCTTTCAAATAATTCAGGATCCCAGTCGCTTGCTCTGGAACCCGGATATATAGGAACCGTCGGTGAAAAAGCTTCCGGCAAGAAAATAAATGAAAACCCGAACTATCTTTCCTGGAATACGGGATTACTGGTATACAACGGTCAAAAGCTCAATGTTGTCTTCAGCGATCTGAAAAGAGTCTACAATATGGATATTGAGGTCGCAGATCCTGCAATATTGGAAAATACATGGACATCCCCTATCGATAATCAGCCTCAGGAGACAATTATTCGCTTAATTTGTGCTAGCTTTAACCTTAGTTATACCATGGACGGAAATGTGTACCGTCTTGTGAAGAAATAGCTCAAAAACCGAAACATGCTTTCGATTGATGGCTTTATATTCAGAATATTTCAGGCCATTCCAATTTTTCTGATTCTTCTTCTACCGCAGAAAACAGAATGTCAGTCAGGTATTCTTGATTCGCTGCTGACATTCAATGCGGGAACAATAAAGACCGGTGAAGCTCTCGACCTGATAACAAAAGAAACTGGATATGATTTCACTTATGACAGCCGCCTGATCGACAAAGAGCGGGAGACCCGGATGAATTTTAAAAATGTCAGGCTGGAAATCATACTCGACAGCATCCTCCGGAATAATACACTGACTTTTTCCGTAATCGATAAGTATATAATTATTTCCCGAATGGAGGGAAATGCAACTTCAGCCCGCGATTCCATACCGCGGGCTGAAATCAAATATATAGCCGGCAAAATTGCTGATGAGGAAACTACCGACCCCCTGCCTTTTGCAACGGTAGTTTTAAAAAATAAGGGAAAAGGAACAATTACCAATAATAACGGCGAATTCGGGTTGAAAATAACTCCCGATCAGCTTGATGATACGCTGGTGGTATCGTATCTCGGATATATCAGGAACGAGATGCCGGTGAGACAGATCCCGGATAAAGATTTGTCGGTAATGATGAAAAGGCAATTCATCTCTATTCCTGAAATTATTATTAAAAATCAGATCCCTCAGGAGATAATCTATAAGACTCTCTTATCAATACGAAAGAACTACTCTAATAACCCCGCCCACCTGACAGGATTTTACAGGGAAGGTGTAATGAAGAAACGGGAGCTCCAGAATTACTCTGAAGCCATTGTTCAGATCTTCAAGTCATCCTATGCAGGCACCCTTCTCGGTGACCAGATGAAAATCTATAAAAGCAGGAAGATCGAAAACGTGAAGCGAAGCGATACACTTGCTGTAAGGCTTAAGGCAGGATTAAACACCTGCCTCGAGCTCGATGGGGCTAAGCATCTTTTTGATTTCTTAAGCAAGGAAAACATGCCTGAATACAGGTACCGGCTCACCGACATTGTAACCTTTGATGATGAATCAGCTTATGAAATTGAATTTGAGCAGAGAGAGGACATTGATCAGCCGCTATACAAGGGTGTAATCTATATAAATACCACTGATTTTGCCATTCTGAGTGCTGAGTTTGAACTTAACCAGGCACTTATTCACAAGATGAAGGAGTCATTTATTTCAAACTCCTCAAAAGGCTTTAACACACTGCCTGTATCCGTAAAATACTCTGTATCCTACCGGAAAATCAATAACACCTATTACCTCAGCCATGTCAGGGGAGATCTGCTTTTCACTTCGAAGCAGCGCAAAAAACTCTTCAACAGCCAGTTCCTTGTCTTTTTCGAGCTTGCAATAACTGATATAGATCTGAAAAATGTCAGGAGGTTTGAAAGAGACGAGCTGGCCCCGATCCATTCAGTCTTCTCAAAGACAATTATGAATTATGATCCGGACTTCTGGGGTAACCAGGATTTTCTCAGACCCGAAGATAATCTGCTTAAAGCTCTGAAGAATATGAAAGTCAGGCTGCAGGAATTCTCGGAAAATCCATAAAAAGACTGTTTCAGTGCTGGTTCAATTTTGAAAGAAAATTTAAAGTTGGCAGTTTGCAAAAGGCAGTTGGCAACCAGGCAACTTAATACTGCCAATTGCCAATGCTGGCGCCGTCCCGATAGCCATCGGGATGTAATCGGTGACTTTACTTGGCATGAATTGCATTCACAATGCACACGGGGCCATGATACAGCGGCACGGATTGCAAATCCGCGCCAGCGGTAAGGTTAATCTTAAATTAATATTAATATTTGTTAATCAGATTGTAGAGCTCCGTAAGATCGGGAGTAAGTACTATTTCAGTTCTCCGGTTTTTCTGCCTGGCATCAGCAGTGTTACGGTTATCAACCGGAAGGAATTGGCTTCTGCCGGCAGCAGTAAGCCTCTCCGGTTTGATTTTTGAATCCTCCAGCAGCACCCTTACAACAGTAGTGGCTCTTTTTACGCTCAGATCCCAGTTGTCCTTCAGCTGGCTGTTTCCCGGGTTATAAGGGACATTGTCGGTATGCCCCTCGATAGTTATCTGAATGCCAGGGTTCTTCTCCAGCACTACTGCCAGTTTCTTCAGGGCATTCCTTCCGTTCGCATCAATATCCCAGCTGGCTGATTTAAAAAGGAGCTTTTCGTCAAGGGAAATATATACCTTGCCATCTTTCTGGGTGACAGTCAGCCCGTTGTTCTCAAAACCAAGAAGAGCTTCTGAAACTTTATTCTTCAGGTCCTGTGCAATTTTCTTCTGTGCATCGAGTATCTTTTCCAGTTCCGCCAGTTTGGCATTTCTTTTCTCAAGCTCAAAGTTGAGTTCATCGAGAGTGGCCTTTTTTGAATCGAGATTCTGACTCAGCTGCCGGAGAAGATCCTCCTTTTTCTGCAGATTATCCTGCGCAGCATTTAGTTCGGAAAGAAGACGTTGTGTCTCTTTGACATTACCTTTTATCAGATCTTCCTGGGCATTCTGCAGATCGTTGTACTTTCCTGATAGTTTGTTGTAATCTTCCGCAGCCCTGGCTCGTTCAGCTTCAGCCTTAGCCATCTCCTGCTTTAGTGAGGCTATATCCTTTTCAATTGAGGCAATATTAGCTTCAAGTTCTTTGTTTTTCATCTCCAGTCCGATATTATCAGCTTTCAGTGTGTCCCTCTCATTCATAAAGTTCTTGCTGGTTTCCTGCAAACCGGCATATTTTTTACCTGAAACGCACGAAAAGGAGATGCAGGCAACTATAAGAAAAACGGGAATTATAAATGCTGATTTAGTCATGATCTGAATTTCATTTAAGATTATAACATCAAAAACCGCCAGATATTATTATCTGATCAGTGAATATACAAACAAAAATAAGAAAATTGCATATAAGCAATCCCAAAGGCCGGGGAATAATAATTGCTATATTTGCAGGTTGTTTATTTTAACGAACGTGGATGGAGAAGATAGATAATCTGCTCTCTAAAATATCTACCCCTGAGGACCTTAGGAAACTGGAGCTGTCCGACCTTGTCAGGGTCAGTTCGGAATTGCGTCAGTTCATTATAGATGAGGTATGCAATAATCCGGGACATTTCGGAGCCAGTCTCGGGGTGGTGGAACTGACAGTGGCCTTGCACTATGTCTTCAACACCCCATACGATAAAATAATCTGGGATGTGGGTCATCAGGCATATGGCCATAAGATCCTTACAGGCAGGCGTGAGATCTTCTCCAGCAACAGGAAATACGGAGGGATAAGCGGCTTTCCGAAAATGGCCGAGAGCGAGTATGATGCCTTTGGGACAGGTCACTCTTCAACCTCTATATCAGCAGCTCTGGGTATGGCTCTTGCGGCACAGCTCAAGGGCGAAAAGAGACATGTGGTGGCAGTTATTGGCGACGGAGCGATGACAGCAGGCGAGGCTTTCGAAGGACTTAATAATGCAGGCATTGGGAAATCAGATATCATTGTTATTCTGAATGATAATAACATTGCAATAGATCCTAATGTCGGAGCACTGAAGGAGTATCTTCTTGACATTACTACCAGCAAAACCTATAATAAATTCAAGGACAGGATCTGGAAGATTCTAGGCATTTTCGGTAAGCACAGTCCGGATGCCAGAACGCTTGCAGCTCAGATTGAAGCAGGATTGAAGAGTTCGATCCTCGACAGGAGTAATTTATTTGAAGGTCTGAATTTCAGATACTTTGGTCCTATCGATGGTCATGATATCCTTCACCTCATCAAAGTTCTGGAGGATCTGAAGAGAATTCCCGGACCGAAGCTTCTTCACTGCCTCACTGTTAAGGGCAAAGGCTTCAGGCAGGCAGAGGAAAACCAGACAACCTTTCATGCCCCCGGCAAGTTCAACAAGCAGACCGGAGAAATTCTCGACATTTCGAGGAATGATAAGATCTCTACTTGGCAGGAGGTTTTCGGGACGACTCTTCTTGAACTTGCGAGGAAGAATGACCGCATTACTGCCATCACTCCCGCAATGCCAACAGGAAGCTTTCTGTCGCCCATGATGAATGAGCTGCCCTCAAGGACGTACGATGTAGGCATAGCTGAGCAGCATGCCGTTACATTTTCAGCTGGTATGGCATCACAGGGAATGATTCCTTACTGCAGCATTTATTCATCCTTCCTGCAGAGAGCCTATGACCAGATAATCCACGATGTTGCACTTCAGAATCTTCATGTGGTGTTTTGTGTCGACCGCGGGGGACTGGTCGGATCGGATGGTGCAACACATCATGGTTTCTTTGATATGGCTTTCATGCGCAGCATTCCCAATATGGTCGTCTCAGCCCCCATGGATGAGCTTGAACTGAGGAATCTCCTCTATACTGCACAGCTTCCTCATAATAATTTCCCGTTTTCGATACGATATCCCCGCGGACGGGGCTTTTCAGCCGACTGGCAGATGCCTTTCGAGGAGATAAAAATTGGCAGAGCCAGGATAATAAGCGAGGGCAGTGACCTCGCAGTTTTAACAATAGGCTTACCCGGTAATACAGCAGCTTCTGTTATCAGGAAGCTCTCATCCGGAAAAATTTCAATTGCACACTATGACATGAGGTTCGTGACTCCTTTTGACAGTGAGTTACTCCACAGGGTTTTCAGCAGCTTTAATCATATAATAACCATTGAGGATGGCATTCTGAGCGGAGGGTTCGGAAGCGCAGTTATCGAATTCATGAGTGATAACGGGTATAATGCTGATGTCAGAAGACTTGGCATTCCCGATTATTTTGTTGAACATGGCACGCAGGATGAGTTATACAGGGAGTGCGGCTTTGACGCCGAGGGTATTGAGATTGCGATAAGGGAGATGATCGTTAAGATTGAAGGGGAGATGGAGAAAAAGGTCCAGGCCGACCTGGTGGTCATGGCTACACGGGGCCGTTCTCC
>Ga0208980_10002822_pt1 | contig 10546 bp, 8 predicted proteins | sample WetSurMetagenome_3_FD_187993 | JGI IMG/M metagenome (GOLD analysis project Ga0208980, IMG submission 187993) | Wetland microbial communities from Twitchell Island in the Sacramento Delta, sample from surface sediment Aug2011 Site A1 Bulk (version 2) | ecosystem: Environmental > Aquatic > Marine...
CACGCAATCGCGCCGTCTTCGGCGAGATGAGCCGCACGCGCTTGACCAACCTCATCGTCGTGATCGCCATCAACGTATTTTACGGCCTCAGCGTGACGACCATCGATATGTGGGGACACATCGGCGGCTTCATCGGCGGCTTTGTTTTAGGCTGGCTGTTGTGTCCGTTCTACCAGATCGAAGCGCAAACCGACGGACAGCATCAGGTTGTCGATCGCAATTCACTGCGGGCCGAATGGATCGGCGTGGGGTTGGTGGTGGTGCTCATGCTGGTCGCGGTCTGGGCGGCCGTGCAACAGCACGCGCTCAACCCGCTGCAGGGTTACTAGAGCGCGCAGCACCGATCGGGTTGCGGAAGGATCTTGCGGAGATCATATGCTCAGCGATTGGATCGGTCTCGTCTTCGTCTTCATTCTCGTGCTGATCAACGGCTTCTTTGTGGCCGCGGAGTTCAGCCTGGTCAGCGTGCGCAAGACGCGCATTGCGGAACGGGTGGCGCGCGGCGATACCGGCGCCAAAGCCGTGCAGAAGGCCATCGCAGACCCCGATCGCTTTATCGCGGCGACACAGTTGGGCATTACGCTGGCGAGTCTCGGCCTCGGCTGGATCGGCGAGCCGGCGCTGTCGCACTTGATCGAGCCGCTGTTCGCGTGGCTGCCCGGCCAGATTGCCGGCGTGGCAGCGCACATCGCCGCAGCGAGCATCCTGGCCTTTGTGTTGATTACCGGCATGCACGTCATCATCGGCGAGTTGATGCCCAAATCGATCGCGCTGCAGCAAGCCGAGCGTACTGCGCTGCTGGTCGCGCGTCCCACACTATGGGTCGAGCATCTCTTTCGCCCGTTCATCTGGGTGCTCAACGGCACCGGCAATTTCCTCTTGCGGCTGCTAGGCTTCAATCACGCCGGTGAGAAAGAGCATCTGCACTCGGTGGAAGAGTTGAAGATGCTGGTGGATGCCAGCGAGGAAGGCGGCGTGATCGAAGCGCAGGAAAGCGACATGATCCACGCGGTCTTCGACTTCGGCGAGATGACGGCGCATCAAATGATGGTGCCGCGCACAGAAGTGATCACGCTGGAGGTGGACACGCCGATCGGGGACGTGTGTGACTTCGTGGCGCAGCATCATTACGCCAAGTATCCCGTATACGAAAACGATCTCGATCACATCGTGGGCATCTTGCACGTCAAGGAGCTGGTGCCGGCCATGCGCCTGCCACTCGATCGGCAGCCGGCGCTCCGCCAGATCATGCGCGAGCCGTTGGCGGTGCCGGATACGATCGGAGTGAACGATCTCCTGGCGCGCTTCCGGCAGCGCAAGCAGCACATCGCTATTTTGCTCGACGAATATGGTGGCACAGCGGGCATCGTCACGCTGCAGGACATCATGGACGAACTGGTGGGCGAAGTGTCCGACGTGTTCGGTCTCGACGAACCGGAGGTGCAGAAACTCCCCGATGGGCGCGTGCGCCTGGACGGCCTGCTGCTGCTCACCGACTTCAATGATCTGTTCGCGGTTGATCTGAAAGATCCGAATTACGAAACCATCGCCGGATACATGCTGGGCAAACTCGATCGCATCCCCAAAGTGGGCGACGAAGTGGACGTGCCGGTGAGCGATCGCGATGTGCTGCGTCTGCGCGTCGACGTGATGGACGGCAAGCGCATCGCATGGATCGTGATGTCGCGCATGAGCTCATGACCCAGTACGCCGAAGTCGCCGTCTTTCCGCATCGCGTGCCGCTGACCAAACGCGTCCCCGCCGCTTACACCTACCTCGTGCCCGACGAGTGGCCCACCGTGCAGCCGGGGATGCTGGTGCTGGCGCCCTTCGGCACGCAACGCGATTTCGATCGGTTGGTCTCCGGCATCGTCGTGCGCGTCACCACACAGCCGCCTGAGTTTCCGCGCATCAAACCGCTGGAAACATTACTGCACGCAACGCCTGTCATCAGTCCCGCGCATTTAGAATTGGCGCAGTGGCTGAGTGAGACCACCGTCGAGCCGTTGAGCAATTGCGTGCGCCTCTTCGCGCCGCCGGGGCAAGCGGTGCATTCCGACATTGAATATGCGCTGGTCGAGCGCGATGCGGCGCTGCCCAAGTTCACCAAGGTGCAAGCCGAGTTGATCGATTTGCTGCGCACGCGCGGGCCGCTGCGCGCCGGGCAGATCAATGCGGCCTTCGGCCAGCGGGACTGGCAAAAACCGATCGGGCGTCTCATCGATCAAGGCTGGGTGATGCAGCACCAGGTCTTGCCCGCGCCCAGCACGCGCGGCAAGCGGATTAAGCTAGCGGGAATCTCGGCCAACCCGATCGAGCCCGATGCTATCCCATTGGGCCGCACCGCCGAGACGAAGCAACGCCGCCGCTCGATCCTGGCTTTCCTGCAATCACGCCACACCGCACTCGAAGTCGATTGGCTGCTGGCCGAGACCGGCGGCACATCGGCCGATCTGGAATTCCTTGAAGGCAAAGGATTGATCGAGTTCAGGTATCGCGAAGTGCTGCGCGATCCGCTGGCCGATAAGCTTTTCGCGCCCGCCGAGCCGCCTGTCCTCACACAAGATCAGGCTCAAGCGTGGAATGTGATTCAGCCGCAACTGGCCTTGTCTACTTCTGCCCTGGTCTACTTGCTCTTTGGCATCACCGGCAGCGGCAAGACCGAAATCTATCTGCGCGCGGTCGACGAAGTGCTGCGGCAGGGTCAGCAAGCGATCGTGCTCGTTCCGGAGATCGCGCTGACCCCGCAGACCATTCGGCGCTTCGCGGCGCGTTTCCCGGATCGCATCGCGGTGTGGCACAGCGAGTTATCGCTGAACGAACGTTATGATACGTGGCGGCGCGTGCAGCTGGGCGAAGTCGATCTGGTCATCGGCGCGCGCTCGGCGTTGTTCCTGCCGTTTGCCAAATTGGGGCTGATCGTCCTCGACGAAGAGCATGACGGCAGCTACAAGCAAAGCGATTCCGGCAGCCTGCATGATCTGCCGGTGCGTTTTCCGTTGTATCACGCGCGCGAGACGGCGGTGGAACTGGCACGCTTGACCAATGCCACGGTGATTCTGGGCAGCGCTACACCTTCGCTGGAAGCGTGGAGTCGCGCCCAGCGCGGCGAGTATCAGTTGCTCACGCTCTCGCGGCGTGTGCTGGGTCACACGCAAGTGATCCACGCGCAGGAGGAACAGTTCCACATCGCGGCGAAGTCGTATCACCCCGCTGAAGTTGAATCGGCGCGCTACACTGATCTGCCGCCGGTGGACATCGTGGACATGCGCGCGGAGTTGAAGAGCGGCAACGTGCATCTCTTCAGCCGCCGCTTGCAGCAGGCATTGACGGACGTCTTGCAACGTGGCGAGCAGGCGATCCTCTTCATGAACCGGCGCGGGCAGTCCACGTTCGTGATGTGCCGTGATTGCGGCGAAGTGGTGCAGTGTCCGCGCTGCGATTCGCCGTTGACGTACCACGAACCATTGGACAGCGGGCAATCACCCGGGATTGCCCCGACAGCTTTGATCTGCCACATGTGCAATCATCGTGAGCCGCAGCCCAAGGTGTGTCCCAAGTGTGGCAGTACGCGCATTCGCTATTTTGGATCGGGCACGCAGAAGATCGAGAGCGAGTTGGTGAGTATGTTCCCCGGCGCGCGCACGCTGCGTTGGGATCGCGATACGACCACGGGCAAGGGCGCACACGAAATGATCTTGCAGCGCTTCAGTGAGCATCAAGCCGACGTGCTCGTGGGGACGCAGATGATCGCAAAAGGATTGGATTTGCCGCTGGTGACGCTGGTCGGTGTGATCTCGGCGGATACGAGTCTGCACATGCCGGACTTCCGCGCCAGCGAGCGAACGTTCCAGTTGTTGACGCAGGTGGCAGGGCGCGCGGGTCGAGGCTTGTTAGGCGGGCGCGCGATCATTCAAACTTACGCGCCGGATCATTACGCCATCGAAACAGCATCGCAGCATGATTACGCCGCGTTCGTGAAGCACGAATTGGCTTTCCGGCAGGCGACCAACTATCCGCCAGCTACACGGTTGGCAAGACTGCTCGTGCGGGATGCGAAAGCCGATCGGGTTAAAGCTGAAGCCGAGCAGGTGGCGAATGAACTCGATGCGCTGCTAACCAAGCGTGGCGCGCCGCGCGGATCGATCATCGGCCCCGCGCCGTGTTTCTTCGCCAAGGTGCGCGACGAGTATCGCTGGCAGATCGTGATTCGCCATTCTGATCCGGCGTCGATTGTGAAGGAAATGAGATTGGGAATGAACTGGCGGATCGATATCGATCCGTTGAATTTGCTGTGATGAATCATCTGGCAGTCGGAGAAACCAGCGTGAAACACACTCTTCTGCTAACGCTATTCGCTGTCTTGATACTGACCAATTGCTCGCCTGCCCCGGTTTTGCCGCAAGCGACGGTTCGCCCGTCTCCCCCTGCCACGGTTGAATCTGAAGCCCAAATGTGGGATGGAAAGAGGATACCCAACGGATGTCGCTTCTCATCCATTTCGCCTAATTTCGATTGGATCCTTTACACCTGCAGAAGCGAGCTATGGCTGGCAGAGGTAACAGACCCAGACAGCGCGACTCTTGTCATTCAAGACGATCATCTGATAAGTACAAGCTGGTCGCCAGACGGAGCGGAATTTGCGGTGGGAATATACCACCCCAATCAAGAGAACAAATACATTGCCAGTCTCTGGATATCCAAACGGGATGCACCTTCCGAAAGAAGAGTATTGTATCAGGGTGCGTTCTTCTGTGATCGGCAACTTTGGTCACCCTCTGGCGAATGGATACTGGTGGCAGGAGGGGGTGGGAAGAGTGGTAATGCGATTCTGGTCCGCACTGACGGAACAGGCCAAGAAGCTCTTGCCCCTATCGGCATCATGGAATGGTGGCACGGCGCCAGTTGGTCCCCTGATAGCGCCCAACTTGCGTATGCGCCGTCGGATGAGCCGTTTCCCGATCCTGCCGAGCTTCGCGTTCTAGATATTAGCTCAAGGGCAATCACAACAATCTATACGCAAACTTTACCCGCATGGTCTCCTGTACCTGCATGGTCGCCTGATGGAAAGACGATTGCCATATTGGCACAGTCATATCCTGAAAAACTCGTAGTCATGGATAGCGCCTCAAAACGTGTTCTCAATACTTTGACGTTTCCAGCAGACTGGAAACAAAGTATCGATCTCTTCTGGTCGCCGGATAGCAAGCGTATCGCCAGTCCGTTTTATCGCGATGGGTATCAAATCGGGATTGTCTCTTTGTCAAGTGGTAAGATGTCGGAAGTGTCGGGTAAAGAATTGTGGCCGGTATTCGGATGGGGCAAAGATGGCAAGTCGCTGGTTGGGTTGGGTGAAGAAGGCAACCAGGAAACCATACAGGCAATCCCGGTTGAATGAGATCTGCACGACAAACAAACACGAATTCACTTGAGCAAGTCCTTCAAGTGAGTCGGCATATGGCTTTGTAAACAGGTCTATTTGAAGACGGCGGACTTTCGTCCGTCTTGAGCGTCAATCTAGCCTCACTCCACTATGAACTCCCCGCTGGCGAGATACTCGCCGTTGATGTGAATGTCCACGCGGTACGATCCAGATGACAATCCGCCCGCGCTAATGAACGGCGACGTGATGCGGATGTAACCGGTCCCGTCCGGCGGTAGATTCAGCTTCTCTTGCACGGTCAGCGTTTCATCTTCTTTGTCGAAGAAGTAAACCACGGCTTCAATTTCGCCGTCAGTCGGCAAGCCCGTATAGTCAAAGCCCATGTAGACGGCATCGACCTGCGCCGGGAACTTGTCCGCGGAATCGATCAATTCTTGCTGGTCATTCAAGCCTTTGAAGAAAGCGACCGCCGTGATGTGGCAACCGGTCGGTGCAACCGCTTGACCTTTAAGGTAGCGCAGCGAGACGTACTTCTCCTTGACGTCTTTCAGCAGCCGTTCCAGATCGTCGTTAGGGAACGCGCGCAGCTGCTGCGTGATGTCAAAAATCGTCGCGTGAAAATAGAAATTGGACGAACTGGTCGGTTGATCGATGGCGCGTTGATAGGCTTCCTGCACCATGGCGAAGGCGTCATCGACTTTGCCCAGCGCGCGCAGGGCCAGCGCTTTGTTGAGATACAGGCCGATCTGCTGCGGCGCTTTCTCCAACGCCCGATCGGTATACTGCAGCGACGCCGGTTGATCGCCCAACAGGAAATACGCCCAGCCCAGATTCCACAGGTTGTAGATCGAATCGTCGCCCTGATCGATCGCCGTGCGGTAATCGTCGATGCCGTATTGCAGGAATCGCGCGGCATCTTCACGATCTAACAGGCGCTGCTCGCCGGCTTGCAGATACGCGGAGGCTCGTTCGCCAAGGGCTGCCGGATATTCGGGATCGATCTGGAGCGCTTCGTCCAGCTGCTCGATGGCACTCTGGAAGTATTTCAGCGCGTCCTCTTTTTGCCGCCAGTCGCGCAGAGTCGCCGCCCGATAGAGATCGACATGCCCCCGCGCCATGGCTTGCATCGCCGGCTCAGGCCGCACTTTGACCGGCGCGAGGTAGGTGCGGGTCATCCACGCGGTCGCGCCGAGCGCGATGAGCATGCCGAGGATCACAAACGCGCCGCGCAGCTTGCCGCCGATGGTGGCCGCAATGCCGAAGAGAAACAAGGCCACGGCAAACAACGTCAGCACGGTGACGTACGTGGATGATTTTGAGTTCCAGACATCATTGATCAGTGCGGCGGCTTCGCGGCGCTGCTGCCAGTACGTCGGTTCGTATTCCTGATCGGCGTAGTAGCGCGGCAGATCGATCGAGCCCGCGATGGGATCGTCCAGGTACGGCGTTTGCAGCATGGGGCTGAACCCGGCGGTCAGGCGCATGAGGTCGGCCAGCTGATCGGCGCGCGTCGTGTCGGTGACGGCGTCGGAACTCAGCAGCAGTGATCGCTCATACGACAGATTCAGCCAATCACGCTGCACAGCGGCATCGAAATTCTGGGCCTGTTGCGATTGCAGGGCCGCTGAGAGCTGCGAAGCCGCATAACGCTGCATGTTGCGCACCGCCGAACTTTGGCGATTGGACGCGTCGTTCTGCAAGAAAGCCGCGACGGCCGAGAGCAGCGTGACGAGGGCGATTAGCGTTACGGCGATGGCGTTGAAGCGCTTGGTAGCGCGATCTTGTGCGGCGCGCTGTTGTTCCGTTGTAGACGCCGGGGGTCGATCGGGTGGGGGAGGAGCCGCAGAGATGATCGTTTCATCAGTTGACATGGCCACCCCCTTACACCACACCGCTCTCGATCGCCACGGCCGCGGCGATCGAGCCGACGATGATCAAAACACCAAGGCCGGCCACGAGGTAACGCACACGGCTCTCCAGAATGTTGGCGATGGCAAAACACAGCAGCGCCACGGCCAGCACGGCGATAAGACCGATCAATTGTGCGGCTGTGGTGCGATTGTCGTCGGCCTGACTGAACTCCGGATCGGGATTAAGGTCTTTGAGGGAAGCGGCTTCCGCCAACTGGCGATCGACGAAGGCTTGCTGATCGAAGGTGTTGGAAAACTTGTCGTAGAAATCGGCGCTGAAGAAGTAGCGGCTGTTGATGGCCTGGTTCCATTCGGCGGACGATTCCCGATCGAGCTGCGCCCAGAGCTCGCTGCTGGAATCGATCTGATCCATTTGCGCGGAGATCAATTCGGCCAGGCGGCGATGCTGCGCGAATTGCAGGAAGGCGCTGAGGTTCTGCGCGCGCTGCGCTTCGACGGACGACTGGGTCAGGGCCAGATCGATGGCGCTGGACAGCCCGGCTTGATCGGCGTCGTTGGCGGCATCGTTGTACACCGCGGCGCGCGCGGCCAGGATGGCGCCGACGACGGTGGCCACTGCGATGCAGATGGCCAAAAACGTCTCAAAGCGATTCGAGGGACTCGCTTCGCTCATAACTTCCTCCCTTGTGGCGGCTATGGCGTAGACTGGCGCTGATTATAAGCTACGCCCCCACAGTTTGACAAATGGCCTGTCGGTCGTACAATGTAACCCGCCAAGGAAACAACCAACAGGGTGTGTATGAGCCAATCGGAAGAGCCACAACCGCCTGCCCGTTCGACACGCAAGCAAACTCCACGCGTGCCATCTAACGTATTGTATGATCGAGTGGTGCCAATCACACTGGGGGTCATGGCGGTGCTGCTGGTCATCGTGGTCATTGTGGCAATCATCGGTTTACTCGGCGTTATCCGATAATTTCTAGTTTGGAGGAGATAAGCATGTCACTGAGTACGCTGTTACCGTTAGCGTCCACGATCATGGCGGCGGTGTTTGCCGTCGTTTTGCTGCGTCGCTATGCCCAGCGCGGAGGAAAGCATCTGCTGATCTGGAGCATCGCCATGACCATGTACGGTCTCGGCACGTTTGCCGAGTTTTACTTGAGTCTAGCCTGGAACGCGGCGATCTTCCGCCTGTGGTATTTGTGCGGTGCAACGTTGGTGGCGGCCTGGCTAGGCCAAGGGACCGTCTATTTGCTAGTGCGCAAGCCGCGTGTGGCTGATATCCTGCTGGTCGTTTTGACGATCGCGTCAGTGATCGCGGCTGTTCATCTTTTCGCCACGCCACTGAACGAGAGCATCTTCAATCCCAGTCTTCCGATCAGCCAACAGTATGCGACCAGTGCAGCAAAAGGAATTGTGGGACTGATGCCGGAAGGCGGTGTTCGTTCGTATTCGTTCCTGTTCAATATCTATGGCACGGTGGCGCTAGTCGGCGGCGCATTATATTCGGCGTATATTTTCTGGCGTAAGCGCATCATGCCGCAGCGCGTGATGGGCAACGTCTTCATCGCGATCGGCGGACTCAGTCCCGCGCTGGGCGGCACACTGGCGCGCATTGGCGCGCCGGAATATCTCTACGTGAGCGAACTGATTGGCGTGGTGGTGATCTTCATCGGGTTCCGCCTCGCCACGACGCAGCAGCCGGTCGAAGCGCCGCCCGCGCCGACACCAGCGGCCACTTCCGCGTAAGCAATTTGAAGAAACCCGGTTTCTACACCGACAGATCAGACACGGATGGGCGCTGCCGGGGGAGCGCTCATCCGTGTTTCGTTTTGCGGATGGTATAATCCCCGCATGTCCCAGCGATCGTCGTCAAAGAATTCGCCCAGCACACTGTTGTTCATCATCGCCGGTGTGATTCTGCTGCTGGCCGGCGCGCTCAGCTTATGGCCGTCCAGCAGCGCGGCCAGTGAGGTGGCAGCGCAAGGTGCGCCCGCCGATTTTGGTGAAGAGGCGCTGCCCCTGCGCCCCACCGTGACGCCGCCGCCATTTGCCAGCCAGCTCACGCCGGAGCCGGGACTGCTGTCGGACAGTTCGACGACCACCACGCGCAATATGCCGGTGCGCCAGCCTACGCCGGTCGATCTGGCGGGCAGCACTCCCACCCGGCTCGTGATCCCCGCCATCAACTTGGATGCGCCGATCGAGACGGTGAAGTGGCACGTGATTGATGGGATCAGCCAGTGGGATGTGCCCGATCATTTTGCGGCCGGCTGGTTGATGACATCGGCGCCGCTCGGCAAAGCAGGCAATACAGCCCTCACCGGGCATCACAACATTGAAGGCGAAGTGTTCCGCAATCTGGTCAAGCTCAAGCCCGGCGATCGCATGACACTGTACGCGCAGGATCAACCATTCTATTACGAAGTGCAATCGCGCCGCATCTTGCCGGAGCGTGGCCAGCCCGATGACGTCCGTCGCGCCAACGCGCGCTGGATTCAACCTACTACCGACGAGCGCATCACCTTGATTACGTGCTGGCCCTATACCAGCAATACGCACCGCTTGATCATCGTGGCGAAGCCGATCGAACCGGAGAAATCCAACAAACCGATCGAGCCGTAAGGCTTCCCCCGGCGCTATCTTTCGGGCGCATTCGGCGCCGATTTCATTTCGGGATCAAGGCGATACGTCATACCACCGAGCAGCATGCCGTTCGCATATAGCAAGACCGTAATGTCGCGTTCCTTCGAGTTTTGAACCTGCTCCGGCGTAAACTCTTCACCTGGTACAACCTCGATTACGATTTGCTGTTTTTTCCCAGGTTCCAGTTCAAAGTTGCTCGGCTTAAATTTGATCCTCCACTCTCTTTCACTAAGAACTGCCGGGAGCACCGCCTTAAGTTCCATGGTTGCACGTCGGCGGAAGGTATTGCCGCTGTAAAAGATGTGTTTGTTCAATCCGGCCATTAGCCCTCGTGTCCCACCGCCGCCTGGCACCAGTTGAACGTTGCGCTGTCCTACGTTGTTGTCATGCGGCACAAGGCGCCACTCCTCTATAGTTTCGCCGGGAGTAAAATTGTTGATGTTGCTCACATCACCCGCAGTCGAGGCGATCATGAGCAGACAATCATGACCGTAGGCATTGACGTTGGGTATCCAGGCAAAAGGCCCCACCGTCACTTCTTGAGCATTATTGGCAGCGATACTCGCGATGGGCAGTCCCGCCAGCGGAGTCATTTGTAGGAAGTCAGTCGGCCAAGTCAAGCCTGCCCCAGGCAAACAGTGATATC
>Ga0208980_10002823_pt1 | contig 10544 bp, 9 predicted proteins | sample WetSurMetagenome_3_FD_187993 | JGI IMG/M metagenome (GOLD analysis project Ga0208980, IMG submission 187993) | Wetland microbial communities from Twitchell Island in the Sacramento Delta, sample from surface sediment Aug2011 Site A1 Bulk (version 2) | ecosystem: Environmental > Aquatic > Marine...
TTGGTGCGCCGTCCATTCGTGATGCATCTCCCCCATAGATCCCCCTGTATCGCCTCATCCCCACCGCCGCAGCGCATGGGTGATCCCCCAGTGAATACATCCATAACCGTGCTTCTCCTGCAAAGCATCCAGCCGTCTGTGCAGCGTGCCGAGCTTTTCCGACGGCACAATCCCCAGATCCATCTGACTTCCTTCCCCCTCCGCCGGCAACAGGTGAGCCACCTTCACCCCCACGAGACGGACAAACCGGTGCGGCGGAAGAAGCGTCTGCAGCAGCTGACGCGCGATGCCGAAAACATCCTCTTCGTGAGCCGTTGGAACGCGGAGGGTCATCTGCTTCTGTACTGTGGAAAAATCTGCGAAGCGGACTTTGACAGTAACCGTGTACGCATGCTGCTGCCGTTTCCGCAACGTCTTGCAGCACCGTTCGGCCAGAAAGTAGAGCGTCGCGGTGATGAATGCAGAATCCGCCGTATCGGAGGCAAACGTTGTGTCACGCGAAATCGACTGCTCTACCCGGTCGTAGTGCATAACCGACGCATGCTGCCCTTCCACGATCGCCGTAAGATACCGCCCGAGTGATGTCTCGCTCCCCCACCGCGATGAGAGCAGGTCACCCACAGTGACAATCCCCCTCGCATTCAGCTTCGGCTGCGTCTTCTTCCCGACACCGGGCACCATCTCCACCGGGAGCGGGGTGAGAAATTCCCGCTCCAGACCCTGCGGCACGACAACCATACCGTCAGGCTTCTTCAGCCCAGCAGCAATTTTCGCACACATCTTGTTCGAGGCAATACCGATCGAGACCGTCAGGCCGCACTCCCGTCGGATCTGCTCCCTCATCGCCGTCGCCATCTGCACGGGATCCCGCCAGAAGTGAAGGCAGCCCGTGACATCCATGTAGGCCTCGTCAACACTGACCTGCTCGATGTCCGGCGTAAAGGTTTCCAGAATGTCCATGACCCGGTCGGAATACTCACCGTACAGTTTGTGGCTGCCCGGCAGGAATACCGCCTCCGGCGGAAGAAGACGTTCCGCCGTGCGAAGCGGCATCGCAGTCCTCACTCCATACGCCCTCGCCTCATAATTCGGACAGGCCACGATGCCGCGTTCGCCCCGGCGGCCCCCCACACACACAGGTTTCCCCCGCAGCTCCGGATGAAGCGCCATCTCCACGGAGGCGAAAAAACAATCGATGTCAAGAAGAAAAATCGTGCGCATCACGTCAGAACCTACCCTACCATCCCGTACATTCCTGCATTGCATTCGCTGCAGATCCTTCCTGGATCCGCAGTATAGCGTCCCGAACACTCCCGGCAGAGCCACAGATGCGTCTCCAGACAGGAACGGCAGTATACTTCGCCATGCACCTGCTCATCCGCCCTTCCGTAAAACTCCTCGAGATCCCCCACGGTCAGATGATGATCACACATACAACACTCTCTCGCCGAAAGACTTCGCAGACGTTCCCGTTGCGTCATAGAATCTTCCCCTGAAAATAGGCCCGAAATCATCGCTGTTTTCTCCCTGGGAGAACATACGACATTTTTGTCGTCTTGTCAAGACCCGCACAACAAATTTGTCGCTTTTGAATTCTCGCGCAAATCCACCAATCCGTCTCCCAACCGGTTGGCCGGGACAGCTCAAGCTCTTTCTCTGTTTTGATTATCAAATTGTTGTTCTGTAATTTCCCATAGTCACCACCGGAGGGAGTCCCCCATGCAAGAACCTACTACCACACAGACCGCACCCATAAAATCCATGTCGTTCTCGGAAAAACTGGCCGGAATTTTCGCGTCACCGGGCGAAGTCTACGAAGACGTCCGCCTTACTCCGAAAACCAGCAGCAACTGGGTCATTCCAACACTCGCGCTCATCGTGGTCGCAATTCTCTGCACGATGCTCGTCATGTCCAACCCGTCACTGCAGCACCAGTTTGGCGCCGCACAGCGGGAAGCCATCGAAAAACTCGTCCAGGAAGGACGCATCACCCAGGAGCAGGCCGACCGGCAGATGGAGATGATGGGACCATCCTCACCCTTCATGCTTATCGGTATCGTCGTCTCAACGCCCATCATGATCTTCCTGATCCTGTTCCTGTTTGCCCTGCTCTTCTGGCTCGTCGGCAAATTCGCGATGAAAGCCTCGGCCCCCTATATGAAGGTCGTGGAAGTTGTCGGACTCACATTCTATATCGGCGCCATCGGACGAATCGTTACCACCGCAATGATGTTCGTGATGGATTCCGTGCACGCCTCTCCGAGCATGGCACTGCTCGTCTCCAACTTCAGCATGCAGGACAAACTGCATCAGGCACTCGCCGCAGTGAATATCTTCACCATCTGGAGCCTCGTCGTAACGGCAATCGGCCTCGCGAAACTGTTTCAGCGCGACATGCCCAAAGTGCTCGTCCTGGTCTTTGCGCTCTGGGTCCTGCTGTCCGGAGCACTGATTCTCCTCGGGATCCAGCTCGGCTGACACAGCATTCTGCCGCACCACGGCTAGCATACACAAGGGTCCGCTTCCGGCGGACCCTTGTTGTTTCAACTGCAAGTATGTACCATTGACTGATGGCAAAAAAGAAAACACCCGGGGGAACCCTTCCCCTGTTCGGAGAACTCGAACCACGAGGGGGAGGTGCTGTACCGGTCAGGAATGGCGCCGGCGCACCCTATACGGTCTCCGAGTACGTTTTGAAGAACGGCGAACGACTCCGTCGCTGGGCCAGACGCAGTATCCGGTTCGGTACTTCATCCTGGAAGTACCCCGGATGGAAAGGGCTTGTGTACCACCGGCACTATCCCTCACAAAAGGTCTTCGACCAGGAGTGCCTCGCAGAATACTCACAGCTCTTTCCTACGGTCTGCGCCGACTTTGCGCTCTATGATTTCCCGGACGCTGAGAAGATGAAAATCATCCATGATCAGACAACGGATGACTTCTCCGTCTCTCTCAAAGTCACCGATAGAATCACCATCAAGCGATACCCCAACCTCCCCCGTCATGGGAAGGTTGCCGGGAAAGAAAATCCCGACTTCCTCAATGTCGAGCTGTTTGAGGATGCGTTCCTGGCGCCGCTGGCGGAACTAAAGAAGAAACGGGGAGTCATCATCTTCGAATTTTCCACGTTCTACCCCGCCGCCGGTGTTCCCTATGAGCAATTCGTCTCTCTGCTCGATCATTTTCTTGCCCGGCTTCCCAGAGCCTTTCAGTATGCCGTCGAAATCCGGAACAGGGAATTCCTCACGGAGGAGTACCTAACGATGCTGCGCTCGCACGGCGTCGCCCATACGCTCAACAACTGGACGCGGATGCCGCCGATCCTCGAACAGATCCGGATCGCAGGCGTCCTGACCGCAGGGTTTTCCGTCGCCCGCGCCCTCCTGAGACCGGGGCGTTCGTACCAGGAAGCGGTCGAAGCATTTTCCCCCTACCAGGAAATTCGCGAAGAAAATCCCGAGCTGCGCACCGGTCTGGCGGATGCCGTGGGCCGCTGCATTGCCGACGGTAAAGCTCTGTATGCCTATGTCAACAACCGCGCCGAGGGCAATTCCCCGAAAACCATAGAGGCAATCCTTGATATCCTCGACAAGCATCCCGTCGAAAAACTCTGAACCCGTGCCGGTGCCGGCCGACGCCAGACCGCGGCCGCTGATCCATCCTGTCTCCGCCGCTCTTCTTCTGGCCATCGATGCCCTCTGGGCCGTCGCCGACTGGGCAGCATTCGCCTGGATCATCACCATCCCGCTGAGTTTTCTCGCAGTCGCCATCCCCACATTCCTGGTTCAGCGGCATCTTAACCGGGACGAAAAAGGGAGATCCCTTGCCGTCTCCTCATCTCTGGGAGTCCTTGCCGCAATCCCAACACCCGTGACCGGAACTTTTGTGGGGACTCTCGTTCTCCTCCTGGCGGGGCTACGCTCCCTCAGACATACCTAGACCCCGGAGCCAACACCAGCCGTGGCTAACGTAAAGAAATACACACTCAAAAAGGGGCACAAAGAAATCGGGGAGGAAACTCCCCAATCCCGTCCCCGTTTTCAAATCGATTACCACAACCAGCTGAATGCCGCACAGTATGAAGCCGTGACCTCGGTGAACGGCCCGCATCTGATCATCGCGGGCGCGGGAACGGGAAAGACCCGCACCATTACCTTCCGCGTGGCATATCTGGTCGAACTCGGCGTGAAACCGGAGTCGATTCTTCTTCTCACGTTCACCCGACGCGCTGCACAGGAAATGCTCCGCCGTGCAGCAACCCTGCTGGACTCCCGGTGCGAAAAGGTCGCGGGCGGGACATTCCATTCGTTTGCGAATATGGTCCTCCGTCAGTATGCACCCCTGCTCCGATTTGAATCCTCCTTCACGATTCTCGACCAGGCAGACGCGGAAGACGTCGTGAATCTCCTCCGGACACAGATGAAGTTCGATACCCGTGAACGCCGCTTTCCGCGCAAGCAGACGCTTTTCGATATCTTCTCAAAATCGGTGAACACCCATCAGTCCATCCGGCACATCCTGAAAGAAGAGTATCCTCACTACGAAGACTACTTCGAGGAGATCCACGCCCTGCACAAGGCCTATGAGACCTATAAGGCAGGACACAATCTGATGGATTACGATGACCTGCTTCTGTACCTCAGGAAACTTCTGCGTGAGCAGGAATCGGTTCGAACAACTCTCTCCGACCGGTACAAGTACATCATGGTGGACGAATACCAGGACACCAACCGCATCCAGGCAGAAATTGTCACACTCCTTTCGTCAAAACACCGAAACATCATGGTCGTGGGAGATGATTCACAGTCGATCTACTCGTTCCGCGGAGCAACCATCCGGAACATCCTCGACTTCCCGGAAGAGTTTGAGGGATGTAAGATCATCAAGCTGGAAGAGAACTATCGCAGCACCCAGCCGATTCTTAATCTGACGAACGAAATTCTGCGCAGGGCACGAGAGTGATCGCGGGAAAACTTGCAGAGATCCTGGGAAGGAGACCTCTCCTCATTCTGGACGGGGCCATGGGAACCGAACTGCAGCGCCGGGGGGTCGACACCGGATTGCCTCTCTGGTCGGCCAATGCCCTGATCCACCGGCCGGAGGTTGTGCTGGAAATCCACCGGGATTACATTGCCGCGGGAGCGGACATCATTACGACGAACACGTTCCGCACGACACAACGCACATTCCGGCGGGCCGGAACCACCGACCGCTCGGCGGAACTGACCGCCCTCGCCGTCCGGCTTGCAGAAGAGGCGGTTGCCGCCTTCCCCGGTCGGGAACTCCTGATCGCCGGGTGCATCGCCCCGCTTGAAGACTGCTACCGGCCTGATCTTGTTCCACCAGAGACGGAACTGGAACCTGAACATTCCGAGCTCGCTCTCCGACTCGCTGCAGCAGGGGCCGATTTTCTGTTGGTGGAGACCATGAATACCATCAGAGAGGCTGCGGCCGCCTGCCGCGCAGCCACAGCAACGGGCCTGGAAACAATTGTGAGTTTTCTCTGCAGAAGCGATGGTCAGCTGTATGGCGGGGAATCTCTCGACAAGGCAGTCCGCACACTCCTTCCCCTGGGCCCGACAGGGCTCTCGGTGAATTGCATCTCCCCCCACCATCTCGGCCAGGCACTGTCACAACTCCGGTCGTCCACCGAGCTTCCCCTTGCAGTATACGGGAATGTGGGCCGGCCGGAAGGCGAACTCGGATCGGAGTTCGCCCGGGATATGGGACCCGAAGAGTACGCCCGCTTCGGCCGCAGCTGGATCGAGACGGGAGTTTCCATCGTGGGGGGCTGCTGCGGCACGACTCCCGATTATATACGAACCCTGAGCAACGCACTCCACCCATCATGACGCGACACAAGTACACAAAGGTCCTCTATACCCACAAGCCTGGCGGAGAACTGCCGAGCATCGTCGTCGCCGGCGACGAGAACCTCCAGTCCCGTTTTGTGATCCAGAAGGTGCTCGAGATCCGCGAACAGGGTGTCCCGCTCAGCGACATTGCCGTCCTCTTCCGCTCCGGCTACCTCTCCTTTGACCTGGAAATCGAACTGAATAAGGCCAATATCCCTTTCGTCAAGTTCGGTGGCTTCAAGTTCATCGAGACTGCGCACATCAAGGATATGGTCGCCTATCTCCGTGTACTCGAAAACCCTCGCGATGCGGTCGCATGGAATCGAATTCTGCTCCTGATCGACGGGGTCGGACCCCGGACCGCCGAGAAAGTGATCGAAGATATCCTCGCCCGCCGCACCAGAGTTGCCGCCGCGGAAGGGGCGAAAACACTCCCTGTCTTCTGGGGCGACTACAACGCCTATCCTGACCGCGTGCAGAACCTCTTCGAGACACTGCGATCCGCCTCACCGGAAAACCTCACACCGGCAGACAAGGTCCAGCAACTTCTCGCATACTACGAACCGATCTTCACCAGACGGTACGACGACTACAACAAACGCCGCAAAGATCTGGAGATGTTTCAGCAAATCACCGAACGCTACCGTTCCGTGAACAATCTTCTGGCCGACCTCGCCCTGGAACCGGCGACGGAAAGCGTCAGCGATATCACCGCCCCGAGCACGGACGACGAGAAGCTCGTCCTTTCAACAATTCACAGCGCGAAAGGCCTCGAATGGCACTCCGTGTTCGTCATCTACGCGCTCGACGGAAGGTTCCCGAGCTACCGAGCGGCGACAAGTGACGATGCCATGGAAGAGGAACGCAGACTGATGTACGTCGCCTGCACCCGCGCCAAGGAGAACCTCTTCATCACCTACCCGGTGAACATCTATGATCGGGAATCCGGACTGATCCTGACGAAACCCTCCCGCTTTATCGAGGGAATGCCTGAAGATTACCACGACACGTGGGTGATCGACGAAGAATGATGGGGGCGATACCGCAGGAGGAGCAATCGCGGAGGATTGCTCCAGGACTCTCTCTTACTTTCCTACCTTGATTTCCGGCTCGTCCTCGAGAAGCTTGATCTTCAGAGGAGAGGGATACCGTTCCGTCTCGAACTTCACGGTGGCACCCGCAGGGATCTTCTCCACGACCGCGAGGAACAACCGCTTCGTGTTTCCGTCGGTGGCGCGGAATGTAATGGAGACGTTCTTGAGTTCAACCGCACCTTTATTCCGGATCTGGCCTTCGATCCAGTAGAGCTCCGTCGTCGAAGGGACGGCACCGGCAAATTCGTCAGGCACGGCAGAACTGACATTCGCCCCGCTCCGTACTGCTTTCGAGACCACCACAAGGTCTGACTGCCCACCACAGGATGCCAGGAAACATGTGAGCAAAATGCTACGTAGAACGACTCTTTTCATCGGTTTCTCCCTGAATCTAGTTTCCTATGCTCGCCGTCTGGGCGGCCCGTAACACTCTTGGATATACTGGATCACCATCCGGTCCGTGTTGTACACCGGGATAAGCGTCGTCATCGAACGCCGGATCTTCCTGAGCCACTTTCTCGGAATTCCGTCCTTCCCCCTGTCATAGAACAACGGGACGATCTCCTTCTCCACCAGACTCCTGAGGGATGCAGCATCGCTGTCGTCCTGCTCATGTTCGGTCGGCGCTGTGAGATCCTCGCCGATCTTCCACCCATTCTCGCCATCATACGCCTCCCTCCACCACCCGTCCATGGTGCTCAGGTGCATCCCGCCATGAATCAACGCCTTCATCCCGCTCGTGCCGCTCGCCTCCATGGGCCTGCGGGGCGTGTTCAACCAGACGTCGGCACCGGCCACCATGTGACGGGCCACATTGATATCGTAATCCTCCAGAAACACCACCTTGCCGAACAGGTCGATCCGTTTGCTGATGTTGACGATCTCCTGGATGAAGCGCTTCCCGGCATCATCACGCGGGTGCGCCTTGCCTGCAAAGACAATCTGGACCGGACGCTGTGCGTCGGTCAGCATCCGGATGGCCCACTCGAGATCGCGGAAAAAGAGCGGAGCACGCTTGTAGGTGGCAAAACGACGCGCGAAACCGATGGTGAGAACGTCCGGCGACAGAACATTGTCAAAGAGATCCACATCATTGGAACTCATCCGCAACTGGTGTTCACGGAGCCTCCGACGCGTGAACTCCACAAGCTCGCGCCGGAGGATGGCGCGCAGGGACCAGAGCTCCTCATCGGAGATCCGCGTCGAGGCCAGCGTGGTCTGCCAGAATTTGCGATCCTGCACCTTGTCGATCCACTGATCCCCCAGCCTGTCGGTCCAGAATTTCGACGCCGTATGAGACGCCCATCCGGAAATGTGAACCCCGTTGGTGATATGCCCGATGGGCACTTTCTCCGGCGGCACTTCAGGGTAAAGCGCTTTCCACATTTCCCGGCTGACCTGCCCGTGAAGCTGGCTGACACCGTTGGCCGCCCGGCACATCCTGAGCGCAAGAACCGTCATGGTAAACGGTTCGTTGTAATCTTCCGGCCGGACGCGGCCGTATCGCATGAGCTGGTCAATGGTCATGCCCATCGAGGCCGTGAACGATGTCAGCGCGCCCTGCATGAGACCGTAGTCAAAGCGGTCATGACCGGCCGGGACGGGTGTGTGCGTCGTAAACACGCAATGCTCCCGGACATACTTTTCTGCAGTGCTCAGCGCCGCCGCATCGTGAGCAGACGTGCGGGCCTTCTGAAGATGTTCACGGAGCAACTCGATGGTGAGAAACGCCGAGTGCCCCTCATTCATATGATAGGCATTGGGAGTAATGCCGAGCGCCCGCAGGAACCGGACCCCGCCGACACCCAGCAGGATTTCCTGACAGATCCTTGTCCACTGATCACCCCCGTAGACGTGTGCTGTCAGGTCGCGAATGCGCTGCTCGTTCTGCGGAAGATCGGTATCCAGTGCGTACACCGTTCCGCGGCCCACACGGATGGCCCACCCCTGGAAGGCAATCGTGTCCCGGTTGATCTCCACCGTGCAGACCACCGGGTCTCCTTTGGCATCTCGCACCAGCGTGACCGGCAGGCGGGACGGATCATAGCTGGGATATCGCTCGAGCTGCCAACCTTCATTGGAGAGCAGTTGTTGAAAATACCCCTGACGATAGAAAAGGGTGACGCCGACAAAAGGGAGACCCAGATCGCTGGCCGACTTCGCATGATCCCCGGCAAGAATCCCGAGACCGCCGGAATAAATGCGAAGGCTTTCATGAAGCCCGAATTCCGCGCTGAAATAGGCGACCGGCGCATTGAGAAGCCCCGGCGCATTCTTCTTCGTCCAGGTATCCTTGCGGCTCATATAACTCCGGAATTCCCTGCAAACCTTCGTGACGCTCGCGAAAAACAGATCATCCCTGAGCCGTTCACGCAGTTCCTGGCCGCTGATCCAGTTGATCACCTCAACGGCATTGTGATTGCTGTGCTCCCAGAAGAAGGGGGAAAGGTCATGAAAGATGTGCTGGGCTGCCGGATTCCAGGACCACCAGAGATTGTATGCCACGTCCCGGAGATCGGTAATGAGGAGGTTGATCTGCCTGTCAGAGATTCGTTTCCTTGCCACGGATCCGCTCGATTGTGGGACTTGCCACCTGCTCGTTACACGCTTTCCTGAACCGCTTCCGCTTTCTTCTTTGCCATGCGCACGCGTTCGTTAAAATCGAGGTATTTCTTCCGGAGCCGGATCGACTTCGGCGTCACCTCCACGTACTCGTCGTCCCCGATCCATTCGATAGCCTGCTCAAGCGTCAGAAGCCTCGGCGGCTCGAGACGGATCGCTTCGTCTGCCCCCGATGCCCGCATATTGGTCAGATGCTTGGTCTTGCAGACGTTCACGGTCATGTCCTGCTCCCGCGAATTCTCTCCGACAATCATCCCGACATACACCCGCGCCCCTGGCTCTATGAAGAAGGAGGAGCGCTCCTGGAGCTTCCACATTCCGTACGCGACTGCCTCCCCGGTTTCCATGGCGACCAGCGCACCCTTCGTTCGGTGCGCCATGTCTCCCTTGTAGGGTTCGTAGCCGTGGAAGTTGTGATGGAGGATGCCCGTCCCCTTGGTCTGTGTCATGAACTCACCGCGGAATCCGATCAGACCGCGGGCGGGCACAAAGAATTCAAGCCTCGTGTTGCCATTACTCGCAAGCATGTTTCTCATCTCACCGCGCCGGCGCCCAAGGTTCTCAATGACCACCCCAACATGTTCATCAGGGACGTCAATGATCACATGCTCGATCGGCTCACACAGGACATCATCGATCCGCTTGTAAATGACCTCCGGCCGGGATACCTGAAGTTCGTAACCCTCACGGCGCATGGTCTCGATCAGAATCGCGAGATGCAGTTCTCCCCGGCCGCTGATTCTGAACGCGTCGGGCGTATCCGTGAGCTCCACGCGGAGACTCACGTTGGACCGGAGTTCCCGCGAGAGCCTCTCACCCAGGTGGCGCGACGTGACATATTTCCCCTCCTGTCCGGCAAACGGCGAGTTGTTCACCACGAAATCCATCGAGATGGTGGGCTCTTCGATCGCCACAAATTCCAGCGGAGTCGGATCTGCCGCATCGGCAATCGTCTCCCCGATATCCACGTCCT
>Ga0208980_10002824_pt1 | contig 10541 bp, 9 predicted proteins | sample WetSurMetagenome_3_FD_187993 | JGI IMG/M metagenome (GOLD analysis project Ga0208980, IMG submission 187993) | Wetland microbial communities from Twitchell Island in the Sacramento Delta, sample from surface sediment Aug2011 Site A1 Bulk (version 2) | ecosystem: Environmental > Aquatic > Marine...
CCAGGCGCGGCCCGAGATCTCCGACTCCCCGCGCACGTACGCGTAGCCCGGGAAGTCGATGCCGCGCACGGCGTCCGAGTTCCGATACGACAGCGCTACGCGCTGGCCCGCGAGCTGCGAGGCCCGGGCATCCGCCTCGCGAGCCTCCGCGAGCCAGCGCTTCCCGTCGCGCGCCGCGAGCCCGATCATCGCGAGCACGGTCGAGTGGGTCGCCGCAACCCGCCGCGCGTACGGCTTCCACGAGTGCGTCTCGACCAGCACCGAGTAACGGTTGTGCGTCGCCCAGTAGCTGGTCGAGTACCGGGGCTCCGCGACCTTCGCCTCGAATCCGGACTCCGGCTCGTCTTCCCGCGTAAACGACGGGTAGAACGGCAGGGCAATGAACCCCTGCCGTTCGAGGTCCGCGAGCACGGCGTCGCGCAGCGCGCAGCCGGTGCGCCGCAGGGCGGGGTCCCAGCCGAGGCATGGCTCGATCTCGACCGAGATGTCGGGCTGGAACTGCGCGCCGTCGGTCACGTGCAGGTCCACGTACAGGATCGGATCCCAGGCGCCGAGCAGGCGGAGCATCGCGCGCGTCTCGGGCGCCTCGGCCTTGGTGTAATCGCGGTTGAGGTTCAGGTTCTGGGCAGTCGTCCGCCAGCCCATCTCTTCCGGGCCGCGCTGGTTCGGGCGGTTCCAGCGGCCGAAGCGCTCGTGGCCGTCGACGTTGTACACGGGCACGAACACGACCGTGACGTGCTCGAGTGCGCCGGGCTCGACGCTTCCGTCGAGCAGTTCGCGGAGCGCGAGGAACCCCGCATCCTTGCCATCGATCTCGCCGGCGTGAATGCCACCCTGGAGTAGCAGCACCGGCCGGTTGCGCTCGCGGGCACGCGCCGGGTCGAGGACGCCGTCCGCAGATGCGACCAGCGCGAGCATGGGCCGGCCCTCGGGCGTGCGGCCGAACTCGGTACAACGAATCTTCGTGGGCCAGTGCGCCGCGTAGGCCGCGCACAGGCGCTCGACCTCGTCATAGCGGCCGGTGCGGGTGAAGCCGGATCGCTCGCCGACCGTGCGCAGGTCGTCCGAACCGGCCGGCGCGGCGGCGGCTCGGGTTGCGCCGATGCAAAGCGGGACGAGGCAGAGCGCGGCGAGCGACGCGCGCGCTGCGCGGGCGATCACTTGGCCGCGGCGACCATGTAGTCCACGCCGTTCATCACCGACTGGTCGGTGAAGTCCGTGCGGCCGCCCTTGGGCGGCATGAATCCGCTCTTGCCCTGGAAGCCCTTGAGCGCGTGCTGGTGGAGCGTGTCCATGCCCTGCGCGATGCGCGGCGCCCAGGCCGCCTTGTCGCCGAACTTCGGCGCGCCCGCGACGCCCGCGCCGTGGCAGGCCGCACAGGCCTGGTTGAACACGGCTTCGCCGGTGAGATCGGCCGCCGCAACGGGCGCCGCCGCCGGGCCTGCAAGGGCGGCATTGTCCTGGCCCGCGACGGCGTCCCGCGCAACGGGCTGGATCCTCGCCTCGACCTGCTTCGAGTAAGCCGGGTCGTCCTGGCGCCGGGCCACCGAGGTGCTGGCCGTGATGATGCGGGCGACGACGATCAGTGCGATCGCGACGCCGATGAGGATGCCGAGTATCAGCAGGAAGGTGTCGAAGAACTTGCGGTCGTGCGAGGCGCTCACTGTGGATCCCCGGGAAAGACGCTGAAAACGAGGCCGCGAAGTATACCTTGCGGTACACCGGACCGCGCCACCCGGGGGCGCTCCCGGCCGGGCCCCGAGGCCATGATCCGGGCCGGTCGTCGGCCAATGGATGGACGCCCTTTCCGCCGGCGGTCTATCATCCGCGCCCCAGCGACGCGCCCGTAGCTCAGCTGGATAGAGTACTGCCCTCCGAAGGCAGGGGTCACAGGTTCGAATCCTGTCGGGCGCGCCAACCGGTTTCTGCCTCGATCGGGGCGGCGAGTGAACGCCCTTCCCGTGCTCCGCTTCAGCGGGGCACGGCCCTGACGAGATAGCCGCCGGACTTCTCGTCCTTCTGGAGCTCGATCAACTTCCTCGCCTGCGCCTCCTCGAGGAGCTGGCTGAAGCTGCGGAAGCCGTGGTAGCTCTCGTTGAAGCCGGGGCGCTGGCGCTTCAGCGCCTGCTTGATCATCGAGCCCCAGATCTGCTCGTTTTCCTCGCGGTCCTCCGCGAGCGCCTCGATCGTTGCGAGCACGAGATCGAAGGCTTCCTGCTTCTTTTCCTCGTCCGACGAGGCCGTGGACCTCCGCGCGGCGACCGGCTCCGCCGGTGCGTCCGCCTCAGCGGCCGATCCCGACGCCGTGCCGCCGGCCTGGCCCTGGGGCGCCTGCCTCGGCGCGGCCTGCTTCGCCGGGGCTCGCCGCCGGCCGCTGCGCTGCTCCTCCTTGCGCACGAGGTCGTCGTAGTAGATGAACTCGTCGCAGTTGGCGATCAGCAGGTCAGATGTCGAACTCTTCACGCCCACGCCGATCACGAGCTTGTTGTTCTCGCGCAGCTTGCTCACCAGCGGCGAAAAGTCCGAGTCGCCGCTCACGACGACGAACGTGTCCACGTGCGACTTGGTGTAGCAGAGGTCGAGCGCGTCCACGACCATGCGGATGTCGGCGGAATTCTTGCCGGACATGCGCACGTGCGGGATCTCGATCAGCTCGAAGGACGCCTCGTGCATGGGCCCCTTGAATTCCTTGTAGCGCTCCCAGTCGCAGTAGGCCTTCTTGACCACGATACTGCCCTTGAGGAGCAGCCGCTCGAGTACCTTGCCGATGTCGAACCTGGCGTACTTCGCATCGCGCACGCCGAGCGCCACGTTCTCGAAGTCGCAGAACACGGCCATGTTGGTGATGGTTGTTTTTGCCATGGCGCAATCCTACACCCGCATCGCCACCAGCGCGGCCGCTGCGGACATGAGCGTGGTCGCGACGAGGCCGGTCGCGGCGGAGATCGTCGGGAACGCGGCCGGCGCCATGCGCCGACTACAGCCAGCCCTTGCGGCGGAAGTAGAGGTAGGGCAGCACGGCCGACACGACCATCGCGAGCAGGGCCACGGGATAGCCCCAGGGCTTCTCGAGCTCCGGCATGAAGTGGAAGTTCATGCCGTACACGCTCGCTACCAGGGTCGGCGGCATCAGCATGACAGCCGCCACGGAGAAGATCTTGATGATGTTGTTCTGCTCGAGGTTGATGAGCCCGAGCACGGCGTCGAGCAGGAACTGGATCTTGTTGCCGAGGAAGGTCGCGTGGTCCGAGAGCGACTGCACGTCGCGCAGCGTTGACTTGAAGCGTCCGCGCTGGTCCTGGGAGAGCGTGACGCTCCCCGCCTGCTGCACGTACATGAGCAGGCGCTGGAAGCTCACCAGGCTTTCGCGCGCCTTCGACACCAGGTCGCCGTTCGCGCCGATCTTCTGGATCATCGCCTGCAGGTCGCCGCTCGAGGGCGGCGTCTTCTTCTGCGCAGCGGCGCCGTTGCTGCGTGCGAAGATGGTGTGGGAGACGGCATCGAGCTCGGCCTGCACGCGCTCGAGCAGGTCGGCGATGCGCTCGACGAACGACTCGAGCAGCCCCGCGAGCAGCGTCGCCGAGGAGGTGCAGGCCGCGGGCGAACGTTCCACGTACTGCATGAAGCGCCGCACGGGCGTCGGGTCGACGTAGCGGTTGGTGATCAGCCGGTCGTTGGCGAGGATGAACGTGATCGCGCTCGACTCGGGCGTCAGCGTGTCGAGCTTGCTGCCGACCGTGGCGGTCATGTAGACGGCGCCGCCCTCCTCGTAGAGGCGGTTCGAGGTCTCGATCTCCTTCATTTCATCCCGGGTCGGGACGTCCACCGTCAGCAGCGATTCGACGGCCTTTTCCTCGGCCACCGTCGGCTCGAAGAGGTCGGCCCACAGGAATTCATCGGGGAACGGCGTCGGGGGCGCGTGTTCCACCCAGGTGTAGCCGCTGCCGGTCGGGATGAGGAGTCGAAGCATCGCGCGGAGCCCTTCGGGTAGGGCGACCTTTTAGCACAATGCCGACGCGGGAGGCAGGCGTTGCGAAAAATGAGAAGGGCCGCGTGGCTGTGCCAGGCGGCCCTGCGGACGAGCGGCGTCCCCCGGGGCGAGGCTCAGTGAGCCTTCTGTTCCTTGGCGGCGAGCGCGTTCACCACCTGGAAGAGCGCGTCCTCGGGATCGCGCGCCGCGCCCGGCGCGGAGCCGACCAGGGTAGCGGCCATGGAAACTTCCGTGACGTACTTGCCGGCGACCACGAACGTCGGCGTGCCGGTGATCTTGTAGCGCCGGTTCAGGTCCTCGGCGCGGCGCACCTTCGACTCGACGGCGAAGGACGCGAAGGCCTTCTGGAAATCCGCCCTGGACACGCCGTGCGACACGAAGAACGCCTCGATCTTCTCGGGCGTGTCCATGCGGTCGCCCTTGAGGTTGATCTCGCGGAAGATCTCCTCGTGGAGCTGCGGCAGCTTGCCGAGCAACTCGGCCGTGTAGAAGACCCGTGCGTGGGTCTTCAGCATCTCGTTCCAGGTCGCGGGCACCCGGACGAAATCCACGTAGGCCGGGCGCCCCTTCTTGATCCAGGCCTCGATCCTGGGCTCGATCGCAAAGCAGTGGGAGCAGGCGTACCAGAAGACCTCGACGACCTCGACCTTTCCGGGTGCTGCAAACTCGGTCGGCTGGGCGGGCTTCAGCAGCTTGTATTGCTGGTCTTCGACGACCTCGATGGCCGAAGCGCCGCGCGCCGCGAGGAGGAGGATGCCCGCGGCCAGGAGCGGCCGGGCAAAACGCGTGATCTTCTGGTTCATGGATGGCTCAGACCGTGAAGTGCGAAGCGGGTTCAACGCAGGCCCTGGACGTAGGAAGCGACGGCGTCGATTTCCTCGTCCGACAGGGCGGCGGCCATCTCGCGCATCATCTGGTTCGGGTCCGTGGTACGCGTCCCGGCCTTGTAGGCCCGCAGCTGTGCGGCGACGTACGTCGCGTGCTGCCCCTGGATCGACGGGAACGCTGCCGGCGCGTTGCCACGTCCGGCCGGGCCGTGGCAGGCGGCGCAGGCCATGACCTTGCGCTCGACGTTGCCGGAGCGGTAGACGCGCTGGCCGAGCTTGGCCCTGGAAGGATCGGTTTCGCCGCCGCGGACGGTCTGAGAGGAGAAGAACGCGGCGAGGTCCGCCATGTCCTGCTCGCCCAGGATCGCCGCCATCGGCGACATGAGCGGGTTCTGCCGATTGCCGCCATGGAAAGCGGTGAGCTGCTTCAGGATGTAGGTCTCGTGCTGCCCGGCGAGGTTCGGCCACTCGGGGCTTACGCTGTTGCCATCCATGCCGTGGCAGGCGCCGCAGGTCGCAGCCTTGGCCTGGCCGGCGTCCTTCGAGCCCGCGGCGAACGAAGGCGCGGTCCAGCCGAGGGTAACCGCCAGGGAGAGGGCGGCGACGAGCTTCGCGGTCATATAACCACTCCGGGCGAGGGGCATGAGAGCCGTAAATTGTACACTACGACCCCTTCGGCGCATTGCGGCGGTCGTATCCAATGTCCACGTATCCGCTCGTTAAGTTCCTGACCAGCGCCGACGCGGCAGGGCAGTTTCCCGGGGACGCCGGCGTGGAAGTTTCGGTGGCCGGGCGCTCGAACGCCGGCAAGTCGAGCGCCATCAATGCGATCACCCGGCGCAAAGGGCTCGCGCGAACCAGCAAGACCCCGGGCGCGACCCGTCTCATCAACTTCTTCGAACTGGAACCCGGACGTCGACTGGTGGACCTGCCGGGCTACGGGTTCGCCGCGGTGTCCGGCGACATGCGCCGGCATTGGGGCCAGTTGATTTCCGCCTACTTCCAGCGCCGGCAGTCGCTGCGCGGATCGGTCGTGGTGATGGACGTCCGCCATCCCCTGACAGAGAACGACTGCGACATGCTCGAGCTTGCCGTTTCGCGCAAGGTGCCGGTACACATTCTGCTCACCAAGGCCGACAAGCTCGGCCGCGGCGCGGCGCGGCAGGCGCTGGCGGGCGTGCGCCGGGAGGTCGGGGAGGGTGTCGGCGTCCAGCTCTTCTCAGCCCTGGGGGGCGAGGGCGTGGACGAAGCAAGGCGGGCGATCGAGCGCATGCTCGACGGGCGGGCCGCCGAAAAAGAAACCCCGGTTGGACCAGCGGATCCAACCGGGGAAGGTGACCCGGCGTTGGGGGACTGACCGGGCGGGTGCGGCGCCCAGGGAGGTAGGCACGGCACCGAGCGCTTAAATGTCGCTCACGAATAAAGACCGGGCCCGTGCGCCAAAGTTCACGACCCCGGCGAAAAAAGATCGTTGCTCAGCAAGTGCCTGACCGGAAAAGAAAAATGGGCCCACCCGCAAGGGTGGGCCCATCCCGTCACGTCGCCTGGGGCGACGCGGCAATCAGCGATCGATCAGAACTTGTAGAGGATCGAGAACATGAAGTTGTTGAAGTTGCCCGAACCCGTGTCGTCGTTGCCGACGCTCGGCATGGCCTGCCACTCGAGGCGTGCGGCCCAGGTGTCCATGAAGGCGGCATCGACGCCCACGCCGCCGAAGAACTCCGTCGAGCTGTCGGAATCGTGGCCCTTGATGACGTCCACGCCGTCGGTTGCCTTGGCCGTGAATTTCATGTCGCCCATGAACACGCCAACGCGGCCGAACACGTCGAAGGTCTCATTGATCGGCCAGATGCCGAGGACCGACACCGGCCAGCCCTTCGCATGCCAGTCGCCCTTCACGTTGCCGACATTGGGGACGGCGACTTCGCCATCGTCGTAGGAGACCTTGCCCTTGAAGCTGGAGCTGCCCATGTCGAGATAGGCCACTTCGGCCGCGATGTACGGCATGAACTTGTAGCCGACGAAGATCGAGTACGGCGTCGAATACTGGTCGGAGCTTGCGCTCGAGACGAACAGGAACGGATTGATATTGTCCTGCACGGCTGCGTCAATGGTGTTGACCAGCTTGCCTTCGTTGACGTTCATCTTGCTGTAGCCCATGCCCGCGCCGGCATAGAAGCCGCTGTCGGCCGCGACGGCCGAGCCAGCGACCAGCGCCAAGGCGGTAAGCAGTGCGATTCTTGATTTCATTTGTTGGGTCCTTCTTGTGGGGTAAATGACTGATGTCTCTGCCGTACCGGCGCGCGGCCGGACCGGGGGAGTAGCATTATGCTACGCTGCAGCAATGCAAAAAAGCAACTCGTGGAAAGTTCTCGCATACGACTGAATCCCGCAAAAAGAGACATCTTCCCGAAAAAAAAGTTCCAGCGTTGCTAAAACACAACGACAGGAATGTGACGCCAGCCACCAGGATTCGACCCGACAGGGCCACTGGGAGAGTCGATCGCCAGGGAGTTGCCCGCAGGAAGGCAGACGGGCCCACCCCGGGGGGTGAGCCCGTCTTGTCAGCGTATGGCCGAGTGCGGCAGCGGGGTGGATTCGGTCGCGGGCTTGGACTGTGGCGGGCCCGGGCCTCAGTGGGCCTCGTCCCAGTTCAGGCCGCGCCCGACCTCGACCTTGAGGGGCACCCGCAAGCTGGCCGCCGCGGACATGCGTTCGCGGAGGCCCGCTTCCACGCGCGTCACCTCGTCTTCCCCGACCTCGAGCACGAGTTCGTCGTGCACCTGCATCACGAGCCTCGCCCCTGCGTCGCCCGCGAGCCAGCGGTGCACGTCGATCATGGCGCGCTTGATGATGTCCGCTGCCGTGCCCTGCATGGGCGCGTTGATGGCGCTGCGCTCGGCGTACTGCCTGAACTGCTGGTTCTTCGAGCGGATGTCCGGCAGGTGCAGCCGCCGGCCCGCCACCGTTTCCACGTAGCCCTGCTCGCGGGCCATGGCGCGGGTCTCGTCCATGTAGCGCTTAACGCCCGGGTAGCGGTGGAAATAGAGGTCCACATACTGCTGCGCCGCGCCGCGCTCGATGCCGAGCTGCCGCGCGAGCCCGAATGCCGACATGCCGTAGATCAGGCCGAAGTTGATGGCCTTGGCCGCGCGACGCTGTTCCAGCGTCACCTGCGGCTCCGCCACTCCGAACACTTCGGCCGCCGTGGCCTGGTGGATGTCGCGATCCTCGGCGAATGCCTTGAGCAGTCCCTCGTCTCCCGAGAGGTGCGCCATGATCCGCAGCTCGATCTGCGAATAGTCGGCGGCAACCAGCAGGCAGCCCGGGGGTGCGACGAACGCCTGCCGGATGCGGCGCCCCTCCGGCGTCCGGATCGGGATGTTCTGCAGGTTCGGGTCGGTCGAGGACAGTCGCCCCGTCGCCGCCACCGCCTGGTGATAGGACGTGTGCACGCGTCCCGTGCGCGGATCCACCTGCTCCGGCAGCTTGTCAGTGTAGGTGGAGCGGAGCTTCGCCATGCCGCGGTAGTCGAGGATGATGCGCGGCAGCTCGTAGTCTTCGGCGAGTTCCTCGAGCACGTCCTCGGCGGTCGATGGCTGGCCCTTCGCGGTCTTGCGCCGTGCGGGCAGGCCCAGCTTGCCGAAGAGCACTTCCTGCAGCTGCTTCGGGGAGTCGAGGTTGAACGGGCCGCCCGCGGCCGCGTGCGCCCTGTCCTGCAGCTCGAGCAGCTTCTTCGACAGCTCGTGGCTCTGCTTCTTCAGCATCGCGACGTCGATCAGCACGCCCGTGTGCTCCATGTCGAGCAGCACCGGCACCAGCGGCTGCTCGATCTCCTCGTACAGCCTGCGCAGCGCCGATACCTCGCCGATGCGCGGCCAGAGCGTCCGGTGCAGGCGCAGCGCGACGTCGGCGTCCTCGGCCGAGTACTCGCCGGCGCTCTCGACCGGGACCTCGGCGAAGGGCAACTGCTTCGCGCCCTTGCCAGCCACGTCCTCGTAGTGAATGGTCTCGATACCGAGGTAGTGCCGCGCGGTGGAGTCGAGGTCGTGGCGCGTCGCGGTGCTGTCGAGCACGTAGGACTCGAGCATCGAGTCGTACTTCATGCCCCGGAGTTCGATGCCGTAGTTGCGCAGCACGTGGGCGTCGTACTTGAGGTGGTGTCCGAGCTTGGCACGCGTCTCGTCTTCGAGCAGCGGCTTCAAGCGTGCCAGTACCTGTTGCCGGTCGAGCTGGTCCGGCGCGCCAGGGTATGTATGGGCGAGTGGCACGTAGGCCGCGCTCCCAGTCTCGACGCAGAACGAGACGCCCACGATCTCCGCCTGCATGTAATCGAGCGAGGTCGTCTCGGTGTCGAAGGAGATGAGTTCTGCGGCCTCGAGCCGTTCCATCCAGCGTTCGAAGCCGGCCGGGTCGAGGAGTACTTCGTAGTCGCGCGGGCCAAGGTCCGACGGCGCCGGTGCACCCGATTCCGGGCCGCGACGGAACTGCGTCATCCCGGCGCCCGTCTCGGCTGCCGCGTGCACACGCGCGGCGGCGAGTTCCGAGGCTGGAACCGCGGCGGGCTCGCCGCCTGGCAGTTGCTTCAGCAACGACCTGAGTTCGAGCCTTGAATAGAGGGCGCGCAGGCGCTCGACGTCCCGCGCCGCGGGCGCGAGTTCACGAGGCGCGAGCGGGAGTTCGAGGCTGCAGTCGATGGTCGCGAGCCTGCGCGACAGCGCGAGGTCGTCGGTGTGCTCGCGCAGGCTTTCGCCCACCTTGCCCTCGACCTCGTCGCGGTGCGCGAGCAGGTTGTCCAGCGTCGAGTACTGGTTCAGCCACTTCGCGGCCGTCTTCGGACCCACCTTCGGCACGCCGGGAATGTTGTCCGAGGCATCGCCCACGAGCGCCAGATAGTCCACGATCTGCTCGGGATAGACGTCGAACTTGACCTTGACGCCCTCGCGATCGAGCGACGAGCCGGTCATGGTGTTCACTAGCGTGACGCGCCCGTCCACCAGCTGCGCCATGTCCTTGTCGCCCGTCGAGATCACGACCTTCAGGCCCTCGTCCGCCGCGCGGCGCGCGAGCGTGCCGATGACGTCGTCGGCCTCGACGCCCTCGATCCGCAGCAACGGCAGGCCGAGCGCCTGCACCGCTTCGATCAGCGGCGCGACCTGCGCGCGCAGGTCGTCAGGCATGGGCGGGCGATGCGCCTTGTACTCGGCGAAGATCTCGTCGCGGAAAGTGCGCCCTGGGGCGTCGAAGACGACTCCGATCAGCGCCCCGGGGAAGTCCTTCTCAAGCTTCGCCAGCATGTTGAGCACGCCGAGCACGGCCCCGGTCGGCTCGCCCTTCGAATTCGAGAGCGGCGGCAGTGCGTGGAAGGCCCGGTACAGATACGAGGAGCCATCCACCAGCACCAATGTGGGCGATTCAGCCACCCGGAGGGGTTCCTTCTGGCGCAGGCGCCGGCGGCTTCTTCGGCTGGGGTGTCGTCGACTGCGGGGTCGGCGCCTGGGGAGCCGTCGATCCGGGCGTCGTCGCCTGGGGAGCCGGTCGGATGATCACGGGGCCGGTGTCCTCGGGCAGCGTGAGCGGGCCCTTGTACCCGCAGCCGGCGAGGAGCGCTCCCACCACCGCGACGGCCGCGCAGGTCCGGGCCGTCATGCGCGCGCACCGCCGGCGAGCGCCTGGGACGAGCCTTCCAGCACCATGACCGTCAGGCGCGAGATGCATGTAAG
>Ga0208980_10002825_pt1 | contig 10541 bp, 9 predicted proteins | sample WetSurMetagenome_3_FD_187993 | JGI IMG/M metagenome (GOLD analysis project Ga0208980, IMG submission 187993) | Wetland microbial communities from Twitchell Island in the Sacramento Delta, sample from surface sediment Aug2011 Site A1 Bulk (version 2) | ecosystem: Environmental > Aquatic > Marine...
CAGCCAGGATTCAATATTCCAATAAATTAGCGAATTTCTTAATATTCAATACCATATAACGTACATGTGTAGCCGCCGTTTGCCCTTGTACAGCGGTTTCGCGCCGCGAAACCGATTCAAGGGCAAATGGCCGGTTTACACAATGTTATAGCCACTTTCCTATTTTAATTTGGTTAATTTTATTGCAGCTGATTAAGTTTTTTTATGGCATGCCGGGAGTTTGCTATGCCTTTCTTTTTGCTGTCATCCCACTGATTGCAAGTCTCAGTATTGTGGTATTGTTAAAAACTCTTTCGTCGTAGGAAAATGTTTTTCTGCCGGAATAATGCGACATTATGCTATCGAGAGCCTTGATTCGTGAATCCCTCTCTTCTACAATTGAAATATGCCCATAGCCGACGACGCTGCTGAATGTCATACCCCAGTCACACCCTTTTTCTCCTTCATAAATCTGGTGATCAGTATCGAGCTCAAAACAGGCGTAATTATTTCTTTTGATCATATCGAGCTTTCTTCCTTCCATGGCACAATGGAAATAGAAGCATGCATTTTCTCCGCCTGAATAGCCGAAATTCATCGTCACGATGTATGGAATGTTATTATCGGCCAATGCAATCCTGCAGACGTCAGCCTTTAAAATAATCTGCTCTATTTCCTCCTGCCTGGTAATTTCCCTGTCCTTTCTTCTCATTTCTGCTGCCTGATTTTTAAAATCCTTTCATAAACCGGACAGTCAGGAGTATGGGCTCCCGGTAGGTAACCGGTACTCATAAGAAACTCGTTGACTATCTCGCCTCCTGTAAATTTGAAAGTCTTCCTGAACAGTCTGGTCCATTCTTCCAGGGAGGTTCTAGTCAGGGAATTCTCATCGAGCCATTTGCAGAATGATCCGGAATCTCTCCTGATTTTTTGTATTATCCGTGCGTTCTCTATTGCGGCATTTATCTTAAGCCTGTTCCTGATGATTCCGGCATCATTCATAAGCCTGTCAATGTCCTTATCATCATAGGCTGCCACTCTGTCTACGCTGAAATCATTAAATGCCCTGCGAAAATTCTGCTGTTTTTTCAGAATCAGAATCCAGTTAAGGCCTGCCTGGTTTATTTCAAGCATCAGCCTCTCAAACAGCTCGTCATCACCTGTAAGGGGAAATCCGTAATGGTTGTCATGGTACTCCTTGTGGAGATTAAGCTGTTCGCCTGAGATAGTCAGTATATATTCACAATAAGTCATATGGTCTTTTCCCAAGCGGTTTAGTCAAGGATGTCGAATATTTTTGAATAAAAGTAAAGAAATTTGTTAACTTTGCCTATATCCTTCAATCAGGATTGCTAAATAATCAAATCAGAACATTATGGGAAAAGGTGATAAAAAAACTCGAAGAGGCAAAATCATACTCGGAACCTTTGGTGTCAGAAGGCGCCGTAAAAAGGAAGATGCAAAAGATACTAAACCACTGATAGTCACAAAGGAAAAAGAGGTCAAAGAAAAAAGGCCGGTTAAGGAGAAAGCTGAAGTCAAAGAGGTAAAAGCTGTTGCTGAGGTTAAAGAAGCAAAGACTCCGAAAGAAAAACAGGCACCCAAAGCTCCCAAAGCTGTAAAAGAAAAGAAGGAAACTTCAGATAAAGCTGCAGAGACAAAACCAAAAAAAGAGAAGAAGAGCTGAACTGAATAATGGAAATCCTTTTTGAGGGAATTATCCTCCGGCCGTGGTCTATGGATGATGCTTCACAGCTGGCTGAGATAGCCAATAACAAAAACATAGCCGATAACGTGAGGGACCTGTTCCCATATCCCTACTCCGTGAGAGATGCGAGGAAATGGATCAGGTCGATCCTGAGGGTAAATCCGCCTCCTCGGAATTTTGCAATCCTGCTTGATAAGACCATCGTTGGCAATATAGGCATCCTGACCAAAGAGGATGTCTACAGGAAAAATATCGAAATAGGATACTTTATAGGTGAAAAGTACTGGGGACAGGGTATAGCTTCCAAAGCTATCAAGGCTGTCTCATCCTATGCCTTCAGCAATTTTGATATTGTGAGGATTTATGCGGAAACCTTTGCGGACAATCAACGCTCAATAAGGGCACTTGAGAAAGCGGGACTAAAGCTGGAGGCCATTCTGAAAAACAGCATAATTAAAAACGGAGTCATTAAGGACTGTTGTATTTACTCTGTTCTTAAGGAAAATTTCCGGTATTTTCTTTCCGCAGAATGAAGTAACAGATCATTAACAACGGAGGTGCACGAGGTTGCCACAGAGTGTCACGGAACTTTAATCACAAAATATCTCCGCCCTGAGCCATTAGCCCTCCATTCTGAAAACCCACCCATGACCCCTCCAGGGAGGGGAACCATTTTCTGCTGCGCCCTGCGCTCACCGCTTAACAATAAGCCACCTGTACTCATCAGGGTCAATTACCGCATTGATTATCACAGGTTCGTTTTCTGCAAGCGCCTGAATAACTGCTCTCCTCATTTCATCATCGGAGGAGGCTTTCAGGACCCTGACCCCGAGAAATCTGTCAGCGCTGAACAGATCGCCCTGGTAAAGCATTGTCCCATAGGGAGCAAGGTTTCTCCAGGATTGTTTGACCTTTATAAGGTTTAGCTCCCCGTCGGAAAATACCACGACAATAATTGGCAGGTTATATCTTCTGGCAGTTAACATTTCACCTCCATTCATAAGGAATCCGCCATCTCCTGTTATGCAAACCACTGTCGATCCGCGACTGTTAAGCTGGGCTGCCAGGGCTGCAGGAATGCCGAATCCCATGCCTGACCAGCCGTTTGTCATAATCACTTTTCCTTTACCTCCCGTTTGCCAGAATTGCCCAACCAGATGGAGGTGAGATCCCACATCGGCAGTAAGAATGGTATTACGGGGCAACTCTTCATTGAGGATGCCGAGTGCCGCAGATGGACCAAAATGGTTTTTGAAACCGTCATAAACTGCCAGCATCTCTTCGCGCATTGAAATTATTGCGGATCGTTCGAAGAGCAGGGACCCCTTGTTTATGTTCTTAAGGATCCTGATCCATTCATCTGGCGGACCGATGTATTCTGCAATGGTTTTACCTTCAGGCATGTCCATTTGTTCTGTGTCGAAATGTATCAGGGGGACATCGGGTATCCACGATTCATAATTGAACTCAACGGGGTCGTATCCCAGGCCGACAACAAGATCGCTTTTTGAATAAACATCCTCAAGGTAATCACTCAATGCATGAAACAATATTCCTGCATAGCAGGGATGATTTTCAGGCATCAGCCCTTTTGCCATGGGTGTCAGTACAACCGGCATCGGGTAATTCTCCAGGAAGGAGAGTACCATCGGACCAAGGCCAAGTCTTGCAGCTGTGAGTCCCAGTGCCATAACTGGTTTTCTGGATCTGTCTATCAGCGACAGGATCTTCTGAATATTGTTATTGAATGAAATATTCTGATTTATATAGCTGGAAGTTTTAAGTGCACCAGCCTCTTTCATGCAGATATCTGACGGTAGTCCGATATGCACAGGTCCGGGATAACCATCCCTGCAAAGCCCAAGAGCAGTATCCAGTACGTCGGCATAATTCACATGACTTAATCTGTAAGTGGCTTTTGTAATGGGCTCGAACAATTTCTGATGGCTGATATTCATCTGGGTTGTCCGGTTTATCATTCCATCATCCATCTCGGAGGTGAAAACAATTAGCGGTGAACGGTCGAGCAGGGCGCCTCCGACTCCTGTTGTGATATTGGCGGCGCCCGGGCCGAAAGTGGCGTGACATACACCCGGCACACCCGTCAGCCTCGCTGAGACATCGGCCATTATTCCAGCCGAGGCTTCATGAGAAGTGAGTACAAAATCGATGCCTGCCTCCCTGAAGGCTTCAAGCAGCGGAATGGACGGTCCGCCGGGGATTCCGTATACGAATCGCACCCCCTGCTGATATAATTCCCGGGCAATATATTCGGCTATTGTCATTGATACAATTACTTTAATAATAACAAATCTATCAAATATTAATAACACCCTGCAACAAAACAGAATTCAAATTGCAGCACTCCCTGATGAAGCTAATTTTTTCTGATATTTGTCTTCTTAAATTTCAACATTGAGCAGGAAAGCAAATACAATATTCTGGGCAATTATTGCCTGTCTTCTATGGTCTACCGCATATTCTGCCATCAAGCTGGGTCTTCAATACGACAAACCTTTTCACTTTGCAGGTATTCGGTTTATAATCTCCGGGCTGATTGTTCTTCCATTTGCAGGTTCACCGCTTATCTATTTAAAGACCGTCAGGGAGAACTGGAAGATAATGTCGCTCATCACAATTCTTCAAATCATTGTCAATTATTCCTTTTTTTACCTCGGCCTTCAGATTGTACCCGGAGCCCTGGGTGCAGTGATTGCCGGTGCTCAGCCTCTGATTACGGCTCTTATTGCGTCACTGATGCACGAAGACGAGATGCTTACAAGGAGGAAAATCGCTACAATCGTATGCGGCATTTCGGGCGTTGTTCTTATCAGTGCCGGAAGGCAGGTCCTTAAGCTGAGTTCTGCTATCGAACTGCTCGGAGTTGGGATGATCCTGGTTGCCAACAGTTCCCTGTCACTCGGAAATATATTTGTATCCATGCGGAGCAAAGGTATTAATCCGTTCATTCTTAGTTCATTTTCTCTTTTTCTCGGAGGATTGACTTTGTACCTTATTTCTATCCCTGTTGAAGGAATCAGGGATGTAAGCTATCCCCTTGACTACTGGCTTATTCTTCTTTGGCTCAGTTTTATGGCAGCCGCAGCTTTTTCAATATGGTACATACTGCTTCAGCGGCCGGGAGTCAGGGTCTCCGAATTAAACCTCTGGAAGTTCATTATCCCTGTGGCCGGAGCAGTCCTGAGCTGGCTCCTCATACCCGGGGAAAAGCCGGAGTGGGTGACTATTTCCGGCATGCTTATAATTACCGGGTCGCTTGTGATCTTTTTTACAAACCGGAAGGAGCCGCATCCTTGATATTTCATCAGGCAATAAAAAAAATCCCGCATTTGGATAAAATCATGAATCAGAAAACCAGAAAGCAGATTCCGAAGGTCGTAATAATGCTTGGGATTGTCAGCCTTTTAACGGATGCGGCGTCGGAAATGATCTATCCGCTCGTTCCCGTATTTGTGACAGCCCTGGGTGCAGGTGCAGTCATACTTGGAGTCATTGAAGGGGTAGCTGAGACAACAGCTTCCCTTCTGAAGCTATTAAGCGGGATGTTATCCGACCACATGGGAAAAAGAAAGCTGCTCGTACTCATCGGTTACTCAGTCTCCTCTCTTGTAAGGCCGCTGACAGGACTTGTCACTTCAGCGTGGCAGATAATAATCGTAAGAATGTTCGACCGTGTCGGGAAGGGTATCAGAACCGCTCCGCGAGATGCTCTGATAGCTTCCTCCACTGATGCCGGTATCAGGGGAAAAGCTTACGGATTTCACCGTGCTATGGATCATGCCGGGGCAGTAGCCGGACCTGTTCTTGCAATTATAACACTTCTTGTTCTTATAGTCGGCTTTGATATCAGGGAACCGTTAGCTGCGCTCAGATGGACTTTTCTGCTTGCCATAATACCGGGTATTCTGGCCGTTCTTACAATAATTCTTTTTGTCAGGGAGTCAGCTCCTTTGAAAAAAAGCAGTGCCCCTTTCACTCTTTCGCTTAATAGCTTTGATAAGAACTTCAGAAATTATCTTCTTGTAATGATCCTGTTTACACTTGGAAACTCCTCCGATGCCTTTCTGCTTTTCAGAGTGCAGGAAGCAATTCATAAAAGCGGAGCAGTTGTCAGCCTGGTAAATGATATTAAGCCCCTGAAAAGCATGCTAGCTTCTTTCGGTGATGAAAATGCTCAATCCAATCTCGTCAATATCCTGTTTTTGCCTCTGGTCTGGGCCTTCTTCCATTTAATCAAAGTTCTGTTTTCAACGCCGCTCGGATCACTCTCAGACAGGGTTGGAAGAAAGATTGTAATCAACATAGGGTGGGGGATCTACTCTTTTGTATACCTGTCGTTCGCACTACTGGTTTTTCTGCCTTCCGGGATGCAGATTATTGCCACCTTCGTCCTGTTTGGTGTATATGCACTTTTTTATGCTTTTTCAGAGGGAGCTGAGAAGGCCTTTGTGGCTGACCTTGTACCTGAGAATAAGAGAGGTACTGCATTCGGCCTGTTTAACTTTTCAATAGGACTCGGAGCTTTGCCGGCAAGTATTATCTTCGGATTTCTGTACAGCTATTTTGACAGGCTTTTCCCCGGTTTCGGAGGAACGGTTGCATTTGGCTTTGGCGGGGTGATAGCAATTATATCGATGATGATGCTGGCGATAAAGATTAAAGAACCGTCAAGAGCCTCGGGTTAGTTACAAAATGTTGTGCTACTGCCCCTCTTTGCGTAGCAGAGAGGGGGTTGGGGGTGAGTTCGTGTCTTCTTACCTGCTGTAATTCTTCCTACCCTTCCTGCTCGGATTGCTGTCCTTTTTATAATCCCTTGATTTTCTGTCAGAACCGCCGCTTCTTCTTTTTTCAGGACGCCTGTCGGCCCATTTGGCAGGTTTTTTCTCATAATAATCGCCTTTCGGTCTTTCGCCTTTTCCCTGGGCTATCTCGACGGCCACCCGCCGTTCCATGAAAGTCGTATTGTTCAGGGCATTCATAAGTTCTTCGGCATATTCCGGGTCTACTTCAAAGAAGGAAAAGGTCTTCAGAAGGTCGATTTTTCCTATTGGTACTTTTCTTCCCTTAGTCCTCGAATTCACGAGCTCAATAAGCTGTTCAGGATAGAAGCCATCGGATTTTCCCATGTTAATGAACAGCCTGGTGTAATTTCCCGGATACTCATCATTCGATCTTCTCTTACCAGCCTTGCCGAATGATGTATCTCTTTCAGGAACAGGGTCAATGAGATCCTCACCGTGGCGGTAATCATCAAGGAAGCGGTCGAACTCAAGTGATACAACCCTTTTAAGCAGTTCTTCCCTGTCGAGACCGGCCAGCTTCTCCTTTATTTCCGGCAGGAATTTTTCTATCTCCTGATGGTCAGTAACAACATTTTCAAGTTTGCTGACCCAGTTAAAAAGCTGCTTGCCGCATATCTCGCTTCCTGTGGGAATTTTTAAGACTTTAAAAGATTTCTTAACCTTTCTCTCAATTTGCTGAAGAATATGCTTTTCCCGCAGATGGACAAGTGATATGGAAATCCCTGTTTTGCCTGCCCTGCCTGTTCTTCCGCTTCTGTGAGTATAAACTTCAGTGTCCTCCGGAAGGCTGAAGTTAATTACATGAGTCAGGTCGTCCACATCGAGCCCTCTGGCAGCGACATCCGTGGCAACAAGCAGCTGAAGGTTCCTTATCCTGAATTTCTGCATAACAGCATCGCGCTGTGCCTGGGAAAGGTCCCCGTGAAGGGCATCGGCATTATATCCGTCGTGAATAAGCTTTGACGCAACTTCCTGTGTCTCCTTGCGGGTGCGGCAGAAGACAATGCCGTAAATATCCGGCTCAAAATCGGCTATTCGCTTAAGAACCTTATATTTATCCTTTGCATGAACAAGATAATAGGCATGACTCACATTCTCCGCCGAGGCATTTTTTGTGCCGATTGTTATTTCAACCGGATTATGCATATACTTTCGTGCGATGGAGGCGATCTCCTGCGACATGGTTGCGGAGAAAAGCAATGTTCTTCTGTTTTCAGGGACCTCTTCAAGGATTTCGTTGATGCTGTCGAGGAAACCCATGTTCAGCATTTCATCTGCCTCATCAAGGATGACTGTGTTCACCGACGACAGACGTGCGGCGCCGCGGCCAATAAGATCGATGAGACGACCCGGGGTGGCAACAATAATGTGAACACCCTTTTTAAGGCCCCGCATCTGGTTTTCGATGCTGGCACCGCCGTACACTGCCAGAATATTAAGCTTCCCCGTAAATTTCGCGAAGTCTGTAAGATCACCTGTTATCTGCATGCATAGCTCGCGTGTGGGGCATAGTATAAGCGCCTGTGTTTTGTTTAGTTCGGTATCGGTTGACTGAACAAGCGGAAGTCCGAACGCTGCTGTCTTTCCGGTACCTGTCTGAGCGAGAGCAATGATATCGCCATCTTCAGCAAGCATAAGGGGTATTACTTTTTCCTGTACCGGCATGGGTTTATCGAATCCGAGCTCCTGAATTGCTTTCAGAATACCGGGAGTAAATCCCATTTCTTCAAAATTTATCATTATTACTTTTTATGGTGTGTTTCCGGGAGCGAAGGATTTTATGATCCCGGCTGAAATGAACTCAAATGCAGACTGGGCAAAATTGCTGGCAACGCTTCGTGGAAATCACATTGTTAATCAGACTGCAAAGATAACATTTTTTAGCTATAATTTTAATTTAATTTAGATTCTTTATGCGTTAAATAACAAGTATTTACGTAAATTTGTAATTATGGAAGCAAGAGCTGTGAGAATTTATGTGCAGAACGATGCGCCCCGACTCAGGTACATCGCAGGGATAATTCTTAGTGACATGCTTGGGCTTCCATGGGAGATAGTAACCGATAAGCGAAAGCTGGGCAAGCATCCTGCAATAAATTATTCAAATGAGAAGATACAGGGATCTTTCAGAATATGTCCTGATGAGCTTTTATTTGAAACCGGGATCCGTGCAAGGGAGATCTCTGTAACTGATTGGCAAGGCCTTCCGGTTTTCTTTCAGGGGAATCCTGATTCAGATATCCCTTTCGATATTTTTGCTGCATCATTCTATCTGATAAGCAGATACGAGGAGTATCTTGATCATGAACCGGATGAGTTTGGCCGTTTCAGGGCCTCATCATCTCTTGCATTCCGTCACGGCTTTCTCGGGATTCCGCTTGTTGATCTGTGGTCGAAGGAACTGGCCAGAACTCTTCTCAGAAAGTTCCAGTCACTGACTTTCAGAAGAAATGAATACCGGGCTATGCTTACTATAGATACTGATCAGCCTTTTGCGTATCTCGGAAGGAATATATTCAGCTCCATAGGAGGACTTTTCCGCGATCTTGCAAGCAGCAATGGTCATCCGGGAGACAGATACAGAATTGTAGTAAAGGGAGAGAAAGATCCATATGAAGTCTTTGATTATATAACAGAAAATGCCGATAAATCTGAAACAGATACAAGGTTTTTCTTCCCTGTTGGCGATCATACCAGATATGACAGAAATCCTTCATGGAGAAATGAGGAATACCGTTTACTGATCAATAAAATTGCATGCAGGTATAAAACAGGCTTGCATCCTTCGTATAATGCGTCACAAAACTGCGAACTGATTAAAACTGAAAGCAGCAGGTTGAAGTTAATTACAGGATTTGAGATCACAAGAAGCCGGTTTCATTCTGTAAGGTTTTTCATGCCGGAGTCATTTGATGCCTTAATAAACGCGGGGATTACAGAAGATTATTCAATGGGTTATCCCGATGAGCCCGGCTTCAGGGCCGGTATTGCAAGACCCTACTATTTCTACAATATTTTGCGCGACGAGCAAACCACCCTGCAGATATTCCCCTTCCAGGTAATGGACTCGTCACTGTATAATAATAAGCATCTTGAACCGTTAAGAGCCAAAGAGGTTATCATGAATCTGATTAGTGAAACCAGAAGAACAGGCGGCACTTTTGCAAGCATCTGGCACAATACTTCCCTGCTTGGCAATTCTGCCTGGCAGGGCTGGAGAGAAGTTTTTGAATTTATGCTCAAAACCCAGCTGCAATGATCGTTTATCACAAGAACAATGAGATAGACCGTGAGCAATGGGATAATTGCATCAGTAATTCAGGGTATGCAAAACCCTATGCCTATTCGTGGTATCTCGATATAATGTCTCCCGGCTGGGAAGCTCTGGTTGATGATGACTACGACTCCGTCTTTCCTATACCCTCCTATATGATTTTTGGTCTTCAGTATGCCTCGACACCCCCCTTTTTGCAGCAACTTGGAGCTTTTTCGCCGGATAAGCCTGATAGTCAGGTTATTGTGGAATTTCTTGATTACATGCCGGAGATTTACAAGCTTACTGACATTTGCGTCTGGCAGAAGATCGACTATCCCGGATATAAGGTAACTGAGAAACGCAATTATGAACTCAGCCTTTCACCTCCTTATGAAAAGCTACATGAGAAATTTACCGCAGAGTGCAAAAAGTATATTTCAAAAAATACCAGGAAAAAATACGAATTAACCGGAAATGTAACTTCTGAGGAATTGATTGAATTGATCGTTGCCAATCGGCTCTCGAATCCCAAAGGTATCAAAGCCAAGACCTTCGAGCGGCTCATAAATCTGATGGATTATTGCATAGGCAGGAAAAAAGGCAGGATTATCGGAGTCAGGACAGCCAGAAAAAAACTCATTTACGGAATTTTTATAATAAAGCTGCACAAATCGGTAACGATAATTCTGGAAGGCAATACCCCGGTAAGCATTACCAGGCATATTGGACATTTTGTTGTTAATGAAATAATCAGGGAGTATTCATCAGCGTCTTC
>Ga0208980_10002827_pt1 | contig 10538 bp, 11 predicted proteins | sample WetSurMetagenome_3_FD_187993 | JGI IMG/M metagenome (GOLD analysis project Ga0208980, IMG submission 187993) | Wetland microbial communities from Twitchell Island in the Sacramento Delta, sample from surface sediment Aug2011 Site A1 Bulk (version 2) | ecosystem: Environmental > Aquatic > Marine...
GGCGTTCATCGGCGTCCCGTCAGCGTAGGTCAGCGTTATTTGATACCGGATTCGTATTGGGGAGCTTTAAAGCTAAAGCGGCAGGACAATAAAAGTTGGGGGGGGACGGCTTATTCGGCCGTCCCCCGGAAAGCGGCCTACTTTTTAACTGACACCTCGAGGGCTTTGATAATTTCCTTGGCCACTTCAATCTGATCCGGCTTTTGCCCGATTTGAATATACTTCTGCAGGGCTTTGATTGCATCCGGCATGGTTTCCGTTTTGCCCGACAGGCACATCCCGAGCTGGTAGTAGGCTTCCGCGAAATTGGGATCCGCGGCAATGGCCTGCTTGAAGGATTCCGCGGCTTCCACCGTCTTGCCGTTGTTCACGAGCGTGGCGCCGATATTGTAAAAACTCTGCGCGGACGCGCCCGGATTCAGGCTCGCCGCCTTTTTGAAGGCCGCCTGGGATTCTTCATTTTTCCCCATTTTGCTCAGAATGACTCCCAGGTTCGTTTGCAGAGCTGCGTCATTCGGACTTATGGCAACGGCTTTCTGGTAGAGCGCCAGAGCCTCTTCGTTTTTATCCATTTTTGAATAGCTATCCGCCATGTTGCCAAGGATGTTGGGCTGTTCGGGATCCCTCTCGAGAGCCTTCTTATATTCCTCAATCGCCTCGGCGTGCTTCCCCTCCTGAGCCAGTTTAAGACCGGAATCGAAAAGAGCCTGGACCTCCGCCGAGGTCTCCTTCCTCTTTTCAGCCTTCTCCATTTCCTTCTTGATCTGTTCGAGCTCCTGCTCCGACATCTCGAAGGGGAGCTTTGCATCCGCACCTGGAGTCAACTTCAGATCGATCACGCTTTCAGCCGAAATGTTGGGACGCACCGAAGGAACATAGCTTGGCATAAAGCCCTGCGCACGAACAACAACCCGGTATTCTCCGGCCGGAAGCCCCATATAAATATATGTGCCCTTCTTGTCGGTTTTAGTGTTGAACTGGCGGGTTTTCGAGTCGGTCGCCTGAATCGAAACCTGGGCCCCGACTACGGGCTCACCTTTATCGTCCGTCACCTTGCCTTTGACAATCCGGTTCTGCGCCATGGCCGGCAACGCCAGCGCGAAAACGACCAAACAAACCGCAAAAAAACCCACCTTCCGCGAAGAGATTTGCATGGGACCTCCTTACAATTCCCCTATGTAAATTGCACCCTCAATAGGAAACACCCTATTCTAGGAGGCATTAAACCTCATGTCAACAAACCTGGGATGTTTTTCCCCGGCTTCCTGCACAGGGTTGACCTCCCGGCGGCTCGGGACCGCCCTCGAGCTCTGAAGTCCAACGCTTCAAGCTCTCGTCCAACTCCCATGAGATTGATTCCTAATTTTGCAGGAAGTTGCAAATTTTTGCGGAATCATGGGTGAGAGGCGCGGGAGGCAGGCTTTGGAGAAACACCCTCCCGTAGCTCTTGGTCAATATCCGCTTGTCTAACAGGGCCAGGATTCCCCGGTCCGTTTTGCTGCGTATGAGCCGGCCCAATCCCTGTTTCAGCAAAATGGTGGCGGTAGGGATCTGATAGTCATAAAAGGCGTTTCCGCCGGATTCATTGATCTGCGCAATGCGGGCTGCCACGACGGGATCGCTGGGCACCGAGAAGGGGAGCTTATCCACGACCACGCAACTCAGCTGCTCCCCCTGAACGTCGACGCCCTGCCAGAAGCTGCTCGTGGCAAACAAAACCGCATGAGGGGTGCTCCTGAAGGATTCCAGCAAGGCGGACTTGCTTTTTTCGCCCTGGATCATCACCGGAAAGGGCAGACGGCTTTTCAGCACCTCGTGGACCTGTTCCATCTGGCTGTAGCTTGTGAAAAGAACAAAGGCGCGTCCACGGCTGGCATCCAGGATCATCTCGAGTTCCTGGCAGGCGCGCCGCACCCAGCCTTCTTCGCGCGGTTCGGGAATATTTCGGGGGACGTAGAAAACAGCCTGGCGAGAAAAATCAAAATGGGACGGGACGATGAGTTCGCCGGCGCCATCAAGGCCGAGGCGGGCTTTAACGAAAGAAAAATTGCCTCCCGTCGAGAGAGTAGCGGATGTCAGGATCGCGGATTCAACGCATGAGAAAAGCCGGTCTTTAAGCAGCGCGGATATATTGATGGGCGACGCCCAGAGAAAGATGCCCCTCCCCCGGATCTCGCACCAGTACACGTGCTCCCGGGAGTCGGCGTCCAGAATTGCCGCCAGGTCGCCGTGCAATTCCATGCTTCTGCGTATCAGGGCTTCAACGCTGTCACTCTGAACGGGGATATTGGCCAGCGAGCTCTTAACCACATCCAGCTGAACGCGCAGCGCCCGGTAATCGTCACTGATCATATCGGTGCCGGAAGGTCCGCGGCGCGTGCCGCTTCCCGGGCCAAGCGGCTGAAGCGCGTACCGCCCTTCCCTGCTTTGGAACTGCGCAAAGAATTCCCTGGAGCGCTCCGCCAGCTTTTCGATCTGACCGGACAAAAACGCAGAGGAGGAGCCTGTTTCAACAAGCACCCGGTCTATGTCGCGCACGAGTTCCTCGATTCGATAGTTGCTGACCATCACGCCAAAGTACTGTGTGGCAACATCCTCGATCTCATGCGCTTCATCAAAAACCAGGACCGAGTAATCCGGCAGAACCGACCCGAAATCCCCCTGACGCAAAGCCAGGTCGGCAAAGAACAAATGGTGATTCACGATAACGATATCCGACTCCAGCGCTTTCTGGCGGACTCTTGTAATAAAACATGCGTCAAAATTGCGGCATTTCTGGCCTGTGCAGGTTTCGCGGCGGGCGTCCAGATGATGCCAGAGGAGCATGTCCTCGGGAAGCTCGGATAGTTCCGCCCGATCGCCCGTGTCGGTCCTTTGCGCCCATTTTTTGATCAGCTTGATGTATTTCGGGTCGTGCGGAGAAAACAAATAGGCTTCGCCGTCGATTTCCTCGAGCCGGTTCCAGCAGAGATAATTGCTCCGGCCCTTCATATAGCAGATCGAGAGCTTGCGTCCCAGGGCTTTTTCAAGGAACGGGATGTCCTTGTAAAACAGCTGTTCCTGAAGGTTTTTTGTGGCCGTGGAGATCACGACCCGCTTGTCGGAAAAAATGGCCGGAATCAGATAGGCCAGGGTTTTGCCGGTGCCGGTTCCCGCCTCGACACAGAGGTGTTGATTCTGCTCAATGGCATCTGCGACCCCTTGCGCCATTTGTATCTGCCCCGGACGGTATTCATAGAAGGGATGGTTGGCGGCAATGGCGCCGTTGGTACCCAGTATCTGCTCCAGTTCATCGCGTGAAATCATGTTCCGGTGAATCTCCCGGTTTAGAGTTTAGCGCATTGATGCCCTGAACACGAAAAATTCGTGGAATTCTTGTCTTCTTCAGAGTTTGGGTGCTGTATTCTTCATCCGGAGGGGCTATGGATTTCAAAAATCCCGAAACAACCGTTCTCAGCCACGAGGAGGTTTATCGCGGAAAAATCGTTGCGCTTCATGTGGATACTATTCGGCAGGCTTCGGGAAGGACCACCATCCGGGAGGTGGTCAAACACCCTGGGGGAGTTACGGCGGTTCCGGTGCTCGACGATGGCCGCATTCTCCTGATCCGTCAGTTCCGCTATCCGATCGGGAAATTCATACTTGAGCTTCCTGCAGGCAAACTGGACAGCGGCCAGCCTCCTCTGGAAACCATGGCGCGCGAGCTCGAGGAAGAAATCGGCTATCAGGCCGGCAGTTTGACTTATCTATGCTCTTTTTATACCACTCCCGGGATCAGCGACGAACTGATTCATTTTTTTATTGCGCGCAAGCTCATGCCCTGCCCCCAACGCCTGGAGGAAGGCGAACACATAACGGTTGAGGCCTATTCTCCGGAGGAATGCCTGGAAAAGATTAGGACCGGAGAAATCCGCGACGGCAAAACCATCCTGGGCATCCTCTGGTATCAGAATCACTCCCTGCTTGAACCCGGTTCTCTATCCGGCCCGCATCCCAATCCATGAGCCGGAAATCCGAATCAGTGACCGGGGGCTCTTGCCTCCGGCTTACGGTTTCCATGCCGCACTTTTGTGCGAGTAGCATGCCTCTATATGCTGCAGCTCTCCATAAATTGTGCTAATATGGGAGTATGAGCAAAATAGCTGTTGGTTCGGATGTTGAGGCATATTGTACAAAATGCAAGCTTGTCCTGGCGCACACGGTCATGGCGATGGACGGCGCAAAACCGCGCCGCGTCCGCTGCAATACCTGCAACGGCGAGCATAACTATCGCCCCGCCAAGCCTGTGTCAAAAGCTGCACCCAAAAAAGGCGAAAAGAAGGCGAAAACCACCACCAAAAAGACCCGGCAAACCTGGGAAGAGGTGATGCAGGAAGCATCGGCCAAACCTCACAAGAAATACTCCATGTCGGGGAGTTTTGGGGAGGGCGACTGGATTGAACACGCAACGTTTGGATTGGGCTGCGTCCAGTCTTTCATAGCTCCCAACAAAATCACCGTCCGTTTTGCGGATGCCACCCGGATGCTTGTCTGCAACCGAGCTTAGGTGAAAAGCACAGCCTCCGTTTCGGGTTCCCTTCTGAATACGCTCGAGCTCCTGGTGCCGGGAGCTTCCAGGCGAACATTGCGTCAAATGCTGAACCAGGGCCGGATCCTCTTGAACGGCAGCCTGTGCAAACTCGCATCTCAACCTGTCAAACCGGGCGACCGGATTGAAATAGGGCTCCGGAGTGCGCCGGCGGAACTGCATGGCGGACTGGAAGTCCTTTTTGAAGACCAGGATATCCTCATAATCCAGAAGCCGTCGGGCCTGCTCACAGTCGCCACCACCGGCGAGCGGGAGCGGACGGCCTACGCATACCTGCGCGGGTACCTGAAGGAACGCAATCCCAGGCAGAAGCTGTTTATCGTTCACCGGCTGGACAAGTTCGCGAGCGGAATTCTGGTTTTTGCAAAATCCGAAAAAGTGAAATCAAAGCTTCAGGGAGTATTCAGCCGGCATGAAATCCAGCGGAAATACTGGGCGATAGTGGAAGGGAGAGTGGAAAAGGACCGCGGGACGATCCGAAGCCGGGTGGCGGAGGACAGTACCCTCCGCATGCACTCTACCGATGATCCGGAACGCGGGAAACCTGCGGTGACCCATTTCCGCGTTTTGCGCCGTTTCCCGAAAATCACCGCGCTTGAAGTGACGCTCGAGACGGGCCGCAAAAATCAGATTCGGGTCCATTTATCCGAGATGGGGCATCCGATTGCGGGCGACCGGGCCTACGGCAGCACGCAGGATCCGCTTGGAAGGCTCGGATTGCACGCTTTTCTGCTCGGATTCAAGCATCCGACGCGGGGCGTACCTGTCGAATTCCGGACCGATCCCCCACCCGAATTCGTCCGCTACCTGCCGGACGTTGAACGTGTGAACGTTTGAACGTTCCAACGTGTATCATTGCAGTTCATGCGGCCTGTCATTGTTTGCGGCCTGCAACTCATCTTCAAAGCAGTCTGGCCAGCTCCGTGATGCGCGCTATATGGTGATGCGCCCCGTCGATTCGCGCGCCCTCCCGCACGAGCACTGTGGTCATGCCGATTTTCATGGCCGGGATGATATTGGCCATCAGGTCCTCGATGAGAAGGCACTCTTCCGGCCGGGCCGAGGCAAAATCCAGCGCTGTCAGATACGCCCGTCGGTCGGGCTTGTTGATGAAATCCAGCATGTGTATATCGATGATGGATTCGAAGTGCCTGAGGATGCCCAGACGCGAAAGGACGCGCCGGGCGTGTTTGGCGTCGGCATTTGTAAAGACTATCTTTCTTATGGCAAGGCGGCCCAGCATTTGGTCCAGCGCCGGATCGAAATGAAGGTAGGACTCCAGCGGTATATCGTGAACGAAGTCAAGGAATTCATCGGGATCCACGGTATAGTGGCGGCGAAGAGCATTCAGCGTGGTTCCGAAGGCTTTGAGCAGTTCATCCCGCGTTTTGCTCACCTCGCTCTTCTCTATCCCCAGGCGCTCCACCATAAAGAGGTTGATGCGGTTTCCGATTTCCTTCATTAAACCGCTGGACGCCGGGTAGAGGGTATTGTCGAGATCAAAGAATGCGCAGCGAAGGTTTTCTTTCAAGCAGGGCCTCTGTTTGTGACCTGTGCAGTTTATCCAGCGCCGACAGGATGGAGTGGCGCACATTCGGGATTTCCTTCTGCAGTTCATCCAGCAGGCTGCGCATGCGCTGGCGCTGCACATTCTGTAGCTGCCCGCAAAGATTGCCCGGGAACATGGGGTATTTCTGGAACCCGGCAAAGGCCCGGATGTCGGATTCCCAACAGTAAGCGAGCGGGCGGATCACCGTATTGCGGCCGTCGTTGCTGTGAAGGAGCGGAGGCATGCTCCGGGGAGAGCCTTCATAGAACAGATTGAGCAAAAAAGTCTGCAGGATATCGTCCGCATGGTGGCCCAAGGCGATTTTGCTGCACCCTTCTTCTACGGCGGCCTTATAGAGAATGCCACGGCGCAGGCGGGAACAAAGGGAGCAGGCAGTTTCTCCCTCGGGAAGCTTTCTTCTGACAATGGAATAAACATCCTTCCGAATAATCCGGTAAGGCAGGTTTTGGGAAGCCAGGTATTGCTCGAGAGAGTGCATGGGAAAACCCGGCTGTTTCTGGTCGAGACCGACTGCCAGCAGGTCGAACCGGACCGGGGCGCGCTTTTGGAGATCCTGGAGTAGTGAAAGAAGGGTAAAGCTGTCCTTCCCGCCGCTCATGCAGACCATGATGCGGTCTCCCTCGACAATCATTTTAAAATCCGCGATGGCCTGTCCGACGCCTCGCAGAAGCTTCCTTTTCAACAGCAGATCTTCTTTCATTACACTCTTCCCTGCCTGCCCGAGGGGAAATTGTATCACACCGAGCATTCGTCAATCGTCAACCGCAAATTGGCAATGATATACTTCGGCCATGGATCCTGTTCGCGTTCATTTCCTCGGCACGGGCGACGCTTTTTCCGCGGGGGGGCGGAGCCAGGCGGCTTACCTGATCCAGTGTGCGCAGGGTTCCCTGCTGCTCGACTGCGGCGCATCGGTCCTGGCGTCGCTCAAGCGGCATGATCTGGCTTCCGGATGCATCGATACAATCCTGCTGAGCCACTTTCACGGCGATCACATTGCGGGGCTTCCCTTCCTCTTCCTGGAATACATTTATGTGGAACCGCGCCGCAGGCCGCTGAAGATCGTCGGGCCGGAGGGAGTCGAAAACAGGGTTATGCAGGTTTTCCGGGCTATGTACGCCGATTCGGCCGCAGAACCGTTGCCCTATCACGTCGAGTTCATGGAGATCGGGCCCCGGAGGGAGCTATTCATCGACGGGATGCGGATCAGGGCCTTCCAGGCGCCCCACGATGAGCCTCCGCTTTCGCTGGGATATGAAATAACGGCGGAGGGCAGGAAGATCGTGTACTCCGGGGACACAGGATGGAGTGAGGATCTCGTTGTGCATGCGCGCGATGCGGATTTATTCATATGCGAGTGCAGCTTCTTCGAGACGCGCATGGACACGCACCTGGATTATCCGCGGATCGCGGAAAATCTAAAGCGTTTCGGCGCGAAGAGGATTGTATTGACGCATCTCGGCCAGGAGGTTCTGCGGCGCCGGGATGAAATAGAGCCGGAGATGGCTCACGACGGACTGGTTATAGCGCTCTGAACCGGCAGCCGCTTTGCAGCTTTTTGCGGACTTCAACTTGAATTCGCGAAATTCGTGATTGCCTGTGGTTTTCCGGACAAGCGAACCTGCCCTTATGAGCACTGCGAGCCTGTTGCCACGGCAGAGACTCGGCCCTGAGACTGGTCCCTACTGGGGTTGCTTCTCCTTATAGATCCACGCCCCCGCCAGCGTGGCCGCTACCAGCATGACCAGGTATCTCAGACTGTCGATCGCAAGCAATTTGGCTGGCAATGGCAATATACCCATGGAACCATAGCCGAGGTCCGGCAATAATCCATTCAAAATCCAGAAGGCGATCCCGGAAAGCAGAGCAGTTTTAACACCCGCCCCATATCGAGGGCGGATGGCTGAGTATAGCCAAACGGCCAGAATCCCCAGGATGAGGTAGAAAACAATCCAGAAAGCCATTAATCCGGTCGTTAGCTGAAAGTCAGGATTTATTGCTGCCAAAGCAGGGTCAAAGAGCTTTTTAAAATAAACCGACAAGGCGGCAAAGTTGAGAGCATTGAGCACAACCCCTGCCAACAGTCCGCCAATAAAAACACGCATCCAGTTAGTCTTCGTTATGGCTGCCCTCCTGCGCCTTTGTTGTGCGCGGCTGATTATGGGTGAGTATTGGGCGTATGATAGGACTTTCGTTCCGGGGATGCAATCTTTTGGAATCATGTCTGGTTGAGCTGCCGACACACAACGCACACCTGCGATTTGCAGCTCTATGTCTCGCTCCTTCCCGCCCCATATCATGCTCCCGTGCTTGCTTATTGCCATTTTGGGGGGAGAGTTTTGTTGACTATGGCTGTGGATGGGTATAGGAATATTGCTACACGCACAATCCAAAGAACAAGTTGGAGCTCCATACGATTATTGATGTCTCCACAACAACTGGCACACAGTTCGGAGGAAACCATGAAACTGCAAAAGCTCGGAGGATATGCCTCAATCGTTTTGGTATTTGTGGGGATGGCCAGCATGGCCATGCTGGCCATCGCGTTCCGTGGATTCACGGGATCAAGTGATTCGCTGGACCCGGCTAAGATGAAGGCTGCCTATGAAGCCTCCCCGATAGCTTTTCACTCATATTACGTTTTGGGAATTTTGGGCGGCATTCTTGTGCTCATCATCGCCTTGGCTATCCAGGAGCGGATGCAAGCCAAAGCGTCTAACCTCATGCGATTCGCCGTAATCGCTGCGTCGGCTTGCTCGGCTTTATCGCTCACAACCATGATAAGCGGATTTCTCCGTTACAAACTGCTGGCGGAAACGGGAGATTTATCGGCTTACAGGTCAGCCCTTGTTCTGTTTACGTGTATCGGCACCGCGGCCGACAATGCGTGGGGCTGGGCGCTTTTGTTGATCGGTTTGGCTGGGCTCAGCACACTTGTATTGCCTCGTATCCTCAGCTGGCTCATCCTTGTATATGGCATCGTGTCGATCATCGGATTTGCCATGCCAACCATCCCCGGTGCTGCCGGAATGGTCATCGATGGCATTGTTGTTTTGCTCGAAATAGTCAGCATGATATGGCTTGGAGTGGTGCTGATACGGAAACCTGAGTCAATCGCCGCGCAATTGTAGATTGCAGCAAGAACAGCACAGAAAAAATGGCCGCTCTCCGGGGCGGCCTTTTCTTGTCCGGCCTTTTCATGCCCGTAATACCTTACAGCCCCTGGGTGGCGTGTTCTCCTGTAACCTTGCCACCTCTGGGACCTCGGTGCCGCCGATTACGCATGAACACACCACGCCCTCAGTGTAGCGCACTCATCGGTTCCCCGGCGATTACCTCCGGCAATGCTGCCGATTCGGGGAAACACTCCACGCTCTCGGAGTGCTGCAACGGCAGAGACTCATCCCTGATGCTGGCTTCGTTACCGGGATTGCTCTTCCTTGTAAATCCACGCCCCCGCCAAGGTGCCAACGATACACATGACCAGGGACGAAAGGCAGTCAATCACCAGCAGGTTGGCTGAAAACAAACCCATGGAGGCCAATGAAAGGCTCGGAAACAGGCTGAGCAACGCCCAGAAGGCAAGTCCCGCACACACGGCGGTCCTGGCTCCTGCGCCGTAGCGGGGCCGAATGGCGGAATACAGCCAAACGGCCAGAATCCCTAACACGAGAGCGCTGACGATTGTGGAGACATAGGCTCCAAATGTCATTGCCGAAGGCGGACGCCCCAAGGCTTCCAGGGCGGAACCCCAGAGTCTTGCCAAATAAACTGCATATGCGGCCCACCCCAGAATAAAGAACACAACCCCTGCCAACAGACCACCAAGAAACACACGCGACCAGTTTGTTTTTCCCATGGCTGCCCTCCTGCGCCTTCGTTGGCGCGGCTGGTTATTAGTGGTGTATTTGCCGGCCATGGTAGGACTTTTGTTTCCGGGATTCAAGCAGAACGACCCCAAGCAGGGCTTTTGCGATCCAACCGAGCCTTCCACACATCGCCCATAACTGGACACTCCACGCCTCCCGGCGTGCCGCCGTGGAAGAGGCTTTGCCCAAATGCAGGCCTCCCCCCATAGGACAAGATCCGCCCCTCGGAACGGCCCTTTAGGTAAATATGATTCCTCCTCCTGCCGATAATGAAGTGTCAATTCATGCTTTGAAAAGGTTCGCCCATCGGGATTTTTTGAAGCGGTTTTAGCATCAGATTCGCATCAGATCCGCACTTTACGCCAGCCGGCAACCGTGCTAATGTTTCCGGACGCAAGTGAAGGCCAGCGTAGCTCAGTTGGTAGAGCAACTGATTCGTAATCAGTAGGTCCCCGGTTCAAGTCCGGGCGCTGGCTCCATGAAAACAAAAGACTTACACCCTTCCTGAATT
>Ga0208980_10002828_pt1 | contig 10537 bp, 8 predicted proteins | sample WetSurMetagenome_3_FD_187993 | JGI IMG/M metagenome (GOLD analysis project Ga0208980, IMG submission 187993) | Wetland microbial communities from Twitchell Island in the Sacramento Delta, sample from surface sediment Aug2011 Site A1 Bulk (version 2) | ecosystem: Environmental > Aquatic > Marine...
GCATCTCCTCAACCACGACGAATACCTCTGCCGGAGCTTCGTACTCAACCTCTTCCTTGGGTTGTTCGACAACCTCGACAACCTGCTGGTCAGTAACAGTCTCTGACACGTCGTCGGCGGTCATAAGCTGAGACTGGTCCTCAGGTTTGATAGAATCAACTATCACCGGAGCCACATATTTAACAACTGTCTGCTGTTCCGTAGGTGGCGGTGGCGGAGGCGGCGGCGGGGGAGCAGCTTCTTCCTGGTTGATGTCATTGGCCATCTGAGCAATGATCTCATTGGCATCCCTGGCTTTTATCTGGGCAATGTTTTTGGCCTTGATGTACGGGATAATCACAGCCAGCAAAACTATGACCAGACCGATTGCCATTGAGATGGTCATCGTCCTGTTATACTTCCTGCGAAGGTCATAAGCCCCGTATTCCTTATTCCTGTTTGCGAAGACTATGTCATCCAAACTGGGGTAATGTTTCTTTTCTTTTGCCATATCAGTACCCTTATTTAGCTGTTCCTGCAGTAGCTGTCGGAGCAATTCCCAGAGCCTTGGCTACCAGGTTGTCCTCAATCCAGCTAATGTCAGTAAATGTGTAACGGGCTATACCTACAATTGACATCTCGTCGATAATGTCAACGAAGTTTTTGTACTTTGCTGTCTTGTAGGCTTTAATAAGAACGATAGGCCCTGTATCATCATCCTTCTTTAGTTGCTTGATGGCATTTTGCATGGAGTCCTGCTTGATTTCAATCTCTCCCCTGATGACCTTCTGTTCAAAGTCGTCAATCTTCTTAAAGAGAGCTCTGTTTCTGTCAAGCAATACCTGGCGGATGCCGGTAGCACTGAAGTCAGTCTCCTGGAGAACGGTCACAGCCGGGTCGGCTTTTCCGGGATACCAGAAGACCTTGTCATCAGGACCAAGGATGATATTGAGAGTACGGCTCTCAGCAATCTTCGGAGGTTCAACTTTCTCATCCTTCCTGATCTTCTCAGGGAGGACAATTTCCATTACCTTCGGCTTGCTGAAAGCTGCAGTCAGCATGAAGAACGTGATGAGCAAACTCATCAGGTCCACCATGGGAGTCATGTCGACATGGGCATCACCTTTGCGCGGTTTCTTCTTCCCGTCTTTACCTTTTTCCTCTTGAATAATCTCTGCCATCTTACTCGGTTTTTGCCTCGGTTACTACAATTTTCTCAAGATTGGTGATCAGATTGAACCTGTTCACGTTCTTATCCTGGAGCATGTCAAGCACTTTCTTGACAACAGGGAAAGCAACATCTGCATCACCCTTGATCATTGTACGCACTGCAGGGTTTACCTGGCGTGTAAAGAGTATCCATAATGCAAGCTGGTTATCCGTAGAATCAATAGGAATGCCCTTTTCAAAGACTTTCCTTTCATCTGCAGTCCTGGCATCAAGATAAGCTTTCATATCCTGGATCGAAACGCCAAAGCCTGCGCCGCTCTTTTCAAACTTGCGCAGTTCTTCAGGTGTAAACTCAATGTTGTAGCGCTTGCCCATTTCGGCAAGGATCTTCGGCCTGAATTTCAGGATGGTATCAGGTCCGTTGTCAACATTGAAGAATACCTTGTCGTCTTTGGAGATGAGAACTGTCATTACGTTGTCATCCATCATCGGCGTCTCCGACACGGAAAAAGGTGTATCAACAGGAGCTGCCTCCTGGGGCCTGAACGTTGCTGTCAGAATGAAGAAGGTGAGCAGCAGCGTAAACAGGTCAACCATCGGCGTCATGTCGATTCGTGGCGATTTGGTTGCTAATTTAATCTTTGGCATGTTTTTAAATCCTTTCTTTTTTAACCAAAAGAATAAATTTGGCGAATTATTTCCTCACTGATGCTGCAAAAGTCTGAGTCAGGCTGAAGCCTGCTTCGTCGATTTTGAAGACATAGTTGTCAATCCTTGTCGAGTATAAGTTAAAGAAAATGATAGCGAGGGTTGAACCCGTAATACCGAATGCGGTGTTAACAAGAGCTTCGGAAATACCGGTAGACAGTGCAAGGGCGTCAGGTGCACCTGACTGGGCCAGAGCTGCGAATGCGCGGATCATTCCGAGCACCGTACCAATAAGACCGATAAGAACCGAAATGGAGGCGATGGTCGAGAGGAACACCATGTTCCTTGAAAGGGACGGAAGCTCAAGAGCTGTCGCCTCTTCAATTGCCTGTTTCATCGATGTGATCTTCTGGTCTTTCTCAAGCTCCTTGTCATTCTCAAGGGCACGGTAGCGTGACAGCCCTGCTTTCATAACATTGGCCAGTGAACCTTTCTGTTTGTCGCAGGCAACCATAGCATCTTCAATCCTGTCTTCAGCAAGCATTTGCTGGAGATTAGAAACAAATACGTTAATTCTTTGTTTGCCCTGAACCCTGCTGAGAGTAATGCCTCTTTCGATAACAAAAGTTATAAGTGTGATAATGACGGTAAGAAGTAAGGGGACAATTATGCCTCCCCTGTACAGAAGCCCGAGAAGGTTACCCTGAAGGGGGTGCCCCTTGTTATTGCCACCTTCAAAGTTCACGGGATTACCGAAGACCTTCGTGTAGATAAAGTAAGCAACAATAAATGCTATAACGATAACTAGAGGTGCAAAAATCGACTGCAACAGTCCGCTTGACGATTTGGAATTTTTACTCATTTTAGTATTCTTTAGTTGGTTTAAGTAAACAGTGGTCAAAAATAAATATTCTCTTAATCTTTTACAATAGAATCAATCAATTAGATATAATTAAAATTAAAATCTCTTCTGAGCCTATTTTTCCAGTGTTGCGTTATAAACTCTTTTCTTCGTTACCGTTACCTCGATGGTTTTGTAGCCTTTAGCACCTATCACGAGGGTTTCCGATTCCTCCGGCATGACGAATTTGTATTCGCCCTTGGCATTGGTCCATGCCTCCGCAGCAGTATCCTTTACCCTTACGGAAGCTCCCGGTATCGGGTTACCTGATGCATCACTGATCACGCCTGTGATCTCATTTGGATTAGCCTTTGGAACGGCATTTTTCTGAGCAGCCTGAATGTACTGAATTGTTGACTTGGCACTCTCATTGGTCGGATCAATCGCAAGTATTCTGTTGTTTTGTTCAATAGCTCTGGGATAATCACCCATGGTTATGAACATTGTGCTCAGGGAACTGTATGCCTTTATTTTGTACTCATTATTATCCGGCGCCAAATTCATCATCCTGTCGTAGTATGATCTTGCCTCATCATACCTCTTATTCTGTAGAGCATCATATCCGAGGTACCTTATGGCATCAAAAATCTCGCTTACGTTCTTGATGGAGTCTGCAGATGCCTTCTTAAGAAGTGTGATGAACTTGGGCCTGGCAAGGCCTAATTCCGAATCCGGATCCTTGGCAGAGGCAGTGTTAGCGATCCAGAGATAGCCCTGCAGATTATTCGGGTATTTCGCCACCATTTTATTAAAGATCGCATCAGCCTTGTCGAATTCCTTGGCCTGGTAGTAAGCTCTTCCGACCTGTATAAAGTCATTTTCCGAGTCCCTGCCTTTTTCAAGCAGGCGTGACCAGGTTGTTGCAGCATCTGAATACATACGGGCTGCGTACTGGGCAGTGCCTTTCTCGTAAAGCAAAGCCAGATCCTCTTCACCGAAGTACGCAGCTTTTTCATAAGCTTCAAATGCTTTCTTGAGCTCAACTTCAGCCTTTGCAACCTTAGCCTTGGAATCTGTCACTTTTGCCTTAAGAGCATCAATATCAGCTTTCATCTTCACCTTCTCAGGTCCTGCCTTAAGAGTGGCATACCTCGATTCCAAAGTGGTGAGATCACCCTCATCATTGTCAGTGTCAATCACCAGCTTGCTGAAGTTCTGGTTTTTCCTTACAAGAATTCTGGCATAATATATATAGTCTTTCTTTATTATACGCTCCGGATCGAGAGATGCGAAGAGCTGATCCATATACTTGAGTGCAAGGTCATAATTTCCCATTTCATAGGCTGAGTAACCGGCAATACGGTTCATATATGTCCTTGAGCGGTCAACTGCGAATATTTCCTCGACATTCTTGATTACTTCGCTGTATTCCTTTGCATAGAACAATGCGTTCACGTACCTGATCTTGGCAGGGATGTTCCCCTGGGTTAACTCAAGATATTTTTCAAAGTATTTTTTTGACTCATTGTATCTGCCGGCCATGGAGTAAAGCTGGCCCAGTTCTCGGTAAGCAGGAGCATAGTCTTTGTTCAGCGCAATGGCCTGCTCATAGAATGGAATGGCAGCCATCAGGTTACGTCCCTTGACATAGATGCTGCCTATCTTCATGTTGGCAGTAGGAGACTGTGGATTCCAGTCCTGGGCGAGGTTGTAATTTTTTATTGCCTTTGATCCGTCATTCACAAGAATGTAAATATCACCTGCGATAATATAAACATCGCTGTTTCTCGGGTCGATCTGCAGCGCCTGCCTGATGAACGGCAACGCCTTGCTTGTATCAACTGTCTCGAAACGTATATATGATTCAGCTATTTTAGCCAGCGTGTAAGCATAATCTTTCGGGTTTTCAATCTTGGTGACCTTCTTATATGCGGGCAAAAGTCCTTTGGCCTGAACTCTCAGCTCTTCGGCTTTAGCGCTGTTGCCCTTGTAGAACTCAACCTTTGCAAGACCAACATAGTTCAGCGGATTAGTTGCACTGGCTGCAATACCTTTATTAAATATGTCGGCAGCTTCCTTGGTGGCAACGGTAAGAGAGTTCGAAATTGTGTCGGCAAAATAGTTCAGCAACGTATTCTCACCATAATGAAAGTAGATATTGCTGTTTCCCGGCTCACTCTTCATCAGTTGCTGGAACATTGCTTCAGCTTTGTCATACTGTTCATTTTGGGTCAGTGTTATCGCATCCTGAAGTGATTGAGCCTTCAATCCTATGCCACATATCATGCAGATAAATGCTGCAGGCAGAAACGCCATTTTAAATCTTCTCGTAATCATCGTTATCTGGTTTAGTTACTCATTTTTTACTTGTATAATCCTTATCGGCATCGTAGCGGGTACGAGGCCTGACTTAAGTATTATCCTTTGTCCCTTTTCTCCTGATACAAAGCTAACAAATCCTGAACCAAGTCCTGTAAATGACTCTCTTGAACATATATTAACCTCTCTTACAAACGGATATGTTTTATCATATATTGAGCCCTGCACAGGCATATAGAATAAGTCCTTGTCAAGGAAGGGAAGTGAAACCGCCGCAACCTTGATTTTTTTTGTAAAACTGATACTGAGAGAATCTTCCTTGTCGCTTATCCAGTTGACACTGACAATTCCAAGGGCTCCCGGACTCTTTGAGACATAATCAATGACTTCCGGGTTGCTGTTGACCGCATAGAAGTTCGATGAAAGCTGTTGCGGCAGTTGGAATTTTTCCCGGAAATACCTGATATTTCCGGAACGGGTATTATCAAAGATTATACTAATCTTACCAAGCTTTGAGGCACTGTTAATCTGATTCCAGTCGGTGATTTTGCCGGTGAAAATATCACTCACATTATCATAAGTAAGGAGTGAATCTTTATTGCTTTTGTTAAGCACAAGGGCAAGGGCATCATAGGCCACGACTGTTGTGCGCACAACAGTCTGAGCAGCAAGCAGAGTCTTCTTTTGCTCTTCAGTCGGAGCCCAGGATGTTACAATAACTTTTATGGAATCATTCAGGAAATCAGCCACAATCTCATTCTCCGCCTTGTAGGCAGGTGTGATGTGGGCGTACTTATAGAGAGTGGTAAAGGTTGCCAGCTGTGCCTCGACGATGGGCTGAAAAGATTCATCAGCCTCGATTTTAATATTGCCTGATGTGGGCGTTTCCTGCAGAGCTGCAGTGCCTTTGTTTTTGCAGGCGACAAGAAGCAGTGCCGTAACCCCGATTATTGCTGCCGAGCCTGCCAGTTTTCCGTATTTTCGATAATTATTCATTTCCTGATTGTTTATCAAACTGATGTGAGTCACAATATTAATAATTATCCCTTTATCTTGTTTTCTGTTAAGATGCTAAATTTATACAGTTACTTCATATAAGACATTATGCAAAGCTTGTGCCATTATTAAATAAGACCCTCAAAGCAGGCTCTAACCCCCGGCAAACAGGCATAAATTATTCTTCGTCCTTATCACTGCTGAAAAAGTTCTCCCTGATCTTCTCATATGACATAAAAGCCCTGTAAATGGCATAAATGAACAGTGGAACAGAAAATACTATCCTGAGTGCCTTGTCAATATCAAAGAGTGTGGTTGTAAGGATAAAATAACCAAGGCCGAAATAGAAGAAGACCATTACTGTGCCAAATATGGCAAATACCTTGTCGTACATTTTCCCACTGCTCATAGATGGTTATTTTTAACGTGACAAATATATAATTTATTCCTTTTTCATTGCTGATACGCCTGCAATAACTGGTAAAGAGAGTCGGAATCCCGATTCTCTTTACCAGTTCAGCAATTTTTATTTAGTGGCGTTTTCAAGCCGTTTCATTATTGAGAATATAAATGCAGCAGACAGCAGGCAGCAGACAATAAAGACGCTCCATAACTGCCATAGTTCAACCTTGTCCCACAGTTTCGTCCCCACAAAGAGAAGCTTGTTTCCGACAGCTGTCGCTAAAAGCCAGCCTCCCTGCATCAGCCCCTGGAAACGCGACGGGGCTACCTTTGACACGAACGAGAGTCCCATGGGGCTCAGGAACAGTTCGGCAATAGTAAGGATTAGATAACTGCTTATTAGCCAGTAAGGCGTCACCCTGAAAGATTCCGCAACAGGTACACCGGCCAGTGAAGACGGGGATGGGAGTTTTACCGAGGCAAGAAGTACCACTATGAACCCGACGGCAGCAATGATCATTCCTATTCCTATCTTTTTAGGAGTGGAAGGCTCGATATTCTTTTTGTTCAGCCATGCAAAGACACCCATCACGGGGAAGGTGAGGGCAACAATGAATACCGGGTTGAAAGACTGGAACACCTCAGGAGCAATTGAATTCAACTGTTTAGCCCTGACGAAGAACATATAGGCAAAAACAAGCGATACTGCCAGTAGTGATCCACCAATGATCCTTGCATAAGCTTTAATGTTTTTCCTTATGAGAATCACCAGGCCGGCAACTGACCCGATAACCGCAAGCATTGAGGGGAGCGTGAAGAATAAATTGGTAAAAGGACCTACCTGTTTGGCAGTGTAATCACGTGCAAAAAGAGTCAGGGTTAATCCATTCTGATGAAATGACATCCAGAAGAAAACGACCACGATAAATACAAGTATCAGCGAAGAGACCCGAGCGTACTCATCCTTCCTTGAGGAGGTAAGGATCCATGTTATGAAACCCGCGAACAACCCGAAGGCAAGACCTGAGGCAATCCCGACAACAAATTTCAGACCGACGGCAAAGATGCCCATAGCTACTAATGCATAAATAAGAGGCATGAATTCAAACTTGATACCCGCCGGCGCTGTTTCAGTCTCTTTCATCTGCTTTTCCTTATTTGGCAATAGCCTGTTGAAGATTATATATACCAGCATTGAGATCACCATTGCCACGGCAGCAATCCCGAAAGCATAGTTATAACCCCTCGAGAAGGCATTCAGGTAATTGTCTGCAAAAGCGCCAAGGTCGGTGACAGGCCCGGCAAGGTTCACTTTATCAGCAAGCTGCTGCAGTGTGGTTGTATCTGTCAGGACGCCGTTCTTAAACTGGTGACATAACGCCGGAAGGCTTGCATCATGGGCAAATCCATTGGTTTTCAGCCACCAGCTCCGCATGGCATTGGCAGCATATGGGGCAAAAAAGGCTCCGACATTTATTCCCATATAAAAAATCATGAAGGCTGTGTCTCTCAGTTTCGAGTACTGGGGATTGTCGTACATCTGCCCTACCACAGCCTGCAGGTTACCTTTGAAAAGACCGTTGCCAAAGGCTATTGTAAACAGGCCTATTACAGTGAATGTGAGTGACATGCCTGGTATCGACATCAGCATGTAACCGGCAAACATTATTATTATTCCGAACAGAATAACTGTTTTGTACTTCCTGGTGGAATCGGCAAGTATTCCGCCGAAAAGAGCCAGCGCATAAATACTGAAGTAAAACCAGCTGTAGATATCTCCTGCCTTCTCGGCAGATAAGCCGTATTTGGCCTGCAGGAACAGAACAAGAATGGCCATCATGGTATAAAAGCCGAAACGTTCCCCCATGTTGGCAAAAAAAGCTACCAGCAGTCCTTTTGGATGGTTCTTAAGCATAATTATTTATGTTTATAGGTTTGTTTTGGTACTGACGCCGGCAAATATATTAATCTTTTTTGTTTGACGGGAATACAATAAATAAGAGCAGCAATAATTTTGTATCATCTATTTATATATTTGCACTAACCTTACTGATAAGTAGTATATGAAGATTTTTACATCCGCAGAGATCAGGGAGATTGATGCAGCGACCATACGCCTTGAACCGGTCACACCGGCCGGGTTGATGGAACGTGCTGCAACTGCACTGTTTCAGCATCTGAAGGATATTGTGCCACCTGAAAAGAAAGTGAATGTTTTTGCCGGACCCGGCAATAACGGAGGCGATGGCCTGGTCATTGCCAGGCTGCTGCACGAAGATAGCTATAAAGTCAGGGTATTTATTGTGGAGACAGGTACTGCCCACAGCAGCGAGTTCAGAATGAACTCAGAGCGCCTTATAAGATCAGGCCTCTCGCCATTCACCCTTGCCGATCCGGAACTTTTCCCGTCAATAAGCCGCGACGAGGTTATTCTCGATGCCATTTTTGGTACCGGACTGAGCAAGCCTCCTGCAGGGGCAGCTGCTGAGATCATACGCAAAATAAACCTTACGGGAGCTAATATAATTTCCGTGGATGTCCCGTCAGGTCTGTTCTGTGATGATAACACCCTGGCCGAAAGGAACAGTATTGTTAAAGCTTCCATGACTCTGACATTCCAGTTTCCCAAACTGTCATTTATGTTTGCCGGCAATGATGACTTCGTCGGTAAATGGGAGATGATAGACATTGGATTGCATCCGGAGACAATCTCGAAGATGCCTTCAAGGTATCATTATATAATGAAAGAGGATGTAAGGCCTCTTTTGCGCAAAAGAAGAAAATTTGATCACAAGGGTTCATTCGGCCATGCCCTGATCATGGCCGGGTCATATGGCAAAGCCGGTGCCGCGACGCTCTCAGCGTGTGCAGCTCTTCGTACTGGCGCCGGTCTGGTAACTGTACATACTCCTGTGGCTGCAGTAACACCGGTTCAGTCCGCATTGCCCGAGGCAATGGTTTCACCTGACACAGGTACTGAGTACATTACTTCTGTACCTGACCTTGCAAGATTTGATGCGGTGGGAGTGGGACCTGGAATGGGTACTGATCCGGACTCCCGCAAGGCATTGCGCACTCTGCTCGAGTCTGCCAGGGTGCCGCTTGTTATTGATGCCGATGCCTTGAACATGATTGCTCAGGACAGTGATATGCTGGCGCTGGTTCCGCCAAATTCGGTCCTCACTCCTCATCCAGGTGAATTCAGACGGCTCACTTCAACAGAGCGGACTGATTATCAGCTTATGGAGTTGCAACTGGAATTTGCCGCAAAACACAATTGCATAATAGTTCTCAAGGGTGCTTATACATCCATTGCACTCCCTGACGGAAGAATCTTCTTTAACAGCACGGGCAACCCGGGCATGGCTACCGGCGGTTGCGGAGACGTCCTTACAGGAATGATTACAGCCCTGCTTGCCCAGGGCTATGAACCTGCCAACGCTGCAATAATTGGAGTATATCTGCATGGACTTGCAGGAGATGTAGCTTTAAGGATCCATTCTGAAGAATCTGTGATAGCCGGTGATGTCCTCATGAATATAGGAAGAGCATATCGCGAATCTCAGTTCAATAATTTCAGTCTCTACCTTTAAAATAATGTGAAATAATGAAAACTACACACAGCACATTCCTTTTCGTACTGATCCTTGTTCTTGCAGGTTGTACGACTATGAGGAAGGACAATGTATCCGATATCGTCATCCTGCCGCTGGGAGATGAAGTCAGTGTCACTGATGGCAGTATAGTATATGCCCTGCCCCTGACGGTTTTCGAGTTCGACATTGCTGCACGCAGAACAATAGAAATACCAGGGCCATACGCAAAATATGCCGGTGAGATGCTGGGACTGAATAATGTTATCACGACGAAAAAAGAGACCTGGGCCCTGGCCGGTGTGACTGCTGAAATTGTTGAAGAGGTGGACCCCTCCCAGTTTTATGTAATTCAGGGCACAACGCTGATGCAGACAAATCTCCTGGCGCTGAAAAAGAACGGATTGGTGCTTGATATAAACCCGGAGGTATATTCAAGCGCAACCTACTCCAATCTTCAGGGAAATGCTGATAATTCCTCCCTGCTTTTCCCTGACATGGGAGCGGAGGAATATGTCTCAACCAGGACTGACACGGCTTTCAGGGTGATAAAAGCTGATACAGCGTTCATCAGGGTTCCTTATCTTAT
>Ga0208980_10002831_pt1 | contig 10532 bp, 12 predicted proteins | sample WetSurMetagenome_3_FD_187993 | JGI IMG/M metagenome (GOLD analysis project Ga0208980, IMG submission 187993) | Wetland microbial communities from Twitchell Island in the Sacramento Delta, sample from surface sediment Aug2011 Site A1 Bulk (version 2) | ecosystem: Environmental > Aquatic > Marine...
GAGACGAGGTTGCCAAGTGAAGTGGCCAAGAAATATGCCGCAGCTAAGACCCCTAGGACCCAGGTTCCACTGGATTCACCGATGATCTCGCTTACTCGTGGCTGCCAAAGCAACTCCACGCTGAAGAACGCGAATCCCAATACCATGAAGGCGATTATCAACAGCCGAGTTATGGGATTGCGAAGTCCAAGTTCCACAGAAATCGCGATTTGCTTTGGGGTGGAGCGGACCCCTTCCAATATCGTGCCTTTGCTGGACGGATGCCTTATCTCTTCAATCATAAGGATTGTCATCGCCACCTGCAAGAGCACCAAGCCTGCGGCGAGCACAAAGTTCAGGGCAAAGGGATTGCCGAACATGTCGGAAGAGGTGGAGGACGCCAAGGCCGGTATGGCTCCTCCAAGCAACGACCCCAGACCTATACCCAAAGGGAAGAATGCACCGGCGCGAGCCAATGCATGCTGAAGATTGCCGTTTGCGTTGAATTTGGTATATTCGTCGATGAACCATGCCTCGATCGAACCGGATGAGAGGGCTCGTGCCGCACCTAACACGGCCGCGGCGATGAAGGTGAGGACGAAGCCATCGACCAGAACGATCAACACATACCCGATGAACATCACCGCCAGGGACAAGAGGTAGACGCGTTTCCGCCCAATGGCATCCGATAGACCGCCTGTGGGGAGCTCGAGCGCTATGGTGGCTATGGAATATCCAGAGAGCACGAGACTTGCTTCGAAAATGTCCAAGCCCTTTTGCAAGATGAAGAGTATGAGGACGGGGAATACCAGACCTGCGATGAGCCAATGGAAGGTTTGGTTGATGATGTAGATCCGCAAGAGATTCGGCCTTTCCGGCTTCATTATCTATCCGATTTTGAACTGGTTAGGCAGGATATAAAAAGGCCCTCTGCGAGGTGTTCGAGCATATAAAGGTATATAAACCCCTATTTAAATACGAGCCGAAGGTGACCTAAATGGCCAAGATAAAGATCGAGAATGTCGTGGCCTCCACCTCCCTAGGTGAGGAGCTTGACCTGCAGTCGATCGCCCTTGCGCTCGACGGAGCGGAGTACGAGCCGGAACAGTTCCCCGGGCTTATTTACAGACTCAAGGACCCAAAGACCGCGACCCTGCTTTTTCGATCCGGAAAGGTCGTATGCACTGGTGCGAAGTCCTTGGAGCACGTCAAGGTGGCCATCAATAAGGTCGCCAAGCAGATCGAGAAGGCTGGCATCAAGATCAAGGTGGAACCCAAAATCGAGGTCCAGAACATCGTCGCTTCCTCCGATCTCGGCCAGGAGATCAATCTCAACGCCATCGCCATCTCCCTCGGCTTAGAGCGAGTGGAGTATGAGCCTGAGCAGTTCCCTGGCTTGGTATACCGCATCGATGAGCCCAAGGTCGTGGTGCTGCTGTTCGGATCCGGGAAGCTGGTATGCACTGGAGCGAGAAAGCCCCAGGACGTCGAAGCGGCGGTCAACAAGATCACTGAGGAGCTCAAGGCGGCCGGTTTGCTCCGCTGATGCGCGTTCCCATACTCGACAACCACGTCCATCTCCACCCCAAAGGTCGCCACGTGGAGGCGGCAAGGGACTTCGCCAAGGCGGGAGGGACGCACTTGGTCCTGAGCCACCTTCCCTACGAGATGGTTCCAGTAACAGAAGCGAAGCATTTCGCCGATTCCTACGCAATAACCCTCGAGTTAGCTGAGTCCGTGAGGAGAGAGGTGGACATCGGGGTCGAGGTGACACTAGGGCCATATCCCGTGCTCTTGATCGGCCTAGCGGAGAGGCACGGATTGAAGGGAGCCGTCGAAATAATGAAGGCGGGGATGGAGGCCGCCCAGCAACTGGTCCTTAAGGGAAAGGCGGTTGGCATCGGCGAGATTGGCCGACCTCATTTTCCCGTCTCCGAAGAGATTTTAAACGCCTCCAATGAGATCATGAGCTACGGCATGATCCTGGCCAAGGAAGCGGGCTGCCCGGTCGTCCTGCATACAGAGAGCGCGACACCAGAAAGCATGAAGGAAATTGCGCTAATGGCGGATCGAGCAGGCATTCCCAGGCACAAAGTGGTGAAGCACTATTGCCCTCCGTTGGTTACCGACGAGGAAAACTCGGGGCTCTTCCCTTCCGTGTTGGCCAGCAGGACCGCGATCGGCGAAGCCCTTGGCAAGGGAACGAGGTTCCTGATGGAGACTGATTACCTGGATGATGTCAAGAGGCCGGGGGCTGTTATGGCCATCACCACCGTCCCGAAGCGCACCAAGAGCTTGCTGCAATCGGGCCAAATGAGCGAGGAACAGGCGCATAGGATCCATCTCGACAATCCGAAGAAGGTCTATGGGATAGAGGTAAGGTACTAAGCTAACCCTTTATCCAGAACTTGGCGAACTCGTCCTTACAATCACTCCACCTTACATCGACCTTCTCGATCCTGGCCCTGGGATGTTCCTCCCTGAGCCTACGAACCACTTCCTCTATGCCATGCTTCTCGCCCTCGAAACATGCCTGCACCGATCCATCGGGAAGATTCTTGACCCAACCGGTTACGCGCTCTTGGTTCGCGAACCTCCTGGTATAGTCGCGGAAGTGAACACCCTGGACGATTCCAGTGAACTTGACCTCCGCTCGAATCTTCATAGCATTGCATGATGAGCCCGAGCGATTTATCTAACTTGCTTCGGTCCGCACTGACGGCTGACATTTCGTCCGACGTTTTAAAAAGACTTATATACTGTTATACCCAATTTATCCCCGACCAGATGGGATGCACTGGTTAGAGCCGCATCGGCTCGGGGATGGATGGGATCATGAAATCATTAGTGGAAGAAGCGCTGGCCAGATCGGGCGGATTGGGGGCTCCGTCGGCCCCAGCCTACGCGCCGCCGCCGACCGTTGAAACTACAGGGGACACGGCGGACGCCGAGCTCCTGGACATACTGCAGAAACTGAAGACCAATGTCAAAATCATCGGTTGCGGAGGCGGGGGGTGTAACACCATCGCCCGCATATGCCAGGAAGGGATAATCGGCGCAGAGCTATACGCCGCCAACACCGACGCACAGCACCTGCTTTCCATCAGGGTGCCTCACAAGATCCTGTTGGGACGGCGAAGCACGCGGGGACTAGGTGCTGGGGCGCTTCCACAGGTGGGAGAGAGCGCGGCACGCGAGGCCGAAGAGGAAATTAAGAGCGTCGTGTCCGACGCGCACCTGGTCTTCGTTACGGCTGGCATGGGCGGAGGAACTGGGACTGGATCTTCCGCGGTCGTGGCGCAGCTGTCCAAGGAGGCTGGCGCTCTGGCCGTCGCGGTGGTCACCACTCCATTCAAGGGCGAAGGCAAGGCTCGAATGGAGAACGCGGAATGGGGCCTGGAGCGCCTGAGGAACGTGGCCGACACGGTCATCGTCATACCCAACGACAAATTGCTGGAGCTCGCGCCAAGGTTGCCTTTGAACTCCGCCTTCAAGGTGGCGGACGAGGTGCTGATGCGCGCGATCAAGGGCATCACCGAGCTCATCACCAAGCCTGGCCTGGTCAACCTGGACTTCAACGACGTCAAGACCATCATGAAGGGTGCTGGTGTGGCCATGATCGGACTGGGCGAGAGCGATGCCCATGCCGAGGACCGCGCCATGGAGGCGATCGAGATGGCTCTTAACTCGCCTCTGCTGGAAGTCGACATAAGCGGGGCCAATGGCGTCCTGGTCAATGTCATCGGTGGACCGGACATGACCATATCTGACGCGCAGAAGGTGGCCGAGGAGGTCCAGAAGCGGGTGAGCCCGACGGCCCGCATCATATGGGGCGCCGCCATCGATCCTGCTTTGGAGCACAAGATCCGGGTCATGGTCATATTGGCCGGAGTCCAATCCAAGCAGATCATCGGGCGTCAGACGGAGTTCACCCGGCTCAAGGACTCGGAAGTGGACTTCATACGCTGAATCGGCAAAAACCTCAATGTCGTTCCGATCGCCCCTGACACGGGGCGACCGGTTAACGCCTCATTTACGCGCCTCACCATTCTGAGGATGGACTGGCGCATAGAAATCTTTTAAATCGAATTTGCATATAAGCCTTGAAGAGCGCGGCCGTCTGCCACGCTCTCTCAAAATCACCCAGGATGGAATTGTCAATGAAGTCGTTCATTAGCGACGCCCTTTCGCGCGCAGGACCTGCAGCCGCACCGGCACCAGCCCCGGCCCCATCGTTCCAGCCCTATTCGGACCAGGACGAGGAGCTCGAGCGGATTCTGGCTAGCCTTAAGACCAACATCAAGATCGTGGGCTGCGGAGGAGGCGGCACCAACACCATCGACCGAATGACCGAGGTCGGAATCGCTGGTGCAGAGCTCTATGCGTGCAACACCGATGCCCAGCACCTCCTGGCCATCCGGGCGCCGCACAAGATCCTCTTGGGAAGGAGGTCGACGCGCGGCTTGGGAGCCGGCGCGCTTCCACAAGTCGGGGAAGAGGCGGCACGAGAGGCGGAAGGGGAGTTGAAGAAGGCCTTGCAAGGAGCGGACATCGTATTCATCACCGCCGGCCTGGGTGGCGGTACAGGGACCGGTTCCGCGCCGTTCGTGGCGCAAGTCGCCAAGGACATGGGCGCACTGACCATCTGCATCTGCACCTCCCCGTTCAAAGCCGAAGGGGCCATCCGCGCTGAGAACGCGGATTGGGGATTGGAGCGCCTGAGGAATATCGCCGACACAGTCATCGTCATACCCAACGACAAGCTACTGGAGCTCGTTCCTCGCCTGCCACTGAACGCCGCATTCAAGGTGGCCGATGAGGTGCTGGTTCGAGCGATAAAGGGCATCACCGAGCTCATCACCAAGCCTGGCCTGGTCAACCTGGACTTCAACGACCTACGCACCATAATGAAAGGCGCGGGCGTGGCCATGATCGGACTGGGCGAGAGCGATGAGGAGGACCGCATCGAGAAGGCGGTCAACGAGGCTATCAACTCGCCCCTTATCGACGTGGACATCAATGGGGCCTCGGGCGCATTAATCAATGTCACCGGTGGCGAAAACATGTCGGTGAGCGAGGCGGAGCACGTCGCCGAGATGATCCAGGCCAAGGTCTCCCCCAATGCAAGGATAATCTGGGGTGCCGCCGTGGACCCTACCCTTCAAGATAAGGTCCGGGTAATGGTCGTGATCACTGGTGTAAAGTCGAAGCATATACTGGGCCCCAAGGACATGCGCGGGGCGGCCAAGAGCATGGACGTCGACTTCATAAGGTGAACCAAAAGCAATTTAATATAGAACTGATTCGGGTAAGTCCTAGAAGAGTGTATCGCAATGGACATTGTGGACAAATCTAGGGAGGTCCAGAAGGACATCGATGAGCGGGTCTCCAAGATTGGCAAAGGCAAATATGGCCGTGTCATCAAGATGGCCCGCAAACCCACCCGCGATGAGTATGTCAAGACCATTACCATCACGGGAATAGGCCTGTTGCTGATCGGAGGCCTGGGTTTCCTAATATATCTAATCTGGAGCACCTTCGTCAACTAATGCCCAGAGCGAGAACCCCGGAGTGCGCTTTACATGAATGAAGAAGCACCGCAACCTGTTACTCCCCCGGCCCCCGCCATCCAGGAGCCCCAGCCACCAGCGCCCGTGCGTGGTGGCCTAGTGCTATCTGGAGAGAATGATGAGCGGAAGATCCCTGCGGGAGGAAACACCATCTGGAATCTACTACTCAAGAACGAGTCTGGTAATAAGCGCAAGGTCAAGGTCCGCCTGACCGTTAGCGTGATCTCTCCTTTGGAGGGGCCGGCCGATTGGGGCGTGCATCTATACGACGCCACGACCCTGATCTGGGACAGTGCCTCAGCCTCGGCAAGCGAGGTCACATTCAACATAGAGGGCTCCCGCCCCAAGATACTCAAGCTAGAGATGGAGGCCCCTAAGGGCGTCCGTTACGCGGAGGGAGGCCACACCAAGCTCGACATCAGCTTCGATGACGGCTCATCCTTGCAGACCATGGAGTTCAAGGCCATGGCCCGACAGTCCATCGTCGCCTTGAAGGCCTCAATCGGCCACGAGAGGAACGTGGCGGATGACGTGGCGAGCAAGGCCAAGTCCAAGAACAGCGGCATCTATGCCATCCTCGCCCCCTCCAACCTGCACGGTTACGTGCTCATCGAGGGCATGAACACCGACGAGCTTCGCGAGTCGGTCCGAGGGATCCGCAGGGCGAGAGGACTTGTGGACGGGGAGACGAGCTTCGCGGACATAGACCATTTCCTCACCCCCAAGCCGTTGGTATCTGGTATTCAGGAAGGGGATGTGGTCGAGCTAATCGCTGGCCCGTTCAAGGGCGAGAAAGCCCGCGTCAAGAATATCGATGAGACCAAGGAGGAGATCACGGTGGAGCTCTTCGAGGCCATGGTGCCCATCCCCGTGACCGTCCGAGGCGATCACGTTCGCGTTCTAGAAAAGGAGAAGTGAGCATATGGCAGATACGATTGAGGTATTGGTAGACGGAGGCAAGGCCACTCCCGGCCCGCCCCTCGGACCCGCCCTGGGCCCGATGGGAGTGAACGTGGTCCAGGTCGTTGCCAAGATCAACGAGAAGACCAAGTCGTTCGAGGGCATGAAAGTCCCGGTCAAGGTCATCATCGATCCCAAGACGAAGAGCTTCGATGTCAAGGTGGGAACCCCCCCGACCTCCCAGCTTCTTTTTAAGGAAATGGGAGCTGAGAAGGGATCGGGCGTGCCCAACAAGGACAAGGCCGGTAACATCACCATCGAGCAGGCCATCAAGGTCGCGAACATGAAGCGCGACTCCCTCATGGGAAAGGACCTGAAAATGAGGGTGCTCGAAGTGGTGGGCGTCTGCGTCTCCTCTGGCATCAATGTCGAGGGCAAGGACGCCAAGACCATGCAGAAAGAGATCAAAGAAGGCAAGTGGGACGCCAAGCTCAAGGCCTGAGCGCCCTGCCTCTGCATAAACCTTATAAAGAGTACTTGCATAGAGGGACTCCACCACTGTAGGAGAGCCAAGGCTCGCCATCACTACAGGAGGGATGCAATTGGTTGAGAAACAGACATTGAACGCCGTCAAGAAGGCGCTCGAGAATCATAAGAAGCGCAATTTTACTGAGACGGTGGACATCTCCATCAACCTGAAGGACGTGGATCTGAGCGTTCCCAAGAACCGTATCCAGGATGATGTCATCCTGCCAAACGGCCGGGGACGGCAGGTCAGGGTTTGTGTCATCGGCGGGAATGAGATGGTCGGAAAGGCCAAGGCGGTCGCGGACCGTGTGCTCACCGCTGACGAGCTAGGCAAGATCGCGGACGACAAGAAGCAGGCGAAGAAGATGGCCGGAGAGTTCGACTTCTTCATCGCCGAGGCGCCCTTGATGCCCGTGGTCGGTAAGCGCTTGGGTATCGTGCTCGCCCCGCGTGGCAAGATGCCGAAGCCTATCCAACCTGGTGCGGACCCCAAGCCGATCATCGAGACCCTGAGGAAGACGGTCACGGTGAGAAGCAAGGACCGCAAGACATTCCACGCGCCCGTCGGGACGGCGGATATGCCCCCGGAGCAGATAGCAGAGAACATCGACATGGTCCTGAAGAGGATCATCGGAAAGCTAGAGAGGGGCTCGCAGAGCATCGGCTCCGTCTATGTCAAGACGACCATGGGCCCTTCCGAGAAGGTATTGTGAGGTGACCAAATGGCGCACGTAGCAGCTTGGAAGAAGCAAGTGGTCAAGGAGCTCGTCGATGCCATGAAGTCCCACCATTCCGTGGCCGTCGTCGATTTGCATGGGATACCATCCGCGCAATTGCAGCTCATGAGACAGGGAATGCGCCCCAAGGCGGCCCTCATCATGTCCCGCAACACGCTATTGGACATCGCCATCGACGAGGCGGCCAAGGATCGCCCCGGCCTGGAGAAGATCAAAGAGTACCTAGGCGGGCAGTGCGCGATCGTGGCAACCGATGAGAACCCCTTCAAACTGTTCAGGAACATGGAGTCCACCAAGAGCGCGGCTCCTGCCAAGTCTGGGGACATCGCCCCCGACGACATCGAGGTCAAGGCAGGCGACACGCCCTTCAAGCCCGGCCCGATCGTGGGCGAGCTGCAAAAGGTGGGCATCCCCGCCGGTATCGAGGGCGGGAAGATCGTGATCAAGAAGGACAAAGTCCTGGTGAAGAAGGGCGACGCCATCTCCGCAGAGCTGGCCGCCGTCCTGCCCAAACTTGAGATCCTGCCCATGACCGTGGGCATGGACCTGAGGGCGGTCTTCGAGGACGGTCTGATCTACAAGAAGGAGGTCTTGGACATCCCGGCGGACTACTACGTCGGTCAGATGGCCCAGGCCTCGCGCAGCGCCATGGCCCTGGCGGTCGAGGTGGCGTATTTCGCCCCCGAGACGATGAGCCCATTGCTGGCCAAGGCATACAGGAGCGCGGTCGCGGTCTCGTCCGAGGCAGCGTTCCCGACAAAGGACACGGTACAATTCCTCTTGGCAAAGGCGGAGGCGAGCATGCTCGCCCTGGCAGCTCGGGTCCCCGAGCTGGGGGACGAGCGCGTTAAGGCAAGGCTGTCAGCAACGCCCTCCTCCCCGGCGCCCTCTTCCAGCAAGAAGGAGGAGCCGAAAGAGGAGAAGAAAGAGGAGAAGGTCAGTGAGGAGGATGCCGCAGCTGGCCTTGGTTCACTATTCGGATAAATAAGGAGGTAAAAAACATGGAGTACGTATACAGCGCTTTGGTTCTTCACGCCGCTGGAAAGCAGATCACCGAGGACGCGGTCGCCGATGTCCTGAAGGGCGCCGGGGTAACCCCGGACACCACCAGGATCAAGGCCCTGACCGCTTCCCTCGAGGGCGTCAACATCGACGAGGCCATTAAGAGCGCCGTCGTCGCCGCGGCCCCGGCCGCCGCCCCCGCTGCCGCCCCGGCAGGCGAGAAGAAGGAAGCCAAGAAGGAAGAGGAGAAGAAGGAGCAGGTCAGCGAGGAAGAGGCTGCAGCCGGCCTCGGCGCTCTGTTCGGTTAAACCGAACAAGGCACCAACTCGCCCCGCCTTTACCGACCCTCGGCCCACGACCCCTGCCTGGCATCCTACAGGCGTGGCCGCGAGGCCCACCCAAACCCCTTGGGGCTTCGCCCCGTTCTTACCATTTTTGCCAGGCTTAGAGATAATTCCACAATGTCGAAACGACAGACTTAACAAAGGTCGGATGGAATTCTCTTATAACTTCTCAATGACCTGGCTTACTTCCTTCTCGATGAACTCGGCCATGTCCTTGCTCAACTGCGCCTTCATTTCCTCGGGTACGAACTTTAACCCAAGCTCGGTGGAGCACTTGGCCATCCTGAACACGGCGTAGCCCTCGCGGATCTTGGCGTCCAAGAAGTCCTTCACCGCCTGCTTCATCTCCGCCTTGAGTTGAGGATCTTCGTTGATCTTCTGCTTGATCTGCTTCTTGATCTCGTCCTTGACCAGGTCCCTCACGGCCTCGATAATCAGGTCCTCGGTGTTAGCCACCCCGATGGTGTTCTTCAGCATCTGGTCGATTACCATGCCAATCTCCTTCGCCAGCCGAACCATGTACGCCGGAATATAACTAATTTGCTTCGCGCCAGTTCCGCTCCTTGAGGGGGTCCAAAGGGGCTAGTGCCAGCGCTTTCGGCAAGGTTAAATAATCTCACCCTTCTCTTTCGGTGGTTAGGATGAAGCTAGCAGAGATCTTTAAGCTCGCGGTTAAATTGGGACGCGAGGCCGACCCTAGGAGCGGGAAGGAGTTCGAAATCGAGCTCAAGGCACAAAAGGAGAAGTTCGAGAAACTCGACTCCAAGGCAAAGCAACGCTTCGATCAGGACCTGTTGTGGAATCCTTATCATGATAGCAGGTTGCTTTTTGGTGAAGAGGATGCGGAGGTCAAGGCCGCCCTCATCGGCATCGACATAACTCCCGCAGAGATGCTAATCGCCGATCGCCTGCGAGAGAAGGGTCAAAATGTGGACGTGGTCATCGGCCACCATCCCTTGGGCAAGGCTAGAAGCATCTTCCCGGAGGTCATGCACGTGCAGGAGAACATGTACCACGAGCATGGCGTGCCCATCAACGTGATCGAGGACCTGATGACCCCTCGGATAAAGGAGGTCCTGCGAGCGGTGCATCCGGTCAATTACGACCAGGCGGTGGACGCCGCGCGCCTCCTCAACGTGCCATTGATGTGCCTGCATTCACCCTGCGACATGCTGGGCCAAAGGTTCGTCCAGGGGATACTGGACAAGAAGAAGCCCACCAAGGTGTGCGACATCATCGATGAGCTCATGGAAGTGCCCGAGTATGACCTAGCGGCGAGATGCAACAACCATCCAGAGGTCTATGTGGGGGACCGCAGCCGCAAGGCCGGCAAGATATTAGTCAAATTTGCTGGCGGAACTGCTGGACCGAAGGAGATGTATGATGCCCTCTCGAAGGCGGGCGTGGGTACGGTGGTATGCATGCACATCCCCGACAATCATATCGAGGAGGCAAAGAAAGCCCACATGAAC
>Ga0208980_10002832_pt1 | contig 10528 bp, 7 predicted proteins | sample WetSurMetagenome_3_FD_187993 | JGI IMG/M metagenome (GOLD analysis project Ga0208980, IMG submission 187993) | Wetland microbial communities from Twitchell Island in the Sacramento Delta, sample from surface sediment Aug2011 Site A1 Bulk (version 2) | ecosystem: Environmental > Aquatic > Marine...
TGGACCGGCGTGGCGTGTTCATAGCCCGCAGCCAAAACGGATTTAAGGATGAGGGGATCAAGCCCCAGTTCGGAAAAGCTCATGGCAAACCTTTTTTCAGTGCGCCCAAATGCGCAAACCAGACCCGCACCCGGCACCCGGCCAGACAGGTCAGAACATACGAACCGGAAATAGCGGCGTTATGAATAACGCCTAACGGGTCGCGTCGATCACATCGGCGCCAACCACAAGACTTGTCACTGCCGGCTGCGAAAAATAGCCGGCGGCACAATAGAGAGGTCGAAGACGATGGGGCTGTGAGAACAGTCCCGAGGCACGGCGACAATAGATTCGCCTGCCCACTGCTGTATGCACAACGATGCGAAGTATATCAGAAAACTCTGATCATGCACGACATTTAAAATACGCCGCCTCGCAACCGCCGACCAGGGGAGCCGGGAATTCCTCGGCGGCTTGCGGAAAGTGCCGCCTTCCTCGGGACAACCGCAATTTACTTGCTGTTCTTAAGGATGACTTCTTTCTGAGTCTCGTACTGCTCCTGCGTGATGATGCCCTTGTCCAGTGCCTCCTTGAGACTGAGCAACTGTTGGCCCGTGGATTGCTGGGAAACGTTCTTGACAACCATCTCGTCACCGCCACAACCGCTCAGGGTAAGAGCGAGCAACAGCGCCGAAATGGACAGAAGGGTACGGTTCATGGTGTTTCCTTTCAGGGTCGAATAAACGCAGAACGGACTCTAGCAGCTTGTCTGGCTCAAAAACAGGGGGCGGCCGCAACAAGCCAGCCCGCGCCGTCATGCAGTGTGATACAGCTTGTGATACAGACCGCCGCGTTCGATCAATTCGTCATGGCCACCGGCCTCCACCACGCGACCGTTTTCGAACACCAGGATGCGATCGGCCTGCTTCACCGCCGACAGCCGGTGCGCGATGATCAGCGTGGTGCGGCCGGCCAGAAACCGGCTCAGTGCTTCGTGCAAGTGCCGTTCGGTTTCGCTGTCGAGCGCGGAGGTTGCTTCGTCGAGGATGACGATCCTGGGGTTGGCGACGATCATGCGCGCAATGGCCAGTCGTTGGCGCTGCCCGCCGGACAGCCGCACGCCCTGTCGCCCCACCACCGTATCCAGCCCATGCGGCAACGCGGCGATGATGTCCTTCAGCTGGGCGATCTCGAGCGCCTGCCACAGCAAGGCGTCGTCGGCCTCTCGCCCCAACGTGAGGTTGGCGCGCACAGTGTCATTGAACAACACAGGGTGCTGCAGCACCACGCCAACATGCTCGCGCACCGCTTCCCAGCCGATTTCAGTCACCGGCACGTCACCATAGACGATGCGCCCCGACTTCACCGGGTACAGCCCCAGCAACGCCTGCACCAGGGTCGACTTGCCGCCGCCGGACGCCCCCACCAGCGCCACCTTTTCACCCGCCGCCACGCTGAGGCTGACGTCGTCCAGCACCGTCTCGCCCTCCTCGTAGGCAAAACTCACATGGTCGAGCATGATGCCGACAGCGGACGAGCCTGCGAACGGGTCGCGCAGCGCCGGATGTTGCGGTTCGCTATGCAGGCCAAGCAGCGCGTTGATGCGTCCCAGCGCGGCATTGGCGGCGAACCAGGCGTACTGCATGTTCACCAGTTCTTGCACCGGCGTCATCATGAACCACAGGTAGCCGAACACCGCCAGCATCTCGCCGATGGACAGGTCGGAAAACACCACCATCAGCATCGCGCCGGCGCGGAAGGCGTCGAAGCCCGCCAAGAAGACAAAGAAGGAAATCCGGCTCATCGCGTCCGACTTCCAGGCAAAAGCCGCGGCATGCTGACGGATATCGGCCGCCTTCGCGGTCACCCTTGTCAGATAATGCTTTTCGCGATTCATTGCGCGGATCTGCGTCAGCGCATCGAGCGTTTCCGCGAGCGCGTCCTGAAACACTTCGAACGCACGGTTCTCTCGTTTCTTGAGATCCTTCACCCGCTTGCCAAGCCGCGTCGAAAAGAGGATTACGACCGGGTTCAGCAGCAAGATGAACAGCGCCAGTTGCCAGTTCATCCAGAACAGCACCGCTGCGACGCCCGCCAGGGTCAAGACCGACACGACAAACCCCGAAATCGACGCGCCGAGAAAGGTATCGATCGCGCCGAGGTCGGTGACGAAATGCGAGGTCACCCGCCCGGCACCCACTGTCTCGAATTCCGACAGGGCGATTTTGGAAAGCCGCGCCAGCATGCGCGCCCGGATACGGTACACCACCTCCTTCGCCAGCAGCGAAAAGGTGCGCCCCTGCCATACGTTGAGCAGAATCGAGGTGAGCCGCAGGACCACGCTCAGCAAGAGCGCCGCGCCAATAAACAGCACCGGCCCCTGCCAGGCCGCCGGAAACGCCGCCCCGATTGCAGCGACCATCTTCCCGGGGTGGTGCAGCAGCACCTCGTCGACCATCAGTGGCAGCAGCAATGGCACCGGTACCGAGGCCATCACCGCCAGCAGCGCCACGAAGTTTGCCTGCAGCAGGCGCGCACGGTGGCTTTTGAGCTCGTCGGCAATGCCGCGCCAGGTCAACATGACGGCCAATCGAAGTGGAAGGGATAGTATTCAAGCATAAGCGCTGCCGAGCCAGGGCAAAAGATCACGCGCCGCCTACTTGCCGATGCAGAACTTGCTGAAGATTTCGCCGAGCAAATCGTCGGCGCTGAATTCGCCGGTTATTTCCGACAGCGCCGCTTGGGCGAGCCGCAGTTCTTCGGCAAACAGTTCGAGCTGACCGGTTGCCTTACGCGCCGCCGCGACATGCGTGGCGCCACGCGCAAGCGCATCCAGATGACGCGCCCGTGCCATGAACGCGCCCTCGCCCGCCGCCTGCCAGCCGGCTGCTTCGAGCAGCTTTTCACGCAGCAACTCCACGCCGTCGCCGGTTTTCGCGGACAGCCATATCTCGTCGCCGATCACGCGCGGCGCCTCGGCGGTCACGTCGATCTTGTTGTGAATGGTGAGCCGCGTCAGTTTCGGCAAACGCGCCAGAATGCCGGCTTCCTGCCCGCCAAGGCCGTGCGCAGCGTCCACCAGCAGCAGCGCCACGTCGGCATTTTCCACTGCAGCCCAGGTGCGTGCGATACCCAGTCTTTCCACGGCGTCGTCGGTCTCGCGCAATCCGGCCGTATCGATGATGTGCAGCGGCACGCCCGCGATCTGAATTGCTTCCCGCACCGTGTCGCGGGTCGTTCCGGCGATCTCGGTAACGATCGCCGCTTCGAAACCGGCCAGTTGATTGAGCAGACTCGACTTCCCGACATTGGGCTGGCCGATCAGCACCACCGTCAACCCTTCACGCAGCAGTGCGCCCCGGCATGCCTGCGCGCGCACCGTCTGCAAGCTTGCGTCAATGGCATCCAGCCGGCCGAAGGCGTCGGCGTCGCGCAAGAAATCGATTTCCTCCTCGGGAAAGTCGAGCGTGGCCTCCACCAGCATGCGCAGGCGGGTCAACGCCTCGACCAGTTCGACAATCCGAGCGGAAAATACGCCCGTGAGCGAACGGACCGCCGAGCGTGCAGCCTCGGTGGACGCCGCATCGATCAGGTCGGCCACCGCCTCCGCTTGCGCCAGGTCGAGCTTGCCATTGAGAAAGGCGCGTCGTGAAAACTCGCCCGGTTCGGCCAAACGCGCGCCGAGTTCGAGGCAGCGTTGCAGGATGAGGTTCAGTACCACCGGCCCGCCGTGCCCCTGCAATTCAAGGACATGCTCGCCGGTGAACGAATGGGGCGCGGCGAAGTAAAGCGCGATGCCCTCGTCGAGCACTCGGCCATCGCCATCGAGAAAACGGCAGTATGTAGCGTGGCGCGCCTCGAGTATGCGTCCGAGAATCGCCTTGGCAAGCGGGACGATGTCGGCCCCCGACACCCGCACCACCCCCACCCCCCCGCGCCCGGGGGCGGTGGCGATGGCGGCGATCAGATCAGGCCTTGGCGGAGGCCGCCGCTCTGCCACCGTCCTGAACCTGCCTGTTGATCACCCACTGCTGTGCAATCGACAGAATGTTGTTGACCACCCAGTAGAGCACCAGGCCCGCCGGGAAGAACACGAACATGACGGTGAATGCAACGGGCATCATCATCATGATCTTGGCCTGCATCGGGTCCATTGGCTGCGGGTTGAGTTTGACCTGCAGGATGGAGGTGATGCCCATCACGATCGGCAGGATGAACCACGGATCCGGCGCGGTCAGATCGGTGATCCAGCCCAGCCATGGCGCGCCGCGCATTTCCACCGCCGCCAACAACACCCAGTACAGTGCAATGAAAACCGGAATCTGGATCAGGATGGGCAGGCAGCCGCCGAGCGGATTTATTTTCTCGGTCTTGTACATTTCCGCCATCGCCTGGTGCAGCTTGGCGCGATCGTCGCCGTAGGTTTCCTTCAGTTGCTGCAGGCGCGGCGTCAGCTTCTTCATCTTGGCCATCGACTTGTAACCTGCAGCCGACAGCGGATACAGCGCCAGTTTCAGAAGTATGGTCAGGATGATGATGGCCCAGCCCCAGTTGCCGACCAGACGCTCGATTTTTGCAAGCGCCCAGAAAATGGGATATGCCAGCGGCGTGAGCCAGCCGTAATCGCGTGAGAGATCAAGACCGGGTGCAGTTTTCTCGAGCAAGGTCTGTGTCTGCGGGCCGGCATACAGCGGAACGGTAAAGGTCTTTTGCTGCCCCGGGACGAGCGTGCCCTCGGCCAGAATCACCCCGGCCGAATACAGGCCGTTGCCCAGCGCTCGGGTGTAATACTCGCGCTTGACGCTGCCTTCTGGCAGCCAGGCTGCCACAAAGTGGTGCTGCACCAACCCAACCCAGCCGTTGTCCGCGGTCTTCTCGAAATCTGCCTTACCTTCCTGGATGTCCTTGAACGCGACTTTCTGGAATTTCTTGGCATCAGTGTAGAACGCAGGGCCGGTGTAGGTATGCAGAAAGAACGATGATCCTCGCGGGGCTTCGCCGTGGCGGGTGAACTGGTAGTACGGCGTCAGATCGATGGGCTGGCTGCCGCTGTTGATCACGCGTGTCTTGACGGCGATCTCATAGCTGCCGCGCTTGAATATATAGGTCTTTTCGATCCTCACCCCGGTAGCCGGATCGTCCCAAACCAGCGGAACCTCCAGTTGTACGGCACCGCCGGTTAGACGATAGGTGCCGGGATTAAGCTGGAAGACGCTGCGATGCGTCGGCAAGCCTTTGCCGACGAGACCGCTTTGCGCCAGATAAGGCTGCGTCGGGTTGCCCTCGAACAGCGTGAAGACACTTGTCTTGTCTTCGGTCTCGCGATAGGGCAGCAACTGCAATTCACGCAAGTCGCCGCCGTTGGCGTCGATGGTGGCCCGATACACGTCAGTCTCCACCACAGCGCGCGGCCCTGCTGCAAAACCTGTCTGGGCAGGCGCGTCAACCGGCGTGCTCAGCCCCGGGCTGGGCGTCGGAGGCGTGCCTGTCGCCGGCGCACTTGCGGCCGTCGGAGCAGTTGGATGGGGAGCGTTCTTCCCCTGCCAGGCCTCCCACAACAAGAGCAGCGAGAAGGAAAAGACGATAAAAAGAATAAGCCGCTGGTTATCCATGTAACGGGACGCTGTTTAGTTGGGAGGGGATTCCGGCGTGGCTGTCGGCAATTCGCTTGCCACCACGGGAGGCCATTTTGCCACGGCACGATGGCCTGCACGTTTGAATGTGCGTGACAAATCGCGTGCTTCATCACCCGGCACAGGCTTGGCAATCAGGCGCACAAGAAAATCACACGCGGGCAACTCGGGTAGGGCGAGCCGGAAGCTTTCGCGCACACATCGCTTGACGCGGTTTCGGTCCACTGCACGCGCAAGCAGGCGCTTGGCGATGATCATGCCCAACCGGGGGTAGCCCACCTGGTTGGGACGCGCCATCACGATTACATAATCTGTTCGGGCGCGCTGATTGTCGGCAAAGATCCGATCGAAATCGGCTTTATCGACCAGTCGCGCATCGCGGAGACGCACGCCACCCGTTTTGTCAGAAGAAGCGTCGATCAGACAGCCAGACGTGCGCGACCCTTGGCACGACGAGCGTTGATCACGGCACGGCCAGCCTTGGTTTTCATGCGGGCACGGAATCCGTGGGTGCGCTTGCGGCGGACGGTCGAGGGCTGATACGTGCGTTTCATGGCGGTTCCTTTCTGACTGGCGCGGGTCTTGGTACCGCCTGAGCGGATCGACCCAACGAAAAAAATCTGTTGAAAAACCGCATATTAGACCCGCGCCTCCGGGGGCGTGTCAAGTTTGTCTTGGCCTACCACTGCCTGCCCTCTCCTGCCTGTGGATAACCTTACCGAAGCAGAGTAAGATTCGAACTTGAATCCCATGCAGCTTCCCACCGCCCCCCACACACCTATGGATTCCTTCTGGGACCTTTGCCAAGAGCGCTTTCGCGCCAATCTGACCCAGCAGCAATTCAGTACATGGATCAAGCCCCTGGTATTTGAGGATGCCAGCGGAGACCTGCGCATTCTGGCGCCCAATCATTTCGTCATGGACTGGGTGCGTGAAAAATTTGCCGAGCACATCGACGTCTGGGCGCAGGAGTTTTACGCCCATCCAGTCGCCATTACCTACGCGCTGGGGAAAAAAAGTGTCGCCGGCCGGCCGGCCCATTCCCCTTCTGCCGCCGTCCAGTCAGCGCCTCCGGCGGCAACTGCCGCGGCGCCGGTTCAGATGGGTCTGCGCATCAACCCTGGCTTTACATTCGACAATTTCGTCTCCGGACGTGCCAACCAGCTGGCACGTGCCGCCGCATTGCAAATCGCCGACAACCCCGGCGTCGCCTACAATCCCCTGTTTGTCTACGGTGGGGTCGGGTTGGGTAAAACCCATTTGCTGCAGGCTATCGGCAATACCGTTCGACAAGCCAATCCGGACGCGCGCATCAGCTATATCCATGCCAATGATTACGTCGACGACGTGGTCAAGGCTTACCTTAACAAGCAGTTCGACGATCTCAAGCGGCGATATATGTCGCTGGATCTTCTGCTGATCGACGATATCCAGTTCCTGGCCAAGAAGGACCGCACCCAGGAAGAGTTTTTCTACGTGTTCAACTCGCTGATCGAGAACAAGAAGCAGATCGTCATCACCTGCGATACGTTTCCGAAGGAAATCAGCGGCCTCGACGACCGGCTGAAGTCGCGCTTTGCCTGGGGCTTGACGGTCGCCGTCGAGCCGCCGGAACTGGAAATGCGGGTAGCCATCCTGCTCGCCAAGGCACAGGCGGAAAACGTCAAACTCGACGAAACGGTCGCGTTTTTCATTGCCAAGCAGGTGCGCTCGAATGTCCGCGAACTCGAAGGTGCCCTGAAACGGGTGATCGCGTTCTCGCGCTTCCACGAAAAACCCATCACATTGGAACTGGTCAAAGAGGCCTTGCGCGACCTCATCGCCTCGACCTCGCGCATCGTGTCGATCGAGAACATCCAGAAAACAGTGGCCGATTTTTACAAAATTAAAGTCGCGGACATGTTTTCCAAGAAGAGAACCCGCAACCTGGCGCGTCCGCGCCAGATCGCCATGGCCCTGGCCAAGGAACTCACCAACCAGAGCCTGCCGGAAATCGGCGAATCATTCGGTGGACGTGACCACACAACGGTCATTCACGCGTGCCGCAAGGTGGCCGAACTGCGTGAAACCGAAGTGGACATCGGGCGTGATTATCTGGTGTTGCTGCAAAGCCTGACAGGCTGAGGACGAAATGTGGATAAGCCAGACCATTTTTGATATGTGGGCAAATCCATCCCCACTCGTCCCAAGCTACCAAGCTCTTACCCACATCCGAAAATAGACAACAAGCGGATGATTTAATTGAGAAATAAGGCTTATCCCCAGAATTGAGCCGCCTTTATTATGATTCTCAGGAATATATAAATGCTATTAATACAAAGCGAACGCAACGCCCTTCTGGCTTCTCTCTCTTCCGTGGTAGGTGTGGTCGAGCGCCGTCACACCCTCCCCATCCTGTCGAATCTCCTGCTTGAGAAAAAGGGAGATAAGCTGACCGTTCTCGCTACCGACTTGGAATTGCAGGTGAGCACCCAGCTCAATGCACAGGCGGGCGATGACTTCGCGATCACGATTGCCGCGCGCAAGCTGTTCGATATCGTGCGGGCGTTGCCCGAGGCCGCCAAGGTTAAGCTCGACACCAAGGACAGTCAGGTGGTGGTGAGCGCGGGCAAGTCGCGCTTCACCCTGCAGACGCTACCGGCAGCCGATTTTCCGCGGGTCGAGACCGGTGCCGGGCTGGGTGAGGCGATCCGCCTGCCGCAAAAGACGCTGAAGCGCCTGCTGCAACTGGTGCAGTTCGCCATGGCGAGCCAGGACATCCGTTATTACCTCAACGGCATGTTGCTGGTGCTGGGTGGCAAGCAGCTGCGCGTGGTGGCGACCGACGGGCACCGGCTGAGTTACGCCGAAACCGAACTGGAGACGGAAGCCGAAGCACGTGAAGTGATCATTCCGCGCAAGACCGTGGTCGAACTGTCCAAGCTTCTGAACGACGTGGACGATGCTGTCGCTTTGCGCATCGGCGCCAATCAGGTCACCATCACACTGCCCGACACCGAACTGGTAACCAAGGTGGTCGACGGAAAATTCCCCGACTATCAGCGCGTGATACCCGCTAACCAGCCGCGCCATCTCAAGGCCAACCGCCAGAGCGTGATGCAGGCGTTGCAGCGCGCCGCGATTCTGTCGAACGAGAAATTTCGCGGCGTGCGCTTGGTGATGAGCGACAACACGCTGGGCATTGTTTGCAACAACAATGAACAGGAAGAAGCCGCCGACGAGATCGAAGTCAATTACAACGGCGATCCGCTGGACGTCGGTTTCAATGTCACCTACCTGCTGGACGGGCTCGGCGCGGTCAATAGCGACGAGATCACGCTTTCGCTGGGTGACGCCAACAGCAGCATGCTGTTGACCAGCGAAGGTGAACTGGGCTTCAAATACGTCGTGATGCCCATGCGCATCTAAGGTCTTCACGCGCGACCGATTTCACTCTGCAACAACCGACAGGAACGCCCCACACGGGGCCACAACATCATGAGCGACAAGCCTGACAACAGCGCCAACGGCGGTTACGACGAGGACAGCATCCAGCAGCTGGAAGGTCTGGAAGCCGTGCGCAAGCGCCCCGGCATGTATATCGGCGACACCTCAGACGGTACCGGCCTTCACCACATGGTGTTCGAGGTCCTGGACAATGCCATCGATGAAGCGCTGGCCGGCTATTGCGATGACATCAAGGTGATCATCCATCCTGACAACTCCATCTCGATTTCCGACAACGGACGCGGCATTCCGGTCGGCATCAAGTTCGACGACAAGCACGAACCCAAGCGCAGTGCGGCGGAGATCGTGATGACCGTGTTGCACGCCGGAGGCAAGTTCAACCAGAACAGCTACAAGGTTTCGGGTGGTCTGCACGGCGTCGGCGTGTCATGCGTCAACGGCCTGTCGAAATGGCTCAAGCTCATCGTGCGCCGCGACGGCAAGAAATATGCGATGACCTTCCACCAGGGCAAGGTGCTGGACCGGCTGGTCGAGATGCAGAACGGCGTCGAAGTGTCGCCGATGCAGGTCATCGGTGAGACGCAGAATCGTGGCACAGAAGTGCATTTTCTGGCCGACGAGGAAATCTTCGGCGCTGGCCAGGTTGTATTCCACTTCGATATTCTCGCCAAGCGCATCCGCGAACTTTCCTTCCTCAACAATGGCGTCAAGATCGAACTCATCGATCATCGTGATGGCAAGAGTGAGAACTTTGCGCATTCCGGCGGCGTCAAGGGGTTTGTCGATTACATGAACCGGGTGAAATCGGTGCTGCACCCGAAGATTTTCCATGCGGTCGGTGAGAAAGACGGCATGACGATTGAAGTCGCGATGCAGTGGAACGACAGCTACACGGAAACCGTGCAGTGCTTCACCAATAACATCCCGCAGCGCGACGGAGGCACACACCTGACCGGCATGCGCATGGCAATGACCCGGGTGCTGAACAAGTACATCGAGGAAAACGAGGTGGCCAAGAAGGCCAAGGTTGAAACCACCGGCGACGACATGCGTGAAGGCCTGACCTGCGTGCTGTCGGTGAAGGTGCCTGAGCCCAAGTTTTCTTCGCAAACCAAGGACAAGCTGGTATCCAGCGAAGTGCAGCCAGTGGTGCAGGAAGTCGTCGGCCAGAAGTTGTCCGAATTCCTGCTGGAAAACCCCAGCGACGCGAAGCTGCTGTGTGCCAAGATCGTCGACGCCGCGCGGGCGCGCGAAGCGGCACGCAAGGCGCGTGAAATCACGCGCCGCAAGGGGGTGATGGACGGTCTAGGTCTGCCCGGAAAACTGGCGGACTGCCAGGAAAAAGACCCCGCGCTGTGTGAAATCTATCTGGTCGAGGGTGATTCGGCAGGTGGTTCTGCCAAGCAGGGACGCGACCGCAAGTTCCAGGCGATCCTGCCGTTGAAGGGCAAGATCCTTAACGTCGAGCG
>Ga0208980_10002833_pt1 | contig 10525 bp, 10 predicted proteins | sample WetSurMetagenome_3_FD_187993 | JGI IMG/M metagenome (GOLD analysis project Ga0208980, IMG submission 187993) | Wetland microbial communities from Twitchell Island in the Sacramento Delta, sample from surface sediment Aug2011 Site A1 Bulk (version 2) | ecosystem: Environmental > Aquatic > Marine...
TTGTAAATAACAATCTTTCCTCTTTCTAATTTTTCACAGTTTGCAATCCTGCCGACGATATTTACCACAATATTATTCAGGAAGAGTTCGATATCGTGATGTGAATCAATTTCCAGAGGGTATTCGGTCTCTGCCAGCATCCCGGCAAGACTTATCTTCTTCACCTTGTATCTGTACGGCAGGTCAATTTTGATATTGTCAGTATTTGTAATCTTAAAGCGTACAGTTCCTAATCTGCTCTCAAATGTCTTGATTTTATGCTCCTCAATAAAATTAAGTAGCATATTCGCCTTTTCACTTAAAGTATCAGCAAATACTACCCCTGACCTGTAGACAGGGATGGAAGTTTTAGAGTCTTTCTTTTCTTTTGATATCAGAATTGCCCAGATCACACGGCCTTTCAGGGTCAAATTGACATCTTTATATCTAATTTTAAAAGTATATTCACGGTTGAGTTCGAGCCTCTTAGTCGTCTCTATTGCTGCTCCGTCAATACTGATATTCAAAACTTCCAGGTCAGAGCTATAGAGCAGATTCCCATGCATACCATCAACAAAATATCTCTTGTACCTTCTATTATTGTTATTTTCAGACATTTTATGTTATCCAAAATTATTGGAAAGGGTTGCACGAAATCATCTCAGCACGATACCTGCATAGCCGACAACATGGTCATAATCTCCGCTTACCTCTGCTGATGTCGAATATTTCACAAGTCTTGCTGACTGGGCACCAAGGGCTTTTGCCGCGAATAACATCGCTGTCGCAGGCAAATAGCCGCACATGGATATCCTCTCTTTCAGAACTGTTTCATACAGGCCTTCAGGATTAAGGGACAGAATTTCATCAATAGCCTTTTTATCCTTCAGCCTGGCAACATTATCAGGCACATAATGGCTCATATCAGAGCTTGCTACTATAACAACAGGATAGCCGGCGCTTTTTACTGCACTGGCTATGCCTTCGCCAAGTATTCTGCATTCATCGACTGAAGCTGAAAGCATAGCGATAGGTACAATCCTGACCTTTTTGGAGAAATATGAAATAAAAGGGAGCTGCACCTCAAGAGAATGCTCAAACATATGCGCCTTTGAATCTTTTGTAACAATCGGGGTATTCATAGCAATTTTATAGGAAATCTTCTCATCTATCTGGAAAGTCCCCATTGGTATCTCCCATTCACCTGATTCCATTAGGGATACTGGCGCTCCAAGACCAGTATGATTCGGTCCTATGAGTACAAAGGTCTCGGGAAAATCTATAGAAGAATAAACAGCGCCTGCAACTGACCCTGAATACATTAAACCCGCATGAGGAGAAATCATACCGATGATCTTTTCCTTTTTTGCGTGCCTGTCTATGTATTGCTCGACTTGCTCTGTCAATTTAGATGCAGTGCCATAATAAAACTGTCCTGCAACAGCCGGAGACCTTTTCAAAATGACTCCTCCTCCAAATCCCGGAATTCCCTGTCAGTCATGTTCATAAACCTTGTGCAGCTTGAAATATATGTCAGATGAATGTTAACACCTGCAGGACCGTTTCTTTGCTTGGCAATATCCACTTCTGCCTTTCCCTTGTTAGCCGGATTATCCTTATTATAAACTTCATCCCTGTAAAGAAAGAGTATTACATCAGCATCCTGTTCAATCGCGCCTGATTCTCTGAGATCCGCCAGCATTGGTTTCGGAGGTCTGCGCGATTCAACGCTCCTGTTGAGCTGACTGACAGCGATGACCGGGACACTCAATTCCTTGGCAAGCGCCTTCAGCGAACGTGAAATATCTGATATCTCCTGTTCACGTCTTTCAAAAGACCCCTTCCCCCTCATCAACTGAAGGTAGTCAACTATGACAAGACTGAGGCCGTGTTCCATTTTCAAACGCCTTGCCTTTGCGCGCAATTCTAAAACAGTGATAGCCGATGAATCATCTATGAATATAGGCGCACCTGTAAGGTTACTTGCAGCGCTCGTCAGTTTATGCCAGTCCTCCTTTTTTATAAAACCTTTTCTGATACTGTTTGAATTCACCATCGCCTCAGAACACAACATCCTTAAAGCAAGCTGCTCTTTTGCCATCTCAAGACTGAATATGGCAACAGGCTCACGTAACTCAACACCTACGTGCTGTGCAATGTTCAGGGTGAATGCAGTTTTTCCCATTGACGGCCTTCCGCCGATTATAATAAGATCACCTTTCTGAAAACCGGTCGTTAGGTCATCAAGGTCTTTGAAGCCGGATGGAACGCCTGTCACTGTCTCTTTTTTGTCATAGAGATGTTCGATCATCTCAAAGCTGTCTTTAATTACTTCTTTTAAAGTGACAAATGAAACCTTGATCCTTTTATCAGAGATTTCGAAGATCGACTTTTCAGCATAGTCTACAAGATCCTCTGCATCAAGATTATCCTCATAGACCTTGCTGGCAATCTCGTTCGCTGACCTTAAAAGCCCTCTCACAAGAGCCTTCTCTCTGACTATGTGAGCATGATATTTAATATTTGCTGCTGTTGGGAGCATGTGTATAAGCGATGAGAGATAGGATACGCCACCGATAGCCTCTATTTCGTCTTTCTTCTTGAGAATATCTGTCAGGGTAATAAGGTCTATGGGCTCATTCCTGTCAAAAAGCTCTGTCATCGCATTGAATATCTTCCTGTGTGAGAGCTTATAGAAATCTTCAGAATCAAGTATTTCCAGAGTCTTCGGTAAGGCATCATTATCAATGAGGATAGCACCAATTACAGATTGTTCCGCCTCTAAATTCTGAGGGGGAAGCCTGTCCAGATGCACATCAGTATTTTTCATCCCTCAATGACCTGTATATTAACCTGTGCTGTTATCTCCGAATGGAGTCTTAAGTTCACCGCATATGTTCCAAGCCTTTTAATCGGTTCATCGAGGGAAATCTTCTTTTTATCTATTTCTATTCCCTGATTTTTCAGTTGCTCGGCAATATCCATGGTTGTCACTGACCCGAACAGTTTCCCCTCTTCTCCGGCCTTGGTCTTAATCACAACATTCATGTTCGCCAGTCTGTTCGCCAGATCCTGAACTGAATTTTTTACCTTCCTCGCCTTTTCCTGAATAACTTTTTTCTCGTGCTCCAGAGACCTTATATTTTTCAAATTCGCCTCAACTGCGAGCCCCCTCGGCACCAGATAGTTCCTTGCAAACCCATCCGACACATCTACAGTCTGTCCCATGCTGCCTATGCTTTTTACGTCTTCCTTAAGTATAACTTTCATTCAGAATCTCCTTTTTAAAATAATTTTTTTATGGCTTAGGGTTTCGTTATTCCTCTGGAAGTATATATGCGCATTCCGTTTAAATAAAGCCCCGCTTATTCCGGGGTAACAGAAATAAATATTCAGGAAAAAACCTTAAAAATAGTATACCACATACATATATTATGCAAAAAGCAGAGGCCTGATCTCTGAATACTATAAAAGCTCGAAAGGCTTTGGGATAAATGTCAGGATAAAGATTATGAGAGCAAGCCAGCCGATAAATTTCCTTTTTGAATCCAGCGGAACCTCCCAGTAAATAACCGGCGGGTGCCTCAGCCCAAGTATTAATAATAAAACTGCCCAAACAAACCACCCTTCCCATAAAAACAATCCAAACAAAACCATCACAAATATAAGGATAAAAGAAAGGCGGTAATGCTTCTCACCAAAAAGTGCATAAGCAATATGGCCGCCGTCGAGCTGACCGACCGGGATGAGATTTATGGAAGTGACAAAAAGCCCTATCCATCCGGCAAAGGCAACCGGGTTTAAAAGGATGTCAGAATCAGATGGGGTTACCCCCAATACAATTCTTGACAAGAGAGAAAACAGGAGCGAGTCACCAAGGTTCAGCGCCCCTTTCGCATGAGCAGACGATACAATCTCAGACATGTTTAAACCGATCATAGTGGCGATAACCGAGATGATAAATCCAGCTATAGGGCCGGATGCTCCGATATCAATAAGAGCTTTTCTTGTAACTATCGGAGATTTCATCTTAATAAAGGCTCCAAATGTACCAAAAATTGTGGGCGCCGGAATAAAGTAAGGAAGCGTAGCCTCCACCCCATGTTTCCTTGAACTGAAGTAATGCGAAAATTCATGGCTCAGAAGGATTATCATTAAGGTCAATGAAAAGGGAATTCCCTTATAAATCTTTGATGGTTCTTCAATAAGGTCCGCACCTGTCTGCGCTGCCCCTACTAAAAGCGTAGAGAGAACGGTCAGAACAAACAGGGAAATATGTAAAAAAGGAAATTTTCTCATCTGTTTTTATTATAGTTTATCTCAAAAAAAAGGGCCTCTGTTATGAGGCCCTAAACACATTTATGTGTTTGAAAGAGAGGGGTTAGCTCTTCCTTATGTTCAGTCTATGCAGTCTTCACCACATACACATTGCAGGGTGCATGGCCGACTACCTTGGATGCCACGCTTCCCATGATAAACCTCGTTGCCTTTCCTCCAAGTCCGCGACTCCCTATGACAATGAGGTCTACCTTTTCTTTTTCAGCATAACCAACAATCTCATCAGCCGCAGATATGGATGAAGAGATGATCGTTTTGGCTGTCACCCCTTCAGCTGCAAGAATTCCCTGAGCCTTCGACAGAACTTCTTCACCGCGGCGCTTCATGCTCTCATTAAGGCTATCCATCGCACCGGCAGAGATCTCCAGATCCAGCCCGGCTATAAAAGGACTAACCGTCATAAGAGCTATATCTGCTTTTGCTGTCTTTGCATAGTTTAATGCTACCTTTACAGCTTCCATCGAATTTTGTGAACCGTCTACAGGAACCAGTATTTTCATTTCTTCCCTCCTTAGACTTCCTTCTTTACTTTGGCCTTACTCATGTTCAGCCCTATTCCCTCAAAGATAAAGAAAATCGCAAATCCCCACCACATGGTATAAGACACATAGAAGACCAGCAGGAACGTCATTAAACCAGCCTCATCTTTGACCTTTTTTGCTTCAACTCCGTAGAAGTTGTACGAGGCCTCAACCGCTTTCTTGGTCACTTCCGAGACAAACTGAGATTCCTCGATCTTGCCTTCTTTCTTGAAGGACTTGTCTATCTTGGGCAGAACATTATTCCACTGCCTGAATATCTGTTTCACATCGTCTGTTTTCATTGCTTCTGCATACTTGGCCTTGAGCTTGTCGCCTTCGTTCTTGAACATCATATCTGAATCCTCTAAAGCTGCCTTCAGCATCAGTCCAAGGTCTCCCTCGATCTTCAGTTCAGAACCCTTCAGCTCTGCCTTAGCCCCGGCGTTCACCGCAAACAGCTTGGATGCTCGTTCCGCCCTCTTCTCAGCGTCTCCAGGCTTGTCGCCCTCTTTATCCAATTTGATGGTGGCTGAAAACATCTTGCCCATTGCCTTTTCACTTTCTTTTTGCGCCTTCGGGATAAAATACGATGAGCCCTTCGCAAGCTGGTTGAACAACTCATCAGCCCACTGTAGTCCGTTCTGGGGTTGTCCCTCTGCAGTTTTCGGGAAAATAGGTGAAAACATCAGAAACAACACCACCCAAAAGGTTATAGCAAGAACTATCCCTATGCCTAAATGTCCTTTATGTCCTGCCATTTCTATCCCTCCTCTCTTAATTTTCCGATGTTCACAAAGAACTTGCTGATAACCCAAATGCCGAAAAATCCGACAACGATCCAGAAGATAATATTGCCGGCAAATTCGATATTATCAATGACTGCTTTCGGCAACTTGATATATTCAAGTTCGGTTAACTTCTTCGGAAGGGTTGATGCCCTGTTGATAAATCCTGCGATGATTGACATTGCATAAAATCCCCTGATATGTATACCCTTAACAACCTTTGTCGTGAGAGCGCCAACCTGTATCCCAATCAATGAACCAATGAGCATGCCCATTGCCAGTGTGTAGAAAACGTATCCGTAAATGGCATACTGTGCTATGGATGCAAGACCGGCTGTGAAGATGATCTGGAGAATATCGGTGCCGACTGTGGTTGCTGTGGAAACTCCGAAGACATATACGAACATCGGGAAGGTGACAAAGCCGCCGCCAACTCCCATGATCGCTGCAAGCATGCCGACGATTACTCCGCCCATAGCGATGAAGAGCCAGGAGATTTTCCTTCCGCCGAAGTCCTCGTCAAAGGTTATCATCGGGGGGATATTAATCTTCTGGAGACTTATCGACAGGGAAGTCATACCCGATGGCCCGCCGTGGGCATCATGTCCTTCGCCACCTGCTTTTGCAGCAGAACCTCTTGTTGACTTTATAAAGTCTGCCATTGCATATGTTCCGAGAAATCCGAGCAATACAGCATAAACCGTACTGATGAACGCCTCACTCAGTAAGGGGTCTTTGTTATAGAGTGTTTTATTGATCCATCCTCCGATAAACGTGCCGCCTGAAGACCCTACGAGGAATGCGATTGCCAGCTTTACGGAAACGTTACCGAGTTTCTTGTGGACAGTTGTTCCCATAATCGCTTTAGCAAAGATATGGAAAACGTCTGTACCAACAGCGAGGATTCCTTTCACACCTGCTGCCATCAATGCCGGGGTGATGATAAATCCGCCTCCTGCACCGATACACCCTGTGATAAGACCGGCTGCCAGACCTACTGCTATCGAAACCGCAAATATCAGGTTTGAATAGTGTGCAGGTGCATAGGCGGTCTTACCTCCTATCATATCCGCTGCCTGTAACAGTGTTATTCCCAGTATCGGCAGCAGCATAAGAAAAAGGACCAGAAGTTTCTTGCGGTTTTTGATGATACTCATCGAAACCTCATAATCCCACTTCGCATGAGCTATACTGGCTGCTTTCAGAAATTCATACATCTGTCTCGGAAAACTCATGTCAAACCCTCCTTTTAACTGTATTTAAACAGCTTATTTAATCCTCTCAAATTCCATCTGAAACTTGTATTTTCTCCCACTCCCGATAAGCCGTGAATAGGCGATGGGCATTCCGTCTGAACTGGTAAGGATTCTACTGATAAGTAATCCGGGAGAACCCTCCTTCATTTCGGGTATAGACACATTATCCCCCATTATTGTTGTGCTTTCTATGGTCTGAATAACCCTGAATATCTTCTTCGTGCCTTTTTCTTCTAATAGGTCGTAGATAGATTTATTCCTGATATCTTCATTATCAATATCCGGGAGGATAAACAACGGAATAAAAAATTCCTCATTGAAAATCTCATCGTCAGCGTATTTCCTGTTCAGGATATAGTAAATTTCATCTGCCATGAGAAACTTGCTAACATCTTCCGATGTTCTCCTGACGCCCCTTTCTAAAACCTCCTTGTTTACTGTCACCCCCTCTCCATATATATATTCAGACAATCTTGTCCTCATACTTAAGCCCTGATTAGGCACTGAATACATTACAAAAGTACCCTTGCCCTGCTGTCTTTTCAGACATCCTTCACGAACAAGCTCCTGGATTGCTTCCCGGACTGTAACCTTACTGACGTCGTACATCTTACAAAGATCATCCTCCGTAGGTATCTGGTTGCCGGCAGGCCATTCCCCACTCTCTATCTTGTCCTTGATAATGGAATATATCTGAACATAAAGTTTCAGCTTGCTGTCTCTGTCTATTGTTTTTTCAATCCTCATATGCTTATTAATTCATGTCTTTATAATCTTTATATGTAAAGCAATACATATGCCAAACCTGTAACTTATTGATATGTTTAATAAATATTATTTTAGATGATAATTGCTGCAGCTATATATTGCGGTCGAATAGAATTTTGCCCCAAATCATTGAAGAATCATTTTGTTGCAGTGAAATATTATGTTGCTATTTTTAATTGCTTTATTTTTCTCTGTAGCTGTTGCCTGTATATGCCAAGATCCTGAGCAGCCTTTGAAATATTGCCTCCAGACCTCTGAAGAGCGCTCCAGATTAATTCCTTCTCGATATCTGCAATGGCCTCCTTCAGCTTCAGCTTGGGAGCTGCTTTTTGAGAGGGGGTTATCAGTAAATGTTCAGGGAGGTCAGAGGATAGTATTGTGGGGCTGTTCGCAAGTGATATAGCCCGTTCAATGATATTCTCGAGTTCCCTTACATTTCCCGGATATGAATAATTCATCAGGATACTCATAGCGTCATCTGAGACCTCCTTTATCGACATATCCTTTCTTTTCGGCGAATGTTTTTTCATGAAATGTGCTATTAAAGAAGGTATGTCGTCCATTCTGTTCAGTAAGGTCGGAAGATGGATATTTATTACATTTAATCTAAAAAAAAGATCTTCCCTGAATATCCCTTTTTTGCACGCTGTACTCAGGTCACTATTGGTAGCAGAGATAATCCTCACATCAATATTGATTTGGTGTGTTCCTCCGATCCTCATGATCTCGCCTTCCTGCAAGACTCTCAGGATCTTTGTCTGAAAAAGCAGGGAAACATCGCCGATCTCATCAAAAAATACTGTGCCGCCGTCAGCGAGTTCGAGCAAACCCTTTCTTGTATAATTGGCGCCGGTGAATGCACCCTTTTCAAAGCCAAATAACTCTGATTCGAGAAGGGTGTCCGGTATTGCGCTGCAATTGATCGTAATAAAGGATTTTTCACTTCTTGGGCCCCATTTGTGTATAGCCCTTGCAACGAGTTCTTTGCCTGTTCCGCTCTCCCCTGTTATCAGTACGTTGCTTTCACTGACCGCTGCCTTTTTTATCAGGCCAAAGACCTTTTGCATTGCTGTGCTGGTACCTATAGTTTCATCAAATCCGGATTCGTTATTCAGCACCTTTCTTTTATGTCTCGTGATAACGTCGCCTAACATTTCACCGTTGAGCGGCTTTTTCAGAAAATCACTGGCGCCGAGTTTCATAGATTCAACAGCCTGTGCAACATCAGCATCTCCAAAGACTATGACAGGTATCCGCTGCCGTAATTCAAAAAGCCATTTATGCCAGTCTTTGAGGCCAAGATCAAGAAATGCTATATCATATTTAAGGGGATTTACAGGATCTGTACCGACAGAGATGCCTTTGAGTTTTGAATCCTTATTGCCGATTGATTTGAATAATGAACAGATTGCCTTTGACTCGTCAGACAGGACCAATATATTACGCATCTCTTATTCTAAAACAGGATGAGAAAAAATGCACAATGTCTTTGGACTTTCTAGTCCTCAGAATGAACGAGTTCTATCACTGTAATCTCAGGTGGCGCCAGAAAACGGATTGGTGGCCCCCACGTCCCGGCCCCCCTGCTGACATATAGTTGAGAACCGTTCGAAAGGTTTGTATAACCAGCCTGGGTCTGATAATACAAACCTGTGATAATGCTGAAAGGAAATATCTGTCCTTTATGGACATGGCCGGAAAGCTGCAAGTCAAAAAGGCCTGTGGAATTTTTTTCAACAAACGGCCTGTGTTTTAGAAATAACGTAAATTTTTCATGGGGTAGGCCTAAGAGAAGTTCTTTCTCGTCTGTTTCTGTATTTTGCATATATGTCTTCACCTGCTGGTCATCAATGCCTACTACAGTAATCAACCCAGGGATATCAATATGTTCACCTCTTAATACCGTAAAGCCGGAATCTTTTATAAATTTCAGTGACTGATCAAGTCCCGCGTAAAATTCATGATTGCCTGTTACCGCGAACTTGCCATACCGGGGATTTGTTTCTTTCAGCAATTCAGTCAGGCTGCTGAGATTGTCGATTTGACCGTCAACAAGATCACCTGTAGAAACAAGAATATGGGGGTCTGCATTTTTCACCTCACCGAGTATCCTTTTCAGTCTCTCTTCCCTCACGATAAGCCCCAGGTGAACATCAGAAATCTGAACTATTCTCAGCCTGCCGATATCTGAAGGGATTTTGGGTGATCTGACTATCAATGTTTCTGTCCGTATGTTTTTTGCCTCAAAATAACCATAGATTGCTATCAGCATGGCAAGTGAGATGCAGATAAAAAAAGCATAGCCGTTCGGTATTGCCAGATAAGAGAAGTCTTTTTTCATAATGACTTCACCTGAATATATACAGAAGCTATACACATCCATGACCAGAGACAAGGAAATAAATAAGAAAAGCACCCCAAGCCATGTATAGCCCAGGTAAGACATGAATCGTGCAAAAAGCTCGAACCCTGCTTTCTCAGAAAACCTGACAATAAACGGAGCAGCTATCATTATCAGCATGAAGACTGCTGCACAGATACCTGCTTGCATATTGAAATCAAGGGCAGCCTTTGCCTTCAGAAATACATACAGATGCATGCTGCTGTAAAGAAGAAAAAAAATCAATAAAAAGAGTGTCATGGCATTATTTAATGCATCCCTGCTGATGTCATGCCCTTACCTCTTCTCATCAAAAACACAAGGGGCAGAATGCAGATCATCATAATACAGACAAGATAAAAAGCATCGTTAAATGAAAGCATGGAGGCCTGTCTGAGAAGTTCTTTATACATAATCCCAAGTCCTCCCTGCTCTGAAAGAGAACTCTCAACTCCTCTATATTCAAGGAATTGAGAGCTTTGCCCTGAGAAAATCTGA
>Ga0208980_10002834_pt1 | contig 10525 bp, 9 predicted proteins | sample WetSurMetagenome_3_FD_187993 | JGI IMG/M metagenome (GOLD analysis project Ga0208980, IMG submission 187993) | Wetland microbial communities from Twitchell Island in the Sacramento Delta, sample from surface sediment Aug2011 Site A1 Bulk (version 2) | ecosystem: Environmental > Aquatic > Marine...
CCTCGGGGATCACGTCGCCCGCCCGCTGCACGATGACGGTGTCGCCGATGCGGACGTCCTTCTTGGCGATCTCGTCTTCGTTGTGCAGGGTTGCCCGGCTCACCGTGACGCCGCCCACCTGGACGGGCTTCATAACGGCAACGGGGGTCAGCACACCCGTCCTTCCCACGCCGATTACGATGTCCTCGATGAAGGTCGTGGCCTGCATGGGCGCAAACTTGACGGCCACGGCCCAGCGGGGGCTCCTCGAGACCATCCCCAGTCGGTCCTGGAGGGAAAGCGAATTGACCTTGAGGACGATCCCGTCGATCTCGTAGGGGAGCGTCTCACGGATGGATTCGATGTGACGGTAGTAGCCGACGCAATCCCGGACGTCGCGGGCAAGGCGGATGTCGGGGTTGGTCGGGAGGCCCCAGTCGCCAAGTGTCTTCAGGGTGTCCCAGTGAGTCGTAAAACTCTTTCCCTCTATGCTGCCCACGCCGTAGCAGAAGATGTCGAGGGGTCGCCTGGCCGTGGTGCGGGGGTCGAGCTGGCGCAGGGAACCCGCAGCGGCGTTTCGCGGGTTGGCGAAAGCGCTCTCCCCCTGCTCGACCCTGTGTTCGTTCAACTTGCGGAAGGCCTCCTTCTCGAGATAGACCTCTCCCCGGATTTCTATCCGGTCCGGGACGTGCTCATGGTCAAGCGGTCTCATCTTCAGGGGCAGGGTGCGGATCGTCCGAAGGTTCTGCGTCACGTCCTCGCCGGTGAACCCGTCGCCCCGGGTGGCGCCGACGCGGAAGACACCCTTTTCGTAGATCAGGTTGACGGCGACGCCGTCGATCTTCGGCTCCGCCACGAAGTCAGGCTCAGCCTTGTCTCCGAGCAGGCGCTTGATGCGCTCATCGAACTCCGTGACCTCCTCCTCCGAGAAGGCATTGCCGAGGCTGAGCATGGGGGTGAGGTGGGTGACGGTGCTGAACTTTTCCAGCGGCAAGGCCCCAACGCGCTGGGTGGGTGAAGCGGTGCGGTCGACGTCAGGGAATTGCTCCTCCAGATCCGCGAGCTCCCGCATGAGCATGTCGTATTCGAAGTCGGAGATCTCCGGGTCGTCGAGCTGATAGTAGCGACGGTTGTGGTACTCGATGAGGTCCCGGAGCTCGGATATCCTCTTGAGGGCCTGGGATCGTTTCATCTACTTGACGAGCTTGAGGTTCGGTTTCCCTCTCGGCGCCGGTTCCTCGGGCCTGGGTTCTCCGTGCTGCTGGTGTTGAAGGATGCGTTCGTTGAAGATATGGTTCTTGACGCGGACGGAATTGATGATGAAGAAGACGATGACGGAGCGTTCCCATTCCCTCGTGGGCTGGAACTTCTCCATCTTCAGCTTGTACTGCTCCCACAGGGAGGCAAGCGATGCCTCATCGAGGGTCAGGATCTTTTCGGCGATCTTTTCGAGGGTGTTTTCGAGCATTTCCCGTTTCCTTTTTCGCCCTGTCCGATCTTAGTACCGCGACCCCGAAAAGTCAAACCGAAAGCGCGGCGCAGCTTTGCAGATGCCAAAAAAGACTTGTCTTTTTACCCCCGGGCGATATAATCCCAATCGTTGCGGGAGGGTCAGGTTTGAAGATCGGCGTCATCTCCGACACGCATCTCAGGGGGCCCGATGAGAGGCTCCTCGCCATCATCCGGAAGTACTTCAACGACGCTGAGCTGATCCTCCATGCAGGCGACCTCATCGATCTCAAGGTCCTGGATGCCTTTGGGGACAAGGATGTCATCGCCGTCTGCGGAAACATGGACACATCCCGCGTCGAGGATGAGATCCCCCCCAAGCGTGTTCTCCAAATCGGTCGTTTCCGGATCGGCCTCATCCACGGTTGGGGTTCGCCCCTCGATCTCGAGGATCGTATCCGGAGGGAATTCGAGAACGTCGACTGCATCGTATACGGACACAGCCACTATCCGGCGAATCACATCCGGGAGGGGATCCTCTTTTTCAACCCGGGGACGGCCTGCGACCGACGTCACGCCGGTTCCAACACCGTCGGGATCCTGGAGGTCGGTGAGGACACGATCACGGGCCGGATCATTGCAATTGACGAAGGCTGAATCGGCAGACCGGGTACAGGGATCATGAAAAGCTTGTACGCGCCATGGCGCATGGAATACATCAGGGGGGAGAAGGTGGACGGTTGCATTTTCTGCAGGGATTCCATCCGGGACAACGCGTTTGTGCTCCATGACGGCAGGCACGCCTTCATCATCATGAATCGCTACCCGTACATCACGGGCCACCTCATGGTGGCGCCGCACCGGCACGTTCATAACATCGAGGAGCTCCGTCTCGAGGAGCACTGCGAGATGTTCGACCTGACGGCCCGGTGCGTGAAGGTGCTCAAGGAGGCCCTGAACCCCCAGGGATTCAACCTCGGGATGAATCTCGGACGGGCCGCCGGTGCAGGCGTGGAGGACCACCTTCACATGCACATCGTCCCGCGCTGGGTCGGGGACACCAATGCCCTGTCCGTCTTCGGGGAAGTGAGGGTCATCTCCGAAGACCTCATGAAGACAAAAGAAACGCTCCTGCCGCATTTCCGGAAATACGAGGAGGGGGTCAGACCATGAGGTTCATCTATTTGATCGTCATTCTCGGCTTCGCCTTTTTCTTTGTCACGTTCGGCGTTCAGAACAGTGATCCCATCAAATTGCGATACTTCGGCTACGCCTATGACGACATTCCAATCTATTTATTCGTCTTTGCGTTCTTCGTGATCGGTTTTTTCATGGCGGCGCTCCTGGGGGCGATCGACAAGCTGCGGATGACGCTCCGGATGAACAAGCTTTACCGGAAGATCGACGACCTTGAGCAGAAGAACCTGTCCCTGTTGAGAAGCAGCCAGCAGCCGTCACCGCCATCCCACCCGGGCGGTTTGATCTAGCGTTCCGCATTCTCCGCCCACACGAAGGGCCAAGATGAAATTCCTTGCCGACAGTTCCCTGGGGCGCCTGTCCAAGTGGCTGAGGATGCTCGGCTATGACACCGTATACGGCCGGGGAGCTGCCGATCGGATCTTTCTGCGCAAAGCGGAGAGGGAGGGGAGGGTCGTCTTGACGAGGCGCAAGGACGTTCTGGCCAGACAACACCCCGGACTCGTGCTTTTCGTGGAAAAAGACCGAGTCGAGGACCAGCTTGTCGAGATCCTGGGAACGTTGGACCTCAAGCCTCAACCGAAAAATCTATTCACCCTGTGCCTTCGCTGCAACGAATCCCTTAAAGCAGCCAAACCGGAAGAAGTGCGGTCACTCGTCCCCGATCATGTGTTCAGGACTCAGCGCGAGTTCCGGGTGTGCCCAAGCTGCGGCGGCGTCTTCTGGCCCGGCACGCACCGCGAGCGGGCGCTCTCTGTTCTGCAGCGGGTATTGCACTCAGCGGAGGGTCATGATTGACGGGAGGGTACCGCTCACGAAGCGAGGAAGTGAGGAGGAGCGGAAGATCGGAAAAGCTCAAGAATCTTTTTCTGCGCTTCCTAACTTCCTATCTTCCTAACTTCCACAATCTGCGGGGTCCCCTTTGATCTTCTCAATGGCGTGTTTCAATGCAGGGAGGATGACCGCCAGGTTTTCCCGGACGCCCTTCGGGCTGCCGGGCAGGTTGACGATGAGGGTCGTCTTGCGGATACCGGCAACGGCGCGGGAGATCATGGCGTGAGGAGTCTTCAGCATGCTTTCCCGGCGCATGGCCTCGGCCATGCCGGGGAGTTCCCGGTCGATGACCTGCAGGGTGGCCTCGGGCGTCACGTCCCGGGGGCTCACGCCGGTGCCGCCCGTGGTGACGACGAGATCCAGTTTGCGCTCATCGACAAACTCGATGAGCTTCTGTGCGATGATCTCCGTCTCGTCGGGGATGATCTCGCAGCGATCGGTCTCGATCCCGATCTCCTTCAGCATCCGGATCACTTCCGGGCCGCTCAGGTCCTCGCGCTCCCCGCGGGCCCCCTTGTCGCTGAGTGTGAGGACACCTGCCTTGATCAACCCTTTTCTTCCTTTTCTCTCCGTGCGGCGGCGATGACCTTCTCGGCGATCATGGGCGGCACTTCCTCATAGTGGGAATGCGTGTAGGTGAAGGTCCCGCGGCCGCTCGTGATCGAGCGCAGATCCGGGGCGTATCTCAGGATTTCGGCCAAAGGCACCTGCCCCTTGATGATCTGGTTGTGGCCCTTGGGCTCCATGCCGATCACGCGGCCGCGCCGGGAGTTGAGGTCCCCGATGACATCGCCCATGTATTCATCGGGGATCTCGATGTCGATGTTGACGATGGGTTCCAGAAGCGTCGGGTTGCACTGCTCGACGCCCTTCTTGAACCCCATGGAGCCGGCGATTTTGAAGGCCATTTCAGAGGAGTCGACGGTGTGGAAGGACCCGTCAAAGAGGGAAACCCTCACATCCACGACAGGGTAGCCTGCGAGCACGCCTTCCAGCATGGCCTCGACAATTCCCTTCTCGACGGCGGGGATGTAATTCCTGGGGATCGCGCCGCCAACGATCTTGTCGGCGAACTCGAAACCACCGCCCCTGGGCAGAGGCTCGATCTCGAGCCACGTGTCGCCGAACTGGCCTCGTCCGCCGGACTGCTTCTTGTAACGGCCCTGGACGGTCGTCTTGCCCTTGAGGGTTTCCTTGTAGGGAACCTTGGGGGTGTTCAGCGTCACCTCGACGCCGAACTTGCGCTTCATCTTTTCGATGGCGATTTCGATGTGGACCTGGCCCATGCCCGAGAGGATGATCTCGCGGGTCTGTTCGTCGCGACGGTAATTGAGCGTGGGATCTTCCTCGACGAGGCGGTTGAGCCCCGACATGATCTTCTCCTCGTCGCCCTTGGACTTGGGCTGGACGGCGAAGGAGATGATGGCGGGGATCGGCTGGACCTTCTCGTACTGGATGGGATTCTTCTCTTCCGTCATCGTGTCGCCCGTGAAGGTCTCCTTCAGCTTTGCCACGGCGGCAATATCTCCGGGGACGACAGCTTCGGCGGGCTTCTGGCTTTTCCCGTCGAGATAGAAGATGTTGCCGAAGCGCTCCGTCGTCTTGCGGGTGGGATTGAAGAAGGTGCCGTCGGAGCTGGCCGTGCCCGAGTAGACCCTGAAGAGAGTCAGCCGGCCTGCAAAGGGATCCGAGATGGTCTTGAAGACGTAGGCGGAGAAGGGGGCCTTCTCTTCGGGGTTTCGCTTCTCGTCGGCGCCCGTCGAGGGGTTCTTCCCCCGGGCGTCCTCGCGATCCAGCGGCGAGGGCATGGCGGCCGCGACGAGGTCCATGAGAGGGGCAATGCCGATATTGCGGTTGGCCACGCCGCAGGCGACTGGGAACAGGGCCCCGCTGACGACACCCTTGCGAAGCCCCGCCTTGAGTTCCTCCGGGGTGAGCTCGCCGCTCTCGAGGTACTTGTCCATGAGGGCTTCGTCGCACTCGGCGATGTCTTCGGTCATGGCCTCGCGGTACTTCTTCGCCTCATCGGCAAGCTCCGCGGGGATGTCGCCGGCCTTCACCTTGCCCTTGGGGTCGTCGAAATAGAGGGCCTTCATCTGCATGAGATCGATAACGCCCTTGAGCTTGTCCTCGGCGCCGATGGGGATGAACAGAGGGGTTCCCTTCTTGCCCAGCTTCGCTTTGACACTGTCCAGGGTGTTGCTGAAATTGGCCCTTTCGCGGTCCATCCTGTTGATGAAGATCAGGCGCGGAAGGGAGTACTCGTCCGAAGCCTCCCAGACCTTTTCCGTCTGGAATTCAACTCCGCCCACGGCATCGACGACGACGACGGCCCCGTCGGCGACACGGAGGCAGCTCTTGGTGTCCATGGCAAAATTGGCATCGCCCGGGGTGTCGAAGATGTTGATCCGGTGCTTGTCCCACTCGACGAAGGCCACGGCGGCGCTGATTGAGATGCGCCGCTTCTGCTCCTCGGGCTCCCAGTCCATGATGGACGTGCCGTCATCCGGGCGGCCCAGGCGGTCCGTTTTCCCGGAGACAAAGAGCATGGATTCGGCGATCGACGTCTTCCCGGTGCCGCCGTGTCCGACGATCGCGATGTTCCTGATGGACTTCGAATCATGCTTTGCCATAGATGCTCCTTTCCGAGCTGCGCATATCAATTAATATCCGCACCGTTTAGCCCAAAGGAACTTTTAAAGTCAAGACAATTTTGGCCTTACAGACACAAAGGTCTTGACAGGTTTTCCTGTTGACCGTATAAGCAATTTCTTCATGAAAAAAACCGTGACGGAGCCGTAATACTCCTCCATCACGCAGAGAAGGTCAGCCATGGCAACCAGGAAATCGAAGGAGAGGAAGATCAACAAGATCCTTATTGCAAACCGCGGAGAGATCGCGCTGCGGATCATCCGCACGGCCATGGAGATGGGACTGAAGACCGTGGCCGTCTATGAAAAGCCTGACAGCGAGGCCTACTTCATCCGCCTTGCCGACGAGGCCATCCTCATCGGCAACGGTCCCCGCCGTGATTACCTGGACATCGAAAAGCACATCTGGGCGGCCAGGAAGAGTGGCGCCGACGCCATCCATCCGGGCTATGGCTTTCTCGCAGAAAACCCGGACTTTTCCGCCGCCTGCGAAAAGGCGGGCATCGTCTTTATCGGTCCCTCTCCCGAAGTGATCCGCGACCTGGGCGACAAGGTGGTGGCCCGGCAGATCATGGAGAAGTCGAAGATCCCGTTCATTCCGGGAACGGGGACGCTGCAGCCGGGAGAAGCCGGGCTCAAGCAGGCCATCGAGTTCGGCAAAAAGGCAGGATACCCCATCATGCTGAAGGCATCCCACGGGGGAGGAGGCCGCGGCATCCGGAGGGTGGAAAACGACTCGGATCTGCTCATGCAGCTGCCCAACGCGCGGACCGAGGCAAAGTCCGCATTCGGCGATGACAGCATCTACGTGGAGAAATGCATCGAGTCGCCCCGTCACGTGGAGGTTCAGATCCTTGCCGACGAGCACGGCAACGTCATCCACCTGGGCACCCGGGACTGCTCGATCCAGAGGCGGCATCAGAAGCTCCTCGAGATCGCTCCCGCGGATCTGCCGAATGACGTCCTCGAGAGAATGTACCAGGCGGCCATCGCCGCGGCGAAGGGCTCGAACTACGTAAATGCCGGCACGGTCGAGTTCCTCGTGGACTCGAAGACAAACGAATTCTGGTTCATGGAGGTGAACACACGCCTCCAGGTGGAGCACACCGTGACGGAGGAACTCACGGGTGTGGACATCGTCCGCCAGCAGATCCGGATCGCCCAGGGCGAGAAGATCGACATCCCCGCCGAGCGTGTCCACATGATGGGCAAGGCCGTCCAGGTCCGGATCAACGCCGAGGACCCCAAGAACAACTTCATGCCCGAGGGCGGAAAGACCGTGGAGGTCTATCACTCTCCCGGCGGACCGGGTATCCGCCTCGACGGGCTTGTCTACCAGGGATACAAGATCCCCACGGAATACGACTCGCTCATGGTGAAGCTCACCTGCCGCGGCTACGACTGGAACGAGACGATCGACCGCCTCAAGCGGGCCCTTCTGGGCTTCAACATCGTGGGCCCGAAGACGACCATTCCCTTCTACCTGGCGATCTGCGACGAGCCGGACTTCCGCTCGGGCCGGCTGGACACAAGCTATATCGAGACGCACCCCGAGATCTTCGGCTACCCCGAGACAGAGCGCGAGGTGGCGAAGCTCGCGAAGCTGATCGCCGAAATTCATGTGAAAAAGATCAACCCCTACGCCTATTAGGATCAAGATCCGAGGAACGAGGATCGAGAGAAGAAAAACAAAGCAGATAACGAAGATAGAAGAGAAAAGATATGGCCAGGAAAGCGACGATACCAACCGATGTGCGGATTTCCCCCCGAGAACTGAAAGAGCACGGGGTCAAATATGTCCTCGACAAGGTTCGAAGGTCGAAGGGCTATTTCATGACGAACACCGAGAGGGACCTCTCCCAGTCGGATTTCAAGAACCGGGTCCTGCCCCACACGCAGATGCTGGTGGCCGAGGAGAGAAATGCCTGCGGTTACTTCTCCATCGAGATCTCCGGAGGGGCCTCCATCCACGTGGACATGCTGCGAAAGCAGATCAACCCCTTCGAGAAGCTACGGGTGCTCAAGTCCCTGATGCCGGACACGCTGTTCCAGACGCTCTCCAGGGGGATCAACCTCTTCGGGTACCGGCCCTACCCGGATAACGTCATCCGGCTCACGATGAAGCACTTCGCGGAAGTGATGGACGTCATCCGCGTCTTCGACTTCCTCAACTATGTCCCGAACATGATCCCCGTATTCGAGGAAGTGAAGAGGGCGGACCGAATCCTCGAGCCGTCCATCTGTTTCTCGACGGGCCCGGAGCACACCGATTCCTACTACGTGAAAAAGGTCGCGGAGATCCTGGATGTAACCGGACCCGACATTATCCTCTGCATCAAGAACCACGGCGGTCTCGGAACCCAGAAGCGGATCGGGGACCTGACCAAGGCCATCATCGACAGGTATCCCGATCTGATCATCCATTACCACGGCCACAACACCGACGGGAACGACATCGGGCGCTGCGTGGAAGCGGTCCGCAACGGCGCCAAGATCGTCAACGGCGGAGACCACTCCTTCACGGGCTTCTACGGACCGCCGCCGCTCCTGACCATTATCGAAACTCTCGAGGATTACGGGTATCCCTGCGTGGGGATCGACAAGCAGGCCGTCATCGAAACGTCGAACAAGCTCCGTCCGGAGCGCGAATATTACAAGGACTTCGAGTCCCAGTTCTTGGGCTTTGACCCCACGGTCCAGATCCACAAGCTCCCGGGCGGGGCGACAGGCTCGAGCTTCGAGCAGGCCGTCAAGGGGAACTTTCTGCACCTCATGCCGGAAATCCTCCAGCAGGAACTACCAAAGGTCCAGGTCGAGCTGGGCAACTGGTGGAGCGTGACTCCGGGCTCCCAGATGCTCTGGACGACCGCCGTGAACCATGTCCTGAAGCGGGCCCGATACAAGGATCCCACCGACGACTTGAAGAATCTCCTTCTCGGGCGCTACGGCGAGCTTCCCTTCTACAAGCCGGCCGACTGGATCTATGAGGCCGTGCTGGGGAGCAACTGGAAAAAGGTGCTCGAGCGCGATTACGGATATCAGAAAATCGAAGACGTGGACCTCGACATCGAGAAGCGTGTTTTGGAAAAGAGGCTGGAACGCAAGGTCTCGGAGGAGGAACTGGTTCTCTATCTCCAGCATCCCAACGACGCCGTGAGTTTCTTCAAGTTCGAGGAAAAATACGGCAAGGTCTGGGTCCTGCCGCCCAAAGTCTGGTTCAAGAAGGGTGGCTTCGACCTGGGCGAAACCTTCGAGTTTCCCGATGCCTACGGAAAGCTTCACTCCATCGTCATCGGGCCCCAGCGGAAGACCTCGAGCGGCGATGCCGTGACCTACCTCGTGATCGACCACCACCCCGAGCCGATCCTGACGGAGCTCGAACAAGTAGGCGAGAAGGTGGCCCGGAAGGTGACACTGACAGCCAAGGAAATAGAAGCCCTGGCCAAGGACGGGGACATCCGCTCACCCATTAAGGGCACCGTCAACGAGGTGCCCGTCTCGGAGAATGACGAGGTGTCGGCCGGCCAGGTGCTGATCGTGCTTGAGGCGATGAAGATGCTCAGCAACGTCGTGTCGGGCATCAACGGGAATATTATTGAGGTTCTGAAAAACCCCGGTGACCAGGTCGACGTGGGCGATCCGCTCATCATGATCAAGAAAGCCCCCGAAGGAGCGGTGGGAAGCCATGGTTCCCGCCGGGCCAAGGGGTAAAATCGGACCCAAAGTTATTCACAAATCGTTGAATTTGTTTCATTTCACCTGAAAAAGTCGATTTCGGCTTGACAGGATATTCATTTGCGGGTATTTAGGTGCCCTGCCTCCGGATTCAGGCCGTTGTAGGGTTCTGGGCCGGGGCGGTTTTCGACGCTGTGATTTGGGGGATATGGATTGTCCCTCGGCATCACGCGACTTCTTTCTTCCCGTACTTGTAGGGGAAAACTGGAAATTCCATTTCACGTTTTCGAGTACAAAGTAAGGATGAGGATGAGCAATGCCGAAGCATTTTTATACCCTCTTGATCATTCCGCATAAGAAAAAAGATTCCGTCAAGAAGTTCCTCGCCACGCCGATCCATTTCCGTGTCGTCACCGCCGTTTCCGTGGTCCTGTTCTGTTTCTTCGGCTATTGCGCCGTCGACTATCTGACGATCAAACTGGAGCAGATGGAGCTGGCCAACCTGCGTCAGCTGACATCGACCCAGCAGGAGCAGATCGACACCCTCCAGGAGAAAATATCCTTCTTTGACAGGAAGCTGGCCGATCTCAAGCAGGTCGATGAAAAGATCCGGAACATGGCGAGCGATCTGACCGGTAAATCCCGAAAGCCTTCCCGGAAGGAAGAAGCGAAATCGCGGGAACAGGTCCTGGGGATCGACCTTGCGGGAGAAGTGCAGGAGGACCGGCTTCATGAGGTCG
>Ga0208980_10002835_pt1 | contig 10525 bp, 3 predicted proteins | sample WetSurMetagenome_3_FD_187993 | JGI IMG/M metagenome (GOLD analysis project Ga0208980, IMG submission 187993) | Wetland microbial communities from Twitchell Island in the Sacramento Delta, sample from surface sediment Aug2011 Site A1 Bulk (version 2) | ecosystem: Environmental > Aquatic > Marine...
AAAGTTAGCATTACTTTCGTCTGTAGCAGCAGCGTTTGTCGTGCTGGTTACCTTTATCCTGTAGTCGATACCCGGGGTCTGGTTTGACGGTATCGTCCAGTTGTATGAACCATTGCCGCCACTCCCTGTCGAGACAGAGGAAATAATCGTTCTGTTCAGCACACCACCTTTCCACAGTTCTATCTTCACGGAAGTTCCAGGATTTCCAGTGTATGTCCACTGGATGGTATACGCCGACCCTGCTGTCCAGTTTTGTCCTCCATTGGGGGTGACGACCGTAATTGTCGGACCGAGAATCGTAAAGTTAGCATTACTTTCGTCTGTAGCAGCAGCGTTTGTCGTGCTGGTTACCTTTATCCTGTAGTCGATACCCGGGGTCTGGTTAGACGGAATTGTCCAGTTAAATGAACCATTGCCGCCACTCCCTATAAAGGCAAAGGTACTAATCGTTCTGTTCAGTACACCACCTTTCCACAGTTCTATCCTCACATAGCTTCCTGGATTTCCAGTGTATGTCCACCGGATGGTATACGTTGATCCCGCTGTCCAGTTCTCTCCTCCATTGGGGGCGGAGACAGTAATAGGAGGGATAGCTGCAAACGTTGCATTTACCGCACAATTAGCAGTAATTGGACCAGTGGTATACTGATTTGTATTTACATTCAGCGTTCCGCCACATCCGGTTACCGATGCTATAGCAAACCCGGGATTTGGGTTCACCGTAAACACGGTAGTATTGTTGTAGTTTACTGTCTGTTGAGTTGAAGGGCTTATACTGCCATTCGGTCCGGCAGATGGAGTAACGTTGTACTGGTTTATTGCGAAACTGGCAGTCACAGTACAATTTGCTGTAATCGGTCCTGTTGTATATATATTAGTATTCGTGTCAAGCGTGCCTCCACAGCCGGTTACGGACACAATGTGATAACCGGTATTCGCACTTATTGTAAACGGCATTGTACTGTTGTAATCAACCGTTTGGGGTCCAAGCGGGACAATCCCTCCGTTTGGTCCGGCTGATGTCGTTACCGTAAACTGGTCAATCGCAAAGTTTGCAATTACACTGCAATCCGCGGTTACTGGTGCTGTCGTAAATTTATTACCTGCAAGTGTCCCGCCGCATGTGCCTGTTACTGGCACAACGTGATAGTGTGCAACTGGATACAGCATGAAAGATGTTGAGCTATTGGTCAGTATTGACTGCACAGTTGATGGACTGATAGTGCCGTTAGGCCCGGCTGAAGGTGTTACATTATAATAAACTGCCAATCCGAATACTCCGGTTACTGTTTTGAGACTGTCCATTGTCACCACACAGTCTCCTGTACCCGAACATCCTCCTCCTGACCACCCATTAAAATATGAGCCTGCATCCGGTATCACTGAAAGAGTTACAACACTTCCTGAATTATATAATTCATTACAGTCTGACCCACAGTCTATACCGCCAGGCATACTCGCCGCTATTATCGTTCCTGTTCCTGTACTGCCGTTCTTATCCACCGTAAGGAGATATTGTACCGGATTAGCAACCTTTATATATGTCAGCAAACCTCCGGGGGATGATGTCCAATTGGTCAGATCAAGCATCCTGTCATATAAAGGTATAATGTCTGGAGCAGAAGGCAATGTGATGATTGCATCCTGAGTCTTTCCTGCCGGCAGCATTACTGAATACTGATCTTTCGGGTATGGCTTCAGATTGCCGTCTTCAGCAATTAATTTCATATAAAGACCGTGCATTACAGGCACATGAGTTTTAAGCCCTGCATTCAGGAACCTTAAGAGGACTTTATCACCTGTGTTCCCGGTAAGGAGCAGAGGCATTGCAACGCTATAAGGTTCTCCATTTATAAGAAAATATCTCGGGGTATAGTCAATGGTGCTTGTCATTGATGTACCATAGGTATTGTTGGCTACGGCTGTATGAAGGGCCGGGTCAATCTCGCTGAATAATACCGCTTTTTCGATATCGAATGTAGTCGAAGGGTCATTATATGCCCGTCCCGGTGTAGCGGGGTACACCTGCAGTGGTCCGTAAAGTCCCATCTGGATCTGCAATGCAGGATGTGTGCCGCTCTGATAGATATATGTCCCGGCTTTTATTCCTGTCCAGGTATAGGTTACAACTGTTGAATCATCAGCCGGCGTTTCATTGGTAAACGATTGCACCCTCAATCTGCCGTCAGCATCAGGAAACTTCACAGGGTTTAATGCCGTTTTCTGACCCGGTATCATGACTGAAACAGGTTCCAGATAAGCGCTCGCCAGATTCAGACTGTTTTTTAGATGTATAATGAGCGTATCTCCTTCTGTTGCAGTGATAAGCGGTCCCGGCACGCTCGCATTAGTGCACGAGAAGCTTGCATTACATGAAGCAAATCCCCACATGGTAATATTGGAACTGTCAGGCATCACCTTATTTATGACTTCTGCTTTCAGATAGACATTGACTGTTGCCCCATAAGATACGCCTGAAAGGATCAGCAGAAGCATAATACAGATGACAGCGCTCTTGCGTAATATGTTTTTATTGATATCTATGTTCATTGCTTTCTCCTTTCCTCTTATGGATTCATGAACATCACAGAAGGATGTTCAATTACAATCATCGTCATTAAGCCGCCGGGAAAGATATCATTATTTGTAATCTCTTTCTCGTTGTGAGAATGCCACATGAAAAAGAACCCGCCGTTTGGATTAAAACCACCCTCGCCCGGAGGAAGAGTACCAAGTGCGCCAAGGAAAGGGCTGCCGCTGTACCATAAACCAAAAGTGAGATCCTGGTTAGTCGGCATGATTACAGGGAATGGTTTCCCGTGGTCCGGTGCATATTCGTTTGGCTCTAAGGGATCACCGGGATTGTGTCCGTAGATATCCCAGCCGAGATTCTCTCCTGTCCATGTATACAGAGCATCCGCAGTGGAGCCCGGGATTACTGTTGTTGTAAAAGCCAGTTCAGAAAGGTCTGCACCTGAAACAGCTGTGCTGCCAAGAAGCCTGCCATCACGCGCAATTACACGGTGATGATTTCCGTGCGTATGCAAAGGGTGCATGTCCCTGCCGGCTCCGATCATCCTCATCAGGACTTTATCGCCGGGATGCATCATTGGCATGCAACTATATGGTTGTGTAGGAAGCATTGGATCATTGTCCATTGCCATTGTATCAGGGGCTGCCCTCCCGTTAATAAGCCAGTACACAGGCCAGTAGGATGTATTGTCTATTTCATTCATCCTGTTGAGCGCAACCAGCTCATGGATTACAGGATCAATCTCGGTTAGAAGGAAAAGAAATTCATGGTCAAACATTGAATCCATATGGTTATATGCGTGGTGCATCGGGTCCATCGCGGATGGTCTTACGATAAGCGCTCCGACAAGCCCCATCTCCACCTGAAGTTCTGTCCTTGTGCCGCTATAATAAGTGTAGGTTCCGGGGTTTGATGCTACAAAAGTATATGTAACAGTCGTCGCACCATTATCTGCCGGCGCTTCATTTGTAAGAAGCCCCGGCACCCCGCCAGATGCCGTAACTCCGCTTTGACCCGGAAAGACTATAGATACAGGCACAGAGAGTCGGTTATTCAGGCTTATGGTAATAGTGTCACCTTCATTTACGATCAGGGTGGGACCGGGGTACTGCATCCTTCCATCGTTCAGTGCGTATCCCCACATAAGGATACTGTTTCCGTCAGGGGTCGATATATAGTCAGCCTTTGCTGTAAAGTTAAAGTTAGTGCCGGTAACCCCGGGGATTCCATGTGCATAAAGTAAAGTACTGGCACAAAGCAGCATCATTACAATGAGAAGTACTTTTATAGTCCACCTGCGTGATGTATTCATACTATTCCTCCTTTATGTATTCGGCTCAGTTTGTGGCGGTAAAGTGCCGGCTGGGTAGATTTCAATTTCTGTCATCATGCCGCCGAAATCATCCGGTCCATTGCTCAAATTGTTAAGATTAGTTGTGTAAAAGAAATATGTACCGGGCGCTATGCCGGCAGTATCAAGAATCACATCCACTGACTGGCCTCCTCCGAGGGTTACAGAATTGGTAGTATAGAACAGATTGCCAGTTGCACCCCACAGTATCCTTGCATCCTTACCGACGACTTTCATCGTTATCCAAGGTGAAGTCAGTGTGTAGAAATCAACTGTCGAGAGACTTGATATCCTCAGTAGCACCTTATCACCGGAGTTAGCTTTAATCAACGAAGTGAGGGTTTGTGCGGGCTGACCGTTATTAAGCGGAGTAACTCCGTCCGCCGGGTCCATGGGGACATCAAATCCAGCTGAAGGTCTTACAGTATCAGGGTAACCCCTTCCATTCAGCATAGGATAGTTATCCTTCAGAGCTGCAAATGGTAAAGGCTGAACATTTATATGCAACTCGTGGAAAATCGAATCGAAGGCTGCGATCTGTATCATGAATTCTCTGTCGTAGGCAGTAGACCCAACAGCTCCGGGCAGCACTCCGTCATTATATACGTATTTACCTGCAGGGATCAGACCAATACCCTGATTCTGCTTCGGACGCACATAGAGATTTCCGAGCATGCCCATCTGCATATGTTCCGTAGCCTCAACGTGGCAGTGGTACATATATGTGCCTGGTTCAGGCGCTACGTAATAATATGTAAGGCTTGCTCCCATATTGATGGCTATGGATCCCATTGGTTCCCCGTCAAAGACTATTGACGCATTGGGATAACCGTGGAAATGCACTGAGTGCGGATCGAAGAGGTCAGGACGCAGAACCATCCCGACATTGGTAAGCGTAAGATACACTATATTCCCCTCATCAAAAATAATCGCCGGTGATGGAAGTTGTGCAGCGAGCATGCCATCCATCATCGCCATATCAGGCATAACACCGGTAGCATTGCTGAAACCGAAGGAATACAATGGTTTTCCATCAGCCATTTTGGTATATCCATCGCCAGCTGTGAGATGAATACAGACTGTATTGTCCGGTTGAATTTCCCCTGGCGTCATCCACATGGCATCACCGTCAATGTCACCCGGGCACTGCACAAAAACATGGGCATAGGACTTGACCCCTATTAACAGAAACATAAAGGAAATAATTAGGATACAACAATTCTTGATCTTCATAGCACACTCCTTTCCTAAAAACTTGAATACCTCTATCATGGCTAATTCCTTGTAAAGTTCATATTAGTGACATTAGCATTGTTCACGGTTATGTTCCTGCTCACAGGAGAAAACGTATAAGGTGCCTGACTCGGGGTTACCGTGTAACTGCCATTAGAAAGCCCGGCAAAGCTATATTGTCCCTGGGCATTTGTGGTTGTTGTGGCATTTGCAGCGCCAGTCAGGGTTACTGTAACACCAGCTATCGGTGTAAAGAATGGCGTTCTCACCGTCCCTGAAATTGTACGACTGACAACAGCATAGTATTCATCTGCCCCTATATCAACTGTTCCGGCATTTGGCCTGGTCTGCCTGTCATAATCAGCAGGTACCATCGATAGATATGAATTGGTCCCCCTGTTAATGGCAGGTGAAGCTGATATAATATGGTAATCCCCTGTGGGCGCCAGCGGTTTAAAAGTTACCTGTATGAAATTGCCACCCTCACCCGGTGCGGATGCCGCTAAAAGGGTATTCAGATATGGGGCGATGAACCTTGGATCGTACGCAACGCCTCCTCTATTGGTAGATGAATATCCCGTCGCACTTGTGAGGATGCAATACTGCGGATTCAGTTTATAAATCGTTGAGCCGAAGACCTGGAGGTCCCAGTACGGTATGGTAGGATTCGCAACAAGTCCTCCAAGGGGATTTGTGGCCTGGACAGCGTCCCAGTAGAACGACCTGTTCTGCCACACAATATTGTTGTAGAGGAGCGGGTTCGAGAAATTCTTATTGAATTCCTGCGCAGTGCCTGTACCTATTGCACCACTCAATCCCGCACTATGCAAATTTGACACAATACCTGCCCCCTGTGGAGTAGATATTGTTGTCCCGCCGCCGAAAGCATTTGCGCCTGTGGCTGTGCTGTAATTGTTTGAGACTGTATTATTGATAATCCTGCTCTTTGCAGTATCTTCAAGGTAGATGCCGCCGCCTGTAAAACCGGCAACGTTGTTCACAATCATATTATTGAAGATATTTATTGTGTGCCAGTTTGTTGAGTTATTTCTCGAAGCAAGGACGTCCTGTCCGCTCACAAATGATGTTAGGATACCGCCGCCGTCACCTGAACCGGCGATATTACCCTGTATAAGATTGGCTTCAAGCGTGACATTTCCGGCTCCAGGTGTCAGGCCTCCGGTAAATCCTGCAGAAGCAGGCTCGCCCGCAATCATGATGCCTCCGCCTTCACCGCCTGTTAGCGTCCCGAACGAGCTCTCATTGAAAAGGATCTTATTATATGCAATCGTACCGGGTTTGCTCAGTCCGAAGTGAACGATGCCGCCGCCTTTGTTAGCGGTAAAATTTCCGCAGATGTAATTCTCTTTTATCTCATAGAAATCAGCGCCGTTATAAACACCTATACCGCCGCCGCCTATTATCCCTCCAACGGATCCGTTCTGCGAAATATGGTTGTTGTGGATAGAGATATGGTCGTTTTTAGAACTGCAGTACGTGGGGTTCAGCGAACCGTCAACGCATGAGGCGTCTAACAGAGAAGGAATGCCTATGCTTATGCCGCCTGCATATGAGCCTGCGTTGTTGATCATCCTGTTGTTGCTGATCTCAAGATAATGGGCATATCCGTTCACCGCTATTCCTCCACCCGCTGTTGCCGATGTTATCCTGAATCCGTCAATCCTTGCCTTTGGATTGCTTGAAAAAACCAAATCGTCTGCAATTACCATAATGCCTGCCGGTTCCAGATGCAGATTCGGATCCTCTCCAGGGACAAGACTTACAAAACCACCAGAGATGAGACCGTCTATTTTATTCCTCCAGAGCTGCAACTTTTCAGGCGTAATCGCTGCAGCATTGATTATTGTCGAAAATGCGGAAGATCCCTGGAGTCTGATATTCTTCCACATAATTAAATTTTCATTATATGAACCCGGCCGCACTATGATAAGATCGCCTGCATTTGCTGCATCTATTGCAGTCTGAACAGGATTCCCTGAACCGGGGATGACTACTGTCGGAGCCGGGCCGCCGACTGTAAGGGTTATTCCCTCAACAGAAGATTTCCCGTTACCCCTTGTCACCACAAGCTGTCCTGTTGTCATGCCGGACGGTACTGTGCCGGTAATAACCGTATTGCCCCACGAGGTGATCGTTAGATTTGTGTTTCCGACCTTTACCGAACCATTCCCCTGTGCAGCACCAAAACCGTAATCACGGGCAACGGTCTGGGCACAAGTGTTGTCAAATGCGGCGCAGTTGGGATTAGGTACATTGATTGTTCCGGGAGATATAATAGTTATCTGAACTGTGCCATTGGCTGCTGAGGCATAAGGCCCGATAGCTCCGGGACCCGTTACATCACTTATTAACGGTGTCCCGTCAGGATACTCACAGTCAAGTGTGGAAGTAGAAGAACCGGCAAAAGCTGCAACCGGAATGACCGGGGTATCAAGATATGTAGTCTTAGCCGGCCAGAAATCAAGTGTATAACAGGTCAAGCTGAATTTGGGGTTGAAATTCGGATCGGCTATGAACTGACCGGGATTTCCGGGATCAGGTATAGGTCCGGGATGGTTCAGACAAAGTCTGAGCATATTCGGAGATACCCCTGTAGGAATTGGCGGATTGGTAGTGAAAGTTGATGGAGCGAGGAAGTTATAAGCACCCCACTGGTCGGTATAAGTCCGAACTAATTCCTTTCCTCTAAAATCCTGCACGGAAATCGGGATCCATGAAGCAGGAGTTTTTTCTGTAAAAACAGGGCTGGCCGGATCGGCCGTAATCCCAAGGTCATTATTGATTAGCCCTATGCCTCGAGCAGCCTTCGGTACCATAGTGAACATGAAAAAGTCTGCGGCTGCATTTTTCCCGTTTATTAGTGTAACCTGTTTTCTGTCGCACAAGGGCCTGTGCTGCCCACCATAAAATGTAAGTTCTCCAGGATAAAGGCTTAGTTCAGCAGGAACAACGCGACCTAATCCGCCGTTTTCATCATAATTCACACATTGCGGCGGAAGTAAAAGCGGACTCGGATAATAAGACTCGCCGAAAACAACATTTTTATCCTCTTCCTTTACCGTCTCATAGCCAGATGGTGGAACTGCTTCAACAATATATGTCCCAGGGGTAAGATTGCCCCCTACAAGAGAGCCAAACGCATATCCTCCATCAAAAACTCCCGGGCGTGCCTGGTTCCAAGTCTGTAAAGTTTCTGCACAATCTATTATGGGCTGTCCATAAACAGTTTGAGGTGGCCCGACACATCCTGTAGGCAGATTATCGTCCCAGCTGTCTGTGTGTGTGGTCTCCAGCGCATCTCCCTGACAGAATGTAGTACCATCACCGCAACGCACTTCGTCCTCACTGCTTTTTGTGCCTCCATCAGCCCATCCGAATGGATAGTTATCAACATCGGCTAATTGGATTCCGGGGACCCCGTTTATATCATCGATCTCCCCATCTCCGTTGGAATCCTGATATAGGTTGACCTGAACCCTCGGGATACCAGGCTCCCATGCATCAGCCGCAGCATACCTGGGATCGTCTTCAGCGCGGGTTGTAGCGTAATATACTATTCCGGCAATACCACCGTTTTCATTAGCAGCATAAGGCACTTTACCCCAATCAATAGTACTCGTTTGGTCAGCGTATAGTGTCATGGCCTCTAATAGTACCGGGCCAAGCTCTGTACGGTAAGACAGACCTCCAGGCTGAATCTGTGGATTGTTCTTTGCACCAGGCGCGAGCGGCCCTCCGTTATCAATTACAAGTGTAGCCCCCGTTGGTTTGTAGCGGGCATAATCAACCTCATAGATAAGATATTTAAAGAAAGGAAATACCTCCACAAAGCTAAACTCTCCGCTCACATCAGTTGGCTGTGTCTGATACATCGAACCGTCCCTGAAACGGATATTCAAGGTCTGGTTTGATATGCCCGGTTCTCCAGCGTCTCTTCTGCCGTTCTCATTTGCGTCGTAAAATACGCTTCCCTCATACGTCCCGAACCAGGCATTCATTGTAACATTGCCGAGATTTACTGTCCCACCGCCATTCGGTACTATTACTGTAGTAAATCCAAAAATATAATCAAGCGGGGTATCCCACAAGACAAGCTGATATGTCCCGGGCGGGACATTGTTTATCGTAAACGTGCTGTCGGGATTGCATTGAGCGACATAAATGCCTTCCCCGGCAGCTGTATTTAATCCTATCCAGCATTCGGGGACAGGATAGCCTTCATAAAACAGCAAGTCAGGAGGCCGGGCTGAATGCACGGTAACAACCTTTCCTGTTACTGTACCTTTCGAACCTCCTGGCGGAACCGGTATGGTCCCAAGCAAATTCATTTTCTGTACAAATCCTATGAATACATGATAAAGGGCAGGTCCAAATTCAAAAAGCCTTGTCGGCTCATTCGCCTTTACCCATGCATCAATTCCGGGGGTGCCTTCAATTGTGGAAGTCTGGTACCAGTTCTGGTCATGCGGAGGCACAACGCGTATCCCATATTTTCCGGGAGCTAAATATTTGATGAGCGCCTCACCATTTGCATCTGTTTTAATTTCACCTGAGCCCATCATATCAACCATGAAGCCACCCGCCCCATCATCCATATATGTAGTACCCAGAGGATTTCCAAATGCGTCCTGAGACATCTGCCCCAACTGGTCAAATATGATAACCGAGAAATCCTGGAGCCCCTGTTCAAATGGTTGGTTTGGGGCATTGTCTATCGGATTGTTGTCATTAAATACGAATACGGATATCTGGGCTGTAGGTACAGGGAGTTTATTGACATATACGGTAGCCGAAGTCTGTCCGTCCGCAACTTGCGTACTGCTCAAGGTATATTCGTTTAACTTAGAAAGGACGGAAACTGTATACTTTTTCCCGTCAGGCACTGTTATATTTGCACTGCCTGTCGCCGTTTCTCCGTTTGTTACAACAGGCGCATAACTTCTGTGTATACTTGTTCCAAGGCTATTCGGGTCATGTGCCCCCGGAGTTACAGGGTGGGTGGTATCTTCTTCAACCAGGTACCGGAACCCGCTGACAGCAGCGCCGGTTTCGTCCTTCACGTCGAGTGTGAACGTAAAAGCCTGAACATCAGCCTGGATGAACAACCCGCAAAAAAATATCATGAAAAGCAGAAACCCTTTAAAATGTTTCATATTCAAATGTCCTTTCCCTTTCAAGTCTTCGTTCGATAACATTGTTCCTCCCTCCTCTTAAATCAATCTGCTCATAGTTAATTTAGGCTCATTTGTTATTTATTATTAATTATACATTATTCTATACTTAATATATTAATAAATTGCGATTAAACAAATTTAAAACCCGGGAACACACTCCTCCATTGATGAAATATTTGCTGTCGAATACATTGTCATTAACAGGGAATATAT
>Ga0208980_10002836_pt1 | contig 10524 bp, 6 predicted proteins | sample WetSurMetagenome_3_FD_187993 | JGI IMG/M metagenome (GOLD analysis project Ga0208980, IMG submission 187993) | Wetland microbial communities from Twitchell Island in the Sacramento Delta, sample from surface sediment Aug2011 Site A1 Bulk (version 2) | ecosystem: Environmental > Aquatic > Marine...
CGGTTCGCGCCCGAGCTCGAACCGGCCTGGACGGCCATGGTCGCGGCTTTGAGATCGGGGAGCGCCGCCCGGCTCAAGTCCGCGTTCCGGCTGGCCCCGGCCCTGTCGATCGATTACGCCCTCATGGAAAAGACGGACGGCGTCCTCGTCGCCGACGGCGATTTCGGCTGGTCGGACGTCGGCGCTTGGTCGACGCTGGCCGAGATCTGGCCCCGCGACAAGGCCGGCAACGCGGTCCGCGGCGATGTCCTGACTCTCGACGCCAAGGACTGCCTTGTCTGGAACCCGGGCCGGCTGACCGCGCTCGTCGGCGTGCGCGACCTCATCGTCGTCGAGGCCGGGGACGCCCTGCTCGTCTGCGACGCGGCCCTCGACCAGAGGGTCCGCGAGATCGTCGAGGCCCTCAAGAGGAAGAAGGACCACCGGAAATACGTCTAAATCGATAGCCCTATCAATCCCCAGGAGGTGTCGGAGATGAAAAAGCGCATTCTGGCTCTCGTCGCGACGGCGTTCGCCCTCGCGGCGTTCGTCCGGGCCGCCGATGTGACCCTGGACGTCAAGGAGCACGTCCTCTCGAACGGCATGAAGATCCTGATGATCCCCAAGCCCGGCGTGCCGCGGGTCGTCTGCCACATCTACTTCAAGGTCGGCTCGATCAACGAGCGGCCCGGCATCACCGGCAGCGCCCACGTCCACGAGCACCTGATGTTCAAGGGCACAGAGGTTATGGGCGTCACGGATTACGCCAAGGACGCCGAGATCGACCGCAAGATCGATGCCCTCATGGACCGGATCTACCGGGAGAAATACTGGAAGACCGGGGGCGACGCGGCCCAGATCGCCGCCTGGCAGAAGGAGGTCGACGAGCTGGCCAAGGCCGAGAAGGCCTTCATCATCAAGGACGATCTCTGGACCCAGTACATGAAGAACGGCGGCACCGGGCTCAACGCCTCGACCAGCCAGGAGACGACCGGCTACTACGTCACCCTGCCCTCGAACAAGATCGAGCTGCAGATGCTCATGGAATCGGACCGGCTGATGAACGCCCGCTTCCGCGAGTTCTACTCCGAGAAGGACGTCATCATGGAGGAGCGCCGCCTGAGCGAAAACCAGCCCGGCTACTTCTTCAACGAGCAGGTCAATTCCGCGTTCTACACGGCCTCGCCCTATCATTGGGACGTCATCGGCTGGATGGACGACCTCAAGAAGATGACGAAACGGGACCTCATCGCCTTCCACAACACCTACTACGTCCCGAACAACGCCGTGGCCATCTACGTCGGCGATTTCGATCCAGCCGCGGTCACGGCCATGGCCGAGAAGTACTTCGGCCGCATCCCCAAGGGCCCGGACCTCGAGCCCATCCGCACCGGTGAGCCGGCGCAGTACAGCGAAAAGCGCTTCTACGGCGAAGGCCCGGCGCCGACCAGCCTCCAGATGATGTTCCACACGCCGCGCGACGGCGATCCGGACACGGCGGCCCTGTCGATCCTGGCCGGCACGCTGGGGTCGGGCGGGGGCGGCTTCCGCGGCGGCATGGGCGGCGGCGGCGGGACCGGGCGCCTCTACAAGACGCTCGTCCGCGACAAGCAGCTGGCCGTCAGCGCCTCGGCTTCGAGCCGGGCCCAGTGGTACGTCGGGGCCTTCCAGTTCAGCGCGACGCCGCGCGTCGACAAGGGCGTCAAGCCCGAGGACCTGGAAAAGGAGATCTGGGCCGAGATCGAGAAGGTCAAGAAGGAGGGCCTGACGGAGGAGGAGATCCAGAAGGCCAAGAACAAGGGCGAAGCCATGTTCGTCCGCAGCCTCGGCAGCACGTCCGGGCTGGCCTCGCGGGTCGGACGGGCCGACCTCATGCGCGGCTGGCGGTCCATCCTGACCGACCTCGACGATCTCAAAAAGGTCACCAACGACGACATCAAGCGCGTCGCCGCCAAGTACTTCGTCAAGGACAACAGCCTGACGGCGATCTACACCCGGAAGTCGGGCCGGTAAGGAGGACGACATGAAAAAGACGATCATCGCCATCCTGGCCCTCACGGTCCTCTGCGCCGGACTGGGCCTGGCCCAGGCCAAGCATCCCTCCGAGCTCAAATACCAGGCCCTCAAATACGATCCGCCGGATCCCAAGGCGTTCCGGACGGTCTACGCCCCGGGGCTTCGCGGCTACGTCCAGGAGGACAAGAGCCTGCCTCTCTTCAACATCACCGCGATCATCAACTGCGGCGACCTCTACATCCCCAAGGACAAGACCGGGCTCGGCCGCGTCCTGGGCGACCAGCTCATCAAGGGCGGCACGGCCGCCAAAGAGGGATCGGTCATCGAGGACCGCATCGACTTCCTCGGCGGCACCCTGAACTTCATGGTCGGCGAGCGGACCTCGACCCTGAGCCTGTCGGTCCTGGCCAAGGACCTCGACGAAGGCCTGGCCACGTTCTTCGACGTTCTCCGCAATCCGGCTTTCCGCGAGGAGCCCCTGAAGCTGGCCAAGGCCCGGTTCGTCGAACAGCTGCGCCAGGCCAACGACCAGCCGAACGGCGTCCTCAGCCGGGAGTACGAAAAGCTCCTCTACGGCGACAACGCCGTGACCTGGCAGCCGACCAAGGCGACGTACGAGAGCATCACGGCGGCCGACCTCAAGGCCTTTCACGCCAAATACTTCTCGCCGAAGAACATGATCCTGGCCGTGTCCGGCGATTTCGCCAAGGCCGGGCTCAAGGCCAAGATCGAGAAGCTCGCGGCCGGGTGGAAGGGCGGCGCGGTCGCGTTTCCGACCCTGCCTAAGGCCTTCCCCTCGCCTGAGCCGGGCGTCTATTTCATCCAGAAGGCCATCAACCAGGGCTACATCAGCCTCGGCCACCTCGGCCTCGAGGACACGAATCCCGACTATTTCGCCGTCCAGGTCATGAACTTCATCCTCGGCGGCGGCAGCTTCACCTCGCGGATCACGACCAAGGTCCGCTCGGACGAGGGCCTGTCCTACAACCAGGGCAGCCGCTTCACCTACCGTTGGGGGCTGCCGGGCACGTTCTCCGGCTACGTCCAGACCAAGTCGTCCACGGTCGGCTATGCCATTTCCCTCATCCTGGCCGAGTTCGACCGCATCCGCAAGGAGCCCGTGTCCGACTCCGAGATGGAGACGGCCATCAACTACTACCTCGAGAGCTTCGCCGACAATTTCCAGTCGTCGCAGACGACCATGATGAATTTCGCCAATCTGGAAATGACCGGCAAGCCCACGGACTACTACAAAACCTACCTGTCGAAGATCCGAGCCGTCACCAAGGCCCGGGTCCAGGAGGTGGCGAACAAGTACATCCAACCCGGCAAGATCGATATGATGATCGTCGGGGACTGGGAGCCGTGCAACAAGGGCGGCGACAAGTGGCCGGGCCCGCTCGACAAGCTGGGCAAGGTCCACAAGGTCGCTCTGATCGACCCGATGACGGGACAGGAGATCAAGTAGGCTCCGACACCGGACCGCTGATGTAAGACACGGGGCCGGGGCCGCCGAGTTGCGTCTCCGGCCCCTTTTATGCGACTAATATCAGTCAAACTATGAGCGCAGCCCCCTATTCCGTCGCCACCGTCCGCGAGCTCGAGGCATGCTTCCGGGCCGCGTCACTCTACCGGCCGCTGCGCGTCCGGCGTTACGCGGCCGGTCAGATCCTCGAATACGACGTCCGCGGCGTCTGGCCGGACCGGCCGGGCCGGGTCAAGCTCGAGGTCGAGCGCCACGTCGGCGGCGGATATGCCGGCCAGGTCTACCGGGTCCGGACCCTCGACATCGTCGCCCCCGAGGGGCCGGTCGAGGGCCTCGAAGCCGGCCGTGCCTGCGCCCTCAAGATCCTCGTCCCCGTCTCCCGCTTCGGCCGCTTCGTCCGCAATACCCTCTACGGGATCGGCTTCCAGGGGCCGTTCGCGCCCCAGGTCAATCCGGACGCTGCAAGGGCGGGAGCCCTGTGGCAGAAGTTCATCCGGCGAGGCGCCGGGGCCTGGCTCGGCACGGAGCGGGCCGTCGTCGACGTCCTGGCCACGCTGGTCGACCCGGTCCTCGGCAGCTGCGGCGAGCTCAGCGAATGGGTGGACGGCCGGCTGTGGCGCTACGAGATCGACGACGATCTCTTCGCCCGGCTGGGCTGGAAGCCGGGCCCCGGTCCCGCATGGACCGGGGCTGGGAAGCCCTGCCGGCCTGAGAAGGCCCTTGGGTCGCCGGAGTACCGGTCCAAGCGGACGTTCATGAAGGACCTCGTCGGCCTGATGCACGACATGGGGGCTCCCGAGCTCGCCCGCCAGTACGAATGGTGGACGATGAAGAGCCAGCCGAACGCCCTCAAGCGGACGGAGGCGGACGGCGATCCGGAGAAAGGCCTCGTCGCCGTCGATTTCCGGGCCGGCATGGCCCTTTTGCCGTTCCTGCCGCAGTGCCCGGCCGACTTCAAGCTCATCGTCCAGGGCGTGGCCCGTGGAAGCCTGGTCCAGTTCGACCGCGGGAATATCGGCGCTCTCGAATCCTACGTCGAGGCGCACGACCGGACGTTCGCCGGCATGTCGGGCGCGCTCGAGGCGCTCAAGAGCGCCGATCAGGCTTACCGGGATTCTCTGCCGGACATCACGCATCACCACATCAAGCTGCTGGTGAGGCCCCGCCTCTGGACGGCCATCCACCGGGCTTGGGTCCGCGCCTGGAAGATCCGGCATATGGCCGACGAGAAGACCTTCGGGCTTTTCGGCAAGAACCCCGCCGCAGCGCTCCTCTTCGTCCTCCTCGGGCTCCTGCCCCTCCTCACCCCGATCCTGCTCCTGCTCGATTTTCCGGGCCGTTCGGTCGGGCTCTGGCTCCTGTTCCTCCTTCCTCTTCTGGGCCCGTTCGTCCGCAAGCTCTGGGGCCGGGCCGACATCCGCCGTCACTTCAGCGCCCTGGTGACGGAGTCCGGCTACTTGGGCCGGGCCTGCCGCGGCCACGTGGCCGAGTCTCTCGTCGGCTGGCTCCGGACGGGCCGCGTCAGCGAAGCGCGGGCCCTGGCCATCGCCGGAAAGCCGTGGCTTTATGTCGTCAACAGGCCGCTGGCCTTCCTGCCCGCCGGCGTTCACCGCTTCCTGACGGACAAGGCCGCTTTCAAAGAGCGCCTCTACCTCATGTTCGTCAAGCCGGTCCAGCTCTACTTCAAGCCGGCGGTAAGGGAGAAGTGGCTGCGCGACATGGTCGAGGAAGGGCGCAAGAACCGGATGCTCAGCGACGCGGACGCGGCAAAGATCTTGGCCCAGATCGACGAGCCCTACATCCAGAAGTACCTGAAGAGCCTGGCCGTCCACATGGCCACGCTTTTCGTCTCGGAGACCGTCTTCCTGACGATCGCGGTCGTCTATGTCCTCGGCCATCCCGAGTTCGGCTGGGCCGAGGCGACGGCCCGGGCCGCGCTCATGGTCGGCGCCTTCAACCTGCTGCCGGTCTCGCCCGGCTCGCTCGTCCGCGGCTTCTATACCCTCGGTGTCTGCATCAAGGAAAGGAACTTCAAGGATTACAGGCTGGCCCTGCCGGTCGGCTTCTTCAAGATCATCGGCTACCTGGCCTTCCCCCTACAGATGGCCTACCGGTTCCCGGAGCTGGCCCGCTTCATGGCCGGCCACTGGGCCACGGAGGCGGTCCATGTGGTCCCGATCTTCGGCGAGCGCGGCGCCTGGCTCGAACACGCCGTCTTCGACGCGTTCTACAACTACCCGCTGAGCCTCGGCGTCCGGATCCGCAAACGGGACACGCTCGCGGCGGCGAACCGCCCCCGTTGGTGGGCCGCGCCTGCGGCCGCGTCGATCGGGGCCGTCCTTGCGGCCCTCGCGGATCTCCTCTTTGTCCGCTCGGCCGGCCGCGTGCCCGCGCTCAACGATGTCTGGTGGGCCGTTTTTCTCGCGCCGATCGTCGCCGGCTTCCTAGCCTCGTCATGGTCGCGGCGGGCCAAGATGGGCAAGCGGGTCGTGGCCGGGATCATGGCCGGCGCGCTCGTCGGTCTCGCTTACGGCCTCATTAACACCTACCTGGCGCCCTTGTTCCCCGGCTTCACGGCTTCATCGGTCGCGGCCGCCGGATCCCCGTGGATGCCCATCCTTTGGAAGACCTTTATTTTCGCCCTGCTCGGCATCCCCGGCGCCTTCGTCGCCGAGACCCGTCCGCCTAGCCGCGGAGCATGAGACCGATAATCAAGAAAGCAGAGATTGAACTTATGGTTCCTATGCTCGAAGGCCATCTCCTTGCCCAGGATGGCGAATTAGTCTAGCGGGCCGCCTTCCCGAACGAGGATTCCAAGATCGAAAATGATTACCTTGTCCGTCCATTTGACTTGAAGATACACGAGCGGCTCTATATTGTATGTGACGCCTTGGCTGCTGTTGACGATGGTAAAATCATATTTCTTGATTGGAATTCAGGGCAAGTGAAGGTCGATGAAGTCGAGCGAAAGGGAATTGGCTAGAGCCATTACCTGGGCTTCCGCTGGCCTGACCGTTTTCGGCGGGGCCTGAGGCCTTGCTCGTCGCGCTGGCGTCCGCCGACAGGGGATGGCGAGGAAGAGATATTCGGCCGCTAGGCGAGGGATAGTTGCCTAAAGAGGGATATCAGACACGGCTCATGGCGCCGACGCCGGCCACGAAAAAGCGCTTCGTCGCGGCCCAGGAGAAGTCCGCGAGCATTTCCGGCCCGGGTTCTTTGTCCGCGTCCTCGAAATAGACAAGGCCCTTGAGGACGTGATGACGGTTGAAGCCGTCCGGGCCATACTTCTCCTCGAAACGACCGAAGAACGTCTTCAGATCAAGCCCCAGGGTCTTCAGAACGAAGTACAGGTCCACGAAGTCCCGCTTCGTTCCGCGCGAAGAGATCGCGTCGATCTTCATGCCGCCGATATCCACGAGCGAGGCGACGCGCGTGCCGAGGTAATCGACCGCCTCCTCGAGAAGGGGATAAGCGTAATGGAAGAGGCTGATCTTCGTATCGTCGAGCCGTCCGACCAAGGTGCCCGCGGCGGAGTAATCGGTCACAAAACGCCCCAGGTTCCGGAGGGCGTTCTGGAGGGGGAATATCTCGAACCCGGTCTGAGTGAAGAAATCGAAGTCCTGTGACCTGCGGTGCCCGATATGAAGGGCACAGCCCGTGCCCCCGGCAAGATAGAAAGGGTTCAAGAAATCCTGTTTCGCGAGACTCCGGAGAGTCCTTTCGGCATGAGGACTTAAAACCGCCTTGAACATGACCTTTATCTCAGCACGAGCGACCAGTAGTTGGCGCTCTTCCGGGAGATCCTTCGACTCGCGGCCAGGACCTTCTTGATCTCGCTTCGGCGGTAGCACGAGACAAGCCAGCTCACGGCGTTCTCGTCACCAAGCTCCAGAACGCGCTCGATGATATACTCTTTGTTTTGTTGAAGATCCAGGCGGGACGAGTCGGTGTCCCAGAACAGCCCGGGAGGGATGTCCTGCCCCATTTTCATCATGTCGATTATACCACATTCTGGAGTGATATGATTATCGACGCCGACTCCTACGGGGGAGGGCGGCCGTGGGATTCAGGGCTGCTCGGACCAGAGGCCTTGTTAGTCTTTGAGCTTCAACCCCAGCTCGTTGAGCTGGCGCGCGTTGACCGGGGACGGCGAGCCCGTCATGAGGTCGAGAGCCCCGGTCGTCTTGGGGAAGGGGATGACCTCGCGGATGGACTCCTCGCCGGCCAGGAACATGACCAGACGGTCGAAGCCGTGGGCGATGCCGCCGTGCGGCGGCGCGCCGTAACCCAGGAGCTCGAGGAAGTAGCCGAAATTCGTCTGGGTCTCCTCGTCGGTCAGTCCCAGTGTCTTGAAGATGCGGCGCTGGACGTCCATGTCGTGGATCCGGATCGAGCCGCCGCCGATCTCGGTGCCGTTGAGGACGAGGTCGTAGGCCTTGGCCCGGACCTGATCCGGGTGCGTTTCGAGGAGAGGCAGGTCCTCCTCGAACGGCGCGGTGAAGGGGTGATGCATGGAGACGAAACGCTTCTCTTCCTCGCTCCACTCGAAGAGCGGGAAGTCGGCGACCCAGCAGAACTCCAGGCTGTCGCGGCGGGCCGCGTCCTCGACGGGCCAGGTCCGGCGGATCTCGCCGAGGGCTTTGAGCGCCGTTTCCTTCTTGTCGGCGACGACGAGGGCCAGGTCGGCGTCGGCGCCGGCGAGGGTCGCCCAGATCTTCTCGTAGTCGGCTTCGGCCGTCTTGAGCGACGACTTCCAGCCGTCCTGCTTCTTGATCCAGATGAGGCCTTTGGCCCCCAGGGACTTGGCCTTTTCCCCGAGCTTGTCGAGCTGGCCGCGCGAGAGGCTGCCCGCGCCGGGGATGAGCAGGCCCTTGATCTCGCCGCCCGCGGCGACGACACCCTTCAGGATCTCGGACGCGCCGTCCCGGCCCGCGGCCGTGAGGTCGCGCATTTCGAGCGGGACGCGCAGGTCCGGCTTGTCCGAACCGTACTTCTCCATGGCCTCGACGTAGGGGAGACGGCGGAACGGCCGCGCGACCTTCCGGCCGATGAGGGCGAAGAGGGCCTCCATGAGCCCTTCGTTGAGGGCGAAGAAGTCGTCGCGGTCGATGAAGCTCGTCTCGATGTCGATCTGGGTGAACTCGAGCTGGCGGTCGGCCCGGAGCGCTTCGTCGCGGAAGCAGCGCACGATCTGGAAGTAGCGGTCGCAGCCGGCCACCATGAGCGTCTGCTTGAACTGCTGGGGCGACTGGGGCAGGGCGTAGAACCGGCCCTTGCAGACGCGGCTGGGGACGAGGAAGTCGCGGGCCCCCTCGGGCGTGGGGTTGGCCAGGATGGGCGTCTCGATCTCGAGGTAGCCGTGCCGGCTGAGGTAGTTCCGGGCGGCCAGCGCGGCCTCGTGGCGAAGCCGGATGTGGCGCTGCATCTTGGGCCGGCGCAGGTCCAGGTAGCGGTACTTCAGGCGCAGCTCCTCGGAGGCCTGGGGCGGGTCGGCGACCACGAACGGCGGCACCTTGGAGGCGGCGAAGACGCGGAGCCCGAGCGCCTCGACCTCGACCTCGCCCGTGGCGATGTCCTTGTTGACGGCCGAGCGGCGGCGGACCTTGCCGCGCACCCCGACCACGAATTCGCCGCGGAGCTTTTTCGCCTCCTCGGCGAGCTCGGGCCGGTCGGACTGGAAGACGACCTGGGCCAGGCCCTCGCGGTCGCGCAGGTCGACGAAGACGAGATGGCCCATGTCGCGGGTCTTGTGGACCCAGCCGCAGAGGACGACCTCGCGGCCGTCGTCGGCGGCCCGCAGGGCGCCGCAGTAGTCCGTCCGTTTCAGGATCGTGGCATTGGTGGCGGAATTGTTCATGGGGATCCCCGGGCGGTCAGTCTTTCCGGAGGAGGGCCAGGAGCTCCTCGCGGGTGCCGTCGATCTGGCGGCCGCTGGCCATGTCCTTGAGGCCGAAGCGGCCGGCCTTGATCTCGTCCTCACCGACGATCAGGACCCAGGCCGCTTGGAGTTTGTTGGCCCGGCCGAAGTGGGCCTTCATGCCCCGGTCCTTGTATTCGACCAGGCACTCGACGCCGCTCCCGCGGAGGAAGCGGGCCAGCTCCAGGCCCGCTCTCTTGGCCTCGTCGCCGAGATAGGCGAGATAGAGCGTTTTCTTCGGCGCCGGGGCGATCTCGGCCACCGAAAGCACCCGCTCCATGCCCATGGCGAAGCCGGTGCCGCAGACGTCCGGGCCGCCGAAGTCCTTCATCATGTCGTCGTAGCGCCCGCCTCCGAGGAGGGCGTTCTGGGCGCCGAGATGCGTCGTGACGATCTCGAAGGTCGTCTTGGTGTAATAATCGAGGCCGCGGACGAGGCGCGGGTCGATCCTGTACGCAATCTTCAGGACGTCGAGGTCGGCGAGGAGGGTCCGGAAGTGCTCCCGGCACTCCTCGCAGAGGAAGTCGGTGATGAGCGGGAACGTCCGGGCGATCTCCCGGCAGGCCTCGACCTTGCAGTCGAAGATCCGCAGGGGATTGGTTTCGGCCTTCCTCTGGCAGTCGGGGCAGAGCTCGGCCCGGCGCTTCCCGGCCGCCTCACGGAGAGCGGCGCTGTAGGCCGGCCGGCAGGCCCGGCAGCCGACCGAGTTGACGAGCGTTTCGGTCCCGGTCACGCCGAGCTTTCCGAGCAGGGCGTGGGCCATCTCGATGATCTCGGCGTCGACGGCCGCGTCCTTCTCGCCGAAGACTTCGATGTCGATCTGGTGGAACTGGCGGTAACGCCCCTTCTGGGGCTTGTCGTAGCGGAACATGGGGCCCATGTAGTAGTAGCGCATGGGCGCGCCCTCGAGGTCGAGCCGGTGCTCGATGATGGCCCGGACGACCGACGGCGTATACTCCGGCCGCAGGGTCAGGGAACGCCCCCCCTTGTCGGTGAAGGTGTACATCTCCTTCGTGACGACGTCGGAGGTCGCGCCGGTGCCCTTCTCGAAGAGCTCGGTCGGCTCGAAGACCGGGGCTCTCAGTTCGCGGAAGCCGTAGAGCTCGAAGGTCGTCCGGGCCAGGCT
>Ga0208980_10002837_pt1 | contig 10520 bp, 12 predicted proteins | sample WetSurMetagenome_3_FD_187993 | JGI IMG/M metagenome (GOLD analysis project Ga0208980, IMG submission 187993) | Wetland microbial communities from Twitchell Island in the Sacramento Delta, sample from surface sediment Aug2011 Site A1 Bulk (version 2) | ecosystem: Environmental > Aquatic > Marine...
CAGCGAGTGGGCCTGCCCCGAGTGCAGCGAGTGGGCCTGCCCCGAGTGCAGCGAGTGGGCCTGCCCCGAGTGCAGCGAGTGGGAAGCAACCTCCCACCAATCTAGATGATTTCTGAGACTGGTATTTTCCCCCCGCCATCACTGATAGCACCTTCAAAACCCAACACTGTACGAGATCCCCCTCATGGTTGCTCCACATTTAGTTGAAATGAGTATAAATTCTTGTACTCTCCACCCAAAACCACATTGATCTCACCATCGTTCATATCGTACACTGCCGACCATTGGGTCATGTCCTGGCTGACATCCGTAAGCAATTGCATGGCGCTATCAGCATCAAGCTGACCATTTGCTTCACTAAGCTGCTCTTCTAAGGTGTGATAGCGTGGGCAGCCTCCATCCCCCTCGGCGATGCAACGGAAGTGGTTGGTCGCCATATGCCAGGGTTCTTCGTTGGGCAGCAGGATCATCTCCTTTTGGTAAAATTCGATCAGCATGGCCTTCCCACTCGGGTCAGCCAGCAGGTAATGGATGAGCGGACCGCCCCTGAAGTCGATGTTATATTGCTGGAAGAGGGCCACTGCCTCGTCTACATTCCGGGCATGGTCCAGCACCTGTCGGATGATGCCGATCGAACCTATCGTCGGCCTGGACGGGTCGTACGAGGCGTGATCCTGATAATCCCCTGGCAGGGCAGCCATGCCCACGGCTAGCCCATACTCGTTCATCCCATCGAAGGGCATGGAAGGGGCACTCAACAGGGCGGACCGCTCCACCAGTGGCAGGTCGGTCAGGTTATTAGAGTCCTCCGGGCGGATTCCCAGGAATTCCATATCGACCATCGAAACCGATGCATACCCGTCAGGTGGGTCTGTGAAAAGCAACAACGCCGGGCTGAAGCTCCAATCGAAATTGCGACCGTAGAGCATGTCACCATCTATGTTCATGGAAGCAAATAGTGAGCAGGCGAAATCCGCCTCCTTGGGCCAGGTGGATCCAATCTGTGGGTAATCATATTCGCCGGCATAATGCATGGAATAGAATGGGTAGTCATCCAGCTTCTCAAGGCTTTTCAGAGTGGTGATCTCCTCGGCGGATAACCCTGCCATATTTTCTGTAGGAGGAGCAGCAGTAGTCGCTGTAATTGTTGCCGTAGCCAAACCTCCAGCGCAGCTTGTTAGCACGATAGGAACAATAATAGTTATGATTAATTTTATGAACATTTTCTGGGAATGTAGATTCATCTTTTCCTCGCATTAAGGTTCTATCGGATGATCTTGCCAGGATCACTGGGTGGATATCAAGTTTAAAAATAATATCCTTTGATGCGTAAAAAGTTCATTCCTCATAAAACCAGGCAGGTCCGTTCTGGATGTCGCTGTTCTTCCTGTAAAGGCACGATTTTCAGCAGCCGTTCGGATGCCGGTTCCCGTGTAGGGGCACGATTTATCGTGCCCTTACATGAAATCCTGTTCATGTAAGGGCGAGTGGCGACTTGCCCTACTCCCATCTGAAGGTTTTGACCGCGATAACCACTCCTACCACCACTATCCCTGCCAGCACAACCACCTCGGTCATATGCTGGCTCCATGGGTCACCAATCCATAAACCCCGCAGTAATGTGACCACGTATGTAAGCGGAAGGAAAGCTGAAATTTTGACGATGGCTTCAGGCAAGAGCTCGCGTGGGAACCCGGCTCCCGAAAGGAATAGCATCGGGTAGAGGATCACCATTCCCACCACCTGAGCGGTGCGTGCAGTTGGCATGATCCCCGCCAGCACAAAGCCGAGCGCAAAAAAGCTAATGCAACACAGGATAAATCCAACCACCACGCTTAGAGCATTCCCATCAAAGCGCATGCCATACACCAGCTTACCAGCCACCACTAACAAGAGCATGCCAATCGTTGTCATGATAAAAAGGACAATCACCTGTGCTACCAGCACCACCAACGGGCTGACGGGGGTGGTGCGTAGCCTGCGTAGGACGCCTTTTTCGCGATAGGCTGCCATGGTGATGGTTAGACCCACCAGGCTGGTTGTGGCGATGATCATGGCGGTGTATGCGGGCACAGAAATATCCACGGTGCCCCGTCCGTTAAAATATTGTGTCGGCACATTGCCGTAGATTGAGCCAAACAGGAACAGCATCATCAATGGGAAGATCAAGGTGAAGAATGCCCCCACAGGCTCCCGCAAGAACAGCTTGGTTTCTATCCAGGTCATTTTCAACAGGCTTTTCATGGTTCACCTCAATCTTTCATTTCACGTCCGGTCAGTTTTAAAAACACATCTTCCAGGGTTGGCTGTTCAGTACGCAGGCCGCGGAAGCGGATGTTGTGTTTTGCTAGTAAAGCGACCACATCATAGACAAAAGAAGCCTGCCCGGTTTCTCCCTGGATGGAAACCCTCTCACCCTGGATTGTCAATTGCCCGATCGGTTTCATGGAACTAATAAATTCCTGTTTCAGGGGTTGGTCCACGTTGAAAGAGATCCGTTCTTCGCCACCAAATTTACGCACCAGCTCGGCAGGACTGTCCATGGCGACGATACGGCCATGGTCGAGGATCGCCACCCGGTCGCACAATCGCTCGGCTTCCTCCATGTAATGGGTCGTCAGCAGGATGGTCTTGCCCTTGGAGCGCACTTCGCGCACCAGGTCCCAGATGGTATGGCGGGCTTGGGGGTCGAGACCGGTAGTCAGCTCATCCAGGAAAATCAATTGTGGGTCGGGGAGTAATGCCAGGGCAATGAACAGGCGCTGCTTTTGCCCACCAGAGAGCTTTGCAAATGGCGCATTGCGCTTCTCCTCCAATCCAAGCTGTGCTAGCAATTCCTCCCAATTCGCAGCTTTTGGGTAGAAAGAGCTATATAGATCCAATGCTTCCCACACTTTGATCCGCTCTGGCAGGTTGGATTGTTGCAGCTGCATTCCTGTGTGGGTATGCAGGAAATGCCCATCTTGTTGGGGGTCCACCCCAAGCACGTTCACCAGCCCTCGGTCAGGCTTTCGCAAGCCTTCAAGGCACTCAATCGTTGTGGTCTTGCCTGCCCCATTCGGTCCGACCATGCCAAAAATCTCGCTTTCTTGCACTTCGAAGCTGACGTCGTCAACCGCAATGGTTGATTTGTACGATTTCCGCAATCCTTCAACTTTCACGACCGCGTTCACAATTACACCTCACTACTTTCGTTTTAAGATCGATTCGAGGGCAGCCACATGTTCAGCGAACACTTTCCTTCCATCTGCAGTTGCAGATACATAGCTGCGCGGCTTGCGCTCAACGAAGGCTTTGTTGATGCGGATGTAGCCGGCTTCTTCCAGCTTCCGCAGATGCGCTCCCAGGTTGCCATCTGTGACCTCCAGCAGGTCGCGCAGATAAGTGAACTCGACTTCTTCATCAGGGGCGAGGGTCACCAATGCAGCCATAATGCGCAAGCGCACAGTTTGATGGATGGTTTCATTCAACTCAGCCATGCTTACCACCTGTTCCGCACGTAAATACCCAGGGCGATCATCCCACCGCCTCCCACGAAGGCCATGATGAAGTAGAAGTAGTCGTTCAGGAGGAAGTAGCTGAACAAGGATAGGCCAAGTAAGGCCAATCCCCACCAGACCGAGGCAAAGGAGAGTAACAAGCCCATCGCGATCCAACCCACGGTGACGAACAGGATGATGAACATGGCGAATTGCTTTCCATCCACCGGCCAGGCTACACATACAGCCGCAAAACAGTAGAAGAAAAGCAGCAGCCAGAATATCCCGATCCTTTTTCCGGAGGCTGTGGGGGCAGAGGTGCGCACGCCACGCTTCATCCTGACTCCGATAACCGCCGATAGGATCCCACCCAGGATATCCAACCCAATCCAGACATAGTTGGCGATCTCCTTGGGCAGGAATTGTGAGCCCAGAAAACCGATCATCCAGATGGTGCCCCAAAGGATCAGGAATTTATACGCACCGCTGCTGGAAATTGCCCGTCGGGTTTTTTGCATCATTGCCTGGATGGCAGTAAGGGCTTCTTCAGCTTCAGTAGGGGAGATATTCATAGGTTTACTCCTGTAGAGTGGTATATATTATAAAGTACTCTATATTATAGAGTATTATATTCCATTTAGTGGAAATGTCAAGAGGTAAACGATAGACGAAGAGGACTTCTAAAACCTGTGAGGTCTGAAGGATTTTGTAAGGGTGGGTCGCGACCCACCCTTACGGAATGTTCTGGATCTTGAACTTAATCCCAGCGGAAGGTCCTGACCGAGATAACCTCTAGCACCACAAGCATACCTGCCAGTACGACGACCTAATAAATAAGTCCAAACATGCCGATTCTATACGTGTGATCAATTTTTTCCCCGTAGGGGCACGATACATCGTGCCCATATTGTAGTGGCACGATGATTCCCTCCGTTCGAATGCTGTTATCCCCGTAATGGCATGATATTAAATATCAGACAATATGCTGTTTTCCCCGTAGGGGCACGATACATCGTGCCCCTACTTGAAATCCTCTTCCTGTAAGGTCTTAATTTTTCCCGCCTTCACCCACGCAATTTAATAAAATTGTAAAGGCTGCTTCCTCAAACCCTGCCACCTCACCGAATCCAGCCGCTGCGTCCGATAAATTGCCATCGCTGATCGCCTTCGCAATCCTGGGCAGAACACCCATGCCAGCTTGAAGCTGATTAATCGCCTTAGAAAGGTCCAGGCGCGCCATCACCCCGGCTTGCTCCAGGAAGCTGATATAAATATCCCGCCCGGCAGTCAGGTGATTCCCCAGGATATCTGGCGGAGAGTTCAGGTACTCGCGCACCTGCAGTAAACTTTTCTCTGCAGCCGCCTGACCCAACTCCTGCGGCCAATTTGCCATCTCACGTGCTACTTTCTCCATGGCTGGTATACCAACCATACTGACGGGAGGTTTCAGCATACTCTTGCACTCATCGCGGATGGACTTACTGATCAACACCTCCGTGGTTGGGATCTTCTGCGGAATATCCAGGGTTACCAACCGGTTTCGCTTCCCCAGGCCGGGTACATTCACATTCCAGGCTGGTTCCAGCTCTGCCAGTGGGATGGATTGAACTTCTTTCATCCCGGTATCATGCACATAGGCGTTTTGGTCATCAAACCCAACCAGCAACAGGTAGTGAATGGGGATATGCCGTTGGTGATAGATCCCTTCGTAGAAGCACAGGTGGAACATGTCCAACGGTCCAATGATGGGGGGCGTGCCGGCATGCACCGCCTCCTGTGCCTTCGACCAGGCATACTTGAATGTCCTGTCTTCATTCTCGCTGTATGTGGCGTTTAGCAATTCCGCCAGGTATCTGTGTTGCCTCGGACTAGAGGTGCCCCAATATACCTGCCGGGGCGGGTCGGCGAAATTGAACCTTAAGTATGCAAAACCTCCCCCTTGCCCAAGTCCGAACAGGAACTCGTTTGTCCAATCCCTTCCCGTACGCCATTCCACCAGGTCTCGGATGCCATTCACCGGGCATAACCCGTGTGCCAGTCGATGCGGGATGCTGATCATATTTTTCATGAACTTCCTACGTATGCATCTCTTATTACTGAGAAAAAACTCCAATCATACCCACTGCTTTCAGATTTTTCACCGAATTAAGTTTTCCTTTCATGATTCAGTAAAAAAACTGAAATCGGTATGAATTGTCATTCCATCTGATTCTTTACATGATTTTGCCTGAGAAGGAATTATATTAGTGCGCATTTGCATATTGGGTTTTTTCAGGAATCAAACGGGATTACGACGTACGTGACCACATGCCGCTTACGCAGGTGGTCAGGTTCATTTTGCCCGGCTTCCAGAATGATCTGTTGGATACGCTCGTTCATTGACCGGTTCTCTTCCTGGCTCAGGAACAGCTCGATCCGGCTTACCACCACACCGTCCTGAATGAGATGGATTTCTTCACCATCGGGTTTTCCATCCAGGTAACGCCTGGCGTCACTCATCAGGGTGGAAAGATACGTGGTGAAAGCCTGCTCGCAATCGGCCTTTGACATACCGCGTAAGTCTTCATCGGTGAGCGATGGTATACCGGTTAGCGCATACACGTGTTCGACCGTTCCGCGCACCTGGTTTTCTTCCACCACCTGGATGATTCCACCCTCAGCCAGGGCGTTGATATTCCGGTACAGGGTCGTCAGGGGAATATCAGGCATGCTCTGGGCGATTTGTTTGGCGGTCATCCGCTGGGTGGATATTGCGGTGATAATGCGCAGGCGGATGGGATGAAGGAAAAGGTTGGCTTTAGAAGTGGGCATAAGACTCCCTTGACATTATTATCAATAATGGTTATAATACCAATAATGGTAATATAACCACATCTGGTATCAACTTATGATACTCTAAATAACGTAGTTTGGCAAGCTTTGAATGGAGGATAAAATGAATAACGCATTCTTTTCCCACATCTGGATGTCGCTTAAAAACCGCCAATGCCGCAATGATCGCACCTCACTGATCAAGCGCTTCTTTTGCTGGTTGATCCCCTGCTGTCCAAATGAATCTAGTTCTAAAGGGTAAAAAATGGTGGATTGGTGAAATGCACAATGGTTGGCAGTTCTCCTGATGCGTTCCGCCCCCGATATTTGTCTCATTTCCAGGCTCGCTGCTTTTTAATTCAGAAACATTGTAGTAATTAAAAAAGCAACAAAGGCGATGCTGAATAGGTAAGGAATGATCATTGGCCGGGCTGCCCGCCAGGAGTATGTTTTCAACATCTCCCTCTTGCTCAGGTTGCTGATGATCATGGGGGAAATCGAACCGCCAGAAATCGAGATCATCTCAGGGTTTTTCTGGAACTTTCCCAACACCAGGATTTCCTCTTCAGGAGCGATCAGCCGTTCATAGACGCGCAGCTTTTTCTTGAATCCCAGAAATCCTTTGGTCTTGATCCCAATACTTTCCAGCTTAGCTTTGGTAGGATCATCCAGCTTTTCGAGGGCAACTTCATTATTCAGCACAAGGTCGGTGTTTTCTGCCTTCTGGATATTGATTCTGCCGGTCATATCGTCCACCTCAAACGGACCGGATGATTCTTTATACACAGTTTTCCATCGCCCTCCGCCTCTTCCGCCGCTTTGATACTCTTTCACTTCTAACTGCCAGAAGGCGCATTCGGAATTATTCAGCCAGCTTTTTACCGGCTCCCCTTTGATCCTGCCGACGATTTGAACCCACCCCTGGCTCGGTATTGCGCTGATCCCTGTGGTTGGAACTCGCAGGCTAAGCAGAATATTCCAGATATTACGTGCCATGAAGACCAATGGGCTGAGTAACGCCCCGATGATGAATAACCAAAACATCCAATTATCCATTTTTCCCTCCAGTCACTCCCCACCTTGAAACCTGATATTACCAGTTTGGACATAGAAAATATAGAAACCGTATGAGTTTATTGGATTGGCAATTCATTATAGCATGTTGTCCAATTTGAAAAGGATATGCTATGTTTCTCTGGGGGAGACAAGCATCCCCATAACAACAATGGGGTTATATTCACAGCTTTATCATAATCTGATGGATGGTACGACGAAAGGGCATCTATAATTTTGTGTTTATAGGATGTTCTATCATTGATCATGGTAGATTTTTATGGTTTGAATGTTGCTAAAAACAGGTCGAAATGAATAACTATTACAAGGCTACCAAGGCAATTATCAAAGCATTCCATTTATTATTCAGGCAGGATTGTCGAGTCTACGGAAAGCCTAATCTTTCACCCGGTGCAAAAATCATTGCCGGTAACCACCCCAATGCCACCGATGGTTTATTTTTACCTTTTATATTTAAAGAGCATCTGCATTTTTTCGCACAGGGGGACCTGTTTGACATCTTTTTTGTCGGCTGGATGCTTGCTAAAAGCGAGCAGATCCCCGTTCTTCCTGGTCTAAAACAGCAGGCCATGGAACAGGCCGCAAAATATCTTCTGGAAGATAAGGTGGTGGCGATCTTCCCTGAAGCCCGCCTGAACCCCGACGGGCAACCGTTGAAAAGCTTCACCGGGGCTATCCGCCTGGCACTGATGACCAAAGCTCCTATCATCCCCATTGGCTTTTATGTACCCCCAAAGAATCTTCATCACATCACGCGCATGAAGAAGGGTTTGGTCTCTCAGGGGCACTGGCAAACCCATGGGCACTGCTATCTGCACATTGGCTCTCCCTGGTTAATCGGTGAAGAATTCGGTGAAGTATTCGACCAGTCAGACCTACGCGGATTAACTGAACAGCTTATGGAAAAGATCAACGACCTGGCACTTTTGGCCATGCAGGAGTACGCCAAAGAAACTGGTCTGCCAATAGACCTGGCATCTTTTATAGAGCATTGATGCCTGTTTGCGAAAAAACGTCCATTGATATTCAGAATAGGTCCCCATCTGATCAGTCCCTTCTCAAATTGAACGCTCCAGGGGTTGACACGTAGCGAGAAAAAGTAATCAATGCGATAATTATATTTAATAGCCAATACTATACTTTTGAAAGGGGATGCGAAATGAACGACGAAAACAAGTATGTTGAAGATTTAATTAAAAAAATTGCAAAATCCAAATGCCAACGACAGATACGAAGCCTGTGAGCGTTTACGTGGTTACCCGCAAATAACGCCAGAAGCGATCAAAGCCCTACAGGCGGTAGTTAATGATCCTGACCCATCGGTTGCAGATGCTGCTCGCAGGGCCTTGGAAGTCCACCTCCCATCGGTGCCCTCGCCAGAACCTGTACCGTCCGAGCCAGTTAATAATTCGCTTATCGAGACAAGCGCAGCACAATCAATGCCTGGGGAGCATTTAAGTTGGATTCAAGTATGGATCAAGGCTATTACTGAACCACGTGTAGCCAGTTTCCAGCAGATCCTGGACGACCCGGATGCCAGGATGACGCGTGGCTTGATTTGGCTTTTCACCGTCAGCCTGATCTATGCATTGATCTCAATGTTGGTGATTGGTTTTATCAGCTACCAAGGATTCTCAGATTATGGATTAGGTACTGAAACGGGTTATGGCATTTTACTTATCTTGTGTGGTACGCCCATAATAGCCATTTTTACAATGGCAGGCTATCTTTTGAGTTCAGCTATCTTCAACCTCATCGCCAGGCTTCTCGGTGGAGAGGGCAACTTCGAAAAGCTGGTATACATCACCTCAGCTTTCATATCCCCCATGCTGCTCATCACTGGGGTGATTGCCTTCATTCCAATTGTCAACCTGTTGTCCTGCCTCACCGGAATCTATACCCTCGTGTTATATGTGGTTGCCTTCATGACTGTATATAAATTCAGCACTGGAAAGGCAATTCTGGCCTATTTTTTACCGACGATTGTGGCGTGTATTATTTTTGCTTGTTCCATCATCGTGTTGGTCCCTGTCCTGGCTAACTTAACCCAGTGATAGTTCTTTGATCTTTCAGCTTCCCTGGTCTAAGCTTCCTCACCGGTCGTTATTATTAAAAAGGTAACTTGAAGTTAAAATAACACCAACAGGGATTCACGTCTGATTTACGTCACACAGCGTAAACAATTACTGGCAAAACACCTGTTTACCAGCACAGAAATATCTGGTTTAGTAACTGCTTAGGATCACCTGAAAAATGCCAGATTATGATGCTGGACAAGGTTAACCACGGATCAACCGCAAACGCTGAAAACTCACCAACAAGGCGGCTAATAGGATTGCATCGAGCGCCACCACAGCACCCGCGACAATTATGACTATGTGGGAAATTGTCAGGGATGCAGTCGCACTTGCCGGTAAAAGCCTGACTACCACGTAAACGGTAAAGCCAAGTAATAATTCGCCCAGGACCATCGTTTGAACCGCCTTGCGATTCATCCTTTTTTTACTCCTCTAGAAATCAACTTGCAGAACGCCTAATACTCTCACCTGATCGGTGGTTTAGCAAGGGCAACTCCATCCGCGTGTTAGGCTGCTAACAAACCGCCAATTACTTCAGCAACAAGGCAATGAGAATATTGAGGCTTATGCGCTTCGTCTGACAAACCATATCCCGGCCGTCACACCGGAACCAAACCCTAATGCAAACAAACCGATTTTGGCCGCTAACGAAACGTCTGCCCAAAACAAGAATGAAAAGGCAACCGCCAAAACGAAGAACAGGATCGATAGACCAATCAAATAGTTGTTTGACTTCATCGCAAGACCTCCTTTAGGTCTTCTGAACTTGCTATCAGACCAGAACTCAAACCGGGCAGCCCAACGCCCTGCGCCTCAGCTGCCTGCCACCCCCCCCGAATGCCAACCGTTGAAAATGACGCCTGACTCACGCACCTGGTAGGCCGGCTGTATGCCATTGTTAGGCGGCAGGAAGCTTGCTATCATCTGGAGAGTGGCACTACAACGCCACACTCTTCTCCTTCAACACTGCCCATACCTTCGGCGCGCTGATCAGGACGTCAATGTTGGTGACGCCGAGATACGCAAGAGTGTGTCTACCACCGCGTTCGCAATCATCTGCACCGCACTTGCAATAGAT
>Ga0208980_10002838_pt1 | contig 10519 bp, 9 predicted proteins | sample WetSurMetagenome_3_FD_187993 | JGI IMG/M metagenome (GOLD analysis project Ga0208980, IMG submission 187993) | Wetland microbial communities from Twitchell Island in the Sacramento Delta, sample from surface sediment Aug2011 Site A1 Bulk (version 2) | ecosystem: Environmental > Aquatic > Marine...
GAAACGGGCCAGTCGAAAATAACCGGTGGATACAGGCTTAAAGCAAAATATGTAATACATACCGTAGGCCCTGTCTGGTATGGCGGGTTACGCGATGAAACTGTTTTACTTGCTTCCTGCTATCAGACAAGCCTGGCACTGGCAAAAGAGAAGAAGCTCAAAACTATTGCATTCCCTGGTATTTCAACCGGAGTCTACAGATTCCCAAAAGAACTGGCAGCACTTATTGCAGTAAATGAAACCAGAAGATTCCTGTCAAAGAACAGCTTTCCTGAACGGGTTATATTTGTAGCATACGATGATGATAATTACGAAACATACAGGAAACTGCTCGATAAATGATTACACTTTTCAGATCAGTTAAAAATTATCTCTCTTTTGTTAAGTTCAGCCACACAATCTTTGCAATGCCATTTGCATTGATAGGATTTTCACTTGCTGTATCAAAGAATGAGTATGTGTTCAGTATCAGGTTATTGCTCCTGATATTACTCTGCATGATCTTCGCAAGGAATGCTGCAATGGGATTTAACAGGGTCGCCGACAGAAGGTTTGATTCATTGAATCCGAGAACCAGGAACAGGGAAATTCCGGCCGGAATAATCGGACTTAAAGCGGCATCGGCATTTGTAATTATTAATGCCGCTTTATTTATTATAACCACAGCATTCATAAACAGGTTAACTCTTTTTCTTTCGCCGGTAGCCCTGCTTATAATTCTTGGATACAGCATGACAAAAAGGATTACATCACTATGCCATTTTATCCTCGGATTGGGATTGAGTCTTGCTCCGATAGGTGCATATATTTCAGTTACAGGAACATTTAACATTATTCCGGTGGTTTATTCATTTATAGTACTCACCTGGGTAAGTGGTTTCGACATTATCTATGCTCTTCAGGATGATGAATTTGACTTATCCAACCAGCTTTATTCTCTTCCGTCAGCAACAGGCAGGAAAAAGGCCCTCATGATTTCAATTGCTGTACATGCAGTTACGTTTGTTCTGGTAATTCTGGCTGGTTTACTGGAAAAGGGAGGCTCTTTTTTCTGGTCAGGAGCAGTAATATTTACCATTTTGCTGGTCTATCAGCACAGGATAGTCAAACATGATGATCTGAGCAGAGTTACTCTTGCATTTGGTACTACAAATGGAATCGCAAGTGTGATCTTTGCAGTATTTGTCATTTTAGACCTGTTTTTAAGAAACCAATAATTTGTATTATATTTCACGGGAAATTTTCTATTTTATTGCTTTTTATTTCCTTTGACTTTTAAAGAAACTTCTATGGGGGAATTAATTATTAAAGAGGTAATTACAAAAAAAGACAGACGCGAATTCATTTATCTTCCTGAAAAGGTTCACAAAAACGAACCCGAATGGCTCCCTCCTATCTATATGGATGAATGGGAATTATACGATAAGAAGAAAAATAAATCGTATCAGTATGCTGATGCATTGTTGTTACTGGCTTATAGGGACAACAAACCTGTGGGAAGGATAATGGGGATCATTAATAACAGGTACAACGCTATTAATAATGAACAGCATGGGCGATTCTGCTTTATGGAGTGCTATAATGACAAAGAGGTGTTTCATACACTGATATCAAAGGTTGAAGACTGGGCCAGGCAGAGAGGAATGACCAGGATGATCGGTCCGCTTGGATTTTCTGACAAGGATCCACAGGGTTTTCAGATTGAGGGATTTGAGTATCCCCAGTTCATGACAAGTGCGAATAATTCTGCTTACATGCCTGAATTGATTGAGGCAGAAGGATACGAAAAAAAGGTCGACCTGGTAAACTATCTCGGGAAGATTCCTGAAGAATTTCCTTTGATTTATGAAAAAGTTCTTGCACGACTCGATAAAAATCCGGATTACAAAATTATAGAATTCAATTCCAAGAAAGAGCTTAAACCATATATCTTAAGTGTACTTGAACTTATGAATCAGACATTTGCCGAGATATATGGTTTCGTTCCTCTTAATGATAAAGAGAAGACAGATTTTGCAGCACGTTATCTGCCTGTGCTTGATCCTAAATTCATAAAAATCATTGAAACACCAGCTAAGGAACTTGTCGGATTTGCAATTGGGTTGCCGGATTTCAGCAAAGGAATCAGAGATGCAAAAGGCAGGCTTTTCCCATTTGGCATTTTCAAAATACTGAAGGATTCCAAAAGGTCAAAGAAATTGCTCATGATGCTTGGTGGTGTAAAGAAAGAATACAGAGGCAAAGGGCTCGATGTACTTATGGGTGTTAAGATTCTTCAATCGGGTATAATGCATAAAATGGACACTCTGGATAGTCACCTGGTGCTTGAAACCAATACCAAAATGAGAGGTGAATATGAGAGAGTTGGATGCAAGGTAGTCAAGAAATTCCGAATCTATCAGAAAGATCTGTAAGAACAGATTTCTTAAAATCTGAATACAAGCGAAAAGCCAAGCATTTCTTTAAACTGGATCCTTGCTGTTTTCTTAACAGTACCATCAGGTCTTAATTCGGGCTGTTTATTATCGTCAAGTACAACTGTCTTTGTATCATCATCAAATATCAGATGAGCATTAAACCTGACATCAGTGAACCAGTTAAGACTTGCGGCAACATTCATCTCCCAGTCAACATCAATATTCTGCGGATTATTAATATAACTAGTAAATAGCTGCAACCTGTTTATGACTGTAACATTCTTAAATGGTTTATATTCATTGGTTACCAAAAGACTTACCCCTGGTTCATTAAGTGATCGTCTGTCTTTTTGAATACCGTATTTTGTCTGGTCAATCATAACTGTATCGGTAACGAAAGTCCCTTTATACGAGAGTGGAGAAAAGTTAAAAGAGGTAGTTTTATTGGGTTTGTAATCAAGACCAATACCTGCGGTTAAAATTGCCGGGTTAAAGAACTTGGAAACAATCTCAGGAGGATCAGTATTGTAGTTCTTGCCAATTGCAATCTGAGTTTTAAATAATAATATTCCGCTGAAGTCAAATTTACCAAATGCCTTATGGTTTAATTTTGAGTTTGTCTCAAGAAGATCAACATTTTTCCTTAAAGGATTATCCCCGGATTTCAGAAATCCAAGTTTTAATCTGATAAAATTATTCGATGAAACGTTTAAAGGCTTATTATTATAATCCGCAAAACCCATTATTTCCATTAAAGATGCAACACTGTTCTCCCCGCCTCTCACCCAGTTGGTCAGGGCTGTCTGGCTCAGAACAAATGATGCTTCGGAACGGTACTTCCAGTACTGTGGTTTAATATAAATCTTCTGAACTTCAAGCAACTTTGAATTATCCAGCGATTTAATATTGATTTTCGCTTCAGAGTAATTGCCCTGTTTGACAGGCCTTCTGAAATTAACACCCTGTTCGAGATACAGACCAATTGTATCCTTTGATATATTCCCGATCCAAACAGTAACAGAATCCGAGAATTCGTTCTTCAGCCAGTAACGCATCATTACATTTGACTTTGAGTTCATCCACAGCGGAACTACTGATCTTCCGATACCTGTAAATCTGATTAGTGATGAATCACGTTCCCCCAGGTATTTCATTAATGATGCAACTGCAATCCTTATAGAATCGCCCTGGTAAGGATAATTAAAATACCTGAATGGAAATGATGAGGCAGAAGAAGTTACTTCCTTCAAAGTATCAATTACAACCATTATGGTTGTGTCTTTTAAGGTCACAACCTGCTTTTCTTCAGAAGGATTCCTTAGAGTCAATGATTTAAGCCTGAGATATTCGTTGACATTTTTTACTTTAATGGTATCTGATTTAATGGTCGAATCGGTTTTTATTGGAAATTCCGGTACTGATATGACCGGGATCTTCAACCTGAGAGGTTCCCATATATAAAATTTATCCCATGGAATACTCAGGGAATCATACGGATAACGCTTCAGGAAATATTCCAGTGAGTCATACCTTTGATGAGAAGATTCATAAACAAGCTGACTTAAAGCAAGTCTGAATGGATCCTGAGGATCAATCCAGTATTGAGTATGAGTTCTCTGCTGAAGAAATTTTATGGCCTGTTCTTTTGAAAGAATTATTTCAGGTTTCTTTTGGCTGTCTTTGAAAAGCACACCACTGTTTTTAAGTGAATCCAGTAATGAATTTCGGGTTTCTGATTTTTCTGTTGCATTTTGCGAAAATACTGATATACTAATAGTTAAGAAAACAAAATTAAAAATCAATCGTATAATTTTTACTCTCATTACAATTTTATTTTTTTGTGATTTTTCAGCGGTTGAATATATCATAAATTACAGTTAATTTTACACTCACAAATTTCAAAATCGATGCCACTGTCATCAATAACGGAAAATCACATGTTTGATATATATAAGAATATCAAAAACAGAGATTTCTTTTCTCCTGTTCGGAAATAATCTGCCATAACCCATACTTTACCCTATTTCGCTCGCCCCCCCCGATCCCCGCATTTGCTGTAATATCAGCCCCCCAACCCCTCATTTGGGGGGCTAAAAGAGGGTGATTCAGAGGTAAAAAAAGTTTAAGTCCCCCATTTGGGGGATTTAGGGGGTAAAAAAATAGTGAAAGAATTTATTAATTAAATCAGTATTTTCGAGTCAATTTAGAATTGTAATATATTAATAATTATGGATTTACCATTCACGGAACCGTTTAAGATTAAAATGGTTGAGAACATATACCGGAGCACAAAGGAACAAAGAGAATCATGGATAAAAGATGCATCATACAATCTTTTCAACATAAAAGCTGAGCAGGTTTTCATAGATCTTCTGACAGATTCCGGAACAGGAGCAATGAGCGACAAACAATGGGCTGCCATTATGCTGGGTGATGAAAGTTATGCAGGAGCTTCCTCCTATTATAAATTGAAAGAAGCAGTAAGTGATATTACTGGTTTTAAGTACTTTCTCCCAACCCACCAGGGAAGAGCTGCAGAAAATGTTCTCTTCTCCGTGCTGGTGAAGGAAGGAGATGTAGTCCCCGGGAACTCTCACTTTGATACAACAAAGGGGCATATTGAATTCAGGAAAGCTGAGGCAGTTGACTGCACAGTTGACATTGCATCGGATACCAATGCCATGCATCCATTTAAAGGCAACATCGATTTGGGGAAACTTGAATATGTTCTTCAAAACAACAAAGCCGAAAAAATTTCCTGTATTATCATAACCGTAACAAATAATACAGCGGGCGGTCAGCCTGTAAGCATGTCAAACCTCAGAGAGGTAGGTCTGCTCGCAAAAAAATATGGAGTAAAGTTCATTATCGATTCTGCCCGGTTTGCTGAAAATGCCTACTTCATTAAATCAAGGGAAGAGGGTTATGCAGATAAAAATATCAGGGATATTGTCCTTGAGATGTTCTCTTATGCAGATGGCATGACAATGAGCTCCAAAAAAGATGGCCTGGTAAACATGGGTGGTTTTATAGGTTTAAGAGATGAAGAACTGTATCAAAAAGCCTCAACATATAATATTATATATGAGGGATTTATAACATACGGTGGCATGTCAGGCAGGGACATGAATGCCCTGGCTCAGGGGCTTTATGAGGGCACAGAATTATCTTACCTTGAATCGAGGATAAATCAGGTAGCATACCTGGGAAGTAAATTAAAAGAGTCCGGAATTCCTGTTTTACAACCATTTGGCGGACATGCAGTATTTATTGATGCAAAAAAGTTTCTTCCTGAAGTTCCAAAGGAAGAGTTTCCGGCCCAGGCACTTGCTATCGAACTCTATATTGAAGGAGGTGTCAGAGGTGTCGAAATAGGAGCTCTCATGGCCGACAGAGATCCTGTTACCCGCGAAAACAGGTTTCCCGATCTTGAAATGGTAAGACTGGCAATACCCAGAAGGGTCTATACAAATAATCATATGGATTATGTTGCAGCTGTTGTCAGAAACGTCTTTGAAAAAAGATCTGAAATAAAACACGGGGTAAAGATCAGATGGGAAGCACCGATAATGCGACATTTTACGATTAAACTTGAAAGATTACAGGGATAAGAGAAGGTTCAAGGTTCACAGGATATAGAATAATGAAATCTGAAACATTGATACTGTAGGTTTTTTGATTATCACCATATATTGATTTTCTTTGCGGACCAAAACAACAAAATGAAGGATCTGACCATCGGTAAAGAGGGGAAACTTATTTTTCAGTTTGCAGCGCCCATGCTGCTGGGCAATGTATTCCAGCAGTTATTCAGTGTTGTCGACAGCATAGTCGTCGGTAACTTTGTCGGTAAAGAAGCCCTGGCTGCTGTAGGAGCATCATTCCCTGTAATATTTATTATGGTATCGATGATCATCGGACTGGTGATGGGGACTACCGTAGTGATCTCTCAATACTTTGGAGCAAAAGATTTCGTAAAAGTCAAGCGGGCTATCGATACAATGTACATTTATTGTGCTATTGCAGGTGTAATATTTACCGTTATCGGGATTATCATCAGTGAACCTCTCCTGAGAATGCTGGGCCTTCCTGAAGATATTATGCCTCAGGCAGTTCAATATCTCCACATTTATTTATCAGGAATGGTCATCTTTTTTGGCTATAACGGTACCAGTGCAGTTCTCAGGGGATTAGGTGATTCAAAAACTCCTTTGTATTTTCTTATAGTTGCCACAATAGCCAATATTGTTCTTGTTCTTTTATTTGTAGCTGTCTTCAAATGGGGAGTTGCCGGAGCTGCATATGCAACCCTGATATCGAATGCACTGGCATTTGGATTGGCTGTATACTGGCTGAATAAGACCCATAAAATAATCCGTATTTCAGTTAATGGCCTTCATTTCGACAAGGAAGTATTTCAGCACAGTATCCGTATCGGACTTCCAACCGGTATTCAGCAGATGCTCGTTGCAATTGGTGCACTTGCATTGATGGGTATTGTTAACAAATTCGGAACCAATGTTATAGCCGGATATTCTGTGGCCAGCAGACTCGATTCTCTTGCTTTGATTCCGGCTATGTCATTTTCGCAGGCACTATCAACATTTGTCGGTCAGAATATTGGGGCCAATAAACCTGAAAGAATAAGAGCTGGCCTGCTTGCAACATTAAGGATGTCAGGAATTGTAACAATAGTAACAACTATTTTTATAGTCTTTTGTGGCCATGTTCTGATGAGTTTGTTTACAAAAGATGCTGAGGTTATCCGGCTTGGCGACCAATACCTGACAATTGTAAGTTCATTCTACATTATGTTCACACTTATGTTTATTTATACCGGTGTAATGAGAGGCGCCGGAGATACTCTGATTCCGATGTTTTTTTCACTCCTTTCCCTGTGGTTAATAAGAATTCCAATGGCATGGTTCCTGTCGCAAAAGATCGGATCTGTAGGAATCTGGTGGGCAATTCCGGCAGGCTGGCTGATAGGGCTGGCCTTATCCTTCTTTTATTATAAGTCAGGACGATGGAAGAAGAAATCAGTTGTTATATATGACGATAGTTTGTAACTTTCAACCCAATATTCCTTTCACTAAAAATAAACGCTACAGGATATGATAAAATCCATGACAGGTTACGGAAAAGCGATTGCAGAAACTCCTAAGAAAAAAATTACAATCGAAATTAAATCCCTGAATTCCAAGCAGCTTGATCTGAACACGAAGCTGCCGTGGCTTTATAAAGAGAAAGAACCTGAGATCAGAAACCTGATAAGCCAGAGACTCGACAGAGGGAAAATTGACTTTTCAATATTTTGTGATATACTTGACGATGAGATCGTTACAGTAATAAATAAATCGGCTGTCAGAAATTACTACAACCAGTTCAGGGAGATTGCCGCAGAACTCAGAATAGACCTTGACGATCAGATCTTTACTGCCATAATGAAACTACCTGACACTCTTAAAACGGAAAAACAGGAGCTACCCGAAAAGGAATGGGAAGTGGTCAGAAGTCAAATTATTGAATCTGTCACAATGCTTGACCTGTACAGGATCGAAGAGGGTAATTCGATCATGGGCGATATGAAGAAATGCATAGGAAAGATACTATTGTTACTTGAGACTGTTGAAAATTTTGAAGCAGGAAGGATTACTAAAGTCAGAGAAAAACTTATGTCAATTCTTGAAGAGACGGTTAACAGCGAAAACATAGATAAGAACAGGTTTGAACAGGAACTCATCTTTTATCTCGAGAAATATGACATCAATGAGGAAAAAGTACGGCTGAAAACACATTGTGATTATTTCATAGAAACAATGAATACACCCTCTCCTAACGGAAAGATATTGAACTTTATAGCTCAGGAGATTGGCCGTGAAATAAATACTATAGGTTCAAAAGCCAATGACGCTTCAATTCAAAAGCTTGTGGTAATGATGAAAGATGAGCTTGAAAAAATCAAAGAACAAACGCTGAATGTATTATAAACGGCTAAATGGCACAAGGGCACTAAGGCACAAGGGCAGATAATGAACAATAACCGATTTAGAAGAATGAAAGGTAAACTGGTAATTATATCGGCACCTTCAGGAGCAGGAAAAACAACAATTGTCAGGCATCTTCTTGACAGTGATCTGAATCTTTCATTTTCAATCTCTGCAACAACAAGGAAATTAAGAGGAAATGAAAAAGACGGAACAGACTATTTTTTTCTTACGGTTCCGGAATTTAAAAAAAAGATCGAGAACAATGAATTCGTAGAATGGGAAGAGGTTTATAAGGACCTGATGTATGGTACCCTGAAAAGTGAGGTCGAGAGAATCCGGGAAAATGGCCAGAATATTTTATTCGATGTTGATCCGGTGGGAGGTTTAAACCTTAAGAAGAAATTCGGTACAGACGCAATTGCAATCTTTGTAATGCCGCCTTCTGTTGAAGAACTTGAGAACCGGCTTGTAAAAAGGGCAACAGACAGCCCGGAAAAAATCAGGATGAGAATTAATAAAGCAAGGGAGGAGATGAAGCTTGCCAATCAGTTCGATATGATTATAGTTAACCACTTGTTGGATCGGGCAAAAAAAGAGGCTGTTGATATAGTCTCATCATTTCTTGGAAGATAATTGTAAGTACCCACTAATGGCTGTAATCGGTTTATATTTCGGATCATTTAATCCTGTACATATAGGACATATTGCCATTGCCGGCTATATGACTGAATTTACTATACTTAATCAGGTCTGGTTTGTTGTCAGTCCGCAAAATCCCTTAAAAAAGAAAGAGACCCTGCTTGCGGATCACCATCGCCTGTACATGGTTCAACAGGCTATTGGTGATAACGACAGGCTTAAGGCTTCCGACATAGAATTCAGACTTCCTGTTCCATCATATACAATTGATACACTCACATATCTCCAGGAAAAATACCCTGAGAATAAATTTTGTCTGGTAATGGGTGAAGACAATCTGTACACTCTTCATAAATGGAAGAATGCTGATGAGCTTGTAAAAAAACACCCTATTTATGTTTATCCCAGGCCTTATTCCCATAAACCGGTATCGGATCAGCTGGATACTATCCTTTCAGAGGCAGAAATCCATCATGTAAAAGCGCCACTTATGGATATTTCAGGAACATTCATCAGGGATGGTATCAGGAAAAAAAAGGACATGTCATATTTCCTTTCACCACCTGTCTGGAAGTATATTGAGGAGATGCATTTTTATGAAAAGTGAAAACGTCGTGTGTCATGTGTCGTGAGTCGTGTGTCGTGTGCAGTGCGTCTTGCGTCGTGCGTCATTCTATTTTATCAGTATTGATATAATTTATTAGAAATATGAAAATACAAAGATCCCTGATTACTATAATCTTACTGGCTACCAGCCAGATATTACTTGGACAACAACCTGTTAATCAATGGGAAAAATGGAATTACTTAATCGGAGAATGGGTTGGGGAAGGAAATGGGAAACCAGGACAGGGAGAAGGGAAATTTTCATTTCAGATGGATCTCGATGGAAAGATACTTGTAAGGAAGAATCATACGGTTTTCCCGGAAACACCAAATTCAAAAGCAATGGTTCATGATGATCTGCTTATCGTTTATCAGGGAGCTGCTGGAGAGCCTCAGGAAGCAATTTATTTTGACAATGAGGGTAACAGGATTAAATATAAGGTAAACCTTACTCAAAACGCCATAGTGCTTACCAGTGAAATTGAAAAAAATGCACCAAGGTTCAGGCTTTCATATGTAGCAATTGATAATAAAACAGTTACAATTAACTTTGAGATGGCTGCACCCCAAACTCCTGAAGAGTTCAGGATGTATCTTTCAGGGAAAGCATTTAAAGTAAAATAATCCGTCGTGCGCAGTGCGTCGTGGATCGAGTGTCGATAGTCTATAAGGCTTTCTGAACCTCTTTAATTATTTCCTCACCGCGTATAAGAGCCTTCTCATTCATCGGAATAAGGTTGTGATATCTTTCCGGCAGTGATTTCTTAAGACCTTTGATAACATTCTCAAGTTTAATTATTGGTTTCACCTTAATGAAACCTCCCATAACTATCATATTAAAAGTCTTGGTGCTGTTCATTTTTGCAG
>Ga0208980_10002839_pt1 | contig 10519 bp, 11 predicted proteins | sample WetSurMetagenome_3_FD_187993 | JGI IMG/M metagenome (GOLD analysis project Ga0208980, IMG submission 187993) | Wetland microbial communities from Twitchell Island in the Sacramento Delta, sample from surface sediment Aug2011 Site A1 Bulk (version 2) | ecosystem: Environmental > Aquatic > Marine...
GCTTGACGGGCACATGAAACATCCGATCCGATCAAGGTGATTTTCATAGAGGATGTTATAGGGTGCACGCTCCCTCATAAGATACAACCAGACATGGAGAGCAGTCCAATTCTGGATCGGGGCAGCAGAGAGCTGGGTACGTACGTTTGAGTTCCTCCAGACACGCTTGCTCTGCGCCCTTGCCGCAGACTCGTATCGCCGCTGACCGATAAATGAAAGACACTCCCCCCATTGATCACGTATCAGGTCTGCCACGGGAGTCAGTTTACAGACCCTGCAGCACCACCGGGCATTCACCGCGGGAGGACCCTGTCGTTCAAAGGTTTCCCAGAATGTTGTTTTTCCATTTGTGCGGATGATTTCCAGGCCATAATACCGTGATGCTTCCTCCACATTTGCGTAGGTTTCCGCAAATTCCATACCAGTATCAGCAAAGAGCATCGGGACTTTACCGATGGCTTTTGTCACTACAAGCAGAGTCGCAAGACTGTCCTTTCCACCGGAATACGAAACATTTACCACAAGATGCGGGTTCTGTGCGGTAACCTCCCGCACAAATCCCATGGCTGATGATTCTGCTAAATTGAGCACATCCGAATTTGCAGCAACTGCTGTTTCCCAGCTCGCTTCCCCGGCAACTATCACTGAGGCAATGTTCCTGCGTGTCCTCACAATCGAACCTTTCTCCATATCCCGCGCAACAGCTGCACTGGTTTTTGCCCGCCCGACACCAATACAGGTACCACCTTTTGTAAGAATGAAAACTTCGTCTCCGGCACAAACTGCATCATCAATGAAATCCAGCCCGGGTGCAAGCACGCTCATCCCCTGGTCCTTGATGAAAGGAACAGCATCATTATCGACTATGAGATAGCGTTTTTTGGGAGTGAATAATGTGCATGCTTCCGGCCGTGGAACAGGTTCCCATCGACGCTGGTCCGGATAATACCGGATAATCCCTGCAATTCCTCCTCCCACAATAATCTCCTCCATCCGGTCATGGTCAGGGACCTTGTTCAGAAGTACAAGGTGGCGTGGCGGGATGAGTGGTGCACCAAAATGATCAGTGTAAATTTTGTTGATTAATTCAATATCTGCAGGAAATGCCGGACGGGCATCTCCCGGAGGGGTTACGGGTACTTCCCGGGTATTTTGGCCGCATGCACAATTTTGTTCAAGGACTGGAGAATGGCAATTATCACACCAGCGTAAAAGAATTTTCCCAAGATATGACGGGCGCATCTTTCTACTCATTCGCTCTGCAGGGATAAAAAATGGGAGGAGTAAAATAATCAGGATACATTGTATGATAGTTCTATAAGGAATCTACCTTGTAAAAGAGTTTTTTCTGATTTTTTAATTTTTTTTCATTCATTTTTTCATTCATATAGTACTCTGCATACTAAAGCGGGAGGATTGATAAACACCAATATTCCACACTGTACGTATATTTCATGATCGATACGTGGCTTTTTGTAGCACTGTGCCTTGTCTTCCTGTCAATCTGCGCAGTCGTGAGGATCCTTCCCGGACCGACACGCTTTGACCAGCTCGTTGCTCTTAACACTGCAATCACTCTTGCGGCGGGCGCAGCACTTGCGTTCAGTATCTCCCTTGGAAACATATTGGTTCTGGACGCATCAATTGCGCTACTGACGCTCTGCTTTGCCGGAACAATAGCCTATGTACGGTATGGAATGAGGGACAAATCATGAGCTCACCTTTTGCAGATAGTATCATTTTTTTACTGCTTGTTATCAGCGTTGGATTTGGCGGGATAAGTGTGATTGGTCTCCTGCTCTTCCCCGATATTCGAAGCAGGATGTATACGGCTACGCGTGCATCACTAATCAGCGTTTGTGCCATAACCCTGTCAGTGATTTTGTTTGCTCTTTTCGAGCTCCTCTCTGAAGGGGGTCCCCAGTATACTACCCTGGTTCTGCATACTCTGGTTCTTATTATTGTCGTGACGGGGGCCAATGTGATGATGTTCAGGATGATATCCGACCATGTAAAGACCAAAAAACCTTTCCAGGGACAGCATGAACAAAAAATGCTCGACAGTCCTTAAAAATCGCTATTTTTTACTTTCCCAGGTTCGAAAAGATCTCTATTTCCAGCGCATACGTCGGTATAGAGCAGTATCATTATACCGAGGGATTTTTTTAAACTCCATAAAATTGGTATTTTGTAAAACGGGGCGCATTTTAAAAGATTGCGCATTTCAAGAAATATTACTTTTTAAATCCTTTAATGCTCTGATACTGCCATTTACTATGAAATAAGTGGTAGTTGATAGTGATTCTATGCACTAAACTGGCGTTGCGACCAAAATATTTATTAATTCATAGATTGATGAATTTTATAACCCTTTCCGGTAGGAGGTGGATTTCTCATGGCAGCAGCAAAGAAAGCAGCGGCAAAGAAGCCGGAAGCGAAAAAGCCAGTCAAAAAGGCGGCAGGCAAGAAGAAATAATCTTCACAACACACTAACACTATTTTTGAATGCGTATCTTTCCTTGGATCAAGGATCATGGAAAATAAATCTACAAAAGTACTCTTATTGAAAACAGGTTTTGCAATGACAAGTGTCCAGTGCCATGTGCTGAAATTCCGGGGAGAGGCCTGCTCATATGATTTCTGACCCCCCTTTTCGGGGTATTACAGAATAACCTTCTTGATTATGAGGAGAGATTGCTGGAATAAAATCTGTAATTGGCCGGCCCCGGACCTCATGTGGTGGCAACCAAGCATCTCAGCCATCCGATCATTTATCTGGACTATCCGGAACTGACTATCAAGTACCCAGATCGCCTCGTATGCCGTTTCCACGATGCGCAGGGAATTTTCTTCACTCTCCCGCAGTTTCTGCTCTCTTTCATGCAACTCGTTGTAGTTTTGCCGCAACTCCTCTTCGGTAGCAGCAATCTGTTCATATGCTGCCTGAAATTCGCCATTAAGATTGCGTGGTTCTTCTTCGGTACGTATGTTTTCGGTGATACCACGACCTACTGACTGGTATTCGATAAGTGTGCCACTACTATTAAAAATTGCCCGATCACTCCAGCGCTGCCAACGGATCTCACCATCCGGCATTAGGTATGAAAAAAGAATATCTAGCTTTCTTTTCCTGTTAATTACATTGACAGCGGGTCCACAGTATTATGTTGAATTATCGGAAATTGTGTTTTTTCATGAACTAATTGGTATTTTTTGCCATATTAAGCATTTAAATTGGATATATTAATAATTTATGGTATTTTTAAATAAAAACAATTAAAATGGACTTTGTTTAAAATAGATAATTTTAATAACTATAAATGTTTTATAAGAAAAATATGTCAGAGAATTTAAAGAATGATAATTGGATATTCTGGACAGATACTTTGATGACAGTTATAGGATTGGTGATATTTGTTTTATTTGTGGTGTACGCATTCGATCTTCTGTAACAAGGAGTTGTGATATAACCAGAATCATGAAAATTCGATCTGGTCGCAATATTACATGGAAATAACAATTTTGTAGTAATTTAATTGCTGAAAAAAGTGTAAGCACCTTGAACATCAAGGCATAGTGCGCCGACCGGGACTCGAACCCGGGTTTAGGCGTTGGCAACGCCTAGTGATAACCACTACACTATCGGCGCAGATGCGCTCTGAAATGTGAGCATTCAAACAATTTAAGCGTATCGACCTATAAAGACGCAGAAAATCAGGTACATCAATGACATGTATTTGTCATAAAATGTGCTTACAAAAGATAAAATCATCACAAAAAACTAAAACATTTTCCAAAAACAGTAATTTATTGGTTTAATTTTTACCTTTGACCGTGACGGGATTCTGACAAAGATTCCAACATCTTAAAGTAACGCAATCGCTCTAATTAATACCAGATGATCCCACTCTTGGTGGATTGTACGGACAAGCGAATAGTAATTTTCGGCGGAGGAGCTGTTGCATCCCGAAAAGCCATGTATTTTGCCGGCAATGCCGATGTGCTGCTTGTGAGTCGATCATTCTTGCCCAAAATCACAACCCTCCCGGTAAAATGCAGGATTCTTGACGTGGGAACCGTAGCGGATGATCTGATCGAAGAGATAATTGATGGGGCCTTCCTGGTTATAAGTACGTTTTCGGATCCCTCCCAGAACAACCGCATCGGAAACCTCTGCAGGGCCCGGGCGATCCTGTTCAATAATGCGGATGGAGAATCTGGAGATGTAATCCTTCCCTCAGTGACCGGAGGGAAAAACTATACGATTGCGATCAGTACAAAAGGCAGCAGTCCGGCTGTATCACGCTTCATACGCGAACATCTTGAGAAGACCTACCCTGCCCTTGACGAGATGATCGCATTACAGAGCGAATTGAGGGAACAATTAAAGCACTATGAACCTTCACAAGCGCGTCGCACGGCAATTCTTCGGGAAGTGCTTAACGATAATGAACTCTGGGAAATGCTGAAAAAAGATCCGTCACTGGCGCGCAAGCAGGCAAAAAAGAGGTACCTGCATGAATGAGACCAGCCAGATTCCGATCGCGGTTGCCGGCGTCAGCCATCACACAGCAAATGTAACGACTATTGAGGGGTTCAGGTTTCCGGAAGATCCGGCATTTCTCCAGAAGGCTGGCGAAAGGTTCAAAGGTGTTCTCCTCCTTCAGACCTGCAACCGCGTCGAACTGATTGTTGAAGGAGAAGCGGAAAAACTGCGGGATTTCCTCCATGAACAGGGTAGGAAGGATTTCTTTATGCATGATGAGAAGGGAGCATTAAGCCACCTTTTCAGTCTCGCATCCGGCATTGACTCAATGATTGTTGGTGAAGACCAGATCATCGGGCAGTTGAAAAAAACACTTGCCGATGCACAGGAAGCCGGCACGGCAAGTCCATTTTTAGAGATCTGCATCAATAAGGCCGTACATGTAGGGGTAGAAGTCCGCAGACGTACCCTCATCAACCGTGGTGCAGTATCCGTTGGTTCCGCTGCAGTGCTTCTTGCCGAATCCCAGATTGGGAGTCTTGAAGGGAAACATATTCTTGTTGTAGGCAGCGGTGAAATGGGCCTGCTGGTTGCCCATGCGCTTGCTGCAAAGCAGCTGACGGCAATGTATGTAGCAAACCGGACGTATGGGAGGGCAGTCATACTTGCCAATAAGATTGGGGGCAAGGCAGTACGCCTGTCAGAACTCTACCACTATATCACACTCTCGGATGTGGTGATCTCATGTACATCTGCCCCCCATCCAATCATCCATAAAAACGAGCTGGCACAGGCAATGAAAGCCCGGTGCTGGCCAATTGAGGGACACCCCCGTCCGCTGATCCTGATTGATATCGCACAGCCCCGGGATGTTGAACCGGGAGCAGATACTATCGACGGGGTGCGTCTTTTTTCGATTGACAACCTGAGATCCATCAACGAGCAGACCATGAGCACCCGCAAAGCGGAAGCAGAGCGGGCCCGTGAGTTTGTGGATGCGGAACTCAGACTCTTCCTGCGTCACCTGAACCGTAAATCTGCGGACGAAATGCTTGCTTCCCTGCATACATGGGCCGATACCGTTCGAATCCGTGAGCGGGACAGGGCGATCGCCCGGATGTGCGGTCCTGATGAAAAAATGGCTGAGATTGTTGATGACCTGACCCGGGTTCTTGCAAAAAAACTCCTCACTGATGCAACCTTTTCCATCCGCGAGAGCGCCGAAGAAGGAGACCTTGTAACGGCAAAAGCACTTGTCAAAGCGATCACCCAGGGTGACAGGATAACTAATTCCCGATAGAGACCTTGGTTTAAGGAAGCAATCAACCTCTCGTTTTATCAGGCGATTCAACGGATTTCCAACACCAGAACAAAATAGTATGAAAAAGGGTAAAAATTCTGGAATACATAGTGACAATTTGCATCAGGCAATCTTACTGTATGCTTTCTGAGCCAGATGAGAGAGTGTTGAATAATCAGATTCCGGACCTGTCAAACGGATAATCTCAAGGATATCTCCTTGTGAAAAAATAATCTCGGTATAATCCTTTTGAATCGTTTTTTTGGCGGAATCATATTCAAAAAGAAACACGTTATCGGATTTATTGATTATCCGCACGGTTTCCTTTCCTGAAAATGCATGGCTGTAATTGCCAAGCGAAGGTGACGACAGGTTTGAAAATGTCATATTAGTATCTGAACGCTCCTGGCGTTCAATAAGGTCAGCGATAGAGGGAATATTTTTTTCAGGGTATATGGCGATTGTATGGAGAATCTCTGAGTTATCAGGTCCACCCTCAGGAGACCTGGTGTAACGCACGATAAATCCCTGCTGCCAGCCGAGAGAGAGTGCGAGATTACCTACATCAGTAGCGTTCTTTGCCCTGCTCTCGACAAGGGTAAAATTTTGAGGGACGTCAGACGGGGTCAGTACCAACAATTCGAGGGGCAACCGTTCAGATGGGGATGGGGTTTTGAATGCTGTTGTGTCACGCACCGTGCATCCGGCAACTAAGATAAGAAAACAGACAAGGATTGTGATTATCAGGTGCCGGAATGTGCTCATTTATTAGGATCATTCGGAATGGTACAAAAATATGTCCATTTTATACTACAACACTTTTTTTTTTAAACGGTATCTGCCGTTAATGTTCAGCTATTTCTGCTCCTGCTCTGAACCCCTGATACAATAATATGACCTGGTAAGTCCCAGTGCAGGCTTGACCGGGCATCCCGGGCAGAGGCATGATTTTTTATCAAAGGTGCAGTTCTGGCTTTTACCTATTACGCAGAACAACACAGAGATATCTGCCCGCATACACTCATTATAGGTCGGGCACGGGTCGCAGATGCATTTTGCCCGGTTATCCGCAATAATTTTGTCCTTATCATGCATCATGGCATCTTTGCTCCTTGTTAACAATATCCGGCACCGTTCCTAAAGCAGGATATGCTCGGACTAAAAAATCCGGATGTATATTTATCTATCAAGGTTTTCCTGATAATGAAATCATGCTTTGTTAAATGATTCGACGAACACGGGGTTGAGTTCTGGCGATAAGGGAATCTTTCGTGTAACCAACGCTGACAAAGAATTACCTGGCTGCGCATAAAGTATGATAGAAGATAAAATAACCATAAATATGATGGATTTAAGAGAATGTAATCAACCAGATAGCAGGATATGGCTGAATACCTATGTTTCCACAGAGACGCATGAGACGATCCCGGTCAAAAAATATCCAACCACTCCTGCGTGAGATCAGCATTTCGAAAAATGATCTTGTTGCCCCGCTTTTTGTCGATGAGACAATCTCTGCTCCCCAGCCGATACTCTCAATGCCAGGTCAGTTTCGTTATCCGTTACAAAGTATTGCAGCAGTTGCAGCAACACTATGGAACCAGGGGATACGGGCAATCCTGATCTTTGGAATCCCCAAAACCAAAGATCCCGTTGCATACTCTGCGTACGATCCGGAAGGTGTGGTACAACAGGCAATACGCAGGATAAAAGCGGAAGTGTGGGAGATGGTAGTTATTACAGATGTTTGCGCCTGTGAGTATACTGACCATGGTCACTGTGGGATTATCGGTGATACACGCAACGGCCAAGACCTGCTTAACGATCCTTCGCTTGAGCTGATGAATAAGATCGCCATAAGCCATGCAGAGAATGGGGCTGATATCGTTGCCCCATCATGTATGCTTGATGGTGTAGTCGGGTCTATCCGCAATGCTCTGGACAATAAGGGCTTTGAAGAAGTACTCATCATGTCCTATTCTACCAAGTTTGCCTCTGCCCTGTATGGTCCGTTCCGGGAAGCAGCGGATTCCGGTTTTGCATTTGGTGACCGCACCACCTACCAGATCCATCCTGGTAACAGCCGCGAAGCGATATTGGAATCGCAGATGGATGCAGATGAAGGTGCCGATATTCTCATGGTGAAACCTGCAGGATTTTACCTCGATATTCTTGCAGATATAGCGAAACTTGGGCTGCCCGTCGCCGCATACCATGTGAGCGGTGAATATTCCATGATCAAATGTGCGGCGGAACGCGGGTGGATTAAGGAAAAAGAGACAGTATTTGAAATACTGACATCTATCAAACGTGCCGGAGCTGAACTTATCATTACGTATTATGCCGGTGATGTTGCAAGGTGGCTTGATGAAGAGCAGTGATTTGTTCGAGACTGCAAAAACCCTGATGCCGGGAGGTGTCAGCAGCCCGGTGCGGGCAATCAAACCCTACCCGTTTTATACTTCACATGCACGCGGTTCCCATCTCTCCACTGTAGATGGTCGCGAATTAATCGATTGCTGCATGGCATACGGTCCTCTTATCCTTGGACATGCCCATCCCCACATCAGAAATGCGATCGATTCACAACTGGAAAACGGCTGGCTTTATGGTACCCCCACGCCGCTGGAACCAACATTTGCACGAATGATTACAGGAGATCACCCGGGAATGGATATGGTGCGGTTTGTCTCAAGCGGTTCAGAGGCAACGATGGCTGCGATCCGTCTCGCGCGCGGTTATACCGGTAAAAAAGACATTGTCAAGATCGAAGGGGGATTTCATGGAGCTCATGATGCTGTGCTGGTCAAAGCCGGATCCGGTGCAACAACTATGGGGATTCCTGATTCAGCTGGTGTGCTGGCTGATCTGGTAGCCCATACCCGGCAGGTTGCCTACAATGATCCCGAAGCTCTTGAATCACTGCTTGCAGCACAAACTGACGTTGCCGCGCTTATCATTGAGCCGTTACTTGGCAACATCGGACCAGTTCTCCCGGAAAATTCTTACCTGCAGGATATACGAAAGATCACAAGAGCTCATGATGTGCTCCTGATATTTGATGAAGTAATCACCGGTTACCGGATTGGGATTGGCGGAGCTCAGAAATTTTATGGGGTAAAACCTGACCTCACAACACTGGGAAAAATTATTGGCGGGGGTTTGCCCATAGGGGCCTTTGGTGGACGACATGAAATAATGGAACTGGTTGCTCCTCAGGGCCCGGTCTACCAGGCTGGAACGTTCTCAGGTAATCCACTCTCGCTTACTGCTGGTATTGCAACCCTGCAATGGCTGCATGACCATCAGGCTATATATCGTGATCTCGATGAAAAGACGCGAGCTCTGGAAGAGTCGCTGAACAGGGCAGATAATGGTTCGTTTGTACGGCTCGGTTCAATGTTCAAGTGGTTTTTTCGCAAGGAATCGCCGAAAAACTACCAGGAAGTCAAAGAATGTGACACCGTTCTATTCGGGAAGTTCTGGAAGAAAATGCTGGATGCCGGAATTTTCCTTCCTCCATCGCAGTTTGAAACAAATTTCCTCTCCTCAGCGCATAGCGATCAGGATCTTACAACTCTCACGCAGACGTACAGACAATGTCTATCAAAATAGGAACCCGTGGAAGCAGACTGGCGCTCGCCCAGACATCAACGGTCTGTAAAAAGTTAGCCACGCTTGGTATTGATACCGAGCAGGTAATTATCAGCACCCAGGGTGATACCACGACTGGTGTACCCCTTCATGAGATTGGCGGGCAGGGCGTTTTTGTTCGGGCTCTGGATGATGCGATTTTAGCCGGTCAAATTGATTGTGCTGTGCATAGCATGAAAGATATTCCGACGTTCCGCCCGAACGGGCTCATTACTGCGGCCGTGCTCAAACGTGATTCAACAGCAGATTACCTTGCCTACAATGGCTCTCCGGATGCTATCATGGTTATTGGAACCTCCAGCACACGCCGGCGTGCCCAGCTACTTCGCCATGATCCTGAAATTTCAATAAAAGATCTCAGGGGAAACGTTGATACCCGGATCCGGAAGATGGCTGCCGGTGAGTACGATGCCATAATGTTAGCAGAAGCAGGACTCACCCGTCTCGGTATCCGGATACCAGGGGAAAGATTACAACCGGACAAATTTGTTCCTGCACCTAACCAGGGCACGATAGTAGTAGTAAGCCGGACAGACCCTTCGCTTATGGAACGACTTTCCCATCTCGACCATTCACCGTCCCGTACTGATGTGGCTGTCGAACGGGCGGTGATGGAACAACTGGGCGGCGGGTGTTTCACTCCCTTAGGGATTTATTGCCATCAAGGACATCTTATCGCAGAAGTGCTCTCGCTTGATGGGACACGTACTGAAAGAATCGATACTGATGTGAAAAGTATTGAACAGGCTCGCGAGCTGGGAAAACTCCTCCATGAACGCGCAAAGGATCTGATAGATGATGCATATAAAAAACTGGGGATAAGATATGAGCGGTAAAGTGTATCTTGTCGGATCCGGTCCTGGAGGAGAAGGGCTTCTCACCCAGAGGGCACGGAAAGTGATCGATTCTGCCGATGTCGTAGTATTTGACCAGCTGCCTGGCGAGGAAATCCTTGCCTCGCTGCCGCCTTCTGCTGAAAAGATTGACTGCGGGAAATACGGAAGGAAACATACGATGGAGCAGGACGAGATTGAAACCCTGATTGTCGACCGGGCAAAGCAGGGCATGAACGTGGTCCG
>Ga0208980_10002840_pt1 | contig 10512 bp, 6 predicted proteins | sample WetSurMetagenome_3_FD_187993 | JGI IMG/M metagenome (GOLD analysis project Ga0208980, IMG submission 187993) | Wetland microbial communities from Twitchell Island in the Sacramento Delta, sample from surface sediment Aug2011 Site A1 Bulk (version 2) | ecosystem: Environmental > Aquatic > Marine...
TAGTAGAGAGGCGGCCATCTTTTTCGTATTGGTCCATAACCCACTGGGCAACGCGGTGTACTTTAATTTTACTTATGCGGTTTTCGCCTGTTAGCCCAAAATATTCATTCACCCAAATTGATACGCCATCAACACCGCTTTTGTCGGTTATTGCCACACGTGGTGATCTGCCCAGGAGTTTAGTTGTATCAAAAATATTATAGATCTGCTCATTCTGTCTCAGCCCGCCTGCATGTATGCCTGCCCTCGTGGTGTTAAAGTGCTTGCCTACAAACGGATAGTTGTCAGGAATATTCATCCCTATCGATTCGAGATATTCAGCCAGCTCTGTTATCATGGTTGTGTCAATTCCGCAGAGATCTCCTTTTATTGATATGTATTCAAAGATTGCTCCTTCCAATGGAGGATTTCCAGTCCTTTCTCCAATGCCAAACAGGGTGCCGTTGAATGCATCACAACCGTACAGCCATGCAGTACCTGCATTGATAAGTACCTTATGGAAATCATTATGTCCGTGCCATTCGAGACGGTCGCTCGGCACTCCGCATTCCCTGTTAAGCTTATAGATCAGCTTGGGAATGCTGCGGGGTAACTCAACTCCAGGATAACTAAGGCCAAATCCCATTGTATCACACAGACGGATTTTGGCCTTTAATTCCGGCGGAACCTGTTCGCTCAGCTTCATCAGCTTCTCGACGAAGGGAAGAACAAAACCGTCAATGTCGGCCCTTGTTAAATCCTCGAGGTGGCATCTCGGCCTTACACCGGCTTCAAAGGCTGCCTCCACAACTTCAATATACGAATCAAGACATTCCTTCCGGTCTTTGAATTTAAGCTTCCGGAAAATATGAAAATCCGAACAGCTTGTAAGCATGCCAGTCTCCTTCAGTCCGGCCTCTTTTACCAGCCTGAAATCACCCTTATTGGCACGTATCCATCCTGTGCATTCAGGATATCTGTGACCGAGAGACCTGCATTGATCCAGAGCATCCCTGTCGTTTTTTGTGTAAAGAAAAAATTCTGTCTGGCGGATTACTCCGTTTGGTCCGCCGAGTCTCGACAGCATGTCGTATATTTTCACCATCTGTTCTACTGAGTATGGCGGCCGGGCCTGCTGACCGTCCCTGAAGGTTGTATCAGTGATAAAAATGTCTCTCGTCTTAAGAGATCCCGGGTCAAATTCTACCGGCTTCCCGTCTATATATTCTACAATTGGTCCTTCAAACCGTATGAGCGGAGGAAGGCTGTAGTTGAAGGTTTCTTCAAGAAGATTAGGTTCAGAAGTGTTTATCAGCGGATGATTTCTTAATTCCTTACTCATAATGTTTCTTCATTTAATAAATGCGACTTTATTTATGGTAATCAGAGAGTTACTGATTAGAAATGATTCAAAAATCCCCTTCCTCTTCAAATATAATCTTATATTCGTGAAATCATTTGATAATATGATTTATATGATATGAAACATAATTCTTATAAATGAAACTACCCGGACGAGTTAAAAAGCGAAAACTCTTTGTAATCCCTAAACAAATGCTTAGAGCTTTTTGTTGTGAAATCACAGAAGGAATTAACAGGGACTTACAATCAAAAGAGGATTTCTTGAAATATCCGGCTACCGCATTACCATAATGTAACCGCTAAAGGCTTTTCCATTCGAAGATTTAAGTATGTAAAAATAGGTATCATTAGCAAGTGGGTTGCTATTGTAATCGATACCGTTCCATTTATTGTCATAATTACCGCTCTCGAAAACCATTTTACCTCTGCGGTCGAATACGGTTAATGCGCATTTCCCGATACTTTCAATACCTTCGACAATGAAATATTCATTCCTTGAATCACCGTTTGGAGTTATAAGAGTCGGGATTACCAGACCTCCCGACACAATGGTTACGTCATCCGTATCGGCGGGGCAGACATTGTTGGTAACAATCCAGTAGAGCCTGTTATTCCCGGTTGAGAGGTCACTGACTGTAGCATTAGGATCTGTTATATTACTAAAGACCACATTCCCGGAGTCTGAAGTCCATGTACCTGTCTCTCCTGTTCCAAGATATGCGCTAAGTTTTGTGGCCGTCTTATAAGCGAGTGACTGATCCATGCCCGCATTGGCAACAGGCGGTTGTTTTACCGTCACTGTAACTGGTTTTATGTCATACTCTCCTGATGCCAATGTTCCTTTAATATAGTACATGCCACTCCATGCGGCACCAGGGGTTCTGAATTCATTTTTCGCGCTGGCATCGGTCCAATAGGTTAATAATAGTCCATTTGTTGAACCGGCGGTGATTTCCGGTGCAGTGATATCCACTGTTTCTGGATAGCATACAGGAAGCGGATCGGTAATTACAAGTTCTGGTTTGACAGATTGTATAATAACAACCGGATCTGATTCACCTGAGAGGCATCCGGCATTATTCCTTACAGCGAATGTAAATGTTCCCACTCCCAGTTCTGAAATGAGAACGGAGGTACCGGACCCTGTTTTAAGGATGTTATCAGGCGAACGGATTACTGTCCAGGATCCCGATGGAGGCAAGCCTGTCAGTGTTACACTTCCCGTAGGTACCTGAGCAGTCGGTTGTACAATATTACCGATAACCGGAGCTGTAGGGAGAGAGGGCTGATCAGGGATAATAACATTCCCTGATAGTTCCGATACGCACCCTGCGGAATTGGTTACAGAAAAATTGTAAAGTCCTGGAGGCAGGCCGGATAATACCGTGCTGGCTCCGGTTCCTGTTGTCTGTATGGTTCCAGGGTACCGTGTAATTATCCATGATCCGGGAGATGGCAGGTTTCCCAAAGTTACACTGCCTGAAGATGTAGTGCAGGTTGGAGCCGTTATCGATCCGGGCAGGGGAGGATTGGGTAATCCGGGCTGATCATTTACCACGGCCGGATCCGATTCTGGGGAGGCACATCCAGATGAAACTGATACTGTAAATGTGTATGTTCCTGCAGGCAGTATGCCGATAGTGGTAGTGCTGCCGGTGCCTTCAAAAATAAGTCCTATAGGATTGACAGTTACTGTCCAGCCCGAAGATGGCAACCCGCTAAGCTGTACACTGCCAGTAGATAAGGTGCATGAAGGCTGAATAATCCCATCAATGACAGGAGCGGAAAGATTTGCCAGTACAGCAAGTGAATAGGTCGCCCTTGCTGCCTTGCACGGAGACCGCAGGGGGTTGTCTGTGGTAACTGTAATTGTAATAGTATGTCCAACATCGCCGGCAACGGGGATGTATGTAAATAGAAACGGTGATGATGTTGCTGTTTCAGGACTCACTGAACCCCTTCCGTCTGTTGTTATTGTCACCTGCGTTGCACTTCCGCCAAATGCATTATCAGTAACGGTGACAGGCATCAGATAACATGTATTGCCACTGACAGAACCCAATGTTAATGATGGTGGGTTTGTACATATCTTCTGACTCAGCCCGTCGGTTGATATAAGTATAAAAATAGCTGCAACCAGGAGGAAGCAAGTATTACATCCGGAAGTATCATTCATGCCTGACGGTCGATAAATCGAATGTTCCATTTTCAATAAACAGCTATTATGAATCAATCATTTCAATCTCTTGTACTCAGCAGAAAACTATAAGTATCTTTAGATTTTAAAGACATCAATACTAAATTATCTTTCAAATCAGTTGTGGGTAAATACCACTGTACCCTCCAATAACATTTCACATATGAAATTTGTTGAAACGGGTGTATTAATTATGCTTGTTCCAATTTACAAAAAATAAAGGCACAAGTCAACTAAATTATTCATAAGCTTTTCCTGCATTTGCTTAATCATGGCATTGCAAGCTTTGAGTCATCATTGTCCAGTACCAGAATCCAGTCACCATTTGAAACAGGTGTGAAGTTCCTGATCCCTGCAGCATCATATGTTCCGATGAGAAATGTCTTTCCTGTGGAAGGTTCGTACCACCAGCATCGGGCCCGTTTTCCTGCAACTTTGCTTAAATCGGCGCTAATTTCTCTGCCTGTAGGGAGATATGCAATTATCGTATTACCATCTGAGGTTCTTGCTGCACAAACATAATCCTTATAGCCCCATTTGCCATAACCTGAGGGAATTGCGGTATGGTCAAAATCCGGTATCAGAGTATTCCATGAGCGCAGTCTCAAAAGTTTCTGAAGATGGAACATGCCCTCAGATCCATTATTGTTAAGCTCTGTTTTCCAGTCTGTTAATTTGCACCATGACTGGCATGAACCAAAATGCCATACCGGGCAGTTTCCGAAGATATATCCTGTTGACCCTGAAAGAAATGCCACATAGCCTTGCGACCGAAGTTCCGGTGGTGTTATATTATGTTCATTTTCGTAAGCTGATTCAACCAGGTAAAAGGGCATCACGGGCTTGATATCATAAGCCTTCTTCAGATGACAGTAAATTATTGAATCGTATGTGTAGACATTATTAATATTCACCCAGGACTCTCCTGCCCACGGAGATACTGCCATGGTTTCTGGACGGTTATGGGCAGTGAAGAGGTGAATGGTATCGTATTCGCGAATACCGCTCACCATCTTAAGTACCTTTTCCCTTACTGGTGAGGGATCTGTATCCCCTCCAATTATCCAAACAATATTTGTGAATTTATTATACCTCGTGCCAACAAATTTTCCCCATTCGTAAAGGTCATCTTCAGAGGCAGCCTTAACCTCAGCACACCACCCTTCATCCTTGCATTCGTAACCAAGATAGAGCGGAGCCAGAAGTACTATTATATTTCTTTTGGCAGCTGCTTCTATTACATAGTCTGCATTATCAAAATATTCCGGGTTTGGTGTGGTGAATGGCCTGCCTTCAAATGGTAATTCCCCATAGTAGTTTGCAGGAGCATTTGTGCTGAATTTATGCTCGATAAGACTAACAAGGACGACCGAAAACCCTTTCCCCTTCCTGTTATCGAGGTAATAGTCCACATCCTCTTTGCCAAGCTGAGCAATCAATGACCACGCTGCATCTCCCAGCCAGAAGAATGGTTTGTCGTTTTGATCCTTAAGAAACCGAGTCCCTCTCTCCTGCGGTTTCAGAGGGAAAGTATAACTGTTATAGATATCATTGCCGGGTTGAGGCAATGATGAGATTTGTGAACTGCATATTGCAGAAAAAAAGCTAAACATAAGCAGCAGGAGTATTGTTTTCCGGATATGAGAATGATATCTTTTCATCATTGACCCTGATTTTGAAAGTTGCACAATTAGATTCAAAACATTCTTAAAGTTAGCAAAAAATATCCGTGCAGATGATTATTCATAATGTCCCGGATCAGACAGCAATTAAAACATGTTGTTAAAAAATTGAAATAATTTGTGGAAAATCTAAAGATTTCATGTTGAAATTGCAATTGCTTAATAGATGTTCTTCCGAACTTTGTATAAAAGAAACTTTAGCAGATGAAACAGATTTCGGAAAACCTCTTTTCAGTGAATACAAGGATGCTAATATTAATATACCTTTTGCTTGGAATAAGAATTCCGGAACATGAATGCTTGCTCCTCAGGACTGACAACTGACGTTTGGGAATAATCATCACAGCCTAATCATATAATTCACTAAATATGGGATACATTTTAATACCGGTTTACAGCAACAATGAAAGGATTGATCTTATAACAGGCCTTGTCGCCAATTATCATTTCAATCCTTTCGCAAAGAGAGAAAATCGGCGGTCAGAAAGACAGAAGATTGGCGAAGCTGTCAGTGAATATACAGGAGAGGTATTCAAAGTTCAGGAGGCCAATCTTCTCGATAAAATCAAAAGAATCGGCACTTTCCATGTAAATCTTTTTGGAAATAGAGGATCACATTATGTGGGGACTTTCACCTTTGATAATTCAGGTGAGCTGACCTATCTTAAAATTTCTGTACCGGAGACAGCAGAAAAACGGGAGTGAACCTGGATTTCATTTCACTATTGCCTGTCCGGCATATTTCCAAAATATGACAAGTATCATCTGGTTCTGATTGTGACTAAAAAAACAAGGGAACATTACACGTATTTGGGGCTTTTGATTATGTCTTATCAACCTCCAGCCTAAAAGCGTTCGGATGCTTAATATATCTCCAATTAGAAAAGCTTGGCGTCTGAATTAAATAAAATCTCTCTTTTTGAAGTTATTACTTAAAGAGGTATATTTGTTAATTAATGTGAGCTCGATATATAAATCATTGAATAACTTCAATTTGAACTTGCATTATAATAATTTTTGGTGATACTTCGTGCCTTTGTGCCTTAGTGGCAAAAAATATCAGCCACCAGGACGCCAAGACACAAAGAATATACAAAGAAATTAATTTATGTATTTATTATTCATATTATTACATATTAAACCTTACATTGAACTCAAGTTAATTAACCTTTTTTATTGCAGTTAATATTTTTTGCATGAAATGGAGCGGGAGACAAGGTAGTGACAATATTGAAGACCGGAGAGGAATGAGCCGGGGCAAAATGGTAGCAGGCGGAGGAATAGGAACAGTAATCCTTCTTCTGATAGTCCTTCTTCTTGGCGGAGACCCTGTAAAACTGCTGGATAGCCTTCAGCAGGGCAGCCCGGCTCCTGAATCCGGTCAGATTGCATCTTCCCCCGGGGAAGACAGCATTGCGGTCTTCGTCTCTGTCGTACTTAAAGACACAGAAACTGTCTGGGGAAAAATTTTCGAACAATCAGGCAATGTCTATCACCAGCCAAAGCTCGTAATGTTCAGAGATCAGGCAGAATCGGCATGTGGTTTTGCCAGTGCTGCAAGCGGACCGTTTTATTGCCCGGGGGATGAAAAAGTATATATCGATCTTAGTTTCTGCGATCAGCTTAAAACAAAATTTGGCGCGTACGGCGATTTTGCAGTTGCTTATGTTATCGCTCACGAAATCGGGCATCATGTTCAGAATCAGCTCGGCATACTTAAAAAAGTAGATTCCGGACGTTCCGGCCTTAGTGATAAAAAGGCAAACCAGCTCACAGTGAGGCTCGAACTTCAGGCAGATTTCCTGGCTGGAATGTGGGCCCATTATGAACAGACAATGCTGAATACACTTGATCCGGGCGATATTGATGAGGCTGCAAACGCTGCTTCATCTGTTGGCGATGACAATCTGCAGATGAAATATCAGGGAAGGGTAACACCCGATGCCTTTACTCATGGAACGTCAGCTCAAAGAAAAGAATGGTTCATGAAGGGATGGAAAACAGGCGACTTAGATAAGGGAGATACCTTTAGCGCTTCTCTCCGATAAAAAGATTCACAGCCTTAATTGAGCACTGTTGCATCAGGCATGGGAAGGTTCAGATGACAGTTAACTCCGCATTATCCCAGTCAATTGCAAGAGCTCCTGACGGAGAAATCCTGTACTTCACCCTGTAGTAGGTATAATTCTGATGTTTCTCAAGTTCACAGACGAAACTGCTCCCCGTTATTTCTGCAATCTTTGGCTTAAGATCAGGAAATCGCTTTTGCAATTCATCTGAGATTTTAGTCTTAATATTCTCTTCTTTTTCTGACATATCCTTTTAAATGATTAATCTCCCTCTAAATTATAAAAAAACATGATTGTTAAAATCATTACGCCTAATAGGATATTGTAAAAATAATTTGATTATGACATTAACAAAGTCTAAATTTGGCATAGTCATAAACAGTTTGTAAAATTATCTTTTAAATCAGACTGTTTCCAGATTTCTTACTTTAATTATAAAATTTTATGAAAGCATTCAGAATTCTACTTGTATCCTTATTTTTTGCATTTGCAAATTACAATGGTTTCGGACAAACTCAATCCTATTTCAATCCTGATCAGATTGATATTCCCTATACAAAGTTTGTCCTTGAAAATGGACTTACCCTTATTGTACATGAGGATCATAAAGCTCCTATTGTAGCTGTAAACATATGGTATCATGTTGGTTCAAAAAATGAGAAACCCGGGAGGACAGGATTTGCCCATCTGTTTGAGCACCTCATGTTTAACGGAAGTGAGAACTTCAATACCGATTACTTCAAGGCTCTTGAAAGCATAGGAGCTACCGATCTTAATGGTACCACCAACAACGACCGTACAAATTATTTCCAGAATGTACCAGTATCAGCGCTTGATCAGGTTCTGTTTCTCGAATCTGACCGGATGGGTCATCTTGCCGGAGCGATTGACCAGGGCAAGCTGGATGAGCAGCGGGGAGTGGTGCAGAATGAAAAACGGCAGGGTGAAAACCAGCCCTACGGCCGTGAAGAAGAAATTGTTACACAGGCAACCTATCCAAAAGGTCATCCCTATTCGTGGACAGTCATCGGGTCAATGGATGATTTAAGCGCAGCAAGCCTTTCCGACGTTAAGGAATGGTTCAAAACCTATTATGGCCCATCAAATGCTGTCTTGAGCATTGCCGGCGATATTAAGCCGGATGACGTTCTTGCAAGGGTAAAGAAATATTTTGGCGATATACCGCCCGGACCTTCACTTGTTAAGCCTGTTCTCAATGTAGCCAGACGCACGGAGGATACCCGCGGGTATTATGAGGACCGAGTACCTGAAGCCAAAATTACAATGGAATGGAATGTTCCTGAGTGGGGCTCACGGGAAGCTGCGATGCTGGATCTTGCAACAAGCATTTTAGCCTCAGGTAAAAACTCAAGACTCTATAAAAAGCTCGTATATGAGGACCAGAGTGTAAGCAGTACTTATGCCTATATAGATTCAAGAGAGATCTCAGGCAACGTTATATTGGTGGCAACCGTCAAACAGGGCAAATCTGCCGAGGAGGTCGAAAAGACCATGAATGACATTCTGAAGGAATTCCTTGACAAGGGGCCTGCCCAGGAAGAGCTGGACCGGATAAGATCGGAGTATTTTTCAACTTTTCTTAAGGGCATTGAGAGGATAGGCGGATTCGGAGGAAAATCGGATATTCTTGCCACAAATCAGGTCTATGGCGGGTCTCCTGACTTCTATAAGAAAACACTGAAATATGTGTCTGAAGCCAGCTTGCAGGAAATACAGAAAGTATGCAGGGATTACCTTGGAGCGGGCAAATATGTTCTGGTGTGCAAGCCTTTCCCTCCGCTTACAGCGGCAGCAAAAGGTGTTGACCGGAGCAAGCTGCCCGATCTGGGAGCACCAGTACCCACTTCATTCCCCGCCCTCCAAAAGACTACGTTAAAAAACGGGATGAATGTGATACTCGTTCAGCGGAAGGGAGTTCCCACAATTGTAGGAAACCTTATCGTGAACGCAGGGTTCTCAACCGATGTTCAATCAAAGCCCGGACTTGCAAACCTGGCAATGGATCTTCTTGATGAAGGAACAAAAACTCTTTCATCGCTACAGATCAATGAAAAGCTTCAATTGCTGGGAGCATCACTTTATACCCGCTCAAGCCTTGATGTATCAACAGTAAATTTTACCACATTGAAGCAGACTTTCGATCCCACACTTGATCTATTCGCAGATGTTTTATTGAATCCATCCTTTCCTCAGAAGGAGTTCGACCGTCTGAAAAAGGAGCATCTCGATAACATACTTCAGGAGCAGTCAGAACCTTTTGGCATAGCCCTCCGGGTATTTCCCAAAGTCCTTTACAAATCAGGCCATGCCTATGGAAATCCACTCAGCGGTTCCGGATATAAAGCCACCGTCGAAGCAATTACACTCGATGAGATCCGCAAGTTTTATACCAGCTGGTTCAAGCCAAACAACTCAACCCTGATTATAGTAGGAGATGTTGAAATGGCAAGCCTCGTTTCAACCCTTGAATCAAAACTGGTGTCCTGGAAGAAAGGAGATGTCCCCAAAAACGTTATCGCTCCTGTGACAGGAGCACCAGGAAAGAAGATCTACCTTATAGACAGACCGGAATCAGCTCAGTCAGTTGTTCTTGCGGGATACCTCATTGGTCCCTACGGACAGGTATTTCAGCCTGCACTGGAAGCGTTGAACAATGTTCTCGGAGGAGATTTCATTTCAAGGCTTAATATGAACTTGCGGGAAGATAAACACTGGTCATATGGTGCAGGAAGCTTTGTGATGGATGCAAAAGGAGAGCGCCCATACCTTGCCTATGTGTCTGTGCAAATGGATAAGACTAAGGAATCGATTCAGGAGATACAGAAAGAGCTGACTGCAATTGCTTCTGATAAGCCGGTTACTCCTGAGGAATTCAGCAGGGTTCAGAAAAACATGATACTCAAGCTGCCTGGTATGTGGGAAACCAACTCGGCGGTTGCCGGCTCAATGGTCGAAAAAGTTATGTTCGGACTGCCTGATGATTATTTTAAGACCTACGACTCGAAGATCAGAAATCTGACCTGTGATGAATTGCAAAAACTTTCGAAACAGGTTATAATGCCAGGCCAGGTAACCTATTTTGTGGTTGGTGATAAATCCAAAATCCTCTCAAGCCTGAAAGAGACAGGTTATGAAGTTGTCGAGGTAGATGCAGATGGCAATCCGGTAAAATAAACGCAAGGGCACAAAATCCTGTGCCCCA
>Ga0208980_10002841_pt1 | contig 10512 bp, 8 predicted proteins | sample WetSurMetagenome_3_FD_187993 | JGI IMG/M metagenome (GOLD analysis project Ga0208980, IMG submission 187993) | Wetland microbial communities from Twitchell Island in the Sacramento Delta, sample from surface sediment Aug2011 Site A1 Bulk (version 2) | ecosystem: Environmental > Aquatic > Marine...
CGCGGCGGGCGCCTCGGGCACGGGCACTGACTCGGTTGCCACGGCGGGCGCCTCGGGCACGGGCGCTGACTTGGTCGCCACGGCGGGCGCCTCGAGCGCGGGCGGGGACTCGGGCGACTGCGCGGTCGTCGCGGTGTCCGGCATCCGCTTGCCGCTCGACACGGAACTGAAGCCCTGCGCCGCGGCCTCGCCTGAGGATGCGGCCACCAGGATCGCGAGCGCGATGGACGACAGGGAGGGTAACTTCATTGGGAGCGGATTATAGCCACGCCGGATCCAGCGAATAGCGGAACAGGTCGCATCGGCAAATTGTGGCGTGTAATGTGACGCACCTCGAATTGAGCAGCTGGACGACGGCTGCAAGGAGCTGTGAATGAGCGGATCCTTCCTGCGGCGCGCCGTACTGGCCGCCACCCTCGCTGCCGCGGTCCTGGCCTCGCCTTTCATGGCGGCGTCTGCGGCGCGCGCCGCGGAGGACGCGCCCGCGGCAACCGCCTCGGATCCGCCCGACTCCGGCTTCCTGCCGGATTACTCGCTGCTGAAACCGGTGAAGGACCCGTCCGGCAACAGGATCGAGCGCTGGGTCAGCCCGAAGCTCTCGCGTGAGAGCTATCACGCCATCATCGTGGACGCGGTGGGTTTCTATCCCGAGCCGCAGCCGAGCAGCCAGGTTTCAAAGGAGACACTCGAAAAGATCAGCACCTACCTGACGACCACCCTGAGTGACGTGGTGCTGGCCGCCGTGCCCCATGCGACGGAACCCGGCCGCGGCATACTGCGGGTCCGCACCGCGATCACCGCAGTCTCCACCGGCGACACATCGCTCAAGGCATACGAGCTGGTGCCGGCGGCGTTCGTCTTCTCCGGTGCGATGAGGCTGGCCGGCAAGCGCACCCAGGACCTGACGCTTTCGGTCGAGGGGCTGGTCGTCGACAGCGTGAGCGGCGAGCCGCTGCTGATGGTCGTGAGGCAGGGCAAGGGCGAGCAGATCAAGAACACGACCACGCCGGTGACCGTGGACGCGCTGAAGGCCCGCATCGACGAGTGGGCCGAATCGGCCGGCAAGCTGGTCGCGGAGCGCCTCGCCCAGCCGTCGCGCTGACGTCCGGCGGCGAGGGGCAAAAGCGAGGCGGCCTTGCGGCCGCCTCGGAAGTACGCGCTGCACCCGGTCAGAGGCGCCCTGAATCGTCAGGTGGCCGGCGGGAATCCAGCCCAAGCGCGTGGGGAAACCTGCGGCTGCACGTGGCGCCTCAGCCGCACTTCGAGTCGCCGCAGTTCAAGCACGTCATGCACCCATCCATCATCACGACCGCCGCGGTGCTGCACTTGGTGCAGAGCTGAGCACCCTGCGGGTAGTGGCTCTTGGCGAACGCGTCCTGCTGCTTCTGGCGCTGCTCGTACTCCTCGCGCTTCTGGTCGATGAGCTTCCTGCGGTGCTCGTCCATCTCCGGGTTGCGCAGCAGCCCGATGGACTGCAGGTGCTTCTCGATCACGTGGCCGAGTTCGGCGATGATCGACGGCATGAACTTGCCGCCCGCCTGCCAGTAGCCGCCGCGGGGGTCGAACACCGCCTTCAGCTCCTCCACCAGGAACGTGACGTCGCCGCCCTTGCGGAACACCGCCGAGATGATGCGCGTCAGCGCGACGATCCACTGGAAGTGGTCGAGGTTCTTGGAGTTGATGAAGATCTCGAATGGCCGGCGCTGCTCGTGCTCCGTGCCCTCGTTCAGCACGATGTCGTTGATGGTCACGTACATGGCGTGATCCGACACCGGCGTCTTTATCTTGTAGGTCGAGCCGATCAGCATCTCCGGACGCTCGAGCTTCTCGTGCATCCAGATGACTTTCGCGTCGCGCAACTCCCCCGGCACGCCTTCGCGCTGCGGTTCCAGCTTCGCCGCGGCCTTCTCGCCGGGCCTGTCGACCCGGTACTTCACGATCTTCTTTTCGATCTTGCGCGCGCTCATCAGAATTTCCCGTAGTAGCCTTCCTTGATCGCGTCGAACAGGTTCGCGGCGGTGTGTGTCTCGCCGTCGTACTCGACCTGCTCGTCGCCCTTCATCTGCACCTCGGTCCCGTCCTCCAGCGTGAAGACGTAGGTGGTGTTCTTGAGGTCTTCCTCCTTCACCAGCACGCCCTGGAACGCCTCGGGATTGAAGCGGAACGTGGTGCAGCCCTTCAGCCCCTGCTCGTGGGCGTACAGGTAGATGTCCTTGAAGTCGTCGTAGCGGTAGTCCGTCGGGACGTTGGCTGTCTTCGAAATCGAGGAGTCGATCCACTTCTGCGCCGCCGCCTGGATGTCCACGTGCTGGCGCGGCGTGACGTCGTCGGCGGTCGTGAAGTAGTCCGGCAGCTTGTCCGCGGCCGTCGTCCCGCCCGGCAACGCGTTCGCATTGACGAGCTCGCGGTAGGCCAGCAGCTCGAAGGAGAACACGTCGATGCGCTCCTTGGTCTTGCGTCCCTCGCGGATCACGTTGCGGAAGTAGTGGTGCGCGAACGAGGGCTCGATGCCGTTCGAGGCATTGTTCGCGAGCGAGAGCGAGATCGTCCCGGTGGGCGCGATCGAGCTGTGGTGCGTGAAGCGTGCGCCAACCTCGGCGAGGCGGCCGACGAGATCCGGCGCGACCTCGGCGACGCGCTGCATGTAGCGGCTGTAGCGCGCGTGCAGGACGCGGCCCGGCAGCTTCTGGCCCACCTTGACGCCGTCACGCTTCATCTCCGGACGCTTGCGCAGCATCTCGGGCGTGACCTCGAACTCCTCGAGCATGATCGGCGCCGGGCCCTTCTCCCCGGCAAGCTCGAGCGCCGCTTCCCAGCCGGCGACCGCGAGCTCCTTCGACACGCGCTCGGTGAAGGCGACCGCGTCGCGCGAGCCGTACTTCCAGCCGAGCATGGTGATCGTCGAGCCGAGACCGAGGAAGCCCATGCCGTGACGGCGCTTACGCAAGATCTCTTCGCGCTGCTTGGCGAGCGGCAGTCCGTTCACCTCGACCACGTTGTCCAGCATGCGCGTGAAGACCTTCACCACCTGCCGGTACTCCTCCCAGTCGAAGCGCGTCTGGTCGGTGAACGGGTCGCGCACGAAGCTCGTGAGGTTGATCGAACCGAGCAGGCACGAGCCGTAGGGCGGCAGCGGCTGCTCGCCGCAGGGGTTGGTGGCGCGGATGTTCTCGCACCACCAGTTGTTGTTCATCTCGTTGACGCGGTCGATCAGCACGAAGCCGGGCTCGGCGAAGTCGTACGTCGACGACATGATCACGTCCCACAGTCGCTTCGCGGGCAGTGTCTTGTAGACCTTGCAGAGCACCAGGCCTTCGTCGTTCTTCACGTAGTTGCTGGTGTCCGGCCACTCGCGCCAGATGAACTTCGAGCGGTCGGTCGTGTCCTCGCCCGCAATCTCCGCCTCGCGCACCGGAAAGGCGAGCTGCCAGTCGCGGTCCTGGCGCACGGCGCTCATGAACTCGTCGCTCACGAGCAGCGAGAGGTTGAACTGCCGCAGTCGCCCGGCCTCGCGCTTCGCGCGGATGAACTCCATGGCGTCCGGGTGCCCGACGTCGAAGGTCCCCATCTGCGCGCCGCGGCGACCGCCGGCGGACGAGACGGTGAAACACATCTTGTCGTAGATATCCATGAAGGACAGCGGACCCGAGGTGTAGGCGCCCGCGCCCGAGACGTACGCGCCACGCGGGCGCAGCGTCGAGAACTCGTAGCCGATTCCGCAGCCGGCCTTGAGCGTGAGCCCGGCCTCGTGGACCTTGCCGAGGATGTCGTCCATCGAGTCGCGGATCGTGCCGGACACGGTGCAGTTGATCGTCGAGGTCGCCGGCTTGTGCTCCTGGGCACCCGCGTTCGAGATGATGCGGCCGGCCGGGATCGCGCCGCGGCGCAGCGCCCACAGGAACTGCTCGTTCCAGTGCTCGCGGACGTCCTCCTTCTCCACGTCGGCAAGCGCACGCGCCACGCGCTTGTAGGTATCGTCCATCGACTGGTCGATGGGCGTTCCGTCCTTGGCAGATAACCGGTATTTCTTGTCCCAGATATCGAGGGACGCTTCCTGGAAGGGGATGCTCCGCGCGTCCCGCGTTTCGAGTTTCACGGCAGTACTCATTGCAGCAGCTAAGGCTCCGAAGTTCTTATGGCGTTGTGGGCTGACATCCCCCGCGAGCCCTTACTCCTCAGTCTCTGGCGAGACTCGACGGACCCGGCTAACCCCTTCCCTTTGGTCCGGCTCGGATCGTCGTGACGAGTGCCACGCCCGTATCGTGCCAAACACAACATATAGGATCAGGCGAGCGATGCTATGCACCACCCGCCCCCCCGTCAACCGCTTTTTCTGCTGCGCAGCAGCATGAGTTTTATCTTTATAAACAACGCGTTATGTCGACATCAAGAATCCTCGTCGACATGCCTGAAATGGCTTTCCAGTCAAGCCCCGGGTTGCCGCCGAAACACAACATCTTGTGTCCACCGGCCCATCACCGGAAATCCACAGCTTGCTCACCGGCGGCGCACAGGGTCCGCTGGCGCAGGTCGCCCGCGTGGAACTTGGCGCCGGGCAGACCAGTCACAGTCCGAGGCCCCGAAGCGCTGTGCAAGGGGTGCGGGGAGCAGCCTGCTAGACTCGCTGCCCCTTCGAGTTGCCACGAACAATCCGCAGGAATCCGCATGAAGCTGCACCTGACTCTCGCCGCCCTCGCGCTGGCCGCATGGTCCACGATCGCCCCCGCCCAGATCCCCGCCCAGCCCGGCGAGACGCCGGTGCCCTCGCTCGCGCCGATGCTGAAGCGCGTCACGCCTGCGGTCGTGAATGTAGCGACGCGCGGCACGGTGCACGAGCAGAACCCGCTCCTGAACGACCCGTTCTTCCGGCGCTTCTTCGACGTGCCGAACGCCCCGCGCGACCGAGAATTCCAGGCCGCCGGCTCGGGCGTGATCGTCGACGCGAAGAACGGCTACATCGTCACCAACGCGCACGTGATCGAGAACGCCACGGAGATCACGGTTCAGCTGCTCGACAACCGCTCGCTCACGGCGAAGGTGGTCGGCAAGGACGAGGGCTCGGACCTCGCGGTGCTGAAGGTGCAGGCGGCCAACCTCGCGGAGATCCCGATCGCCGACTCTGACCTCCAGGAAGTCGGCGACTACGTGGTGGCCATCGGCAATCCGTTCGGGCTCGGGCACACGGTCACGTCGGGCATCGTGAGCGCGCTCGGCCGCTCCGGCATCAATCCCGAGGGCTACGAGGACTTCATCCAGACCGACGCGTCGATCAACCCGGGCAACTCGGGCGGGGCGCTGGTCAACCTGAACGGAAAGCTGGTCGGCATCAACTCCGCGATCCTGTCGCGTACCGGTGGAAACATCGGCATCGGCTTCGCGATCCCGTCGAACATGATGAAGACCGTGATGCAGCAGCTCATCAAGTACGGCGAGGTACGCCGCGGCGTGCTCGGCGTGAACATCCAGACGCTGTCGCCGGACATCGCCGAGAGCATGGACCTCGGCAACACGCAGGGCGCGCTGGTGTCGCAGGTGATCGACGGGTCCGCGGCCGAGAAGGCCGGCATCAAGGCCGGCGACGTGGTCACGGCGGTGAACGGCAAGCCGGTCAAGGACGCCGCGTCGCTGCGCAACACCATCGGCCTGCTGCGCATCGGCGACAAGGTGGACATTGCACTCATCCGCGACGGCAAGCCGCGCCGCGTGACCGCCGTGATCGGCGAGCGCGACGCGAACGCCGAGGCGCAGGCCGCCGGCCTGCACGACGGCCTCGAGGGCGCCGACCTCGTGGACGCGCAGGGTGGTGGAGTCCTCATCCGCTCGGTGGCGGACGGCAGCCCGGCCGCGCAGCGGGGCCTGCGCCCCAACGACGTGATCCTCGCGGTCGGACGTACCCGGGTCGCCAGCCTCGCCGAATTCAGGAAGGCCACGCAGGGGCTGCAGGCGTTCGTCGTGCAGATCCGCCGCGGCAGCGCGATGCTCGTGATTCCGATCCGCTGAGGCAATGCCCGGCCTCGCGATCTGCGTCCTCGGGGGCAGCGGCTTCATCGGCCGTGCCCTCGTGCCGCGCCTCGCGGCCGACGGCCACTCGGTCAAGGTGCTGACGCGCGACCGCACGGGCAGTCGCGACCTGCTGGTCCTGCCTACCGTGCGGATCGTACGCGCGGACGTGCACGACCAGTCGTCGCTCGAGCGCGAGTTTGCCGGCTGCGACGTGGTCGTGAACCTGGTCGGCATCCTGAACGAGCGCGGCCTCGGGCGCGGCAGTGGCGCGGAGTTCCGCCGCGTGCACACCGAGCTGCCGATGAAGGTAGTGCGCGCCTGCCGCGCGACGGGCGTGCGTCGCTACCTGCACATGAGCGGCCTCAAGGCCGACTCGCAGCGGGGCCCGAGCCACTATCTCAGGTCGAAGGGCGAGGCCGAGGACTTCATACGCCGCGAGTGCGCCCGCGGCAACCCGGAGTTCGTGATCTTCCAGCCCTCGGTCGTCTTCGGGCCCGGCGACGAGTTCGTGAACAAGTTCGCGGCCGTGCTCGCGCTCGTGCCCGGCGTCATGCCGCTCGCCTGCGCCGGGGCGCGGTTCGCACCCGTGTACGTTGGTGACGTGGTCGACGCGTTCTCGCGCTCGGTCGAGCGGCGCGATGTCGCAGGCCGCACGTTCCAGCTCTGCGGGCCGGACGTGCTGACGCTCGCCGAGATCGTCCGCGACACTGCGGCGGCCCTCGGACTGCGGCGCTGGATACTGCCCCTGCCTGCCGCCGCGTCCAGGCTGCAGGCCGCACTGATGGACTTCGTGCCGGGCAAGCCGTTCTCGACGGACAACTACCTGTCGGCAACGCTCGATTCGGTCTGCGATTGCGACGGCCTCCGAGCACTCGGCATCGAACCCGTGTCGATGCGCGGCATCGTACCCAGGTACCTCAGGACGAATTCCGGACGCGGCTGAACTGGCGCGAGCAGGGCAAGCCTAGGGCCCTTCGCACACCGCCGCGTGGCGCGCCGCCGGCGTCATTCGCGACAACGCCAAAGCGCGGGCGTAGAACGCGGGCAGTGATCCCGCCGCGGCCAGTTCCCGTTCGAGCCCCGGCACGCAGTCCCGGTAGGTCGCCACGGACGCGAGGCTCGCGTTGTCGAGCGGTCGCCCGAACCAGCCGTCGTATCCACGGTAGCCGCCCCACTCCTGCCTGAGCGCCTCGTAGGTGAACTTGAGGCGCCCGAACACGCGGTTCTTCTCGAGGCGCTTGTCCGCGGCCGGCAACCCGCCGCTGTAGAGGCGCTCGAGGCTCCTCGCGGCGTCACGCAGGAGCGCAAGGAACTGCGCGTGCCTGCGGCGCGAGCTCTCGTAGGCCGCGATCTCCTGGGCCGCGCCGCGCGACTCCAGCCAGCGTCGCAGCCCGTAGTCCTCGACGACGCCCGCGAACGCCTCGTTGAAGCCGCTGTCGCCGGCGACGTACAGGCGCTCGTGTGCAAGCTCGTGGAAGATGGTGCCGACGAGCCGCGTCTCGCGCCAGCCGATCATCGTGCTCGGCAGGGGGTCGGACAGGTGGCCGAGGGTCGAGTACGCCGCGACACCCTCGACCGCGGCGTCGTTGCCGCGCGCCACGAGCTTCCACGCGTAGGCGTTCGCGTCCGCCTCGTGGAAGTACCCCCGGTAACTCACGCAGCCGGCGACGGGGAAGCACCAGCGCAGCGGGCGCAGTGAGAATTCGGGCGTCGCGACCACGTTCCAGACCACGTACGCGCGCCCGAGGTCCGCGTACTTCCTGTAGCTGCCGCTGTCGGGCAGGCCGAGTTCGCGCACGGCAAACTCGCGCGCTCGGACGGCGAGTTCGACCTGCAGGCGTGTCGCCTCGGGCGTCGCCGGATCCGCGAGGACGCTCGCGATCGGGCGGCTTCGCGCCATGACGTCGAGCTGTCCCGACGCGGCCTGCATCAGGTAGCAGCCCGAGAGCGCGACGGCGGAGCCGCAGGTCACCAGCCCGCGCGCAAGCAGTCGCAGGCGGCCGCCCGAGGCTCGCGCGCGCGCGTCGCATTCCGCTACGATGCCCTGCATGAAGATCTTCCTGGTCGGCGGCGCGGTCCGCGATCGCCTGCTCGGCCGGCCACACCATGAACACGACTACGTCGTCGTGGGCGGGACGCCCGACGAGCTCACCGCGCTCGGCTACCGGTCCGTCGGCAAGGACTTCCCGGTCTTCCTGCACCCGACGACCGGCGAACAGTACGCGCTCGCGCGCACCGAGCGGAAGACCGGGCCCGGCTACTACGGCTTTGCCACCCGCTTCTCACCCGACGTGACGCTCGAGGAGGACCTCGCCCGGCGGGACCTCACGATCAACGCGATGGCGCAGGACGACGGCGGGACGCTCGTGGACCCGCACGGCGGCCGACGCGACCTCGAGGCGCGGCTCCTGCGCCACGTCTCGCCGGCCTTCGTCGAGGACCCGCTGCGCGTGCTGCGCGTGGCGCGCTTCGCCGCGCGCTTCGCCCCGCTCGGATTCAGTGTCGCGCCGGAGACGCTGGAGCTCATGCGCCGCATCGTCGCGGGCGGTGAACTCGCGGCGCTGGTGCCGGAACGCGTCTGGGTCGAGACCGAACGCGCCCTCAGCGAAGACTGCCCGGCGGTCTACTTCGAGGTGCTGCGCGCCTGCGGCGCGCTTGCGGTTGTGTTTCCCGAGATTGCCGCCCTCGATGGCGTGCCACAGCCCGAGAGGTGGCATCCTGAAATCGACACGGGACTGCACACCATGCAGGTGCTCGAGGTCGCGGCAGGCCTTTCGCCTGACACCACGGTGCGCTTCGCCGCGCTGGTGCACGACCTCGGCAAGGGCCTGACGCCGCGCGGGGAATGGCCCCGCCACATCGGCCACGAGGAGGCCGGTGCGAGGCTCATCGAAGGATTCTGCGCGCGACTCAAGGTCCCCAACGATCACCGCGACCTCGCCGTCCTCGTGGCGCGCCATCACGCGAAGGTGCACCGCGCAGCGGCACTCCGCCCCGGGACGCTGCTCGAGCTGTTCGAGGTGACGGACGCGTTCCGCAGGCCGGACCGCTTCGAGCGCCTGCTCCTCGCCTGCGAAGCCGACGCGCGCGGTCGCGGCCCGGACCTGCGTGCCAGGCCCTATCCCCAGTCCCTCCTGGTGCAGCGCGCGCGCGCGGCCGCCGCGGGCGTCCGCGTCGATCCGGAGCTCGCGGCCGGCCTCCCGGGACCGGTCATCGCCGAGCGGCTGCGTGCCGCGCGCCTCGGGGCAATCCAGGCGGCCCTCGCCGGCTCGGCCGCGCCCTCAGGCGAAGTGCCAGACGATCAGCGCCGCGATCGCGAGGCGGTAGATCGTGAACGGCAGCAGCCCGATGCGCTCGATGAACCGGATCAGCAGGTGGATGCAGGCGATGCCTGAGAGCGCCGAGAATGCGACGCCGATCGCCATGGCCGGCCAGTCCGCGGCACTGTGAGACGTGACGAGCTTCAGTCCCTCGTAGCCGCCCGCTGCCGCAATGCCCGGGATGGCAAGCAGGAAGGAGAATCGCGCCGCGCCCGAGCGCGCGAGCCCGAGCGCCCGGCCCGCCGTCATGGTTATCCCCGAGCGCGACGTGCCGGGCATGAGCGCGAGTGCCTGCGCACAGCCGATCGCGATCGCCTGCGGCCAGCCGACCGAGTGCTCGTCGCGCGTGCCGAGCGAGAACCGGTCGGCCGCGTACATGAGCAGGCCGAAGAAGGACAGCGTGCCGGCCACGAAGAGCGGACTGCGCAGCTGCGCCTCGATGGCGTCGCCGAACAGCATCCCCGCGAGCCCGACCGGTATCGTGCCCACGAGGACCTGCCAGGCCAGGCGGCTGTCCGGCGTGCGGTCGCGCCCGAACACGGAGCCGAACCAGGCCGCCGTCATCGCCGCGATCTCGCGCCTGAAGTAGACGAGCAGCGCCAGCAGCGTGCCGACGTGCACCGCGACGTCGAAGGCGAGCCCCTGGTCCGGCCAGCCGAAAAGGTGCGGTATCAGGATCAGGTGTCCCGAACTCGAGATCGGCAGGAATTCCGAGAGCCCCTGCACGAGGGCGAGGACGATGGCGTGCACTGGATCCATGGTCACCTACAGCGTGTGGCGGAGATCGCGCACCGCGAATCCGCGGAGGGGCGCATCGTAACCTTTCGCGAGCGCCATCACCTTGAAGCGTTCGCCCATTTCGCCGGGCAGGGTGAGCACCATCGCCTGGCGGGAAAGGTTCACGCGCTGCACGACATCGAGTCCGGAGACGTCCTGCAGGCGACGGGCGAGGTCGTTGCCGATCAGGAAATGCGCCTGCGTCGTGTATCCCGCCACGTCGAGGCCGGCTCGATCCGCCGCCTCGGCGACCGCGGTGAAGTCCACCCACGCCGTGATGTCCTGCAGACCGGCCCGCGCGAACGGGTCGTCGTTGAGGCGGTGACGGAAATGGCAGAGGAGCGTGCCGGTCCTGCGCTCGGCTGAATAGAACTCGCGGCGCGGCAGGCCGTAGTCCACGAAGAAGAGGACG
>Ga0208980_10002842_pt1 | contig 10511 bp, 7 predicted proteins | sample WetSurMetagenome_3_FD_187993 | JGI IMG/M metagenome (GOLD analysis project Ga0208980, IMG submission 187993) | Wetland microbial communities from Twitchell Island in the Sacramento Delta, sample from surface sediment Aug2011 Site A1 Bulk (version 2) | ecosystem: Environmental > Aquatic > Marine...
ATCACTTTTCACCCGACAGGAGGTCATGGTTCTTCAGAAAATTTTCACAATGAGACATGGCTCGACTTCAACATGCGTCAGAACGGACACAGCCTCAGCTATACAGATCGCTATTCAATGACTTATGACGATTATAAGCTCGATCCTGTTAAGCCTGTAATTGACGGGGAACCAATTTATGAAGATCATCCCGTTAACTTCAATCCTGACCAGAATGGCCATTCAACAGCTGCTGATGTGCGCAGACCGCTTTACTGGGATCTGTTCAGCGGAGCCTTTGGCCATACTTACGGACATCATTCAGTATGGCAGATGTATGCGCCTGATAAAAATCCTGTTAACCGGCCTCTGATGCCATGGTATGAAGCCATTGATCAGCCAGGGGCCGGGCAGATGATGTACGGACGGCTTCTTATGGAATCGAGGCCCTTTGTTACAAGGATTCCGGATAACTCAATTATTGTGAATGATAAGATTATTTCGTCCGTGCCCGGCAACGGATCGTACAGATTTGTTGCCACACGCGATGAGGCCGGAACCTATGCAATGATATATGTTCCTGTCGGCAGGAAGTTTTCAGTTCGTATGGATGCAATTAAAGGAAAGGATGTTGTTGCATGGTGGTTTAACCCGCGCAACGGTGAAGCAAAAGAGATTGGTAAATATTCAAACAGCGGTACCCAAACATTCAATACTCCTGCACCGGGTGAAAACCTTGACTGGATTCTTGTTCTTGATGATGCTTCAAAAAAATATCCGGCACCGGGTACACAAAAATAGCCTTTATGCGTTTAGGATTATCATCATATACATATACATGGGCTGTCGGCGTTCCGGGTTCGCTGCCCGTAAAACAATTATCTGCCCTGGATCTGGTTGAAAAAGCAGCGGCTGCAGGTTTGAGCCTTGTTCAGATTGCTGATAATCTGCCTCTGGAAAGGGTGGACCGGAGTGATCTCCCCAGCCTCTATAAGGCTGCTGCAGACAAAAGAGTTGAGATAGAGATGGGAGGAAGGGGCCTGACTGCGGAACATACTATTAAATGTCTTGAGGCGGCAAAGTCGCTGGGCTCACCGATTCTTAGAATGGTTATCGACGAGGCCGGGTATGAGCCTGATTTAAATTCTGTTATCTCAATGGTTAAGGATCTGATTCCTGAGTTTAAATCCAGGAAGATAAAGCTTGCCATTGAAAATCACGACAGGTTTAAAGCGCGTGAGTTTGAGAACATCATTCAGGGTGCCGGATCAGATTGGATTGGTATTTGTCTTGATTCAGTAAATTCTATGGGAGCCGGCGAAGGATTTGCAGAAGTTTCCAGAATCCTTATTCCTTACACGATTAATCTGCACATAAAGGATTTCACCATCCGTAGGGTTTCCCACAAGATGGGAATAATAATAGAAGGGGCACCAGCCGGGAAAGGCATGCTGAATATTGGTGAGCTCATATCAGCACTTTCTGAAACCGGCCTCTGCAAAAGCGCTATTCTTGAGCTATGGACCCCACCTGAGCCTGCAATTGAAGATACAATTCTGAAGGAGGAGAGATGGGCTTCGGAGAGTATAGATTATTTAAAACATATTTTAAAATGATCTGCGTAAATCTGCGAGATCTGCCGGAAACAAAAAAATAATTACCGGCAGATAACGCAGATGGGCGCAGATCTTCAGGAAAGATTATTATCATATGGAAAAATTAAAATTTGCAGTACTCGGATGCGGCTTCTGGTCAAAATTTCAGATAGGCGCCTGGAGTGAACTGGATGGAGCAGAGCTGGTGGCTGTTTATAACCGGACCCTGACAAAAGCAAGGAAGATTGCTGAATACTTCAATGTGCCCAGCGTTTACGACGATGCCGAAGAGCTTTTTGCAGAGGAGAAGCTCGATTTCGTTGACATCATCACTGATGTCGGTACACATGCCTTATTCGTTGAAATGGCGGTTAATCATGGTATCAGGCATATTATCTGCCAGAAGCCCATGGCTCCCGATTTCGCGACTGCCTGCAAAATGGTTGAGCTATGCAGGACCGCAGGAGTAAAGCTCTATATTCATGAAAACTACAGGTGGCAGGCTCCCGTCCGAAGATTCAGACAAATAATGGACTCAGGTGTAATAGGAACACCTTTCAAGGCCAGGGTTTCATTTCTCTCAGGTTATCCTGTTTTTGACAATCAGCCTTTCCTTATGGAGCTTGATCATTTTATACTTACAGACATGGGCTCACATGTACTGGATGTTGTAAGGTTCCTTTTCGGGGAGTGCAAGTCTCTGTGGTGCCAGACAAGAGCAGTCAACCCAAAAATAAAGGGAGAGGACCTCGCAGCCATTCTTATGGAAATGCAGAATGGTATGCCTGTTTACACCGAGATGTCCTACGCCTCCATTGTAGAGCATGATACTTTTTCAACGCTCAGCATCCTGGTCGAAGGAGACAGGGGATCCGTATTCTTGGGTCCGAAGTTTGAAATACGGACAACCACGCGCCAGGGAACCACATCGGAAACAGTAACTTTTCCCTCGTATACGTGGGCTGATCCCGATTATATCGTCAACCATGAGAGCGGAATTCACATAAACCGCAACATCCTTGAGGATATCAGTGGAAAAGGAAAAGCAGAGAATACCGGTGATGACAATCTCGAAACGGTTAGGCTTATCTGGGCAAGTTATGAGTCAGCAGCAACAGGCAAAAAAATAACTATGAAGAATTTCAACCAATAATTAAATTCAGTTACAATGCAAAAAGTAGTATTAGCCGGTGCAGGCGGAAAGATGGGATTCAGGCTTACCCGGAATCTCAATAATTCAGAGTATGAAATGTCATACGTTGAGATTAGCCCTCATGGCATGCAAAAGCTCGGAGAACTTGGCATTATAGTCACTCCAACAGGAAATTGTGTCCCTGATGCCGACTTTCTAATTCTTGCGGTTCCCGATATAGCTCTGGGAATGGTCTCGCGCGAGATGATACCTATGATGAAAAGCGGTGCCATGGTAGTCACCCTTGACCCTGCTGCTGCCCTGGCCGGCAAACTCTACAAAAGAGACGATGTTTCATATTTTATTACTCATCCTGCCCATCCATCCATTTTTAACTGGGAGCCGGATGAGGAGACTATGCAGGATCATTTCGGAGGTGTGGCAGCAAAGCAATCCATTGTCTGCGCTCTCATGAGCGGGCCTGATGAAGCTTATCTCGATGGGGAAAAGCTTGCCAGGACATTTTACGGGCCAATTCACAGGTCGCACAGGATAACCGTCGAGCAGATGGGCCTTCTCGAACCGGCTCTTGTTGAGACCCTGGCTTCCACATGTGTTTATGTTATCAGGCAGGGTCTGGATGAGGTTATCAGAAGGGGAGTGCCTGAGGATGCAGCAAGGGACTTCCTGCTAGGACACCTCAGGATCCAGATGGCAGTACTTTTTAATGAGCTGCCAGGTGCCGTCTTTTCCGATGCTGCCAACAAAGCCCTTCAGCGAGGGTTGAAGGAATTTATAAAAGAGGACTGGAGAAAGGTTTTTGATCCGGAAAATGTCAGAGGCCAGATTGAATCAATAACATAATTCAGCATGAAAAAGGTTTTCAATATCTTCTTCTGCCTGGTTTTATCAGCTTTTTCAATCTCGCTTTCCGGTCAGGGAATTGTACTTAAACAATCAGCCTTATCGGGAATCTATGAGAGAGGCGGCATTATTTCAGTAACTGCCTACACTGGAAATTATAAGGGCGATTCACTCCATATCAGGGTTTTAAAGAACAATTTCACGGAAATGATGAATAGTGTTCTGCTGATTGGGAGTGACAGCCTGCTCGTTTTTAAAGGTGCCTTTGACGATCCCTGTTCCGTGATGATTGAAGCCAGGGTAAAGGAAGAATATACAGCACTGGGATTTATGGTATCTCCGGGTAAGCTTAAGCCGGGCGGCAGCCGCCCTGAGGACTTCGATAAATTCTGGGAAGCTGAGAAACAGAATCTGAAGGCATTACCCCTTGATATAAAGACCTCTCCGGTTGAAAATTCCAGGAGCGAAACCGGGTATTATTGTGTCGATATGACTATTAGCTGCACCGGTCCGAAGCCGGCGAGGGGCTATTTCGCAAAGCCTTCAATCGCTGCACCGAAATCACTGCCGATAGTTCTTCTTGTTCATGCGGCAGGTGTAAGTGGCTCATGGTGCAGGTCAGAACCCGAAAACGCTCTCAGGTACGCAAAGATGGGAGCCCTTTGCTTCGATCTGAATGCCCATGGAATGCTTAACGGACAGCCCGATGAATACTATGCCAGTCTTGAAGCAGGAGAACTGAAATCATATTATCTCCAGGGAATTAACAGCAGGGATGAATGCTATTTCAGGGGTATGTATTTACGGATTTTAAGAACCATTGATTTTCTTACTAAACAGCCCGAATGGGACAAAAAAAGAATAATTGTAATAGGTGAGAGTCAGGGTGGAGGGCAGGCACTTGTTGCAGCCGGACTTGACGAAAGAGTCACTGCAGCTGTGGCAATTGTCCCAGCCATGTGCGATTTCAGCGGTCCTCTGGTTAATCGCGAGGGTGGCTGGCCGCAACCACTTAAAGCGGAGATTCCCAGGGAAGAAATTCTCAGTACTGTCCCTTATTTTGACGCTGCAAATATCCTTAGAAGATCAAAAGCCACCATCTTTGTCGAGATTGGCCTGATTGACAATACCTGTCCGCCGGCTTCGATTTATGCAGCCATCAATCAGTCAAAAGGGAAGAAAATTATTTACGCAGTTCCCTATAGGGCCCACCATCAGCCCGACAATGCGATGGCTAAAATATGGAAAGAGAGTGTTTTTCAGCCGCGCGAAACTTTTATCAGGGATTATTTAAAATAAGTTTTACTGTCTAACTCCACAACCTGTCGTGTGATCGCTTCTCATTCCATTCCGGTGTGGGTTCAAAGAATCCTTTGTCTTTTTGGTGAAGATGTTGTTTGACAACCTCTTCATTCAGCTCAATCCCCAGACCCGGAGCATCAAGAGGCACATCGGCAAAACCTTTGGAAATAATAGGCTGGATTCCGGTCATCTTTACAATGCTTTCCCACCATGGCAGATCGACACTGTGATGCTCAAGGGCCAGGAAATTTTGCGTAGCAGCAGCACAATGTACATTGGCCATAAACGACACCGGGGTTCCTGCCTGATGCATTGCCATTGCAACGCCATGCTCTTCAGCATAGTCTCCGATCCTTTTTGTTTCGAGCAGACCTCCGGAAGTTGCAAGATCGGGGTGAATAATGTCAACGGCATGTATGTCAATCAAAGGCTTGAAGCCATTAAGAAGGTATATGTCCTCGCCAGTACAGACAGGCGTCTCCAGCGCATCAGAGAGTGTCTTCCACTGGTCTGTCAGATCCCATGACACGATATCTTCCATCCATGCCAGCCTGTATTTCTCGAGGGCCTTGCCGAGCCTGATACCGTTGTTTAGATCGAAATGACCAAAATGGTCGGTTGAAATGGGTATTTCATAGCCTACCATGCCTCTTACATGATCCACTATTTTTGCCAGCTCATCAAGGCCCTTGTCAGTAATCTGAACCTGGGTGAAGGGATGTTTGGTATTACCATAATTTGTGAAGGACTGAAGGTCATACTGTCCCCTGGCTCCATCCCAGAATTTGGTATTAACGAGTGTTCCTGGAATAGATCTTAGCTCTTCAATGGAGACATCCATTTTAAGCCAGGTATATCCCTGGTCTTCGGTGCGGAATTTAATAAGCTTCATCTGCTCTGCAGGATCATCGTGACTCGGTGTGTCAGCATACAATCTTATCCTGTCGCGGTACCTTCCGCCGAGCAGCTGCCATGCGGGTACTCCGTAGGCCTTTCCGCACAGGTCCCATAAAGCCATTTCAACACCGCATACGCCTCCGCCCTGGCGGCCGTGACTGCCATACTGCCTGATGATCCTGAACAGCATCTCTACATTACAGGGGTTGAGACCAAGAATGCGGCTTTTCAGCATGAGTGCATAACGTGGGTCAGCACCATCCCTAACCTCTCCAAGTCCGTAAATACCCTGATTGGTATCAATCCGGATAATGGCTGTTCCTCCCAGGACTGTGGTGAGTGCATACCTGAGGTCAGTAATTTTCAAATCAGAGGGGCTAGATGCCCTTGAGACTTTCGAGGTTGTCTGAGCTATGGTATCTTCAATTGACAGGTGCATCAGCCCACCTAATGCAATCCCTCCGGCCGCTGCCTTTTTAAGAAAGCTGCGCCGGTCATTCCCGGATGCCGCCTTATCTGTTTCGCTCTTTATCGTATGTGATTCTCCAGCTTCGAGTCTCCTGCCTTTTACTTTGATCTCTCTAATTATATTTCTCATCGTTCGGGTCTATGCGAAAATATTTACAGAATCCGGATTTGCTACCAGTTCCTCTCTTTGAAATAATTGTCAAGTTCTTTTTGGGTCATGGGTAATTTGGAGGGGTATTTACTGAGCCAGTCCATGAAATCTTTTTTAATCTCATCGGTCCACTCACTGTCAATCTGGCCGGCAAGGTATTTCTTCTCCTGCAGGCGCTGGTGACCGAATTGATCCCTCAGAACAGTAACTTCTGCAGTCAATACCAGCTCGTCTGCAAGATAAGCGGGTATAAAGATGACTCCGTACTTTTTGGCCAGCACAACATCGCCGGGAAGCACGATTGCGCGCCCTACACGGATAGGCGTGTTGATGGATGTAAGCATCATCTGATAGATATATGAAGGATCTGACCCTTTAACCCAGCCATTGAATCCCTTGATATCCTCCAGTCCTTCCTGGTCCCTTACGCCACCGTAAAATATTACTCCTCTCTTGCCTCTTGAATATATTGAATTGCCAAGATTGTCACCTATCAGGGTGCCATCAGCAATTTTCCCGTATCCGTCGGCAACGTATACATCTCCCTCAACCAGAGCGTCTATCGGCCATGAATTCGTTCCTCCCTTCTGAGAACGGTTTTCCTTTTTACCCTGTTCTTTAACGTATTTCTCAAGATCGGGCCTCAGAGGCATATATTGCGCCGTAACAACTCGTCCCGTCATGGTTTCTTCAGGATGTATAATTGTCCATTCGCCTTCAAACTGATTGTAAAATCCTTTATTTCTCAGGGCGCCCCATATATCCTCAATAGAAATATTTTTAAGTCTTTCAAGAATGGCATCGGATACCTTAGGCCTTCCGTCAGGAAAGCGTTCGCCCTTCCATTCGGGTGTAAGAGCTTTTATATATTCTGGTGAGGATCCTACATTCTGAGCATGCGATAGAAGGCAACCAAGGATAAAGGCGGCCAGTAAAATAAGTTTCTTGTTCATGGTTTTGGGTTTTAAATATTTGTAAATATATTTCTTTAGTCCGATAAACGCTTTTGAAAGTTGTTAAATAATATTAAACTGTCTTTTTTCATGGAATGAATTTAATATTGGCTGTAAACCTGTTGGTCCTGACATCTGCATCATTTACGCTCCCAATGATTTTACCTCCGGCGCTGCAATGATCAAACGTTATATCCTCCACCAGGTTATCCGGTGAATATCCGTTTATAATAATTGGCTTAGCCTTGTTTTCCCAGTGAATATTCTTGAGTTTCACACCCTTGATGTGCCCGGGAGGATCTGTCCCGTAAAGAGTTCCGTCAGTTACGATAAACTCCAGATTTTTGAACTCTACGTCGTTTTCAACCCTGATATCCTCAAAGCTGATATTCTGTACCATTGCCGGTCCGTCGCATACAATGCTGAAAGCAGCATGACCATGCGTCCTTCCGTCACCCCGTGCATAAAGTATGTCACAGTTCTTTACAAAGATGTTCTCAACCGGACCACCGTTAAGTTCATATCCTATTGTCACTCCGTCACTGCATGCCCATCCAACCATCACACAATTGGAGACATAAATGGAATCGACCCTGAGTTTAGGATCGCCGGACTTGATTGCCACACAATCGTCACGGCATCGCATAAAGCAATCATCAATTGTGATATTGGTGCTCGAGACCGGATTTATCCCATCGACTGAGTAGATAGCTTCATAGCTGAAAACCTTGACATTCCTGTAGCTGCAGTTATGGCAGTCAGTAAGAGTGTTCGTCCAGCCTGTGGTATTGCGTATAAACACTCCGTCTACATGGAAATCTGATGCTTTGGTTATCTCAATCTTTCCCTGGATGATTCCCCTTCCCTCAATATTCACATTACTGATGTTCCTTCCGTAGATATCTGCATTTACAACCGCTCCGCCAGCTATGTACATAGTCATATTGCTGACAAGGTCAATCCTGCCCGGATTATGTTCTCCTGGTCCGTAATATATTACTCCCGGGTCTCCTCTCCTGTGAGGTTCTATTTCAGGAGGATTGGCGAAGATGGCAAGATGAGGAAGATCATTTATTTCAATATATAGCTTCTGCGGGCCATCGATAGTAAAGACAAGTTCTGAACCGTTTACTGCGGCATCAATTTTGCGGCTCCATGGACGGATTTTATAACTTGTGATGCTGACATTGGCCTTAATTACAATTTTTGTCGGACCGGAACATGAGAAATTAGCCACATTCAGATCTTCCATGTCCCTTGTACCATATAGGCTGTAATCGAAGGTCAGCTGTTTGCTTCCTATCCGTTCAACCCAGATCTGTGCGCTGTCAGCAAGGAGGCTGAAATCGGGACTCGTTCTGAGTCCTGGTGGCGCCGGATATGCGATTATTTCAGCCGCAACATTCTGAAAAAACAGTAGTGGCAAAGTAAAAACAATAAAAGACGGGATTACGTGTAACAGACCAGATCTCATATTCTATTTTATTTGGATTTAAGAAATTCTTTCCTCAAGGGGTAAAAACAGTCGACAATTATAACATGTTTGCTTAATGTTTTATCGCTGTGCGGAACACCGGGAGGTATTATCATTATGTCACCTTTGGAAAGGTGAAATTCTTCAGTGCCCTTGTAGAAAATAAGCTCACCCTCTGCGATATATGAGATTTGTTCATGAGGATGTGAATGGAATGGCTCGGGCTCTTTCATAGGTCCGTTAGTAAGATCATATACTGCCATCATAAGGCTGTCGAGATAAGCTATGGTTCTTTCCTGACCGGGAGAGACAACCTGATGAATCAAAGGATTTACCTTCTGCTCCACAACGCCGGATGCGACAGCTTGAGCTACAGGTGCTGGTGCCGACTTGCCCGGAACAAAGGTTACTTTTTGTCCTCCCTTTAATCCTGTGTTGATGAATACAAGCCTTACCCTGGTCACGCCTTTCGGCCAATACCGCCTGAGAGCCTTGTCGGTGACTTCAATAAACTCAATTTCAGGTTTTACAGCTTTTACGTCGTAATTCATGTTAAGGGCAAATCCGTCACCTGTAAATTTCAAAACTCCCGGCTTTACCTGTTCCACCTTGCAGTAAGTGATCAAATTGGAACTCGTTGCAGATTGTTTTCTTTCACGTAGCTCAAACCTGTCGCTGATCATAAAACTTTTACCCCTGTTCAGAGTATAGGAACGGATCCAGCTTTTGACCATTGCTTCAGCAGGATATGCACCTGCAATGTCGGTTGATAAGGTAACCTTTTTTGAATCTGCAGAGAAGGAGGAATTTTTTGCCTTGAAATTCTTTCCCTCTTTCTGATCGAATCCGTTAATAGCAGGAAGATTATGGTATCCTGACTGCATAGTCCATATCTCATAGCGCCTTGCACTGAATGTTTTGGCATTGTATTCCTCCCTGCCAAGGTCGATGAGACATGGCTTACCATCGTAATACATTACGCATGAACCTACATCATTATGATTATGGCTTTCATCATTAAAGCCCCCTTTCGCTCCGAAAAAGAAACCACTGAAGCTGCCTTCCTTATCCCTTGCCCCGCCTACCTCCGTATCTGGAAGCCAGAATTCGGAAACCAGGGCCTCACTGGCTGCAGCATTTTTCATTTCGTCAAGAAGAGTAAGGCTTTTTATCTGATCGCGAATCTTGCCGTCAGGAATATGCTCTCCGAATTTTCCAAGCCTGCCAAGATAAGCACCAAAATCCCGCATAACAGGATCATTTATTGCCTTGCCGTACCTGTAAACTGCTGAAGCATCGCCCATTGTAGTGGCATCTGCATCAGCAAAATTTATAAAATAGGGAGCGTGAATATTTACCCGGTAGAAGTATTTGCCGATATTTTGAATCAGGGGATCATTGAATACATCAAATCTGCCGCCGGTAGCATCTTTTAGAACTTCCAGGCTCTCATAAAGGAGCGCCCCGGCAGCACCCCAGTAGGAGGGCCCTTCATCGCAACCGCCATCGTCGGAATATCCGTTGAGGAATTTATCGAGGGAATTGACTATTTTTTCTACTTCCGCCACCTTTTTTGACTGGTCGCTCTCAATCAGGAGGAAGCAGTTCAGCATATTATTGTTTACCCATGGATTCCAGTTATTCGGACGTCCTCCGTTGAATCCCATATACCAGAAATCATTCCTTGTAAAGTAAG
>Ga0208980_10002843_pt1 | contig 10508 bp, 7 predicted proteins | sample WetSurMetagenome_3_FD_187993 | JGI IMG/M metagenome (GOLD analysis project Ga0208980, IMG submission 187993) | Wetland microbial communities from Twitchell Island in the Sacramento Delta, sample from surface sediment Aug2011 Site A1 Bulk (version 2) | ecosystem: Environmental > Aquatic > Marine...
ACAAAGTGTATGATGCTGCTTTTGAACGGGCGGGGGTTATAAGAGTTGATGAAACCCTCGATCTTTTCTATCTGGCAGAGACACTCGCAAAACAGCGCAGACCGAAAGGAAAACGCCTTGCTATTATAACGAATTCCGGCGGCCCGGCAATAATAGCGGTCGACACTCTTTTAGGGCTTGACGGCGAATTGGCCGACTTCAGCGACGCCACTATTGATTTGCTTCAGTCACGTCTCTCTTATCTCAAACATGTTCACAATCCGATAGACCTTATTTTTGAGGCATCTCCGGAAGACTATGAACTTACCATCAAAAGCGGTTTAAAAGACAAGGAAGTTGACGGAGTCCTTGTGATCCATACCCCATCGTATGCATCCGATTCCCGGGAAATAGCGCAGGCGGTAGTGACAGCAGCAAAGGCATATTCATATAAGCCGGTATTTACCGCATGGATGGGCGAAGAGCAGGTAGTCCCCGCAAGAGAATTGCTGAATGCTCAAGGGATACCAACGTTCATGTCACCGGAACAGGCGGTCCGGAGTTTCATGTACATGTACCGGTATGATTATAATCTGCGGCTGCTCCATGAAACCCCAGAGGTGATTCTGAAAGACTTTGAACCTGACGAATACCGGGCTGACGAAGTGATTAAAAGGATTGCCGAAGAAAAGAGGCTCATCCTGAATTTTCACGAAGTGAAAGAGCTTCTCGAATACTACGGCATACCGGTCATCCCTACACAGAAGGCGCAGACAGAGGAAGAGGCGGTTCGCAGCGCAGAATCGATCGGCTATCCTGTTGTTCTGAAAATCGATTCACAAAAGGTTATTCACAAACTCGAACATGGTGGAGTTATTCTGAATATAAAAGATGAAGAAGCGGTGCGCGAAGCGTTCAGAAAACTTGAGCAGCTCGCAGGTTCTTTGAAGGACCCTACAGCAAGAGTCCTGATTCAGCCGATGGTAATCCGGCAAGGGTACGAACTTGTCATCGGAGGGAAGAAAGACCCGACATTCGGTTCTGTGATAGTTTTTGGTTTGGGCGGAGAGCTCCTGGAAGCGGCTGAAGACTACTCCATAGGTCTCCCCCCCCTCAATCAGAGCCTTACACGGCGCATGATGATCGAGACGAAGATATGCAAATATCTCAAGACAAAAAATGAATTCGAAAATACTCTGCGCTATCTCGAAGAAATTCTGGTAAGATTTTCCCACTTGATCATACACTTCCCCCATATCAAGGAAATTGACATCAATCCCTTCTTTGTCACAGAGAAGGAATGTTTTGTGCTGGATGCAAACATCCTCCTCGAGGCGGATGTGCTTGAGGGATTTGTCCCTGTCAAGGGCGACTTCTGTCCCCCTCATCTGTCAATCTGTCCCTATCCTGACCAGTATATCGATCTCTTCAAACTCAAAGACGGTCCTACGGTTATCATACGTCCTATCAGACCGGAAGATGAACCGCTTCTGGATGAGCTCCTGCGGATGTCATCAGAACAAACCCTTACGATGAGGTTCTTCCGTAAGGTCTCTGAAATTACGCATGAGGAGCTGGTCAGATACTGCCATATAGACTATGACAGGGAGATGTCATTTGTCGCTGTGATCCGAAACGGGGACCGAGAACAGATCATCGGTGAAGTCCGTATGAGCAGACTCCCTGACATGGAAAGTGCGGAAATGGCTGTTGTTGTCGGGGACCAGTGGCAGGGGCAGGGCATCGGCAAGGCGCTCTGTGTGCATTGTCTGAAAATCGCCAAAGAGCTGGGGATAAAGAAGATGTGGATGGAGATCCTTCAGGTGAACACCCGGATGATGTACCGTGCTGAGAAGATGGGGTTCAGTAAGATATCATCCGATGACGATTCCATCCGGGTTTTACTTGAGCTATGAGATGATACAACAGGAATCAGGGTTGAAAAAAATATTGCTAAAAGGTAAACTTTTACACACATCACCCCTTAGGGGCTTATATATTATTTCATTTAAAAGGAGGGTTTTTATGAAAGGGCTTTTCAAAGGGTTTTTAGTTGTTTGCCTGATCGCTTTTCTGGCAGCTCCCGTCTTGGGTGATGAACCTACATCCAAGCAACTTGAGAAACAGATGGACAAGCTGATGAATCAGGTCAAGGACATGGATGCGGCAATGAAGGCTCAGAAGCAAGAAATTGAAGCTCTTCAGAAAAAAATTAAGGAAATGCAGGTGAAAGAGACTGCTCCTGCAGCAGCACCGGCTGCAGCTGCACAGGAGGTGAAAGTTACTTCCAAATACAATATCAAACTCTATGGAAAGATCAAATTCGATTCGATCTACGATACCAATAATATGGGTAAGGACGAGTATATCACCTACATTCCCCGCACTGCTGACGGAAAAGACAAAACGACATTCAATGTCCGTGATACCCGGTTCGGCGTTGCTATTGACGGTCCTTCCCTCAACGGTTGGACAGCACGGGGCCGCTTCGAGACTGATTTCTATGGTACTGATCCTTCAAGCAACGGCCAGATGAGAATCCGCCTTGCGTATATTGATCTGGAAAAAGGGGGAACGTTATTCAGAGTAGGACAGGACTGGAACCAGATTGCCAGTTTAAACCCCAATACCATAGACTTTGCAATCATGGGATATAATGGTAACCTCTGGAACAGGGTGCCTCAGGTAACCCTGCATCAGGACCTCGGTGGAGGGTTTAAAGGACTTGTCACCGTGTATCGTTATCGCTGGAGCGATGATGATAGCGCCCAAATCCATATGCCATGGATCGGTGCGAAACTTGCCTACTCGACGCCTTTCATGGGGAGTCAGCAGAAGGCATATGTTGCGCTCGGCGCAGCTGTGAGGGACGGAGAGGCCGCAGGAAATGATGTAACACCATATCTGACCGCTCTTGAACTCAAACTTCCGTTCCCCTTTGTCGAGATCAGCGGTGAAGCCTATATGGGTCAGGGTCTCGGAGGAGAATATTTCAATAAGGGCGGAACCTTCAATGCAGACGGAAACGCAATCCTGACAAAAGGCGGCTGGATACAGGCAAGCGTAAACCCGATAAAAATTGTTCAGTTTAATCTGGGCTATGGCTTAAATGATCCAAAGAATGCTGATGTCCGTAACGATTTTTATCAGAAGAGTCAATACGCATTCGGCAATATACAGGTCAAACTTATGCAGGATATCACTGCCGGTGTTGAGGTAGCACATGTACAAACAGACTGGGCGACCGGTGACCAGCACGGCACCCGCTATCAGGGTTCCCTCTGGTATAACTGGTAAGAAAATAATCCACAAAGGGTGAGGGACAACCCCTCACCCTTTTTTTATCTCCTTCTCCGCAGAAAATCCCGCGGTTTCCCCGCAGCTTTCGGTGGTCCGACGAGTCCGTCCTCTTCCATCAGTTCCATGATCCGTGCTGCACGGTTATACCCTATCTTGAGACGCCGCTGTATGGAGGATATGGATATTTCACCGACTGCCTCTCCAAATTCCAGCGCCTTCTGATACATTTCATCCCTTTCCGAAAACCCTTCGTCCTCACCGGCATCTCCGAGGGACTGGATACTTTCCATGATGGTGTAATCAGGACTCCCCTGTATTTTTACAAATTCGGTAACAGCTTTAATTTCCTCCTCGGTAATAAGCGCCCCATGGACACGGATGACTTTTGTGCCCGGAAGCATCAGGAGCATATCTCCTTTGCCAAGAAGCTGCTCCGCCCCCTGGGAATCAAGGACTGTCCTTGAATCAACTTTTGAAGAGACCTGGAATGATATCCGGGCAGGGAAATTCGCCTTGATGATACCGGTAATCACATCGACCGATGGCCGCTGGGTTGCAAGGATGAGATGGATTCCCGCTGCTCTTCCCATTTGTGCGAGTCTTGTGATCGAGTCTTCCACATCACTCGGCGCAGTAAACATAAGGTCTGCAAGTTCGTCAATGATGATGACGATGTAAGGGAGACGTTCCTCCTCTGTCGCCTGCATCTGATAACTTTCGATGTTCCTTGTGGCTTTTTCAGCAAGAACTCTGTATCGTCGCTCCATTTCGATGACCATTTTTTTCAATGCATCCGCTGCCTCTTTTGGATTTGTTATCACCGGTGAGATCAAATGAGCAATCCCCTCATATGCAGAAAGTTCAAGTAATTTAGGATCAACCATAAGCATCTTCACCTCTTTAGGGGTAGCTTTATAAAGGATACTCATGACCATCGAGTTGATGGATACGCTTTTCCCTGAACCTGTTGCTCCTGCGACAAGGAGGTGGGGCATCTTCGACAGGTCTGCCAGCACGGGTGAACCGGAGATATCTTTGCCAAGTCCCAGCGTGAGCTTCGATTTGCTCTTCTTAAAGCTTTCCGATGAGAGAACCTCCCGCAATGCGACAGTATCTCTTTGCCTGTTCGGGACTTCAATCCCGATCGCTGCCCTGCCCGGGATTGGAGAAATCCTCACGCTCTGGGCTTTCAGGGCAAGTGCAAGGTCATCAGCAAGAGCGACAATCTTATTTATTTTTATTCCGGGTGCGGGTTCAAATTCGTACATAGTCACGATGGGCCCTGGATTTACCTGGATAATTTTGCCTTCAACGCCGAAGTCGTCGAGCTTTTGCTCAATGAGTGATGAGTCATTCAGAAGATCTTCTTTTGTCGGCCGTACAGTAGAAGCATCAGGTGCGCTGAGCAGTTCCATCGGCGGCAGAGCATATCCATCCTGTTGTTTTGTTAGGGCCGATTCCGGGGAAGAAACCGGCTCGATATCAGATACCTTTTTTGGCTCGTCATGCTGTTCGGGTTCCCTGATGAGAATTTCCTGGTCTTCATAGTCAGGCAGGATCTCTTCTCCGGCATATTCTTCTCTTTTCGTCTCCTTGCGTTTTTTCTGCAGAACAATACCGGTTACAGAGACCGGACTGATCAGAATGATTGAAGATAGGAAGAGAGCAAGAGCAAATAAATAAGCGCCGGGGATTGACAACCAGTGCTGCGCAGTATATGCTATTCCCCTTCCTGCAAGTCCTCCGATACCGTCCGGGTACAGTCCGAAGCTGAACTGGAAGGTGTTTCCGATCAATGCGGCAAGAACTGCTGATGATATGAGAAACAGAGCCCCTCCGAGGAGGTAGAGAATATGACCTTCCTTTCCCAAAAGTCGTTTGACGCCGAAAGCAATAAGAAAGAGAGGGATAACATAGGCGGCAATTCCGAAAAAAATGATCATCCATCCCGAGAGATAAGCGCCTACAAGGCCCCCGAGATTCCTGACAGGTTCCATCGGTTCTGTAGTCCTGAAAAAAAGAACAGGATCGCGGACAGAATGAGTAAAAAGGCTTATAAGGAGGTAGAGGCTCCCCATCAAAGCAACAACACCAAGGATTTCTTCTCTGACCCGCTTTATCCTTTCAACCATATCCCTGCTATTATAACAGCGGAGAGAACAAACCGGTAATAAACAAAGATATTCATGGGGTATCGTCTGAGAAATCCAAGAAGGAATTTTATCGTGAAATATCCGGTGATGAAAGAACTTATAAGGCCTGCAGCAAAGAGCATAAGGTCATAATTCTGCTGGCCTAAAAAAGCTTTTTCGAAATGAAGGAGTGTAGCGCCGGCAATAAGCGGAGTGGCAAGTAAAAAAGAAAACCGTGCAGCTTCTTCCCTCTTATACCCCCTGAAGAGTCCTGCGGAAATGGTGATGCCCGAACGGGAAACGCCGGGAATAATCGCAAGGGCCTGTGCTATGCCTATAAAAAGGGCATCCCTGAGACCCATTATCTCCAGGTCCTTTTTTTTCAGTGTTTTTTCAGCAATGAGCATGATGATTCCCACCACTATGAGCATAAGACTGATAAGCAGCGGTTTTCTCAGGCTGTTCTCGACAATATCATTCAAAAGGTACCCGGCACCTCCTCCCGGAACCGATGCAAGCATGATCATGCCGAACAGCTTCTGTTTTTTGAGAAGGAGGTCTTTCCAGTCTTTCCAGAAAGAGAGGATCAGGGCAAAAAGCGTTCCTGCATGAAGCGCAACATCAAAGGTAAGAGTATCGACACTCCCAGACCAGTTAAAAAACCATGGGAATAGGATAAGATGTGCAGTACTGCTGACCGGTAAAAATTCAGTTATCCCCTGTACGATGCCGAGGATGACTGCCTCGATCACGGATATTAAACCTCCATGATGATGGGCATGATCATCGGCCGTCTGTCCATCGTATCCCTGAGGTATTTTTTCAGGGTGCTCCTCAGTTTTGCCTTCAGCAGGGAAGAATCGGATACCATGTCCTTATCAAGACCCTGAATTGTGTCAGCCAGGAGCTCTTTCACCTTATTTATAACGTCCTGCGAGACGTCTTCAAAAACAAATCCCCGTGATATGATATCCGGTCCTGAGACAATAGTCCCGGAAAGTTTTTCTATACCGAGGAGAATCAATACAATCCCATCGTGGGCAAGTCGTAATCTGTCTCTGAGCACCATCTCCTCGACATCACCTACGCCTTTTCCGTCAATGAATATGCGGCCCGAATTGACCGAGCCGTTTTTCTTTGCCTCGGCCTCTGATATCTCAAGAACCTCACCGTTTTTCATAATGAAGATGTGTTCCTTGGGAATTTCACACTTTTTCGCAAGCATCGAATGGTAGATGAGATGACGGTATTCTCCGTGAACAGGCATGAAATATTTCGGTTTGATGAGATTGAGCATCAGTTTCAGTTCTTCTTTCGAAGCATGCCCCGAAACATGCACCTCGGAAACCTTTTCATAGACGACCTGCGCACCCCTTCTAAAAAGATGGTTGATGATCTTTCCGATCGAGCGTTCATTTCCAGGGATCATCTTTGCGGAAAGAATAACCATATCCCCTTCTTTTATTTTTATCTGTTTGTGTTCGTCTGTGGCGATCCGGGACAGGACACTCATCGGCTCTCCCTGACTCCCGGTGGTAATAATTACAACTTCATGGTCCTGCAGGTTCTTAAGATCATCGATTTTTAACCAGGTATCCAGGGGTATCTTCAGATAGCCGAGATTTAAAGCGATCTGGGCATTTGACACGATGCTCTTGCCGCAAAGGATGACTTTTCTCCCGAATTTCACCGCCACATCGATTGCCTGCTGGATTCTGTGAATATTAGAAGCAAAGGTCGCTATGATTATTCTCCCTCTCGTATTTGCAAAAATATCCTCAAAAGCCCTTCTTACCTCTTTTTCAGAGAATGTGAAGCCGCCTTTTTCCGCATTGGTACTGTCGGACAAGAAGAGAACCGTACCTCTTTCTCCGTATTCGGAAAATCTGAGGAAGTCCATAAGCTGTCCGTCAACCGGAGTAGGGTCAAGCTTAAAGTCACCTGTGTGTACTACAAGTCCGACAGGAGTCGTTATTCCGAGTCCGACACCGTCAACAATACTGTGCGTTACCCTGACGAACTCCACTTCAAAGACCCCGACGCGGACAGTATCCCGCGGCATTACCGGGACCAATTCCGCATCTTCGAGGTTATGTTCACGGAGTTTTTCCTTCACGAGGCCGAGAGTCAGGGGAGTACCATAAACAGGGACCGGCAGTTCTTTGAGGAGAAACGGGAGAGCGCCGGTATGGTCTTCATGCCCATGGGTCAGAAAAACAGCTTTCACTTTCTCTCTGTTCTGGAGAAGATAGGAAAAATCGGGGATGATAAAATCCACCCCGAGGGTATCTTCTTCAGGGAACATCAGCCCTGCATCGACGATGATAATATCGCTGTCATATTCCAGGACTGTCATGTTGAGGCCAATCTCCTCGACTCCACCAAGAGGAATAACAGAGAGCGCTTTTTCCACTGAATTGTATTATATCAGATTCTTACTCTTTCCGAATCGGTCAGGGTAATGCTGTATAGGTCCCTAACTGTTGTCTTTCCATTACCAGGATAATAAGGAGATTGTCATTCGCGCTCCATGAGTCATAGACAAGCGAAGCACGTCGGGAATCCTCAACCATAGCTCTTACACTTTACCATAATGCATTTGAAGCGCAAAATGATTTTTTATGATAATTCATTTACAATTATTGAAACGATCAAAAAGGAGAATCGAATGGAGGATCTCAAACATTCTGAAACATGGCGGGTCTTCAGGATACAATCAGAGCTTGTTGAAGGGTTCGAAACCTTGAATGAACTCGGTCCTGCTGTAGCAATCTTCGGAAGTTCACGGATGAAACCGGGAACATATTATTATGAACAAGCTTATGAGATGGGTAAAAAGCTTTCAGACTCAGGGTTTGCGGTAATCACCGGCGGGGGGCCCGGCATTATGGAGGGGGCGAATAAAGGGGCGAAAGAGGAGAAAAGCAAATCGGTCGGCCTGAACATAGAGATACCGTCAGAACAGGAACGAAATCTCTACCAGGACCTCTCCCTGTCATTCAGGTACTTTTTTATCAGAAAACTGATGTTTGTGAAATACTCCATCGCATTTGTCATTTTCCCCGGAGGCTTCGGCACCATGGATGAATTATTCGAGGCACTGACACTCACCCAGACAAAGAAGATTTATCCTTTTCCGATAATCCTTTTCGGGAAAGACTACTGGGGGGGACTGATAGACTGGTTCAGATCAAACCTTATTCCTCATAATACCATAGCGCCTGAAGACATGAATCTTATTACGCTTGTGGACAATGCAGACGAAACCTGTGATATCCTTCGGGAGTTTAAAAAAACTTATCTGAATGAGAAGTCGTGATGTACTGAAAAAGGAGGATTACATTCTTGGGTGTTCTTTACGGTAATCTTTCGGTTTTTCTCCTAATCCGTTTTCACTCCAGATGCCGATTCGCGCCTCTCTTGCCGCTTTCTGCGCCTCTGTTAGCTCGCCGACATGCTTTACATTGGGAGGCAACGTATAGAGCATTGCATAGCCTCCCCTGAGCATCAGGACGTTGACCATTTCTCCCTTCGTCGTCCAGAGATATGCAAGCATACGACCGTAGGTGTCTCTCTTTTCAACATCAGATTCAATCCTGACTTTTTGCTCCGATGCATTCAGAATGCTTTCAAGGTGTTTTTTGGAGTTTTCACCCCAGGGTTCCTGCCCAATTTCAGGGGCATCGATGCCGATCAGTCTGATTTTTTCCTGCCGTTTGTCCAGAAGAACGCTCACCGTATCCCCGTCATGAATTGCTGCCACGGATACGTAAGTGTCCGGCTCTTTTCCTGCAAGAGGATATTTTTCACTGATAAGATAAAACCCGGCGGCCAGAATAAACAATACCAGTGCAATGGCATTGAAGCCTCTTCGGTTCTTCTTTATTGACATCTTCTATTCTACCTTTTCTCCCTGCTGTTTGACAAAAGAGCACAGAGCAGATAAATTAAAATTAAAAAACCCGGCAGATGCCAACAGGCCAGGAATATCTCTATAATGAAAGGAGACAACGGCAATGAGCAAGATTGTACAAGCGTTCTTTATCCTCCTCCTTTTTACAACACCTGTTCTTTCGGAAAAGGATGCGCCTGTTTTTACCGATCAGGATCTAGAAAAGTTCGGGGGTTCAACGAGTTCCGGTCCGGAAACGTCCATGCAGAACAATGAAGGCGGAAGCAGTCGTTCTTCAGTCAGCCCATGGGAATCGAATCTGCGCAGGAGAAAAGACGAGGTAGCACAGGAAAACCGTGATTATATCGAAGAGCAATACCAGTGGATGACGGCCGACTGTCAGAAATATGAAGGTGAATTTAAAAAAGACTGCCTCTTCAGAACACAGGAATGGCGGAAGGAACAGATGAGGCAAGTGGACACCTTGAAGGAATATCTGAGTAAATGATGTTCCGTGAGTTTTCCGGTGCTTGTTTCCTCAGAAAAGGATCATTCTTGATGATCTTATTGCAAGACGCCCTTCACTTCCTACGAGTCCTCAGAATCAAGTAGGTTCAAATTTTGTTGATTACTTCATCAAATATGCACCTCTTACATTTTTCATTAAGTCTATAGTTCACTTGAAAATGCGCAGCCTCGGCATGAGATTGGAAGAGAGACTTGACCGAACAGATAGTCCCTCATATATCTTAGAAGGTGATTACTGCAAGAAACAAAACTATAACTTCAGGTCCTGTACTTGCTTCATGGATATATTTTATCTATGATTTATGTATGAAAATAGGTAAACATATGTTGATTCTTCTGACCGTTAGCGTAACTTTTCTTGATTGCAATTCTGGAATGAAGAAGGGGTTGCCTCCTATAGAGGTTGTTACTTTTGTTGATCTAAACCGGTATGTTGGAACATGGTATGAGATCTCCCGCTTTCCCAACCGTTTTCAAAAAGATTGCGTTGGAACGACTGCAACTTACACAATCCGTAAAGACGGCAAGATTGACGTTCTGAATCAATGCCGAAAGGGGACGCTTGACGGTGAGATTTCTTCCGTCAAGGGAACAGCGTGGGTAGTTGATAATAAGACAAATGCAAAATTGAAGGTTTCTTTTTTCTGGCCTTTTTCTGGACATTACTGGATTATCGA
>Ga0208980_10002844_pt1 | contig 10506 bp, 10 predicted proteins | sample WetSurMetagenome_3_FD_187993 | JGI IMG/M metagenome (GOLD analysis project Ga0208980, IMG submission 187993) | Wetland microbial communities from Twitchell Island in the Sacramento Delta, sample from surface sediment Aug2011 Site A1 Bulk (version 2) | ecosystem: Environmental > Aquatic > Marine...
CCATCGAACAGTGGTTCAACCCCAAAGCTTTTAAACTGAACACCTTTGGAACCTTCGGCAACGAGATGCGCAACCAGTTGACAGGTCCGATGCAAGTGCGTTTGGATTTGTCGCTGACCAGGGAATTCATGCTGCGCGAGTCGCTGCGGCTGCAGTTCCGTGCCGAATGCTTTAACCTCACCAACACGCCGCTGTTCGGCCTACCCAGCAGCAATATTGGTAGTTATGATAAAGAAGGTTATCCTTTGGGGGCTGCGTCAGGCGGGCCGCCGGGCGTGCCCGGCGGAATGGGCGGCGCCGGCAATTTAGGTGCTATTACTTCCACTGCCAACCAGGGTTATACTCCACGGGAGTTTCAGTTTGCCCTGAAGCTGTTGTTCTAGAAATCAGCAAGAACAATGCCGGTAAACTAACGAGGGTCGTTTGCCGGCATTGTCGCCAATCTCGCAGGTCTGCCAGCTCCATGGCAGTGTTGATTCAGTGTATTTAAGCTACTGAACAAGGAGATCGCATCAAATCAAGTCATTCACGCATGAATATATTTAAGGAGGAGCTATGGCTCGAGGGCGTACGAATTTAGGCAGACGGCAGTTTTTGACGGTGAGCTCCGTCGCAGTTGCATCTCCCTTGATCATGAAGGCATTGGGCCTGGCATTCACAAGGGTGGCAGCTGCGGCAAGCTCTGCCAGTGCTGCTTATAATAGGGCAATCGATAAGATGGTTGAAGAAACAAGAAAGAAGATGGCTGCGGCGGCCGGATGGGGCAAAGGGAGAGGATCGGCGACGGTTACCGCGCAAGGACTTATAAACCATGCTTCATCCACCATCACCTACAATCCGTTCTGGATTGATGAGGCATATGCAGCGGGCACTAGATGGGGCGGTCTCACTGCCTTACCAATGTATTCCAGTGGGGCAAGCCAGGTTAGCACAGCCGGATTAGAGACCCCTGACTGCGGTTTTGACCGGCAGTTGTGGCCAGGGCAGGACTGGGAGTTTTTTCAGCCCATACGCGTTGGCGATACCTTGAGAGGTTGGAACAAGACACCGACGATAACGGAGCAGAAGTCCCCGAACCGCGGTGGTGTACGCGGGTTTTTCCTCGTGGAGGGTGACTGTGACGGTGTAAACCAGAGAGGTGAAATCGTCTCCACAATGAAGAACTATACTGTCCGTATCTTCTTCCCGGACGGTCCTCCGGGCACCACATTTACGTTGAACCGGTACGGATTTTCAAAAGAGGAAATAGTATATCTGGACCGGCTTGCTCGCCAGACCAAGATGCGCGGGTCCAATATCAGGTATTGGGAAGATGTTAAGGTCGGCGACATGCTTGACCCGACTGTAATCGCACCCACTAACATCCAGGATATCGCTTCACAGGGCGGCGGGGCCGCTGCTGCAGTTGGCGGCGCAGGTGGTGCGGGCGGCATTGGATCCGGCGGCGGTCGCGGCGGGGCTTCAGGCGGAGGAGCTGCCGCAGTGGAAAAACCTGTGCACCAGTTGCTGCAAAAAGAAGGGGTCATCAGCGGCGCTCAAGAATATATCCAGGATCCCGCAACAGGATATTATTACAAGGGTGGCGGCGATACCCTGAGGCACTGGGATGACATTGCATCCCATTTGGAAGGCGAGCCGGGTGCCTTTCTTTGGGGAGTGATGTCACAGAAGTCAATGCTGCGCTGTATCACCAATTGGATGGGAGACGACGCTTTTATTAGAAAATTCAACTGGCGGCATATATACCGAACTCTGGTCGGCGACGCCTCTTACAGCCAGGGTAAAGTGACAAACAAGCGCAATGAGAATGGGGAATACCTCGTCGATTTATTTGTCTGGCAGCAGGACATAAGGGGATATATTGTAGATGCCGCGGTTTGTACTGTAGCCTTGTTGTCAAAGACTAAGTCATATCCCGATCTCAAGAAAGTCATTACCTATTAGTAATTTAAAATAACTGATTATCAGAAGGGTAATGATAACCAATACTTAAAAGGAGACGAAAATGGCACAATTTAACATTGGCGATAGAATCAGGATCAAGAACCGGCCTGATTGGCCTTCACCACCGGGATACATATTTGCCAACGCTGAAGGAACCGTGGTGCCGTCAGACTTCGATGAGGTGATGGGAGAATTTCAACCGCATCTTGTCTTTGTCAAGCTGGAGAAGGTGGCGGAGGGTGCCCAAAAATACAATGGCAACAGTTTTTGGTTTCTCACAGAATTCATGGAAAGGATATAGCAGCCAGTAGAAGCAATTTGACCGTATAAAATCCAGTGAACTATCTGTGTGCGTTGAGTAGCGCAGGGTCTATTAATCTCTTAATAACCGGTGCGGGGCTTAAGGTCCAAGGGTATCTTCTAATACCTATCTTTTCCTTTAGCAGTAAACCCCCAACCGCAGCTGTTAACCATGCTGAACCTGCACCTATCATTTATTTATGTGATGGGACCAAAGTTCCTGATTGAAAAGGACGATTGGGCTTATAATGTAAAGACATGACCAAGCTGAAAGCTTAGTACCGCAGTTGGTAAATACTGAAACGTATTCCTTGGGACACGGATGAAAACAGGCAAACGCGCCCGGAACTTGCAGGCTTCTGCGGGCCAAAGGGCGGCGCTTCGCACGCCGGTCTCTTGTCCCATCCGCGTCCCCTAAAATGCGTAACTGTATTTATGATATTGTGTACTTAGGCTTCAGAGTTTACGGTTTGAGGTTTGGCGTAATGAATTAGGAGGGAACTATGGATTTATTCTATACACTTCTGGGAAGAAGGCAGTATTTAAAGGCCCTTATAAATTCCACAATCGCGCTGACATGTGCAAGGATTGCGAGCTTGTTTTATCCTGGTTTTAAAGAGGGTTCCGCATATGCGGCAACGAAACAAAGAACGGCTGAGACAAAGGCCCTTAAGGCTATAGTGGTATATTACTCGGCTACTGGAAGCACTGGCAAGGTGGCGAATGCCATCTACCGAGGCATGAACAGGGTAATGCTATGCGACGTAGCTCCCCTGAAAAAGATAGACCCCAAAGCAATGGCTAGGTACGATGTTGTAGCCATCGGCGGCCCCATCTGGTATTACCGCGAAACAGCAAACCTGAGGCTTTTTATATCTAAGATGCCTAATATGGCAGGGAAACCCTGTATTCTGTTTTGTACTCATGGCACACAACCATCGGGTTTTTTCCATTGGCTCATGCAGCCTATACAGAGGAAGGAGCTTACCGTCATCGGCTGGAATGATTGGTATGGCGGAGCATCACATGTGCTCCATATGCCAAGTCCCTATGTTACGGACGGGCATCCTGATGAGATAGATCTTCAGGAGGCAGAAGCATTCGGAAAGCAGATGGCTGAGCGCGCTCAAAGAATTTATAACGGCGAGAAGAATCTAATCCCCGATATACCAAGCGGGCCTGATGCTGACCCGCTCTGGGCAAAAGGCGGTATGAGCGGCGGCGGCGGTATGCCTGGCGGCGACATGCCAGGCGGTTCCATGGCCGGCCGTGCTGGTGGTCCTCCAGGTAGCGGGGCGCCGGCTGATACGTCAGTTGGGGCGCAGTCCGGAATGAGAGGCGGCGGTCCAGAAGGCGGAGGTCCTGCGAGAGGTGCAAATCCTGAAGGCGGCAGAGGCGGAGGGCCGGGTGGCATGATGGGGTCAGCGAATGAGATCCCAAAGATCGATATGGCAAAGTGTGTGTATCCCAGATGTACGGCCTGTGTAGAAAATTGTGTCCAAAACGCTATCGACTTTTCCAGGTTGACCCCTGCTGCCCTGCTTTCAGAATCGCCTATCATCGTTGAAGGCTGCATTCATTGCTCACAGCCCCTGTGTGAAAGAGCCTGTGTATATGATGCTATAACTTACAAGCAGATGAAAACAAAGCATGTATATGATATGAAGAAGTGCACATATCCAAAATGTACTCTGTGTATAGACAACTGCCCGATGTACAGCATTGATTTCTCAAACCCTCTACAGCCTATAGTCCATAATAACTGTGAAGGATGCGATCTTTGCTGGTGCATCTGTCCTTATGATGCCATAAGCATACCCAATATTGCCGAAACACATGCGCTGCTGGCAAATTCGGAGACAAGCTGGGACAGTCCGTTTTTAGCTAATCTGAACCAGGCTGAAAAAACGGGCAGGTTCCGGAGGTTGACCCCGATAGACAAAGTAGGCTGGGGAAATATCGTTTATAAAAATCCCAATGCGCCCCGTGTTATATTGCATCTGGAAAATTATCCGTATGAAGTTAAAAGCTAAAGACCAGGAGGTTACAATTAATGGCAAAATCCAAGACATCGTTCCCCGTCTGGCTCCGCCGGTTGTCGCAAACCGTGTTCATGGTGATATTTTTCTATCTCTTTTATGCTCTGACCTATCACCCGGAAAACAGCACGGTAGGGCCGACAGGAATGTTTTTCAACCTTGATCCGTTGATACTGCTGACGGTATGGCTGGGAGGCCACGCGGTGTCGTCGGCGCTGCTGCTATCGCTGATAACGCTGGTGGTGACGCTGGTATTCGGGAGGTGGTTTTGCGGATGGGTGTGCCCTTTTGGGACCCTGCACAACCTTTTCAGCTCCTGGAGAGGGTCAAAGAGAAAGGACAAGATAAAAGAGGCGAGCTACACGCCGATGCAGAAGGCAAAATACTACATAGTGGGCGTAGTGCTTTTGGGGTCCATTTTCGGGGCCAACATGGCAGGGTGGCTTGATCCTTTTTCGTTCCTGTACAGGTCATTTGCGACGGCGGTATTTCCGGCGGTAAATGCCTTATTTCAGGGAATATTTGACTGGTTTTACGATGTAAACCCCATAGGGCTCAGGGCTATAAGCGAGCCGGTATACAGGCTGATGCGGCGATATTTCCTGACGCTTGGCCAGCCGCACTATTACTGGGGCATGTTCTTCGGAGTGCTATTCGGTGGGGTACTGGTCCTTAATTTCTTCAGGGTGCGATTCTGGTGCAGGTACATATGCCCGCTTGGAGGACTGCTGGGGATAGTGGGCAAGAACCCGGCGTTGCGGCTGAACAGGGATGCTGAAAAATGCACGAACTGCATGGAATGTGTGATCGACTGCCAGGGTGGAGCGGAGCCGCAGAGCGATGAGACATGGAAGCCTGCGGAGTGTTTATACTGCTGGAACTGCCATTCTGCATGTCCGAGCAAGGGTATAACCTTTGAGTTCAAGATGCCGGAGGTGAAGTCGTGAACACAAAAAAATGGATAAAAGCGTTTTTCAATCCCGCGAAGGAGAAAAGGATAGATCTTGGAAGGCGCAATGTAATAGGTGCGGCCGTGGTAGGTCTTACGGGGGCCGCGCTGATGAAGGGGAACCCTCTGGAGAAGGGAAGGACATACAATGCGGGATTGATACGGCCACCCGGATCTGTGGCAGAGGACGACTTTCTGGACAAATGCATAAAGTGCGGGGAGTGTATGAAGGTATGCCCGACAAATGTTGTGCAACCTGTGATGCTTGAGGCGGGGCTGGAGGGATTATGGACGCCTGTGCTGAAGCCTGAGCTTGGGTATTGCGAGTACAAGTGCAACATGTGCACGCAAATATGCCCGACGGATGCGATCACGAAGATGACGCTGGAAGAGAAGCAGAAGGTAAAGATCGGGCTGGCGCATGTGGATAAGAGCCGGTGCCTGCCTTGGGCATACGGAAGGGCGTGCCAGGTATGCTACGAGCAATGCCCTTTGCCGGAGAAGGCAATAAAGCTGGAAGATGCAAAGGTAACGACGGCCAAAGGTACGACCATAACAGTGAAGCAGCCCCGTGTGAACGCTGAGCTCTGCACAGGGTGCGGGATATGCCAGAACAAGTGCCCGGTGCCGGATCAGGCCGCCATCAGGGTGACGAGCGCCGGTGAGACCAGGAACTTCAAGAACCAGTTCCTGGCTGCGGACCGGTACAGCGGTTGAAACAGATGGGCGTCTTGTGAGCTTATTGGGTTTTGTCTGACTGGGGGTGTAGATATGAAAAATTCATTCTTAATGAAAGTCATTTCTTTTCTGCCTGTGACCCGTTTGAATCTCTTTGCACAGGGCAATTCGTTGGGGGGACAGTCCCCGGCGGGGCCTCCTCAAATGGGACAGCCACAAATGGGGCCCCCTCAAGGGGGAGGGCCGTTGAGCCAAGGATTGGAAGCCTACTCATTGCCTAAAGGTGCGATTACGGAAAATGATTTACCCCGGATTAAAACTGCAATGCAGCAGGTGTTGGAAAAGATCAATGAGTCTCTGAAATCAGCCGGGCAGGCCAAAAACAGATCGGACCTAAAACCCATCAAGTCAGGCATACTCGCATTTCAGGACTGGCTGAAGCGGCAGGGATGCATTAACCAGGCATCCACCACGTATGACATCGAGGCAATCGACAAATATTCTGAGAATATCTTCGTTCCTTATCCCGGCCAACTTCCATTCGACGTAGTTTTCAAGATGGGAGGGGAAATGAAAAAGCCGTACAGGCTGTTGATATTTGTTACTACGGTTGATTTGTTCAGCTTTGCGAGTCTTGTTGAGAATAAGTCGATCGGCGGAGTTCCCGCCCTGAAGAACTGGCCAAGCTCCTATATGGAAAAGCGCCCCGAGATTTGATATCGGCGCACCCGGGGCGATGGGTACTTTCTATATGATCAAGAAGCAGCCTGAGAAAATATTTAAGACGAGTAGTTGAGAGATCCGGAGAAAATGGGTTAGCAGCTGACCCAAGGGGGAAGCCATGAGTTTGATACGTTTGCTTTTGCGAAGAAGGCAGTTCTTAGTCACTTTTCTGAGTTCCACCCTGGTGCTGGCCTTTGGAAAGGTTTCAAAAACCTTCGGCCTGACATCTCAAACAAATGAGGGAAAGGCAACGGAGAAACAGGGAACTGGCGGGAAAAAATCCCTCAAAGGTATCGTGGTCTATTATTCAGGAACGGGCAATACCGCTCAAATCGCCAATGCTGTGTATAAGGGTATGAAGTCGGTCATTGCCTGTGATGTGGCCCCGATCAACAAGGTGAAACCGGCGGATATGGCCAAATATGATGTGATGGCCCTTGGTTCCCCGAACTGGTACATGCGCGAGGTGGTCAACACCAAGATCTTTACCCACGACATGCCGCGTATGGACGGAAAACACTGCATCATTTTTGGCACTCATGGGGGATCGCCTGTGGGTCAGTTCTGGTCCATGTCACGGAATGTCCTGAAGAAGGGGATGACCATCATCGGCTGGAGCGACTGGTACGGATCGGATTTCATGACGCCACACAGTTCGTATCCCGATGGTGAATGGGGTCATCCTGACTCGATCGATTTTGCGGAAGCGGAGGCATTCGGCAAGCGGATGGCGGAATATTCCATCAGGATTTATGCTGGTGAAAAAGACCTGATCCCTGAAATACCACAACCGGACAAGGGACAGCAGAGTCTGTGGTCGCCCCTCTCAAGTGGATCAGACCATATTACCTTTGCATCCCCCCCGCCTGATTCCATCCCTGTATTCGATCTAAAAAAATGTGTTTACCCCAGGTGCACTCAATGCGTTGAAAACTGCCCGGTGAGTGCCATTGATTTTTCGGTGATAGCATCCGCCGGTTCGATAATCTCCCCGGATTCAGTAATCCCCCAGGAAAAGTTATTCGTTTTGGATTCGTCAACAGGCCCTACACCGACAATCTCCCCGTTAATTCTTAAGGAGGCATGTCAGCATTGTGGCGGAATATGTCAAAGGGTTTGCAATTATGACGCGATAGCATATGAAGGCGAAAAGATAAAATTAGAAATCAATACAAAGAAATGCACCTATCCTAAGTGCACGGCATGCATAGACAATTGCCCGCAGGATTGTATGGATTTTAAGAAGTACCCGCAGGTGGTTATCCACAATCGCTGTGAGGCCGAAGGCCTTTGCTGGGGCGTATGTCCTGAAAACGCCATTGAAGTCCCCAACATGGCAGCGATCCAACTGAAAAAGGGATGGTATCTTAAGGGGGGAATGGGCATGCCAGGTGGGAGAGGAGGAGGTCCGGGACAGCCGATGCCGGGTGGAGGAAGAGGAGGAGCTCCTGGACAGCAGCCGCCTGGTGGAGGAAGGGGAGAAGGCGGCCCGATGGCTGCAATGATGATGCAGCAGCCGGCCAGGTTCAGGGAGCTGGTCCGCAAAGAGGATGAAGAAACAGCGATTGGGATTCTGTATATTACCAAGTACCCGCGCGTGCCAATTAATAAGACACTTTGGCCCTACCATATCGAGAAATCATAGGACAGATACTAATTTAGGGGTTAATGGCATAGCGCTTCGAGACATTAGATTATGAAATGAGCGTCGAAGATGCGGCACAAAATGGAACTTCGGTGAAATTGGATTTTCAGTGTTCAATCCGTTGAAAATAAAAGATAAGAAGGTGCATCATAAATCTCCAGTATTGGAATCCGGATTAAGTCTTATAAAAACGGAGGCCGTGCAGGAATACAACCCTCAGCCTGGTCAGCCGGGCAAGGATGTGGAATGGGCACCGGCTTCGCCGGTCGTGATAAACAGGATGTTTGAACTGGCAAAGATCAAACCTGAAGATTATGTGATTGACCTCGGCTCCGGCGATGGACGCATGGTAATCAGCGCCGCCAAGATGGGGGCTCGAGCCCTGGGAATAGAATTCAACCCTCGTCTTGTGGAGCTTTCCCGGAATAATGCGGCCAAGGAAGGTGTCAGCAACAGAGTGACCTTTGCCCAGGCTGACTTTTTTAAGACCGATTTTTCCGCGGCCACAGTTGTAACCCTGTTTCTCCGAGAAGACATCAACCTTGCCCTGCGCCCGAAAATCCTGGATATGGCGCCGGGTACCAGAATCATTTCCAACATCTTTCATATGGGTGAATGGAAAGCAGATGAGGTTGTTAAGGTTGAAGATGAAGATTACTACTTCAAGAATCACACCGTCTATTTCTGGGTAGTGCCTGCGAAAGTAGCGGGTACATGGAGAATACCCCAGGGAGAGCTTGAACTGGAGCAGAGCTTTCAGATGATAAGCGGCACTCTCAAGTCAGGAGGGATTGCATCTCCTGTCATCGGCAAAATGACCGGTTACCGGCTGGTTTTTGTTGCCGACGGCAGGAAATATACAGGCTGCCTCACCGGAAACGGACTGGAGGTGGACTTGCCTGCCTGGTTGTAGTGTTCCTTCATTAATGTGGAATTACCCTGATCAGGCCCTGGAGACAAACTCGCCGGTCTGGGTGCTTACCCGTACGATCTCCCCTTCTTTTATGAATAGCGGAACCCTCACCTGCAGACCTGTCTCGAGTGTTGCCGGTTTGGTCGAACCTCCCGATCCTGAATCTTTGCGGCTGCCCGGCTCCGTCGAAGCTACCGCAAGCTCGACGAAGGGGGGCAATTGGATCGCAATTGCCACTCCGTTGTATTTGAGTACCTGAAGTGAAACGCCATCTTTAAAGTAAAACCGGTCGTCTCCCAGTTGTTTTTCAGTTAGGGCAAACTGCTCGTAGGTCCCTTCGTCCATGAAATGGCAACTCTCTCCATCCGAATATAAAAACGATGCTGGGGTCAGGACGACATCCGGCTCCTCGAACTTCTCGTTGGTTCTGAAGCTCTTTTCCATTACTGCATTGGTGACGAGATTTCGAAGCTTCGTCCGCACCATGGTTGAGGCGCCGCGCGCGCTTGGTGACGCAAAAAAGACGTCGATAACGGCGTATGGCTGATTCTCGATTGTGATCAGCATTTTTCGTTTTAGTTCATTTGCTCCGATGAGTGCCATAAATTCCGCCCCAATGGTGTGTGAATTGAATAACAGCATCTCCAGAACTATTAAAGATATGACAATCTCGCTCTCTGGTAAACAATTGTTAGAATCCTGTCTCCACGTGAACATATTAAAAGCGCGACAATCATTTCGCATTTCGGGAATTGCGTAAACTATTTCCCGATATAAAATGCGCTTATACGAGGCAGAGCGAAAAATGAGATTGGGTTGCTTGAGAATCCTGGCGCTGTTGTTGTCACTGCAACTCCTCGAAGGATGGCTCTACGGCCAGCCTACTGCGCTGCCTGTTCAGGTTCTCATCCGTTCGGAGAAGCTCGAATTCAGGTTCGGGGATCCGATCGTCATCTGCCATTTCCAGGATCCACCAAAAATGGAGTTCGACGGAGAGCATCGCCTGTTCGTCCAGGGTCTTGGCGTTGAGTATGTCTGGGTGGAGCCCGATGCCCAGAACTACTACCAGCACACATTCCTCAGCACCAGGCGGATCAAATAGGAGAAAGCATGGCTGGCGTGCTTCAGCAGCTTATGCGCACGAAGAATCTGGACGCAATCCTGCACGAGGGAGAGGTAACCCAGAATCAGCTCAAGCGTGCCCTGGGATGGTTTGATGTCATCCTTTTAGGAATCGGTGCGATTATTGGCGCAGGAATCTTCGCGACCATCGGTACGGCTGCTGCGGGGGACGCCGCCGCGCATTTTGGTGGTG
>Ga0208980_10002845_pt1 | contig 10503 bp, 4 predicted proteins | sample WetSurMetagenome_3_FD_187993 | JGI IMG/M metagenome (GOLD analysis project Ga0208980, IMG submission 187993) | Wetland microbial communities from Twitchell Island in the Sacramento Delta, sample from surface sediment Aug2011 Site A1 Bulk (version 2) | ecosystem: Environmental > Aquatic > Marine...
AGACCCTCAGTGCTTTGCGCAGAGATTTCGGAACCATGATCGTTGCTGCTGACGCCGAAGGCGGGGGCCGCATCGAAGGTCAGGACTTCCGCGGCAACATCTGCATTGTGGCCGGGAACGAGGGGGCGGGGATTTCCCCCGAGATCCTCACAGCCTGTGATGCACGCGTAGGGATTCCGATGGACAACAGCATCGACTCGTTGAATGTAGCCACGGCGATCGCGGTCATGCTCTACGAAGTACGCCAGCAGCGATCCCTGTTGCACCGTCGATGAAAGCGGAGGGGGCCTGGAATCCGGTCAGGTACTGCGGAGCACCCGGCCGGGAAGAGCGTCGGTCTGTTTCCCCCCGTCGACGACGGCCGTGCCGTTGACGATCACGAACGGCATCCCCTGAGGGAATTGATGAGGCTCAACGTACGTCGCCGTGTCTTTGATCACCGCATAATCAAACAGCACAAGATCAGCTGCCTTGCCGGCCGCAACGACCCCGCGATCGGTCAGCCCCAGCTTCGCCGCAGGCATCGAGGTCATTTTCATGATCATCTCGGGGAGAGTGGCGATGTGCCGTTCGCGCTGATAGAGGGCGATCGCTCTCGGGAACGTGCCATACGCACGGGGGTGTGGCTGGACCTTCGGACGTGAGGGAGAATAGGCACCGGCATCCGAGGCAACCATGGTGTTGTGCCATGCCAGAGCCATTTCCGTTCCCGCCTCGTTCATTCCGAACCCGACCATCCCGACGCGTGCCCGCTCTTGAAGAAGGAGATCGACGGCAACCCCGAAGGGATCCCGCTGCTCTTCTCTGGAGATCTGCAGAAGCGTTTTCCCCTGAAACCGTTTATTGTTTTCGGTGTTCACCGAGGAGATCATGACCGCCTCCCAGGAGCCCAATCCTTCCACCTTTCGCTCGACATCCTTGCGGATGCGGAAACGTGTTTCAGGCTCCTGGAGCCTTCCAAGGAATTTCTCCGTTCCCCCGTCGCGGGACCAGAGAGGGAACAGTGACGAGAGGTCGGTAGCGAAGGCCAGATACGGATACCGGTCAGCGTGGACGTCGAGGCCCGAGGCTATCGCTTCATCAAGGCGCTTCAGGGCCTGTTCCTGTTTTCCCCAGTTGCGGGGATTCTGCGCTTTCACATGAGACACCTGGAGCCTTGCACCGGAGCGTTGCGAAATCTGGATTGCCTCGTCGATGGCCTCGAGGAGGGTATCGCCCTCATTCCGCAGGTGGGTGGCATAGAGGCGATACTTCTCGGGAGCCGCCCTGATGACTTGCGCCAGTTCTTCACGAGAGGCGAAGCTGCCCGGAGTATACTCGAGTCCCGTCGAGGTCCCCCTCGCCCCCTGTTCAATTGCCCGAACCACCTCGCGTTGCATCGCTACGATTTCATCGGGCGTCGCCGGTCTGTTGTCCATCCCGACAACAACTCCTCGCACGGTGCCGAGACCGATAAACATGACGATGTTCTGGGCGGTCTTCTTCCGTTCAAGCTGGCTCAGGAACCCGTCCATATCACGATAGGGGCAGTCAAACTCAAGCTCTTCCCTGAACGCTTCGAGGGAGGTCTGGAGGGTGGGTCCGCCAAGCGGCGCGGGAGACTCCCCGTCCATCCCCGATGCTTCCGTTGTCACTCCCTGATGAACTTTGCTTTCTGCGCGGGGATCTCGGAGGAGAATTGTGTCAACATGTGAGTGGATGTCGATGAACCCCGGGGCGACATGCAGCGTCGTCGCATTGATGACACGGTCCGCCTCTGCACCCGCCAGATCCCCCACGGCAACGATGGTACCGTTGCGGATGCCGACATCGGCCGGCCGAACCGGGCCGCCGGTGCCGTCGACCATCAGACCTTTCGTGATCAGGAGGTCGAGCCGCGACCGCGCGGTGATGGTTTCCCCGGCGCCACCACACCCCAGGACGGCCACCCCAGCACCGGCCATTGCTGCCGCTGAGAGGAATTCTCTCCGGCTCCACGCATCACCGCGGGGAGGAGTATTCGCTCTTCGGTCAGAGTCATCTGTCATCGGTGCCGCCCCGTGCAATTCAGAGAACGCCGAATCGTTGATTTCGGAGAAGTCATTCGCTGAGCCGCGCAATGCGCCCCACTTCCTGCACCAGTCGTTCGATTTCCTGCTCCGTCGTGTAGAGCGACACGCCCACCCTTGTCACCCCGCCCTCTTTCAGCAATCCCAGAAGTTCCATGGGCCGGACCGCATAGAAATGCCCGTCCCAGGTGCATATCCCCTTCTCTCCGAGCCGTGCACAGACGGTTTCCGGGCGTTTTCCCGCCATGGTAAAAGATACGGTTGGCGCCCGGAGGGGGACGGTAAAGGGCTGGCCGATAATCCTGACGCCCTCGATGGCCGAAAGGCCTGTGTACAGTTTCTCACCGAGCGCACGTTCATGTTGCCCAAGCAGGGCCATTGCGCTCATCAGTGTCTGGCGCGTCGTAGCGCCCGATGCCAGCGAGCCGATATAGTCCACCGCAGCCTTTACGCCGGCGAGGGCTGCATGATTCAGAGTTCCGGTCTCGATGCGGTATGGCGCATGGGGATCCTGTGTCGAGAGGCGGTCGGTCTGAAGCTGGTCCAGCAATCCTTCCCGGGCATAGAGAATGCCAACATGGGGTCCGTAGAACTTGTAGGCGGAACAGAGAAGGAAGTCAACGCCGGCGTTCTGGACGTCCAGAGGGAAGTGCGGCGCGTAGTGGACCGCATCGACCAGAAGGTACGCCCCCACCCGGCGGGTCAGCGAGCGGGCGAGACCCACGTTATTGACGGTGCCGAAGGCATTCGAAGCCCAGCCCATCGCCACCAGGCGTGTGCGTTCGTTGATGTTGGAGGCGAAATCGTCTTCGTTGAGTGTGGCATCCGGTCTGACGGCAATTTCCTTTACGACGATTCCATGTTCCCTCAGGGCGAGCCAGGGGCCGCGGTTGGCCTCATGATCAAGCTGGGTAATCACCACTTCATCGCCGGCGCGGAACGAACGGAGGAGCGCCCGGCTGAGCGAGAAGGCCAGGGTGGTCATGTTCGCACCGAAGGATACCGTGTGCATCCCTTCCGCGCCCAGAAACACCGCCATCGTTTCACGGGTCTCCAGCAGCAGGCGGTCGGATTCCCGGGTTGTCACAAACTGTCCGTGCGTGTTGGCATTACATGTTGCATAATAGCGGCCGATGGCATCGATCACCTGCCGGGGGACCTGCGTGCCCGCAGGCCCGTCTAGAAAAGCCAGCGGGAAGCCGTTGTGGGTTCTCAGGAGGGCGGGGAAATCCGCTCTCCGTGAGGAGAGTTCCGGGGCCCGTTGCGGTGCGGAGGTCATGGTGCAATCCTCTCTAGAAACGACGTCCCATGCGTATGTCTTTGAACTGTGCGGCGGGAAATTCCTTGCCGAGAAGGTGAGTGTAGTAGAAGCGATAGGTCTCATTTCTGTCATGAGCAGCCTTTGCTCCTCGCCACCCATGGCGACCGCCGGGGTACAGCATGAATTCGAAGTGCTTCCCGAGTTCCTCAAGTCTGTCCACGAGCTGGATACTGTTTTGCATATGCACGTTGTCATCCATGGTTCCGTGCACAATCCGGAGCAGCCCACGGTATTTCTCGGCATGAGTCATCACAGAGCCGAACGCGTACCCCTCGGGATTCTCGGTCTTTGAATCCATATACCGCTCGGTATAATGAGAATCGTACAGCTGCCAGTCGGTGACCGAATAGGAAGCGATGCCGTGCGTGAAGTAATCGGCGCCGTATGTGAGCGCCAGACAGGTGACATAGCCGCCGTAACTCCCTCCCGTGATGCAGATCCTGTTTGTGTCAACGTACGGTTTTGCCCGGAGCCATCGTGCCGCTTCGATATAGTCATGCATCTCCCACTTTCCAAGATTCCGGTGCATCACTGAGGCTCCCTGTTTGCCGAAATGGCCCGAGCCGCGGTGATCGACCGACATCTGGATGGCGCCTTCAAGGGCCAGCCACTGATACGAGAGTCCCCTCCAGGTATCTGAGACCGTCGAGGAGAGCGGTCCTCCATATACGCTGATGATGACGGGGTATCTCTTGTTCGGATCGAAATCCGTCGGCAGCGTGATACTTGCAGGAAGCTCGACTCCGTCCTCGGTCATGATCCGGATCATTTCCGTGTTCGCGAGCGTGTAATCGTCAAACGCCTTGGTCTTGCTGTCGCCGAGTCCTTTGACAAGATTGCCCTGGCTCGTGAAGAGGGCCAGACGGGCAGGCGTGGTCGAATTGGAATACCGCGATACAAAGTACGAGCCTGCGGGGCTCATGGTGATCGCGTGGGTGTAGGGACCCGTCGTGAGCCGGGCCAGGCCGAGGCCGTTGAGATACACCCTATAGAGATCCGTTCGTGTCGACGCTTCCTTGTTCGCCGTAAAATAGACAACCCCGGCCGTCTCATCGACCGCCCTGATATCTCCAACCCCCCATTTCCCTTGTGTCAGCCGGTTTTTCAGCTTCCCATGCATGTCGTACACGTACAAGTGTGCCCAGCCATCCTTGTCCGTCTTCACGATGAAGGCCGGGGATTTCTTCAGGAACTGAATCGATTCGAAAAACTCCACCCAGGATGGCTGTGATTCCTGATAGACCTTCTTCTTGCGGCCCGTGGCCGGATCCACGCCGTACATGATCAAGGTATCCTGCCCCCGGTTCATCCATTGCACGAAGGCCTGTTTGCCGTCGGGCGTCCAGAAAGGCGGACCGAAATACTGATCAAGCTTTTCGTTGAAATCCGCCCAGACAATCTTCTCCGGTTCGCCGACGGTCGCGACACCGACCTTCACTTCCGGGTTCGGATCTCCAGCTTTCGGGTAGCGGGTCTTCTCGAGTAATCCGTGTTGCCCCTCCGATCCAAAGAGGGGGAACATCGGAACGACGGAATCGTCAAAGCGGTAGAAGAGGATTCTTCTGCTGTCGGGTGACCACCAGAAGGCTCTATAGCGACTTGCTCTTCCGAGGATCTCTTCATAGTAGACCCATGAGGCCCGGCCGTTGTAGACCAGATCTCCCCCGTCGGCGGTGTACTGGGTTTCCTTTCCCGTCGCCAGTTCGACGCTGTAGAGGTTGTTGTCCCTCGTGAATGCCACGGCATTCCCGTCCGGCGAGATCACCGGGTTCTCTTCCTCTGACTTCGACTCGGTGAGGCGCTTTACTTCCCTGGTCTCGGTATTCAGGTAGTACAGGTCTTTGTCGCCCGTGAAGATAAGCCTGGTAAACGACGAATTGCTGGCGGCAGGTGAAGTCGAGTCCACCCCCTTGGGGAGGAGTTCCCTGTACTGGCCGAGATCGCGGTACACTTTCTCCTCACCGCTTTTGACGTTGACAGCATAGAGTTTCTGGCGTTCGTCCCCTTCTTTCTTTTTCACCTCAAGATAGTTCTCTTCGTCCGCCCAGCCGGTCACATTGGGCAGAGATGCCAGGAGCCTCGGCTCGCCGTTTTTGAAGATTTGATCGAATGTCAGCCTCTGTTTCTCCTGCGGGCCCGCAAGAACCAGGACCGCAATGAAGAGTGGCACGGCAATGCCGACCGAGAAGCGCGCCGGGCTATGCGTATTCACGGATCTCTCCTTCATAGTGGTGTTCAGAGCATTCACATCGATACAGGGACAGGTCAACACACGAGGCTTCTGACCCGCCGGACGGGAGGGAGAGCGGACACTGGGGAGCCATCACGGGGGGTGGGACGATGGTTCTAGATTCCTGGGGGTTGTTTCTCCGGCTTCAAGATAGCGATTTCTCTCAACGGGGGCAACACGGGATCCCGTCTTTCATCTTATACTTGAGAATGCTACCTTACAGCAAGACACGAAGGATCATCGGGACCGAACCAGTATCCGCACGATCGGTACATCCAACCTTCGTCCACCCCGCAGACGATTCTGCATTGTCCAGGTCAAAGAGGAGGTTCTTCCCATGTGGCTGGCGATTGTTGTGGCCGTTGGGCTTGCTGCTATTCTATATGAATTCCGGCTTCGTCGGCCGGATCAGCTGATTCTGTACGAATCGAAGGGGACCATCGGCTTCAGGAAGGCACGCTGGTATCCCAGGCATTTCAGTCTTGCCGTCCCCGGGACCACTCACCTCATGGAACCCAAGATTGAGGCGACGGCCAAGGGAAGTATTGCGATCACTGCAAAACTCTCCGTCGCGGTCGCCGCCTCCAGGGAGTCCGTTCCCGCTCTCGTGCGGGCGGGCGGCTGGAACAGCGGTGCCGTCGCACGTGCGGCCAAAGAGCTCGACGCACTCCTCCAGGGACACACCAGGGAATTCACGGAGAAGTTCGCCATCGAAGAGTTGTCGTCAGAAAACATCCACGCGTACTTGTTGCAGAAGGTCCCTCCGGCGGCCCAGAAGCTGGGCCTTGAGGTCGTCGGGCTGACCGTGCAGTCTATCGATCCCGTCGACACGACCATCGCTGAGGCCATGCGTCAGCGGGAATCGGCGAGAATCCTCGAGCAGACGGAGATTCTGAATCAGAAGGCGCGCGTTGCCGCTGCCCAGGCCAAGATTCGTGCGGATGAACAGATCTCCTTTTTCGAGCACGAGCTCGAGCTGAAGAGATTCGACCTCAAACGGGCGGAACTGGAGAAGGAGTCTACCCTGGCGCAGCGTCGCGTGGAGGATGAGGTGCAGCGGAGCAGGCTCAAACTGGAGTTTGACCGCGAGGAGATGGAATTGCTGAAAGAGAACCCCCAGCTTTTGTTGCTGACACCGCAGGTGGCCCGCCTTGCCGAAGCCAGCCAGAGCCTGCGCAACGCCCGAACGGTTGTTTCGCTCTCGCCCAACGAGGTCGAACAGGGTTCAAAGCTCCTCAACATGTTCCAGCTCTTCCTGCAGAACATGTTCCAGGGCCCCACGCGGGGCACCGAGAAGAAGCAGAAGAACTCCTGAGGAACACCCTCATCACCGATCGTTCAGTCATGTGAACGGCGGTGGACCGATTCAGAATCTGCATGCACACAACGCACAAGGATCCTCGGGGATATTTCCGCCTGCGCCCGGTGAGGGCTGCAAAGGTCTCCGAAATCAGCGAGACCACTGCGGCTTCTCCCGTTCCGGTGGAGGAACGCGTCAATTTCCACATCGGCAACCCGGTGCAGGACGAGCGGCTTGCCTCGGCGTTCTTGCGTATCGCGCTGGGACTTCCTTCCCAGGGCCCCGATCTCGACGGGACATCCCTCGACCGGTATCTGGAGACGCTCGATTGGCCGAGCACCGATCTGCCGAAACTCGAGTTTCTCGCGGCCCTCATCCGAAAGAGCGCCCCCTATATGCCACGGGGCGGATTCCAGCGAAGCAATCCGAGCCAGTTGGTGAAGCTGTTCAGCGGCTGGCTCACCCAGGGGCAGGCAGATCCGCTCTCGTACGACCTTGGCGAGAAGTCGGGAATTCGAGAGGTGATTCTCGCCTCCGGAGGCGTCTCGGAGGCGCTGCGGGTCTTCTTCCGGGCGCTGCAAGCCTACCTCGTCGAACTCCCGGCCCGCGTCTACGTGTGGGCGCAGGATCTTCCGGTGCATCTGCGCTCTCTCCCCGAGTTTCATTTCCTGGACCTTCCTCCGGAGGAGGGCAGAGCGTTCGCATCCCTGGCCGAAAGTCTTCAGCTCAATCCGGCATTTCCCTCATTCCTCGTGCTGGGGACAATTCCCAGGGAGGATGTGCGGCGGACACTCCGGCAGCTGACGCTTGACTATCCGCTGATCGTCGTCGAAGCCAATAACGCTCCGAACCACCTCTCTCTCGCGCGCGAAGCGAAGATGATGGGCCGCGTGCTGCGGTTCATGACACCGGGAATTTTCTCACCCCGTCTGAAAGAGTTCTCGACTGTTTTCGTCGCGGGCAACCACGAGTTCATCAACATTCTCGAGGTCGCCCACTTTCAGCTGAAGGGGACACCTTCGGCCTCCGATGCCGAGTTGCTCACTTTTCTCCTCAGCGACGGGTCTTCCCCCGCCCCTGAGGTTTCCCCCCATGCACGCCGGGAGGACAGCAACGAGAATGACGCCGTGCCGGAACCCGAGGCCGAGCCGTTTTTGTCTCATGCGAACGCTGTCGCACGCCGGCTCGATTCTCTCCTTGCTTCACGCGCATCGCTCCTTCAGCCCCTCCTGGAACGCCACGCCGCCCGCGAAGAGGCTCTTGTCCATCGTTCCCAGAATGTCTTTGCCCGGTTCGTCCCTGGCTACGACGTCCTGGCGGGACGCGAATACCGTGAGCTCTTCGAGGAGCTCGTCGCCCGTTCTCATGATCGCTCCTGGAGAGAAGAGCTGACCACAGCATTTCTGACACAGTTTCTGAAGCATCATCCTGAGTACTCCTTTCCCCATTGCGTTGCGGTCAGCGGTTCATCCCGGACCGCCCTGGGGCTCCTGGGATTCCATTGCGGGATTGAGGAGGTCATTGTACCGGACCTGAGCTGGACGTACGAGCATTGTTTCCCGAAGGTCACATCGGTTCCCCTGACGCCGGAGTATGCGCTCGATGTTGAGAGGATCATTGACACGGTACAGGGAAAGATCGCAGCAAACCCCGGCTGGAATGCTTCGGGGGCGGTCGCCCTGAATAATCCCCACAACGCGACCGGTCAGGCATTCAACGATCGTGACATCCAGCGGCTTCTCCACTGGCTCCTGGAGCACCGGATTTTCGTCATTGATGACCTGGCCTATCAGAACGTCGCGGCGGCTTCCGTTCTGCAGGGACCGCTGACACTTCGGCAGACGGCTGACGAGCTGATCCGATCGGGCCATCTGACAAAGGACCAGGGCGAGTATCTCATCACAGTGCATTCTGTGTCCAAGACCGACTGTCTTGCAGGCTCCCGGCTTGCGGTGGTCGAGATCCGGAACCAGGAGTTGCTGGAGAGGTTCACTCTCGTCAATTCGACGATTGTTCCGAACGTTGCGGCGATATTCCTTTCCTACCTCTTTTACCGCGGTTCTCCTGAGGACGTCCGTGCCTACTGGCGGCTTCGCAACGTGATCTTCGACGAGCGGATGCGAGCCCTGGAGGATGCCGTCAGCAATTTGCCGACCGCACGCAATCGCTACGGGATCGACATCCGGCGTCCCACAGGGAGCATGTACCCTCTCATGGTCATTTCCCGCCTTCCCGCAGGGCTTTCCCTGGACTGGCTTTCCACGGGTCTCGCGCGCCTCGGAATCGGACTTCTGCCGTTGTCGGCCTTTGCACGCACTGAAGAGGGATTCGAAACGGGCCGGAAGACTTTCCGATTGACGCTCGGTGGCACGGACAGTGCGGAGCGTCTCCTTCCGAAGGCGCGGCGGGTTCTGATCGACCTGAACAGGATGATCGCCGAAGAGGAGGCACAGTACAACCGCCGCACCTTCTCCCCGCGTCCGGGTTCCCGGGGATCCCTGGCCGATGACGGCGACGCCCATCAGCGCTGGGACGCATTCAGCGTCCAGGTGCGTGAGGAGTGCCGGAAGATCGCCCACGCCCACCCGGCGCGCGCAAGATTGTTGCCGTCTGCCGGTTCGGATCACAACGCATTTCTCGACCGCTACCTTTCCGAACGCCTGTCCATCTTCCGGCGCCGGTTCCTGGACCGTCACTCCTGCACAAACGATCTGCTGGCTTTTGCACGCGCGGACGGCGGCAACGAACTGATCCGCCTTCTCGAGAAGCAGTTGTACAAAGACACTCTCCCGGAACGTCAACGGCGTTTCCGGCAGAGGCCATACGACCGGACGGTTCATCCCACCCAGATGTTTTCCCTGAAGGCCGAGATCCTCTGGGAATCCGCCCTGGACGCGCTCCTGCGGGGTGAAGAGGTTGATCGGCGCTTCCTCCGGCGGATCGCCATGGGGACGCTTCAGGAGTACGGGGGGTTGAACGTCGCGATCGCTTCGGAAGACGAAGGTGACGAGCTCCTGCGCGATCTCGATTCGATGATCGGGGCTGAGGAATACGTCCGGCTCCACACGGACTCTGCTCTTGAGCCATTCCTCTCGTACTGGGGGGACTGGGACGGGAGCACACGCCCCTCCGGCCAGGGCCACCGTCTCGTTGCGTCGGTCCTCCTTGCCAACGTCGAGCGGCTTGCCCACTTCCTGTTCATGCTGAAAACCGCCGATCGTTCCGCCCCGGTCGACCCGGCCCTCCTGCATGATCTGGAGAAGCTCCCGTTGAGGAATTCCCGTTTCCGGAAGCTGTTGGACGAGATCACGTTGCTGACACAACAGCTGGAGCGACGGTACAAGGGCATTCTCCCGTTCCATGTGACCCCGAGCCGGATGCGCAGCATCGGGATGAGGTTACACATCGCGCGAGATCCGTTGACATCCCTCTGGCAGCACAATGACCGACTTGAGCGCAAAATGCGTTCGCTTCGCCAGGAACGCAAAAGCGCGCTGCAGTACTATTTCAATCTGAACAAGAGGCTGCGGAAGACGTTGTACGGACTGCTCCCGACCGTCCGTGCAAATCTCAAGCACACCGGACTTGCCACGAGTGCCGCCCT
>Ga0208980_10002847_pt1 | contig 10502 bp, 6 predicted proteins | sample WetSurMetagenome_3_FD_187993 | JGI IMG/M metagenome (GOLD analysis project Ga0208980, IMG submission 187993) | Wetland microbial communities from Twitchell Island in the Sacramento Delta, sample from surface sediment Aug2011 Site A1 Bulk (version 2) | ecosystem: Environmental > Aquatic > Marine...
CTTCTCAATGCTTTCAAAGACCCAGAAGGAGCTCCATATCGGCAGACTGCCTGATAGTGCCTAAAGCTTTACAAATTCAACTCTCCTGTTCAGTGCCTTATTTACCGGGGAATCATTTGGAGCGACCGGTTTGGTCTCACCAGCTCCGTCAGTCTCTATCCTCGCAGCATCAATAGCGAAAGTCCTGGCAAGCTCATTCTTTACCGACACGGCTCTCTTTTTTGAAAGTTCAAGGTTGGCAGCATCGTCGCCATCTGCATCTGTATGGCCAATGATCTTAACACGGACTGAAGGATTTTCATTCAGCACAGCAGCTATCTCCTTGAGGGTTCCGTACGATTCAGGTTTTACGGCGTCCTTGTTTACATCGAAATAGATACCATATGTCACAAGTTTTCCTTCAGTAATAAGCTTGCTGCGCATATCAGGTGCACCAACTGCTATCCGGATATTGGTAACCATTAATGCCCCCGATTCAAACCTTATCCTGTCCATTTTGACACCACCGGTAACATTGAAAGCCTTCGGGAGGTCAAATAGCTTGTTCTCTTCAAGATAGAGGCGAACCCTGGCTTTCTGAACCCAAATGGCAATATGGTATTTCTTATTTAGTTTCTGCTTAATTGCTTCTTCGTCCCTCTGACCCGATAAAGCCAGCTCTCTTCCTTCTTCAGTATTTATATATGTCCGGTAAGAGGCACTACCATAGTAAGGAACAGAGAGAGAGAAGCCTGCCTTCCCAGGTACAGCGCCATGGTCAACTGCTTTGGCATTTATTGATTCCATTAACCTGAAAGTATATCCGTCCATGTTCTTACCCTCGCTGCTAATGGGGATAATATCGAATTCAATCGTATAATTTTCAGGAAGTTTGAGCAGCTGGTCGGTCCAAACGGCTCCATCTCCCGTAAACTTCATCCATTTTCCGGGGAAGAGATTTGTAGTTGCAATTTCAGCCGACCCGTTGGTATTCCAAAGCGCAGGGAAATCACCTACTGCATCTTGTGAAAAATCCTCATAGAAAATAACTTTTTCACCAGCAATGAAATCATATTTGGAATATGCCTGGAAACCAGGTTCTTCCTGTTTTGGGGTCGATGCTTCTTTAACTTCCGGCTGTGCTTCAGGCTGTTGCACTTGCTGATCTTTTTCGGTATTTTGTTGCTGACCCTGCTGTTGATTATTCCCCTTATTGCCAACAGCATTGCCAACGGTTTTTGCCGCATTGTTCACTGCTTTGTTCAGTCTGTCTTTAAGATTCTGTCCATTCGCATTGAGCGTAATTACCGCAAGGAAACTGACAAAAATCAGTTTTGAAAAGCTTTTCATATGATGAGTATCAGGTTGGGTTATGTAAGAGTCGGGATATTGATTGTTGCCAGAACAAATTTAAAAGATTAGACGGTATTTTAAAATTACTGAAACTTATAGCAACCCTGTTCAAAAAGGGATATTATTTCCTTATCTTTTTCAAGACTGCTAAAAAAGCTGTCGAGATATTTTTTCATCGCTTTTTTCTGTTTTTCGTTAAGAAGAGTAAAATCTTCGATCACTTTATAAAACTCTGACTTTTTCTCCCTGAATTCTTTCAATGCAGCCTCCCATTCATCAGATGCCCGGCATGCCCCAAGGTACCTCCTCTCCTGTACTGATTTGAGTCCGAGACCTTCATAAGGTACGGCATAGTCAGTATTAATTATTCCGGCATAGTCGAAATCGTAAGGTATGATTTGACCCAGATTTGGAAAATTTAAATCATTGCCTGTAACGATTTTACAATTATGCTGATTCGGTACTGACCAGTCTGTGTTTCCAATCATAAAATTGAATATAGCCATTCTGTCCATTGATGAGTGAATGATATTCTGCTGCGACAGTTTGAGCGATGTTACAGGAATTGCCCCGATCCTTTCAGCAAGGATATTGAGAGGTTCGACCAGAAAGCAATAGGTACTTATTGATTTGCCTTTTTTGGCAGTGTTTATATAATCAATTTTAGCAAGCCGGACCCTGAAACTGTAATCTGTCAATACATTGTACATTTTATAGACAAGATATTCCATGAACAGGTAATCTTCCTGACCGTAATCGCAATGTGTGACAACCTTTATCTTCTCAATTTTCTTCAGATCTTCCTTTTCGAAGCCGGCTTTCTTGAAATTCAGCATCAGGGGTGGAAAATCGCAGATATCGTTCCGAATCACTCCCCGCGATTTCAGCTTTATATTCTTGTTTATCGAATCCTTGTCGCTGATGAAATATGTAAGTACCGCATCGAGGTATTCCTCTGTCGGTTTTTTACTGGTATATGTCCGAATGTCGAACCTCAGAGCAAGATGGAGTATATCATCATTTTTGAATAATCCGAAATCGCTGTCCAGCGTATCTGTGGCTGATAGCGTGGTGTCGGGAGTACTAATCTGGCAAAATGCCGGCATTGAAATTAGCAGTACGACAATAAACTGTATCAGGAACATTTTTTTCATGATCGTAAGATTTATTATTATCCCGCTGAACCGGGATAATAAAATTATGCAATTTTTGGTTTAAATGAATAACTTGTATTGATTTTTATTAGTTATTCCAATGGAAAAAATGCCTGTTCTTTTTCTCGGTCATGGCAGTCCGATGAATGCCATTGAAGAGAATGAATTTGTAAGGGGTTGGAGAGAGGCCGGGAAGTCGATCCCAAAACCCGATGCAGTATTGTGTATATCAGCACACTGGGAAACAAAGGGGACCTCTGTTACGGCCATGAAGAATCCTCGTACGATTCACGATTTCGGGGGATTTCCGAAAGCCCTGTATGAGGTGGAGTACAATGCACCAGGAAGCCCCAGGCTGGCAAATGAGATAAAAAGCATCATTACGAAAACAGAAACGGGGCTTGACTTGAATTGGGGGCTTGATCATGGATGCTGGAGCGTTATTAAGCATCTATACCCGAATGCTGACGTGCCGGTTGTTCAGCTTAGCCTTGATTATTATAGCTCACCTCAGGATCATTATGACCTTGCAAAAGAGCTCGCCCATCTTCGAAGGAAAGCTGTGCTTATAGTTGGCAGCGGGAATATAGTGCACAACCTGGGAATGGTTGCCTGGGATAAGCTGAACGACGATGAATATGGGTTTGAATGGGCTTTCGAAGCAAAGGAGAAGATGAAAAAACTTATACTGGACGGGGATCACAGATCCCTTATTGATTTCCATTTGCAGGGGAGAGCCTTCAATCTGGCTATACCCACCCCCGAACACTATCTTCCGCTGCTTTATACCCTTGCCCTTCTCGAAGGGAATGAGGAGGTGACCATTTTCAATGACAAGTGTGTTGCAGGGTCGCTTGCGATGACTTCACTGATAGCAGGTAAAATGTAACATGTTCCACTGGCTGCATGCGAGTTTCCCATCTTTTTGTTTCGGAATCCGCTTAAACTTTCCAGGGGACTGAAGGTTTCTGAATGATTTCTTTATACAGGAGCTAAAAATTCCTTTCCAAACCATCCCTATTATAAAATAATTTAGTAAATTGCTAATGCATAATACTGAGGGCATTAGGTCATATTGAATATTAACACCCGGATAATATTTCAATTCTGGTTCTAAATTTTTTTAAAAAGGAGGTATTATGGAAACCAAAAAAATTGCCGACAGAACTGTAAAGGACATTTTTGTAGATATGATTGGTAACAAAAACGCAGAATTTGTGCTTTTTGAAATTCAAAAGAAATTTGACTCAGGATTAACTGGTGAAGAGCTGAAAAGATTTGCAAAAAGCGAATTGGAAAAATATCCTGAGTACATACGCCTTTCACCTGAACTCAGGACAATGCCAACACAGGTTGTCTTTTACGGACATTGATGGTTCTGCTGAAGGTGACTATCAACCCAAAATATTCGTTTAATCTGATTGTATAGTCATCCTCACATAATCTTATGGGTAAAATAAAATCTGCTCAGACTGATTCTCTTTTTGTATTTTCACCCGGAAGTGGAAATGCGGGTAACTATTTTATTTACAACATAGGAAGTGCATATATTATTTCATATTTACAGCTTCATGGATATTCAGCAAGTCAGTTTATTTACAGGGATTTTATCAACCTTGATAATTGTGTCAGGAAAATTTTGCTTTACGGAGCAAGGATTGTCGGTTTTACAGCTTTCAACTCCAATTTTCTGACTTCTGCAATACTAGCTGAGAAGATAAGGAATGCTTCGCCTGAAACTCTGATTGTTTTCGGTGGCCCCGTTGCAACTAATTACGCGGAATTTATTTTAGGCAGATATCCTTTTATTGATGCATGCTTCAGAAATGAAAGCGAAGAGACATTTTTACAGTTCTTAAACCTTTTATCAGACAACAGCTTTGAATTAGAAAGGACTGATTTAAAACAAGTAAAGGGAATATCATACAGGATTGGAAATAAAATATGTTGTAATCCAGACAGTAATATTCTGGTGGAGAATTCCAGCTTCGCAGATTCACTCGATAAATATGCTTCCCCTTATCTGAATGGAATCATACCAGCCTCTGATGCGTTTGAAACAGGTATTTTAACTGCACGTGGTTGCAACCAGAATTGTATTTACTGTAACTGTGCCGTGTTATCAAAAAGACGGTTTACAACACATTCAGTCGACCGGGTTATAAGCGAAGTTGACTTTATCTCAGGGTATGCCAACCGCAAAGAGGTCTTGAACTTTTATGATGATGCATTTACCCTGATCCCTCAAAGAGCAAAAACAATTTGTAAGGCAATAATAGAGAACAGGATAAAAATCAATCTGAGCTGCATTACAAGGTGTGATTGCATAGATGAAGAGTTGCTTGACCTGATGAAAGAAGCAGGTTTTCTTTCAATCGGTTTTTCGCTTGAAAGTGCTAATCCCCGAACATTACGGATAATTGGAAAGGTTCATAAAGCAGAGGATGAACCATCGGATCAGATGGAGGCAGAGGTTAAGTTTATTGAAAAGCTTGGGGAAATGTCGGCTTATGCAAAAAAAATTGGAATAAAACAGGTCTTCTCAAGCATTATGGTTGGTCTGCCGCGAGAATCGCTTAAGGAGGCAAACAGAACAATAGAAACTATTGATAATTATGAAGATATTGATTTCTTTTCGCATAACATATTAACCATTTTCAAAGGAACACCCCTCTACTCGAAATATCAAAAATACGGATATGGGATTCAATTAATTGATGACAATCCGATCTTCAGCAGGACAATTTATCCCGATGATACGGTTGATAAGGTAAAAATATCATCCAAATCTCAAATCAATGAAATTCAGAAAACCAACGATTTAAACGCCCTGAAAGTTTTATCATGGGCACCTGAGAAAAATAATTCTGAAGGATGGTTTAATAATATTGTCCTTTTTTCTGACAAGACTGAAAGTGAATTTGTTACCTGGTTAAAAGCTATACTTTCTATTAATGGGACAATAATTCAGGTCTATTCAGATGAGGAAGCCCTGTTTGATAATTTCAGAAGAAATCATGAGACATTTATAAGATATGGTTCCCCAAGCCTGAATCTCCGGAATTATTATTTGAAAAAGATCAACGGTTCATTGCAACTATGTTCCTATCTGCCACATTTAATGAGAGATGGCCGGGAAACGAGCATTTCAATCTGTAGTTTTGATTTTGTTAAATCAAACCTGACCAATCCCGCGATTGATTTCACGAAGGTCATATGCAGGGAATCAGGGTCAGATGATTCAATCCTGGCTTTTGATTTCTTTTCCGGATTAAAGAGTGAAAAGAGTTTGTTCGACTATCTGGTCAACAGAAAACCATTTCCATATTTTGCCAATCTGTGCAAATGGACAAAAAATCTTTCAAATTGCACGAAACGGGATACACTGTTTATCAACGACAAAGCTGAAATCAGATTTTGCTGGTTCGGTATTACTGTTGGCAGAACAGGACAATCATACAGCGAAATAGTTGGAAACTTTGAAACCCACAGAAACGCAGTATCAGATCAAAGAAAATGTAAAATGTGCGTAGCTCACCCTCACTGTATTAAGTGCCCTGACCCATTCCCAATTTCCGGTGAAGAATATTGTAAAAGACAGAAAATGAACGATATATCAGATGTGACGGAAGGGGTGATGAATTTTGATGTATTTAAAATTTATGTGTGATCAGAAGTTATCGGGAAGAAAAAGGGTTTTAGGAGATAAAGGAAAATATAATAATTGATTTGCTTTCATGTGTTTCCTAACTTTATGTAAGATTTTTAAATAAATGGCAGGCCTCATCAGCGGATATGAATATGATGTTTTTATCAGCTATCGTCAGAACGATAATAAATATGATGGATGGGTTACATCTTTTGTACATAATCTTACCCTGGAACTTGAGGCAACAATAAAGGACAGGATTTCTGTTTATTTCGATATAAATCCCCACGATGGCTTGCTTGAGACGCATTCTGTCGACAAATCACTTGAAGAAAAACTAAAATGCCTGATATTTATTCCAATTATTTCGAAAACGTACTGTGATATTAGTGCATTTGCCTGGCAACATGAATTCTGTGCATTTAACAGGATTTCACGTGAGGATAGATTTGGCAGGGATATAAGATTGAACTCTGGAAATTTCGCCAGCAGGATTCTCCCTGTAAAGATACACGACCTGGAAAATGTTGATAAATTGCTTCTTGAAAATGCACTGGGAGGATCATTAAGGAGTATAGATTTCATATATAAATCAGCCGGAGTGAATCGCCCACTGAGGGCAAATGAGGATCACCCGCATGATAATATGAACAATACGTATTATCGTGATCAGATTAACAAAGTGGCAAATTCAGTAGATGAGATCATCTCAGCGCTGAGATGCCAGTCAATAATGCATGCCGAAAGCTTAACAACAGATACTCAAATCTCCAGGGATGAAGAAAAATTTGAAAACAAGCAGAAATCTAAAAAAGGATCTCTTTTATCAAAGAATAAGCTATTGTTGACTGCAATAGTCCTGGTTTCATTAATATCAATACTTCTTAAATTGTTTTATTCAACGGCAGTAAATAAACCTGATGCTAAAGAAACAAGTAAACCGGAAGAACGTATTTCAATTACTGTAATGCCTTTCGAGAATCTGACCAATGATTCAACTTTAAACTACCTGACTGTTGGAGTACAGGAAGGAGTTGTTACATATCTTTCATTTTTTCCAGAAGAGTTTAAAGTGAGATCCTTCGAGTTGATACGAAGCACACTCAAAATCGAAAATTTAAATGATTATTCATCCATAACACCAATAACAGGCAGCAGGATCTCAAAAAGGCTGGATGCCGATTTCTTCTTACTGGGAGATATTTATAAGAATGAGCGGACAATCAGGTTAAATACTCTGTTGATCAATGCAAATACAGAAGAGATAATCAGATCCTTCTTTGCTGAAGGGGATGCTGAGAAAATAATGATTACAATTGATTCGCTTTCCATAAGAGTAAGAGATTACCTTCTGGTATCGAAAATCGATAAGGAAACATTTCATTCTGAGCCAAAAGAAAGTTATAAATCGAGCTATCTGACGAGTTCGCCACAAGCTTTCCGTTATCATATTCTTGGAAGAGAGGCCTTATATAATCTTGATTATTCTACAGCTTTGAGAATGGATTCACAGGCAGTTGCTCTCGATTCCAATTTTGTGGCTGCAATAGTAACCCTCTGCTGGGAATATTATTATTCAGGTAATTACAAAGAGGCAAAAAAGTGGCTTCAAAAGGCATACAGGAAAAGAGACGTGATGCCATTGGTTCAGCAAATAGGTCTTGACTATCAATATTCAGGTTTTTTTGAAACTCCCGAGGAACAGATTAAACATATAAGAAATCTCCAGCAGATTGAGGAAAGTAATCCAAATTATTATCTTTTGCTGGGCTACCTGTACATAGACCTTTTTAAATTTAACGAAGCTATTCCTGAACTTGAAAAAGCTCAGGAGTTATATAAGAAAATGGAGGTCATGCCCAATGATCTGTTCTATTATTATTTTCTTTTAAGAGCATATAATAAAACCGGTCAGCAAAGAAAGGAAAAAGTGGTTCTGCAGAGAGCCGAGAAGTACTTCATTAAAAATCCCTGGGGAACTGATTCTGGTGACCGCTTTTATAAAATGGCTTTGATTTATTCAGAGGCTGGATTATTTGATAAGGCCGAGAAGTGCTTTAATAAAGGATTTTCACTGAATCCGGGGAACCAGGGGATCATATCAACCTACGCATTTTCACTTATCGATAATAATTTAAATGTTATCAGAGGGTTGGAACTGGTCAATTCTGCAATTGAACGTGACTCTTCCAATGGCTTTCTATGGGATACCAAAGGGTGGGGCCTTTACCGTCAGCATAAGTATGATGAATCGCTGAAATTACTTGAAAAAGCTTATCGGTTGATCCCTTCCTATGAAATACAGGCTCATATCGATTCTGTAAAAGCTGCAATAGCCACACAAAACTAAACAGCCGCGATTTGATTTCCCTCTATTTACCAATGGTCTGACTCTTACTGTCGCTCTCAAGTTCAATCTTCCTTCCGATCTTCTTTACATTCTTACCCTTGTTGAATTTATACGTATATGAAAACTGGATATAGTTCGATACATCGAATCCCACTGTATTGGTTGATGTATAGGATGGAGTCTCTGTAACAGTCTTGTTTAGCTTTACATCGGTCGATAGGGGCAGAAGCCAGAATATACCGAAAGAATGGTTCTTGACCTGTTGCTGTCCGCCGAAACCGTATAATGGAAGATTGTAAGTTTTACTCTGCGCATTCCTGTCAGGTCCGTTGTACTGCAGGTAAATGTACGCGGTTGTTGTTTTCTTTTTTCCGGGCTGGAAGTATGCATAACTGGTGATACTGTATGAGAAATAATCAACAGCCGGGATCACAACCGTCTGATCCCTGTACTCATCATAATGTCCACTGTAGATCCTGGCACTTATATTAAAATACCAGAGCATTGCATTCACACCACCACCAGTCTCGTATCCGTTCAGAAGGTTATATGGCTTTGTAAAGGTTGTCAATGTATTGGTGACAGGGTTATTTACCACCTGATACAACCTTCCAACCTTGTCAGTAAAGAACTCATGATAAAAATATGGTGAAAAATAATTGCTGCCAAAATTCCATGTGTAGGTCAGCTGCAGACGGTCGCGGTAATCTGGTCTCAGATCGGGGTTACCCTGGCTCACATTATAGTTCTGATCGACCCGGTAATATGGATTCATGTCATAAATACCCGGACGGTTTATTCTCCTCGTATATGTAAATTTCATATTATGTGAAGCTGATATTTTATACTGGAGATTCATGGAAGGGAGGAAGCTTGAATAGTTTGGGTCGCTTACCGAATCAGCGCTTATCTGGCTGTTTTCAATCCGTGCCATAACCTGGAATCCGAATTTCTTCATGTTAAAGGTGATCCCGCCATAAATTGAATTACGGAGTTCGTTATACAAAAACAGGTTATCTGATTCCTGGTTATTTATTTTGAAATCATAACCGAGATGCTGGTAGTAAAACTGGTAACCCGTCTCGATCTTCATATTCATACCAAGCGGATGAACATAGTCGAGCCTGGTCGAAAAATAGTTCCTCTGATTCAGGTTGTTCTCAAGCCGGCTGTAATTACCCACAACAGAATCACCCTCGTAGATATACCTGGTATTGGTGAAATTATTAAGGTCATTCGATCTGAACCAGTAATAATTGCTTTCTGCCGTAAACTCCCTTATCGCCTTGTCGAATGTCTTCCTGTAATACAATGATACTGATGACTCATCGCTTTTCATATCTTCAGTGGTAACACCCGAGATAGTGTTCAGGGGAACTCCGGCTTTCGATAGCAGGGTCTCACTGAACAGATCAATATACTGACTGATAGGTTTGTAACTTATATTCAGGCTGAGATTATTCTTCTCATTCATGTAATAATCGAATCCACCATTAATGGATGAATTGGTTACTTTGATATCCCCGTTTCCAGTCAGGCTTGTTGTTGAATCGTTCGCCAGATAATGAGAGTCATTCCATGTGCTTATGTTGAGATTTTGCTGGAAGGCAAATCCGGTTACATAGAAGGTAATTTTCCCTGCAGCATAGTCGAGACTGCCAGACCCTGATGCAGTAAGTTTGTTGAACGGCTTCGCGCTAAGTGCTGCATTACCGCTCATTCCAAACCTTGCCTCTTTTTTAAGTTTGATATTTATTACTCCGTCAATATTTCCCTCATATTTTGATGAGGGGTTGCTGATGATCTCGATATTTTCAATATCAGTCGGGAGCAATTTTGCCAGGTATTCCCTGTCGCGCTGCTTGCCATCAACCTGCACGATGAAATTGCTGCTGCCGTTTAGAGTGATGTTATTTTGAAAGTCAACATTCACCTGTGGGATCTTCTTCAGCAGGTCATATCCGGTATTTGAGGCTTTAGCCATTGCCGGAGGAATTGAATAAACTGTCCGGTCCAC
>Ga0208980_10002848_pt1 | contig 10502 bp, 7 predicted proteins | sample WetSurMetagenome_3_FD_187993 | JGI IMG/M metagenome (GOLD analysis project Ga0208980, IMG submission 187993) | Wetland microbial communities from Twitchell Island in the Sacramento Delta, sample from surface sediment Aug2011 Site A1 Bulk (version 2) | ecosystem: Environmental > Aquatic > Marine...
GCCAGCCGATCGGTTACCTCCTCGCAGAGCTGCATGTAACCCCAACCCAATCTAGAGGGTGGATAGTAACTGGTAATGATCAGAATTCTCATCGAGTTCCATCCGTCTTGGCGTACATACCGAGTGTCATATCAAATATTACTGCGGTCCAGTTTGGGCGAAGCTCTGGACGAAGTCTTCCATTTCAGTAACCATTCGATCAAAGCTGAGCTTATCTAATACTGTCTGCTGTCCAGCCACCGCCAGCGAGTAGGCCACTCCGGGTTCAACCAACAACCGATCGATTTGCCGGGCTAGATCGGTCGCGTCGCCTGCTGTGAAAGTCAAGCTGTTTTTGCCATGCTCGAGAATCTCGCCAGAGCCGCCCGTGGTCGTGCTTACCAGCGTTAGGCCGCTCGCCATACCCTGCAGCATTGTGCGTGCCAGCGGTTCATCCCACACTGACGGAAACAGCATCACATCGAACTCACGCATGAGCTGTGGTATTTGATCCTTGTCAACCCAATCCCGAAAAGTCACGTAGGCTTCCAGCTCGTGGTTCGCTACAAAATCGCGCAGATATTTTCCGAAATCGGGATGCCCGCTGCCAACGATAGTCAGGTGCACCTTGTCTTGATTGAACCGACTCGCTAACTCCAGCATGGCTTTGATGGCGGTGTCAACCCCTTTGTGCGCTGCAACCTGTCCGGCATACAACATACGCAGCGGTTGAGTGCGGGGCCAACTTGGCGGTTCCGGCTTGCGATAGAATGTGTCGAGTTGGATACCGCCATACAGCACGCGTCCTTCACGCGCCAGACCATACCGGTGGTACATGTTTAGCACGAACTTGCTGACGCATGTGACGCGCTCTAATTTGGGCTGACGACGTCGCTGCAATTGAGCCAGCGCAATTTGCGCGACAGGGCGCTTAAGCCAGTTCTTCCAGCGTCGATTCTCTGGCTGCCGCCAAAAAGCCGTATGGGGGTCAGACTCTTCTTCTATGATTGGCCAGTAGCCGCAAAAGTAATAACCAACCCGCCCCGGGCATAGTTCTTCAGCCAGCACCGCCAACTCTGGATTCAACTGCCACAGCCCCCAGACGAGTATGGCATCCGGCTGCAGATCTCGAATGGTGCTTGAGAGGTATTTGAAGTTATGCCGATCGCGGCTGGGCAGCTGCGTAAAGAATTCGAGCGGCCGGTAATGTTCGATATCGCTTTCGAGATAGAACGCGCGGTGAACATCGAGTTCCGACTCACGAAGGCGATCGACGCCATAGCGGCTCGTGATGACGACAACCCGATGACCACGCGCTCTGAATGCATCAGCCACCTCTTGGCACCACTGCTCGTAGCCGCCGCGTTCCAGCGGCGGGTAAAAATCTGATAGAAACAAGATGCGCATTAACTGGTCCTGCCGGCGAGTGATCGCATGTATCGCACCATGCGTTGGCCGGTGTAGAGTTTTGCCATCCGCCGCACAATCGCGCGGGATGCCAGCAAGCGCGGGTTGCTTCTGATTGCCCGCTGCAGGTAATGCCTGGCCATACCCCAGCGGCCCGCTTGATCGCTCAGCATGCCCAATGCCAGATAAGTATTGCCGTATGCTGTGCGCCGCATAGTATGAAGTGCGGCATCGTTCTTTGCAAAGAGTGTGTCCAGTCGCTTCAACATTTCAGCGCCGTTTTTGTCGATGTCTAGTGAATCAACCTGTCCGCGCTGACCGCGAAACTGACTGCCACAGGCAAGTTCATAAAAGATATCCAAGCTGTCCAATAATTGCGGCCATAAAGCGATTCCTCGTTCGAGATCGAACCAGCCTTGCTCCACTTGCCCGTCTTGTATGCGTCTGAGGGCAATTGATTGAAAGGCGAAAGCATAGGCTCGCCGCTTCTCCTGAGGCCACGTCGCAGGATCGCCGGTTTGTGCGCCAAAATTCTTCTCGATCATCGCCAGTCGAAAGCGCGCAAACGCCGTCGTATCACGCTGGGTATTGCCCTCATGGACACGGACTCGCACCAGCTGCGCGGGCAATCCGCTGATCGTGAACTTGCTGGCCAGACGCAGCCACATGTCGTAGTCTTCGCAAATGCCTAAGCGCGGGTCGAATTCGCCCACCTGCTCGTAGCAGGTTTTGCGCGCAAGCATGGCAGGCGTGGCAATGAAGTTGTTTTCCGTCAGAGCCGAAACTAGGGCCGAAGGTTCTACGACCTTCTGGCTGAATTGCGACAGTAGGTTGCCTTGTGAATCGATGTGTACAAAACCCGTGTAGATGCCGCCTATTTGAGAGTTTTGCTCGAGCAGCGGCACCACCGTCTGCAGGAATGTCGGCTCCCATACATCATCGGCATCCAGCCAGGCGATAAGGTCGCCCTGAGCGACCGCTAATCCGCGATTACGCGCGGCGGATACGCCTAGATGATCCTGACGGATGAAACTTACCTGCGGCTCAAACTGGCGCACAACGTCAGCGGTCTGATCGGTTGAACCGTCGTCAATCACGATGATCTCGAACGGCGCGACCGCCTGCGCGCATACACTCTCCAGCGCTTGCACCAAATAGGCGGCGCGATTGTATGAGGGTATCAGGACGCTAACGCGTGGCATAGCCGTGTTCATGGGGCGGTCGTGGAGGCACTGTTGCCAAGAGCGGGTGCTGCCTCAAGCGCTAGCGGCTTGCTTGGACGAATTCGATAAAGCATGTGCTGATTCCACTGACCTACAATAGTCCAGGTCAAGCCACACGTCCCCAGCAGACCTTCGAACTCTGACGCCGTTATATGATTATTCCAACCTTCGCCAAGTCGTGCGATCTTTGACTCGCCATCGCGGCGGGGCGCATAGGACATCAGCAGCTCTTCGCCCAGTGTGGAAATCGTCGCCAGGAATTCTTGCGGATGCCGCATGTACTCAAACACGCCGCTGCACACCACAAAGTCGTAGCGCTTTTTGACGGCGGGATAGAGACCCGAGTTAAAATCGCACAACAAAACATCAGCGGAGCTTTTGACAATGTCGCACGGCTGATATTCGCAGCCCGGCTTGAGATAACGCTTGAGGGTCTGCGCGCCTGCGCCTAAGTCCAGCACCGAGCTACGTCCCGGAATGAAGCTGGCGATGATCTTGGTGCGATCATCCCAGCCCGGCGTCTTCTTCGCCACTTGCCGCCAGCGCCCAACATCATTCTTGAGCAGCACGGTCCGTAGCGCGCGTGTACTGCGTTGTATGCCCTGCCGGGCATCAATCCTTCTGACGGCAGCCCGGCTCCGGCGTAAGAGTGACATGACGGGGCGAATGGCGTAGCGATCAACGAAGTCGGTATCAATGACTCGCCAGGCAGCCCTGTGCGGCCACGCCATTTTCGAGCGCCACTGCCTGCGGACCGTGCGCTCACTCGACCGCTTGTATTCCGCGTCATAGTCCATTCGTGTGTAAAAGAGCCGCGCGTGAAAGGGGGTCAGGCGGCCGGACTTATTGGCACTCAGCCAATAGGCGTAGGCCGCATCGGGTGAGTGAGCATCGAAGCCGCCAAGCGCTTCACCCAGTCGGCTTCGATATAAAACACACGGGCCGATGACGTTTCGCCGAAAGAGCTTGTCGGCTGCGTGAACGCTGTGGACGTCCGTAATGCAGGACTGATCCCCCAGGCGATAGTAATCAGCGAAAACCAGATCGCAAGCCGGTTCGCGTTGCAAGTAGTCAACCAGACAGTCGATCGCGTCCCGCGTGAAGGAATCCCCGGCGGCTATCCACGTCCGATATTCTCCGGTAGCTTGCGCGAAAGCACGATTGAGGCAGGCGGCCAGATTTCCATCAGCGCTTGGGACAAAGCGCAGCCTGGGCGACTGCGGCATGTTTAGAAGTGCTGTCTCTGGCTCGCGAGCCACCAGCAGCACTTCGATATTTTCGTAGGTTTGATCAAGCGCAGATTCTACTGAGAGTTGATTGGCGGCGGTCGCTTGGCCGCCCACCACTACAATGCTAACGGTGGGGCCGGTACGCGCACGGGCTTTCCCCGATCGGTCGATCTCGGCAACGACGTCAGCCATGGCTTGCTGCGCAGATTGTTGAAGAGCTGCAGTGGTTTCACGGAGTTGCCGTGCTAAGCGATCGCGCTCCTTCATGATCGCTGCGAACATGGCGGGCAGCCGGGGCCATTCGTCGAATTCTAAAACATAGTCTGGCAGACCGATATCGGCCATGAACCGCCGCACTTTGGGTGCGTACGCAATGGCGATGACCGGGATAGCCGCCTGGACGGCGAAGACGATCGAGTGAAATGCCGTGCCGATAAAAAAATCGAGTTGCTGGTACAGATCCGCGCTGAATGTCGCGGGACATGCTTGATCAAGTTCCTGCAAGAGTTGTTGCTCTTGCCAGCCGCCAAACGTGGAAAATGGAACGCCGCGCAATTCTATCGGCAGTGACCGGAGCGCTTGCCGCCATTGATCGATCGGGAAGCCGGGCGACATGCGCAGATTGACACCGCATACAGCTTGCGCTTGGCGGGTTGAGGTCGTCAACGGATTCAAGAACGTGAGATCGGGCGCCAGTTGCACTTTGGGATGATCAATGATCTCCTGGCTCGCGCGATCTCGCACCGTGAAGAAATGCGAACGCTCGACGAGCTCGTTAACAGCCGATCGATATTGCGCCGGCAGGCTGTCAACACCCAACCCCACAACGCCGATGGGCGTCTGTAGCCGCTGCTCCCAGGTGTCGAAAGTATCAAAGGGCGGAACAGGCGCAGTTTGAAACTGGGTGCCGCCTCCCAAGATTACATAGTCCAAGCGATTCAAGCGCTGCAGCTCAGCTTCATTTAGCGGAAAATGTGTATCGATGGGCACAATTCGATGTGGCGCTAACGCCCGTGTCAGGCTGTCGAGCATCGCCAGATCGCCTTGATTATCGTAGTGCCACCAACCAATGACGCCAATATCCATCACGTATCCTTTGTTTCACTTCGCCTGCGAACTAGCGCTATCGACTGCATGCTCAGGCTGGCGGTGTATTGCCCAGCTCACAGTGGGGATGTAGATGCCCGGCTCGGGCACGACATTGTCTTCGAATACATCGAACGGTTGCGATTGCCCGGAAGCGACTACCAGACTATCCGTCGGATCGGTAATGCGCACGATGACGGTGTAGCGGCCTGCGGTTAACTGCAAGGGATCGTAAGTCACACAGATCTCGCCGGTCCCCGTTAGCTCATCGAGCCGCCCTGCGGTCGCCCTTGCTTTGGTAACGTCAATTGCCGTGCACAGCGTGCTGTCGTCTCGGATCATGCGGATGTCGATCCGTCCGATCGGTTGTCGGCCGGCCGTTCGATAGGCTATCTTGACGACTGCGGATTTATCGGTAGTCAGATCTTGATTGGGACTGGAGGCTTCGGCCGTCGCAGTTACATCAACCGCTGTCAGAACGATGCTCTCTGTAGAATGGAAATTCGCCTGCTGGTGGATATCTGACTCGCTGCGAGCAGGTTCAGCGATCAGGGCACGCTCGTACTCGCGAATCACATCTGCGACCGGGCCGATGGTGCGGATTTGGCCACCTGCCAGGAGCAGGGCGGAATTACACATGCTGCGCACCAGGTGCATATTGTGTGATACAAATATCACCGTCGTGCCATTACTCCGCAGTTCCTCCATACGCTGAATGCAGCGGTGGCGAAAACTGGCGTCACCGACTGCGAGGACTTCATCCACCAATAAAATGTCTGGCTCCACGTGCGCGGCCACGGCGAACCCTAGTCGGACATACATGCCGGACGAATAGCGCTTCACAGGGGTGTCGATAAAGCGCTCAAGTCCGGCAAAGGCTACAATGCTGTCAAATTTCTGGGCAATTTCACGCCGCGTCAGCCCCAGGATTGCTCCATTCAGGTAGACGTTCTCCCGGCCGGTTAGTTCCGGGTGAAAACCTGCCCCTAGTTCAATGAGTGAAGAGATGCGTCCATGAACCTGGATGCGACCCGAAGTTGGCCGCGTAATATTCGACAGCAGCTTCAACGTCGTCGTCTTGCCTGCGCCGTTGGGTCCAATCAGGCCGAGCGCAGTACCAGGCTCAACCTTGAAGCTGACGTTGCGCAGTGCCCAAAACACTTGCGACCCTGTGTCGTCATTACGGGCATTGGGGCGCAGAGCCGACAGCGTGCTTGAGATTGTGCCCAACATCCCCAGTCGAAAACGCTTTGATACATCGTCGAAAACGATTGTGCCGGTGGCCAGTGAGTCATTCATGGTTAGATTAAGTCCGCAAACAGCGGTTCAGTCCGCTTGAAAATTGAATAGCCTAGCAGTAGCAACACGCCCGAGATAATCGTTGCTAACAGCAGCGCGGGCAGGTTGGGCATCTCGCCCAGCACCAGGGCGCTGCGATAACCGGCGATGATACCGGCCATCGGATTCAGAAAATACAAGGTCTGCCACTGTGGCGGAACCAACGTGGTCGGATAGATGACCGGGGATGCATACATCCAAATCTGAGTCAATAACGGAATGATGAAGCGCACATCTCGGAAGAACACGATCAACGCTGCTCCGAGGAGCGTGACGCCGATGGTCAGGACGATCTGAATCGCCAGCAGGGGAATGACCCACAGCGCATGCACGGTCAGCGGGATCTGATAGATGAGCATCAAGCCCGCAAATACCAGCCCGGATATGGCAAAATCGAGCAGCGCCGCGCCGATGCTGGCGAGAGGCAATATCTCACGCGGAAAGTAGATCTTCCCGACGAGGTTAAGGTTATTGACCAGACTGGGGATCGCGAACGTCAGCGATGTGGCAAAGAATGTCCACGGCAGCAAACCCGAATAGGCGAAGACCGGATAAGGGACTCCCCCCGTGTCGACTTGGATGAGCCGCGAAAACACCAGCGTGAAAACAACCGTCAGTGCCAATGGTTGAATCACTGCCCAGGCTGCACCGAGCAGCGATTGTTTGTAGCGCACCCTAACCTCACGGCCTATCCACAGCCAGAGCAGATCACGAGACTTGTAAAGCTTTAATAGTTCAGTCATGGTGAAGATAAAAAATCCTCTTTTTGTCGTGCTACCGATTTGTGCTGCGCAGTAGCCGGAATACGATGACACCACCGACAACTACAGCTGCGACAATCAGGCCGGGTATGAAAGGGCTGCCGGCTGCCGAAGTGGTGGATGGCAAGGCCGGATTTATTCCGGTCTGTAATGACAAATCCGATCGCGTGATCGTCGGCGTCTTTTGAGGACCAGGGTGTGCCGTCGGTATCGGAGTGGGCACGGCCTGCACGCTCTGCGGGGTTACGCCCTGGACTATCCCGCGTGTATACCAGATCTCACCGGGAGTGATTTCAGCCCACACAACATGGATTTCATTGCCACGATTCACAGCGACGGCCATGTTGTGCGCACTGTTGGCCCCGACGAAAATACCGATCGCTGGCGACCAATCTTCCCCCGTCCACTGGGCATACCAGATGCCGCCCTCTTGTGTCGCGCGCGACCGCATATTGATCAGGAGGTGCTTCTGATTGGCGCCGTCGACTAACGGCACGTTGTAGCCATTGATACCTTCCAGATCATTGAGGACATTGCGGGGTTCGCTCCATGTTTCGCCACCGTCATTCGAAACACGGTATGCTCGGGCTTTATTCGTGCCATTAGTGTAAATCAGGTGCAATTCCGAATTACCCATATCGGCCAAATAGGGCCATTCGACCCATGTATCGGCGGGCCCGCGATAGCCCAACTGCACTGCCGGGCTCCATGTATCCCCGTTGTCCAGACTCCGCGCGTAGTAAATGGCCTGACCGTATCCTTGAATTTGATTGGTCTGCCAGACAGCGTGCAGCCGCCCCGCGCCGTCGATGAGTGTCTTTACCTGGGAGAAGCTCATCTCCAGAGCATCAGGCGGCAGGGACAACTGAACAGGCGGACTCCAGGTCGCTCCGCCATCGCTTGAGCGGATGTGATAAACTCCCGTCTCCTCGCCGCCAGTGGCGTAAATGATATGCACATCCCCGGCAGAATCAACTACAACATCAGATTCCCAACGACTGCGCGCGCTGTTAGTCGCGATAATTTGAGGCTGGCTCCAGGCATGAGCCGAGCCTGCTTGCGACGCCAGAGCGTTGCTGTAATAGATGTTCGTCTGGCCGGTCCATACGGCATGCAACCTGTTCTCCTTGTCGATCTTCACCGACACAAAATCGGCAATGGCTTCGCCCGGCACGATCAGGATATCGACCGGAGCTGTCCAAGACTGACCGTCCCAGCGCGTATAATAAATTGCACTTCCCGAATTGCCCAGAGCTTCAGGCTGCTTGGGACCACCGTCGGCATCTTCACTCCAAAATACATGGACATTGCCGGAATCATCGGCCACAATGGCCGGGGTCAGAGAATTCTGGGGGGAATTCGAGATGTCGATCGGCTCTGACCATACGATGGTGCCCGATTGCGCATGTGTTGGACTGACCATTGACAACATCGGCAGGAGCAACACTAGGATCAGCGATAATAGAATGCGGAGGAAAGAAATTCGCCTATGCCACAAAGTCATTTGTCTTTAGCCCTGCCTCAATCTCAATGCGTCGGGTGTACAGGAATTAGTTGCGCATGTAAACACACTCGAGTCCTGCCTCGCTTGTATTATTAATTCCACCGGATCTTATAGACTTCAAATGTGCCGTGCCACGGACTGGTGAATTCATCCACCTTTGTTCCACGTTCTGCAAGAAACGCATCGAACTCCGCGCGCGGCAAATTGTACATGCTAAAGCCCGGTTCTGCGGTGAATCCCGCCTGGTCTGCCAAGATCCCTCTCAAGCCAGAATCCACGATCATATAGTCGGGGCGTATCGCCTCAAGACCCTGCGTAACCGAATAGTCATTGAAAAAATGATAGTAAGTGAGGTTCATTACAGAACGATAGTCGTAACCGTCTGCCAGGCCAAGCCACCAAGTGGGAAGCCCGGCAACGCGGGCGCCAGCGGGAATAGTTTGGCGGACACGATTGGTGACATCGTAATAGTTGTAATCTCGATTCGCATATGTCGGACGTGCAATGTGCAGCACGCTGTTGGCAAAGAATAGCACCAGGATAGCGCCGATGAATATCTGCCGCGGATCTGTCCGGCGCCCTTCGCGCAACAGGCTGATAAATGCTTCACCCGTCATCAGTAAAAAGAAAGGATAAAACAAGATCGCATATATATCGTGCTTGCCTTGCACCAGCAGGACGAACAGCACGAATGCCGTTCCTACAAACGTAAGGATGAGGCGATCCGACTTGTTGCGGCGTACGCACAAATATAGAATGCTGGCCCCAATCAGGGCAAAGTCTAGGCCATATTCGTAGAAGTGGTAACGGCCAATCTCCGCCAGCAGGGAACGCAAGATCACAATCGGATTCAGTGAGGCTACCGGCGGCTGCATCATGCTGCCCTGCCAACCGCGTGTAATCGTAAAGTAGCTGGTCGGATTGGGGGCAAGGTGCACCCCCAAATAATAGATAACCGCTAGTGCCGCACCGGCTGCGAAATACCAGGTGTTGCGTGTGCGGAATACCCGCTTGCCATATACGATGATCAGCAGCAAGGTCAGGCTCAGGGCGAAGAGTGCACCGTTCATGTGAATATCAACTGCTAAGCCGATGACCAGACCGGCGGCAAAGAACGCCCAACGCTTGTTGTCTTGTACACCTACCACAAACAGAAACAGCGCGGCGGCCACAAAACATGCTAAGAAGATATCGACCCGGGCGTAATGGCTGGCCTGCCAAAAAACGGGGCTTACAGCAAGCAGCGTCATGGCAAGCGCTGCTGTCAATGTGCTATAGAGCCGGCGGCCAAGGGCAAACACCAACACCAATAGCAGGATGCCTAACAGCCACGAAGCCAGCCTTGCCTGAAATAACCCTAGCCCACCGACAGCAAATGCCGCCGCGAGTGGCAGATTGCCGATGAGCGGCCAGCGTACCCAATAGGCTGGCCATTGATCCAACGCGCCGGCCGACATTGATTCAAAATTTATTCCCTTGGTAGTAATACTCCATGCGGCATCACTATACCATGGTTCATCGATGAAAACAGGCGGGGATTTTGTCAGGAATACCAGGCTGGCAATAACAACCACGCTGGTGATCAACACTAGGCCGATGATAATCCACCGTTCTGTGGAGGTAGTTCGATTTTGGGATGCCGGAAGAGCAGAGTTGTTTAGCATGATGATTACATCTATGAGAAGCCTGTGCGAGCAGATTAACTAGATCAAGTCTGATAACCTCTGATGTGTCCCACTGGGAGCCCCTTACGATCGATCTGTGCGGCTCCCAGTGGATTCATTAGTCTAGGGCACCAGGCGAATCCAGGACCAGCCCCAGTACGCATAGGTACCGCCAGGCAGCAGATCAGCCCGATCGACGTACAGCTCGAAGACGCCGTTGGTGACGGTCACGGTGCCGAGGGTGTATTCCTGGAAGTCACCGGCTGGTCCGGTCGTCACGTCGAACGAGGACTGCTCGGGGGTAGCGGCCG
>Ga0208980_10002849_pt1 | contig 10500 bp, 9 predicted proteins | sample WetSurMetagenome_3_FD_187993 | JGI IMG/M metagenome (GOLD analysis project Ga0208980, IMG submission 187993) | Wetland microbial communities from Twitchell Island in the Sacramento Delta, sample from surface sediment Aug2011 Site A1 Bulk (version 2) | ecosystem: Environmental > Aquatic > Marine...
CCTGCTTCGTGATCACCGGTTCCTTCTTCCGGGGTTTTGCCCCCGTTTTTTTCGCCGTACCCGTTGTACTTTTATTCCTTTTCGTTTCAGCCATAGTCGAACACTTTCTTCCCTTACTGCTCAAACAAGCCGGTGCCCCTCACGCCGAGGGGCACCGAAGGATGAACGCCGGAGGGATTGCTTCGTCGCTACCGCTTCCCGCAATGACAGAGAAAAGGAAGCTCCTCCTAAGAAACAGCAGTACCACTGGTCGAAAGATGTAGGGGCCGTTCCCCGAACGGCCCAACAGGCCCGATCGGGGATCGGGCCCTACGAGTTGAAGGCTGTTTCTTCCATCGATAACCCCGGACGAAGTCGGGGTCCGTGGCTCGCAATGACAACCGGTCCTTACTTGTGCAGGATCCTGTAGTCCACCACGGAGACGCCCTTTTCGTAGACCAGCACCGGGTTGAGATCGATCTGGTCGAACCCCGGGTAGTCCTCGACGAGTTTCGAGAGCTTCTGCATCACGTCGATGAGGGCCTTGATGTCCTTCGGGGCCTTTCCGCGGGTGCCTGCCAGCAGCGGGTAGCCCTTGATTCCCCGTATCATCCTCTCGAACTCGCCGGGCCCGGCCGGAAGCAGGCAGAACTGCACGTCCTTGTAGATCTCCGCGAAAATGCCGCCGAGACCGAACATCATCGAAGGCCCGTATTGCTCATCGCGGATCACGCCGAGGATGACCTCGACGCCGCCGGGCTTTGCCATGGGCGAGAGCGTGACCCCGTCGATCCGGGCGCCCGGGGCCTTTTTCCTTACCGCAGCCATCATCGCCTCCCAGGCCTTCCGGACCCCGGAGGGATTGATGTCGAGCGCCACGCCCCCCACGTCCGTCTTGTGGGAGATGTCGGGCGATGAGACCTTGAGGGCCACGGGCCGCGTGAACCGTTTGGCGAGCTTGACCGCCTCGGCTGCGTTTTTCGCGGGGGCCGACGTCACGGCCGGGATCCGGTACGATCGCAGCACGCGCACCGCCGCGGGCGCGGGCATCAGTCTGAGCCTCGGCCCCTCATCGTGCGCTTCTTCCTTCTTGTGGGCTTCGGCCTTTTTGGCCTTCACCTCGTCGTAGGCAAAGAACTGACCCAGGGCCCGCACGCCCCGCTCGGGCGTGGGGTAAACGGGGATGCCTTTCTCGTGCATCTTGAGGGCCTCCTCGCGCTCCACCTCGGCCCCGCCGCAGTAGACGATGAGCTCGCCCTGCCCCGTCACGATGTCCGATGCTCCGTGGACGGGGTCGCCGAAGATGACGACGCTCGTGTCGTAGTCGGATTTCGCCTCGGCGATCGTCTTCGAGTAGAGGCTGGGGTCCGTGATGGCGTCGCCCGTGAGGTCGATGGGGTTCGTGAGGCCGCAGTGCGAGGGAAGAAACGCCCGGAGGCGCGACTTGAGCTCCTCCGTCGGGAAGGGGACCTCGAGACCGTATTTCTCGGCCTCGTCGATGCCGAGGATCGCGGCGCCGCCCGAGCTCGAGATCATCAGCAGGCGCCTGCCTTTGGGCTTGTCCATGTAGGCAAGGCCCTTGGCAAAATCGTAGAGCTCCTCCAGGTTGTCGGCCCGGCAGACGCCGTATTTCTTGAAGATGGCCTGGTAGATCTCGTCGCTTCCGGCCAGGGATTTCGTGTGGCTCTCGGCCGCCACCCGCCCTCTCGACGTCCTGCCGGCCTTGAGGATCACGACGGGCTTGGTTGCCTTCGCCAGGGACTCCACGAAGGCGGCGGGCCGTTTCACGCCCTCGATATAGCAGGCAATCACCTTCGTGTTGGGATCGTCGTTGAAGTAGCGGATGCAGTCCGACTCGTCCACGTCGGCGCGGTTGCCGAGACTGACAAAGCTGCTGAAGCCCAGGTGCTCGACGCTCGACCAATCGATGAGGGCCGCGCCCACGGTGCCGCTCTGGGAGACGAAGGCGATCCGGCCCCGCGTCGTGATGAGCGGCCAGGACCCGCAGAGACTGCTGTAGGGGATGTTCACCCCCTGGCAGTTTGGTCCGATGAGCCGGACATTGAACTCCCTGCCGACCCGGGCCAGCTCCGCCTGGAGCTTTTCGCCGTCCTCGCCCGCCTCGGCAAAGCCCCCGGTGATGATGACGGCGGACTTGACGCCGGCCTTCCCGCACTCCTCGATGGCCCCCTTGACCATCCGGGCGGGGATGACGACGACGGCCATGTCCGCAGGCGTCGGGGTGGCTCCGATTGCAGGGTAGGCCTTGACCCCCAGGATCTCGTCGGCCTTGGGGTTGACGGGATAGATGGGGCCCGCAAAGCCTGCGTGGATCAGGTTGTAGAGGATGTCGTAACTGAGCTTTCCCGGTGTGCTCGAGGCGCCGATGAGGGCCACGCTTGCCGGCTTGAAGATGGCATCCAGCTGACGGATCGATTCCATAGGTCCTCCTTTTTCGTGCGTTGCGGTGAAAAGAAAACGGCGGGTCCCCCTGACAGAACGGTCGAATCCTACCACAGAGCCCCTGCATTTTCTATGGGGAAGTGGCACCCCTAAAATACGAAATTCGGCGTATACGGTTTTCCCCCGGAGAGCCGATAATCAATACATCGCCTTCTTTTTGTCCCTTTGACCGGACTGTTCCCGTTTATCCTGCGCCCACCCTGTCCCACGGGGTGGAGCGTGTCTTTCTATCAGACGTCAATACTGTCTTCGGGGGGTAAAAAGCTTCATGAAAAAGGGTTTATTCGGGAAAAATGTCCTGTCCGGATTCGTCATTCTGCTGGCAGTTGTCTTCGCAGGTTCAGCGGCATTTGCCCATGAGCTCGATGATATCAGGGCAGCGATCCATGAACGGGGGGCTCACTGGGTAGCCGGGGATACATCCATATCCAAGCTCCCGCACCATGAGAGGCAGCTCCGCCTCGGTCATGTCAAGCACCGGCTGACCGGAGACGAGACGCTCCTGACGGCAGCCGGGTCGACCGGATCCGGCGGCGCAGCTGCGGCCTACACGAGCTTCGACTGGTCTTACCCGACGAGCTACGTGACACCGGTCCGCAACCAGGGCAATTGCGGGAGCTGCTGGGCCTTCGCCACGACGGCGGCCCTCGAGTCCTACACGCTGATCAAGAACAACCTGCCGGGACAGGAACTGAACCTTGCGGAGCAGGTCATGGTGTCCTGCGGCGGCGCAGGGAGCTGCGGCGGCGGCTACATCGGCACGGCGGCGAATTACATCAAGAACACGGGCCTGCCGCTGGAGACGTGCTATCCCTATTCGGCGACAAACGGCACCTGCTCGACGGCCTGCTACAACTGGCAGGCAAACAGTTACAAAATTACCGGATGGGGCTACGTGGCAACGACGGCACCGACGGTGGATGCCATCAAGAACGCGCTGGTGACCTACGGTCCGCTGGTCACGACGATGGACGTCTACGCGGACTTCTTCAGCTACCACAGTGGCATCTACAAGTACGTTTCCGGCGCCTACCAGGGCGGGCACGCCATCCTCATCGTGGGCTACGACGACACGACCCAGTGCTTCAAGGTGAAGAACAGCTGGGGCACCGGCTGGGGCGAAGCGGGATACTTCCGGATCGCCTACTCGGAGGTGACGAGTGTCGTGGGCTTCGGCGAGTACACCATCGCATACTATCAGCCCACTCCGCCCGCGCCTCCTCCCACACCGCCGCCCACCCCTCCGCCGGCACCGACATGCACCTACTCGATCTCTCCCGCGTCGAGTTCTGCGAACTGGAAGGGAGGATCGGGCAACATCAACGTGACGGCCGGCTCCACCTGCGCCTGGACGGCCACGAGCGACGCGAGTTGGGTGACGATCGCTACGGGGAAATCGGGCACAGGAAGCGGAACGGTCCGATACAGTGTTTCTTCGAATTGGTCTACCTCCAGCCGCAGCGCCACCGTCACAGCAGCGGGCAAGAGCTTCAAGATCACCCAGAAAGGCGTGATGGGCAAATAACCTTGAATGAATGAGTCGTGCGGCGCCTCTCGCGGGCGCTGCATCCATCAATCCGGGCAGGGCCATACAGGTCCTGCCCTTTTCTTTTTGAGGGGCGGTTCTGACTCTATCCGGTCTGTGTCACGTCTTCTACGCTGAGCCGGTGAATAAACAGGGAAGACGGCGATGATTTCGTTGTCACGGACGTGACGACGCATGGAACAACTCCGGCAGCCGGACCGGCCCCCTCCAGCTCCGGCTGCCTTTTCCATTAAAGCGCCGGGGCCTTTGAGCCGATATTCAGGAAAGGCCGAGACGATCCGGCTGCATCCAGGGATACTTTCGTCCCGAACCCGAGCGGAGGCGGCAACGTGCACTCGCAGCGTGACCTGTCCCAATACGCCCTGAACCCCGATGAGCTTCGAGAGAAGAAGAAGGAACTCCTGCGCCTCGGCGGTACCCGGGACCAGATCGTCAAGGCCCTCAAATCGGCCATTTTGAAGCCGGATCAGCGCGAGCAGTTCAAAAAAGCCCTCTCCCTTTACGACGCGAAGATACGGAAGCTGCGCGACCAGCTCATCGCCAGCGATCTTCTGGGCAACCTCAACCCCGACGAGATCAACATCCCCACTCATTATCAGGACCGGAAACGGTAGCCCCCCCGCCTTTCCCCTTGCGATCACCCGCCCGGATGCATTATAGAATCAACGGGTCTGTCCAGTACATCCATCAAGAAATAAAGGGAGGGTCGCTCGATGAGGCATCGCACGGCGGGAAAGATCACGGACAATCTCTGGTACCTGGGCCGCGAGGAGTCGGGGGTTTATCTCCTCGAGGGCAAAAACGGCTCGATCATGATCAACGGGGGGCTTGCGCACATCCTCCCCGACGTCCTGAAGCAGATGAAGCAATTCGCAATCGACCCGGCGAAGATCGCGAAGATCCTGATCCTGCACTCGCATTTCGACCACATCGGGGTCATTCCCCACTTCAAGCGCAACTGGCCGGCCATCGAGGTCTGCGGCTCTGCGGAGACCTGGAGGATCCTCCAGATGCAGAAGGCCATCGACATCGCCAATCAATTCAGCAAAATCGTAGCGGACAAGATGGGGCTCGGGGCGGCTCTCCAGGGAGTCGATTTCGCCTGGCGCGACGACATCACGGGCAAGACCGTGGGCGAGGGGGACCGGATCGACCTGGGCGGGACCACTCTGAGCGTCCTGTTCACGCCCGGCCACACGAACTGCTCGATCACGGCTTACGAACCCGATCGCAAGGCCCTCTTTGCCTCCGACGGCGGCGGCATCCCCTACCGGGACGGCTCCTTCGCCTCGGCAAACACCAATTTCACCCAGTACATGGAGAGCCTCGAGAAGATGAAACCCCTTGCCGTGGACTACCTCTGCGCCGACCACTACGGCTATGTCACGGGCGAAGACGCCCGGGGGTTCATCGACCTGACGATACGGGAAGGACGAAAGCTGAGGGCGCTGATGGAGGGTATCCTCCACGAGAAAGGAAACGTCGATGAAGCCGCGAAGGCCATGAATGTCCTGTTCTACCAGGAGTGCCCGGACTACTTCATCTCGGCGGACATCCTCGAGGGCGTCTTCCGGCAGATGATGAAGTTCCTCGAGAAGAACCTGCAGTCCTGACCCGCCGCGAAAGTGGTCATGCATGAGGGGCTGCCTCCCGGGCAGCCCCTTTTTTTGCCTGATTATCAGGATGACCTTGTAAAGCGGCGCTTCGGCTGGCATACTCCGCGATGCGATATCCATGTCAGGAGGGGGGTCATGTTCCGGTATCTTCTGTTTGCGGGTTCTCTGCTGGTCTGTCTGTGCGGAATTCCGGGGCACCCTGCCCCGGCTGCAGCGACCGTCAGCCTTGATGACTGCGCAAAAATAGACGACGATGCCGCGCGGCTGCGGTGTTATGACGAAGCAGCGGGCCGCAAGCCGAAAGAGGCGCCGGCCCGTGCCACGCCCGCGGAGCCCGCCCCGGAAAAAACCGCGGCGTACTCGTATCTTTCCTGGAAGTGGCAGCTGGACGAGCAAACCAGAAAAAACCGTTATTCTATCAGCACCTACAGGCAAAACTACATTCTCCCCTTCACGTACAATTTCACGCAGAACAAGCAGCTCTACCAGGCGATAGACCCGAACGTGGACATCCAGGACGCCGAGGCGAAATTCCAGATCAGCTTCAAAGTCAAGCTCTGGGAAAGCATCTTCGGGACGGACACGGATCTCTGGTTCGGCTACACGCAGCTCTCCTTGTGGCAGGTCTACAACACGGACTTTTCCTCGCCCTTCCGCGAGACCAACTATGAGCCGGAGATCCTTCTGAACTTCCGCACCGATACCGACGTTTTCGGTCTCATGAGAAACCGGTTCATCCAGATCGGCCTCAATCACCAGTCCAACGGCCGCGGGGAGCCCCTCTCCCGGAGCTGGAACCGCATCGTTGCAAATTTTGGTTTCGAGCGGGGTGATTTCGACCTGGTCCTCAAGACCTGGGCCCGCATCCCCGAAAGCGAAGAAAATGACGACAACCCGGATATCACGTCCTACCTGGGGTACGGGGAAATCTGGCTGGGTTATCTCTGGAAAGATTTTCACATCGCCGCCATGTTCCGGAACAACCTGCGCTTCGACGAGAACCGCAGCGCCCTGCAGCTCGAACTGAGCTTTCCCCTGGTTGAACGGATCAACGGATATGTGCAGTACTTCGTGGGGTACGGGGAGAGCCTCATCGACTACAACCACTATACGAACCGCATCGGCGTCGGCTTCTTGATAAGAGACTGGTAGGAAAAAGGCATGACGGAAAAAATTTTCAACCCCCGGGTCCTCATTGCCTTCGCTTGTCTTACCTGCATCGCCGGCCTCCTGTTTCTGTGCAACCCGCAAGCGCATGCCGCAGGCGATACGGATTTCGAGGCCCTCGAAAAGGAAATCGTGAAGGAGGTCAACCTGGCGAGGACGAACCCGGGTGCCTATGCCGCATGGCTGCGGGGCCAGCGGCAGCACTATCGTGGGACACAACTCCGGCGGCCCGGCGAAGTGCCCATCCGGACCCAGGAAGGGATCAAGGCCGTGGACGAGGCAATCCGCTTCCTGGAGAGGCAGAAGCCCGCAGGCGTCCTGGGCCTCTCGCGCGGGATGTCCCTTGCAGCGCGCGACCTCGTTGCGCCCCAGGGGGCATCGGGCGGCTTCGGCCACACGGGACCTGACGGGAGCACGCCCTCACAGAGAATAGAGCGCCACGGCACATGGGAATCCGTCATCGGAGAGAACGTCGCCTACGGGCAGCGGACGGCCCGGGACGTGGTGGCGGCCTTCATCGTCGACGACGGCGTAGCCGGCCGCGGGCACCGGAAGAACCTCTTCAATGAGACATTTCACGTGATGGGCGTCGACTGCGGTCCCCACTCCACCTATGGCACGACGTGCGCCATCACCTTCGCGGGCGGCTTCCGCGAAAAGACCGTCCCCTGAGGACACCCTCCTTTACTCCCCGTCGATCCGGCCGCGATAATACCTGAGCGGCAGAACCAGCCCGAAGAAAGGCAGCAGGTACATGGCCGCCGTCATGGTTTCCCGGGGCCCGAAGAACTGGGCCGAGAAAACGATCATGAGGACGTTATTTATGTGCGCGAGCATGACGGCACCCGCCAGTCGGTCCTCCACGGGGCTTCTCCGGAAGAAAAGAATGCCCGCCACGGCATAGATCACCGCAAGGACGATACCCACGAGGCAGGCCTCGACGATCAGGGTCGGGTCGCTGTAGAAGATCTCGGAGTATTTCGAGAACACACCGAGAGTGATGCAGGCGAACATGACGAGATTCACCGGGTAGGAGCGGCGGTTGGCGGCGTCGAGCAGGTGCGGGGCCAGCCGCCTGAGGGCCTGCACGACGGCGATGGGAACGAAGATCGCCAGCGCCAGCACCCGGAGCATGTCCCAGAATGAAAAGCTCACGCTCTGCGAGAGAACGAGTTCCACGACTGCCGGGAGACTGAAGGGCACCAGGATCGAGGTGATCACCGTCACGACGAGGACCCGGGCGCTGTTTCCGCCCACGAGGTTCGACATGAAGGGCGCCACAACGCCCGTGGACACGGCAGTCAGCAGAAGCGCCGAAAGGGCATAATCGGGCAGGACGTACAGGAACAACCCGTAGAGGATCACGGGCAGGACCACCATCTTCAGAACGACGATCGCAAGGATCGGCAGGCTTGCCTGGTGAAGGGCCGCCCATACCTCTTCGAGCCGGATGGAGAGAAAGCTCATGAAGAAAAGAACCATGAGGCAAAGAAGGGGATAGGGCTGCAGGAAGGAAAAGACCTGCGGACAGCAGATCCCGGCGGCCATCGATGAGAACACGACGGCAAGCAGGAAGATATCCCTCGGGCGGAACGGAAGCGCCATGTCGGGGTGTCTACTCCTTGCCCGGCGGTCTGCGGCGGACGATCTGGTTGCCGATCACCGTAAAGACCGTTTCGCCCTTCTGGTTGTACGTGGAGTAGCGGAGCCTCACAATGCCCCGGTCGCCGGATTTTGAGAGCCTGAGCTCCAGAACCTCGCCCGCGGCGCGCAGCGTGTCGCCGGGCCGGACGGGTTTGAGCCATTTCAGCTCGTCGAACCCCGGGGAGCCCAGGCTGTTTTCGGCATTGAGCGCCCCCGTCATGAGGAAAAGGCGGAAGGTGAGCGCGATGGTGTGAATGCCGCTTGCGATGAGCCCCCCGTAGGGGGTCGCCTTCGCCGCCTCGGCATCGACGTGGAAGACCTGCGGGTCGAAGTGCATGGCGAAGTCGATGATCTGACCCTCCGTCACCGTCATGCCCGGCGACTCGAAACGGTCCCCGACCTTGAAGTCATCAAAATACAGCGTCTCCATCCGCTCATTCCTCCTTCTTCCTCGCACCTCGTTCCTCGAGCCTCGAACCTTCCAGCGGGTACTTAAAAGCCGGGCATTCCCGGCTTTTTCCCTTATACCACCCCGCCGCATATCAAATCCACGCTTTCTTCACACAAAAAAATCCCCCTGCATCCCCCATTGCAAAAGGGGGAAAGAGGGGGATTTGTTGCCTTTAGCCTTTAGCCTTTAGCCTTTAGCCTGTTTTTAAAACAGGTACTCCGTCGACAGTCTGATCCCGTACTGGTTCGTCCGGCTCGACGGCTCCCTGACGACAAACCCCGTGTAGGTCCCGTCGGTGTAGTTGAGCGGCTCCCATGGGCTCTCGCCGATCTCGCTGTACTCGTACCAGGGCGTCACCGTAAAGGCCCAATTCACGAGGGGCCGCCAGCTGACAGGAATTTCCAGCAGATAACCCAGCTTGTTGCCCAGCGTCACCGTCGTGTTGGCCAGAAGGTCGTTTTTGTAGGAAATGGTCATCTGGCCCTCGAACATGACGTTCATCGATGCGTTCAGACCGACGGAGAATTTCTGATTCAAAGGGTAAAGAAGCTTCACGCCGACAGGAAAATACCACCAGCTATAGGTTTCGTTGTATCCGATATCCCGCTTCCAATAGCGGTACCCCAACCCCGCATAGGGTGTGATGGAAAAAGGCAGATTCCCCCTGTAGGTATACCCCGCGTTCATCTCGAGGCGCGCAAAGTCGTTGCGGGTGGTATCCTTCAGCGGCACGCCGCTCATCGTGGAGCCGTCGTAGTCCGTGTCGTCATCGCCCACCGACGCTTCGCCGAAGGCCCGGAAATAGAACCCGTCGTCGGCCAGGTAGCTGTAACCCAGTCGCACCTGGGGGACCCAGCCTGTTTCCGTGCTCTTGAGAGGGGGGGTGAGATCTTCCTTGTAGTCGTAATAGCCATAGGAAAGGGCAATTTCGAACCGGTGCGGTTGGGCATACGGGATCCCTTTTGACTTGAGGTACTCCTGCGCCTCCGGTACGCCGAGCCGTCCCGCCTTCTTGATATCCTCGAGCGCCTCGTTGTTCTTTCCGAGCTTGAGGTAGACAAGGCCCCGGTTGTTGTAGGCCTGTCCGTTGAGATCGTCGAGTTCGAGGGCCTTGTTGAAATCGGAGAGAGCCTCCTGCGTCCTGCCGAGCCTGATGTAAACGAGACCCCGGTTGTTCCACGCATCGGGGTCCTTCGGGGTGAGCTCAATGGTTTTGTTGAAGTCGGCCAGGGCTTCATCGAGCCGGTTGAGCCGCAGATTTGCCACGCCCCGGTTGTAGGCTGCTTCGGCTGCCCGGGGATTCTGCGAGAGGATCAAGCCGCATGCAGCAATCACATCCTCCGCCCTCGCAGATCCCGAGGAAAAACAGGTTTTGTATGCGGAGGCATCGGGCGTCGATGCATCCGACTGGGCAAGTGCAGTTGTCGGCAGAACGAACAGGACAAACAGGCAGGCAAGCATGATCCGTTTCAGGTTCATCGTCTTCTCCCCCTCGAGATCGCATCGTGCGACATGATTCGAGCGTATGCGGATGTGATTTGCAAAGTTCATACCCCCGTGACCTCGTGCAGCCTTCAGTGTGCGGGACAAGAGAATCAAGAATGGCGGTCTGCAACCGATAGTAAAAGCATGAG
>Ga0208980_10002850_pt1 | contig 10498 bp, 8 predicted proteins | sample WetSurMetagenome_3_FD_187993 | JGI IMG/M metagenome (GOLD analysis project Ga0208980, IMG submission 187993) | Wetland microbial communities from Twitchell Island in the Sacramento Delta, sample from surface sediment Aug2011 Site A1 Bulk (version 2) | ecosystem: Environmental > Aquatic > Marine...
CCGCTATATCCGCCGCCCTTTACCGATCGGTGCCGGTTTTTGAATACGCGCCAAGGAAAATCAAACAATCCATCACCGGCTATGGCAATGCTTCGAAACAGCAGATAGCCGCCTTGCTGCAGAAGATAATGAAATTTGATACCCTGCCCGATAAGCTCGATGCCACCGATGGCCTTGCAGCAGCTTTATGTCATTTTTACCAGTCAAATAATCCATCTTCTGAAAAAGCCTTTTCAGGGTGGAAAGATTTCATAAAGAAGAATCCGGGAAGGATTAAATAGAATTGTTTTTCAGACTACGGCGACTGCAATCGCAGCGACACTTACTTTTACCGCTTCTGTTTTAAGAAGTTCGACAGCACAAGATTCAAGGGTAGATCCGGTGGTAATTACATCGTCAAGAACCAGGACATGTTTTCCGGTAAGTTGTCCGGGATCTGCAACCCTGAAGATACCTTCCACATTCATCCATCTGTCGTACCTCGATTTTTTAGTTTGTGTATCAGATAAAGCCGCTCTTTCCAGAATGCCTGTCCCTACCGGCAATCCTGTTGCTTCCGAAAATCCGTCGGCTATAATGTCGCTCTGGTTAAATCCACGTATCCGTTTTTTTGCAGGATGAAGAGGAACCGGGATTATAAGATCAATATCCTTAATGAAATCTGTCCCAATAAGTGTATTGCCATATATCGTCCCCAGCTCATAGCCTATCTCTTTGATCCCCTTGTATTTAAGATTATGAATCAACCTCCTTATCCTGCTGTCCTTGTTATAGAAAGAGAATGCTGCAGCCTTTTCGATCCTGCAGCGACCCCAGAAGAGCCGGGCAACAGGATTATCTTCTTCCAGATGATAATTTGTCCGCGGGATCAGAACATAGCATTCCGTACATATAATTCTCTCATTCCTGAGCAGATGATTTCCACAGGCATAGCAAAGTCTTGGAAAGAGAAGACTTATGACATCATCCCAGAGATCATATAGATAACTCAAGCAGCGAGCAGAATTATTAAATAAAGATAATAATTCTTAGAAGAAAATCTTACAGAGTTACTTTCGAACTGATTTTTTCAGCTATAGCTTTGAACTCATCCGGAGTCAGTTTTAGTTTTGGATTCTTGAAATTCACATCCTCCATTGAATTCATAGGCACCAGGTGAATATGTGCATGAGGAATCTCAAGGCCCAGAATAGCCACCCCGATTCTTGCGCAGGGTATTGCGGCGCTGATTGCAGCGGCAATTTTTTTCGAGAACACGATCATCCCTGAAAGTGTATCGTTGTCAAGATCAAAAATATAATCAGTTTCCTGTTTGGGCACAACAAGAATATGGCCTTCTCTCAGCGGATTGATATCGAGAAACGCAAAATACCTGTCATCTTCAGCTATCTTATAACAAGGTATTTCCCCATTGATGATCCTTGTAAAAACAGATGCCATATGATTATTATCAAATATTACAGTGAGATAGAAACAATCTCAAAAGGAATAATGCCTGACGGGACTTTTATCTCCACCACCTCTCCTACCTTCCTGCCAATGAGTCCCTGGGCAATAGGTGAATTAACGGCAATTTTGCCCAGTTTGAAGTTTGCTTCGCTTTCCGGGACCAGCTGGTACTCCATGACAGTGTTGTTCACTTTGTTCCGGATCCTTACTTTGTTAAGTATTCTAATCGTTTTGGTGTCAATTTTGGATTCGTCAATAATCCTTGATCTGGCAATAAGATCTTCAAACTTTGCGATCTTTGCTTCAAGCATTGCCTGTGCCTCTTTTGCAGCAGCATACTCAGCATTCTCGGTCAGGTCGCCCTGAGCCCTTGCTTCGGATAACATTCTTGCTATCATAGGTCTTTCAACAGTCCTGAGCTGTTCGAGTTCGTCTTTCAACTTCTGAAGACCCTCTTCCGTATTGTATAAAACCTCAGACATGGTAAGCTGTTATATTAAAAAACATGAAGAATTCCGGGGTTTCCGGAACTCTTCATAAGACAAATATAATAAATTCTTAAAATAAATCCAAAAAAAACCTGAAAATAAGATGCTTACAAAATTAAAATTTTTCTTTGCCCTTACCTGTATTTTTTCCCGGCACTCTTCGTCCTGGAGGCATTGTTTTTCTTTTTTGTCTTGTAGTTTGCATCGGCGTTTTTAACATTTTGCTTCATACGGGCCTTAACCTCAGGCGTTTGTATCTCAATCGACCGTTTCTTATTTTCTTTTACAAACTTTGCATAGTCCTTATCCTGCTGTTTTTCTTTTTTATCTGCTTCCTTCTGCACTTTCCTGGCAGATTTGGGTTTACTTACCTTTGACTTCTTTTGCTGAGATGGCATATCTGGCATGCTTATCAGGTGCCTATGCAAGATCGTAGCGCCAAATGTCCGGGCTTCGCAAAATGTAACGGTAAGAAAGAAGCTAAATGATAAAACCAGGATTTTTCTGATCGCGAGTCTGTTCATCATAAGATTATTAAAATAAACACATGTTGCTTTTCGTTACATTTCCGGCGGTAATGCTAATTTTACCGAAAATTATGCCGGAAATGCCGACAAGCTCAAAATTAAAATATTTTTTCTTTTTACTGGTAATTTCTTCTCTGTTGATTTCCTGTGAAAAGAATAAAAATGATGTGATACCGGATGAGTATGTTGACTTCACCATAGATCTCCTGGATTTCCCGAACATTTACGGTCTGATTGGATCAGATACAGTCGATGCAAACGATCAAAGGATCGATTATGCAAAGTATGCAGGCGGATATAAGGGTAATGGCATTATAATATTTTCCGGTGCTGACGGATATTATGCATATGACAGGACCTGTCCTCATGACTATGTTGAAAACGGACAGAGCGTAAAAGTAGATATTGATTTTACAATTGCCACATGTCCAAAATGCAATACTACATATGCACTTGCCGCATCCGGGACTCCTGCATCAGGTCCAGGCAGATACCCGCTCAAGAACTATCGGACCATTCTGAATGGCAGATTCCTGTCTGTTCAGAATTATTGATCGTATGTAGATTCTAGTACCTGTAATGGTCAGGTTTATACGGGCCTTCTTTAGGAACACCTATATAATCAGACTGCTCTTTTGTAAGCTGTGTAAGCTTTACTCCAAGCTGGCCGAGATGAAGTCTTGCAACCTCCTCGTCAAGATATTTCGGAAGCCTGTAAACGCCGATCTTATAATCTTGTTTCCAGAGATCGATCTGTGCAAGAGTCTGGTTGCTGAATGAGTTGCTCATCACAAAGGAAGGATGACCTGTGGCACACCCCAGGTTGACGAGCCTGCCCTCTGCAAGAATAAAAATAGCATGTCCGTCAGGGAATACGTATTTATCAACCTGCGGCTTGATATTTATTTTACTGATCCCTTTTAAATCATTCAATCCATCAACCTGTATCTCGTTGTCGAAGTGACCTATATTGCAAACGATAGACTGGTCCTTCATTTTCTTCATGTGCTCAACGGTTATAATATCCAGGTTACCGGTTGCGGTAACAAAGATATTTCCCTCATCGAGAGTCTCTTCAACAGTTTTTACCTCAAAGCCTTCCATTGAAGCCTGGAGAGCACAAATTGGATCGATCTCAGTGATTATCACCCTCGCCCCGTAAGCTCTCATCGATTTAGCACATCCCTTGCCTACATCTCCATAACCGCAGATCACTACAATTTTGCCTGCAATCATAACATCAGTAGCTCTTTTTATCCCGTCGGCAAGTGATTCCCGGCAGCCATAAAGATTATCAAACTTAGATTTTGTTACTGAATCGTTTACATTTATTGCCGGCACAAGCAGCTCATTGTTGTCGAGCATCTGGTAAAGCCTGTGAACACCTGTTGTTGTTTCTTCCGAAATACCTTTGAGTTCTGCAACTGCACGGTGCCATTTGCCCGGTTCACCCACGAGGATATTTTTCAGGGTTGAAAAGATTATTGCCTCTTCGCGGCTCGATGGTTTATTTTCAAGTATCGAAGGATCATTTTCCGCCTTATAGCCAAGATGAACAAGAAGAGATGCATCGCCTCCATCATCAACTATCAGATTCGGGCCTTTACCTCCCGGAAATGAAAGTGCCTGGGCAGTACACCACCAGTATTCTTCGAGGGACTCTCCTTTCCAGGCAAATACAGGGATTCCAGCTTTTGCTATCGCGGCAGCAGCATGATCCTGAGTCGAAAAAATATTGCAGCTTGCCCAGCGAACATCAGCTCCAAGTTCCTTTAGTGTCTCAATAAGAACGGCGGTCTGGATTGTCATATGCAGAGAGCCGGTTATCCGCGCTCCTTTAAGGGGCTTTTCAGTTGTATATTTCTTCCTGATTGCCAGAAGACCCGGCATCTCCTTTTCAGCTATGTCTATCTCTTTTCTTCCAAAACCGGAAAGGGAGATATCTTTTACTTTATATTCCATTTTTTCCTTTACTATTGTCATCTTTTTTCCCTGTTAAGCCTGCAAATTTAACAAAATATACCAGTTGTTGTTCATGCCAGAAGGTTGAGAGCCATCTCCTTGTCCTGCTCCATCTGAAGTGAAAGCTGTTCGACAGTGTCAAATCTGATCTCACTCCGCAGGCGATATCTGAACAATATCTCAATTTCCTGTTCGTAAATATCTTTCCTGAAATCGAAGATATTTACTTCTATCGATCTTCTGCCGGGCTTCCTGTTTACCGTTGGATTTGTACCAATGCTCATCATACCCGGTTTTATTTCATTATTCACTTTTACTTCTACAGCATAAACACCGTCAGCAGGTATAAGTTTATACCTGTAGACTGGTTTTATATTCGCTGTGGGAAATCCCAGTTTCCTTCCTATTCCTTTACCCTCAACCACTTGTCCCTTAAGCGAATAGCAATATCCAAGCCATTTGTTCGCATTATCAAGGTTCCCGGTTAGCAGGGCTTCGCGTATGAGTGATGAGCTTATGACACCTTCCCTGGACTGAAGTCCCTGTATCTGTTCCACAACAAAGCCCATCGACGAAGCGAATGTATTGACTGTATCAAAATTACCTTCACTGTGGTATCCGAAGCGATGGTCATGCCCGATAACAAGATACCGGGTTTTTACTTTTTCGGCAAGCACTTTTCTTACAAAATCGCCGGCTTTAATTCTGCTGAATGCAGGGGTGAAACTTATAATAATCAGATTATCGACATGAGCCTTCTCAAGAAGCTGCTTTTTCTCATCCATATCAGAAAGGAATGATAACTTCGTTTTGTTCCTGTCAAGCACCAGCCGTGGATGCGGGTTAAAAGTGATAACAACAGATTCTCCACCTGCAGCAGCGGCACGATTTACCAATGTATCAAGAAGGGTCCTGTGTCCGCGATGCACACCATCGAAAATACCCATGGTAACAACAGGCTTTTTCAGATCCAGGTTGTTGTATCCTTCATAAATTTTCATACACGGAATATATCGCCGCAAAATTAGCAAAGCATTGCGATATGGCGGTTAATTATGATTTAGTTTTTGTATTTTTATGCTAATATATCCAATCCATGAAGACCGGTGCTGCAAAATTTTATGCTGTTGATCCCTGGCTGAAACCATTCTCGGAGATAATTGATGAACGGATAAGCAAATGTCATCAGAAAGAAAGGCACCTTGCAGGTAATGGATCACTCACGGGATTTGCAATGGGACATTTTTATTACGGCCTTCACAGGGAAAAAGACAATTGGATATTCAGGGAGCACGCTCCTAATGCGACTGATATATATTTAAAAGGAACATTTACAGGATGGAAGGAGAAGCCTGAGTTCAGGATGAACAGGATCAACCAGCATGGCGATTGGGAAATAATATTTCCGGTTCAGTCGATGAACCATGGCGACCTGTATAAGCTATGTGTCCACTGGCATGGAGGAAAGGGTGAACGCATACCTTCCTACGCAAACCGTGTGGTTCAGGACAACAGGACCAAGATCTTCTCTGCCCAGGTCTGGGTCCCTGAAAAATCTTATAAATGGCAAATTGAGAATTTCGTTTCAGAAGCAACAACCCCGGTGATATATGAGGCTCATGTTGGTATGGCCACTCCTCTGGAGAAAACCGGAACATACCGCGAATTCACTGATAATATAATTCCCCTTATTGCAAAGGCAGGTTATAATACCATCCAGCTGATGGCCATCCAGGAGCACCCTTTCTATGGATCATTCGGTTATCATGTTGCTAATTTCTTTGCAGCTTCATCCCGTTTCGGCACTCCCGAAGAGCTTAAAGAGCTGATTGACACCGCACATAAAGCAGGCCTGCGGGTCATCATGGATCTTGTTCATTCCCATTCCGTCAAGAATGTGAACGAGGGACTGGGTCTTTTCGATGGTTCCCCCGGCCAGTATTTCCACACGGGAAACCGAAGGAATCATATAGCCTGGGATTCGCTTTGTTTCGATTATGGAAAGGATAGCGTGATACATTTCCTGCTATCCAACTGCCGCTACTGGCTGGAAGAGTATAAGTTTGACGGATTCCGGTTTGATGGCATCACAAGTATGATCTATTATGACCACGGACTTGGTAAAAATTTCACTTCCTATGGCGAATATTTTGACGGAGGGCAGGATGTTGATGCGCTTATATATCTCTTCCTGGCTAATAAAATGATCCATGAATACAGGCCTCATGCAATTACTGTTGCAGAAGAGATGAGCGGAATGCCTGGTCTTGCAGCAGAAACATCAATAATGGGCTTCGGATTTGATTACAGGCTTTCAATGGGTGTTCCCGACTTCTGGATCAAGCTTATCAAGGAGACCCTGGATGAAAACTGGGATATGGGTCATCTGATGCATGAGCTTACACAACACCGCCCTGAAGAAAAAATAATTTCATACTGTGAATCTCATGACCAGGCTCTCGTTGGAGATAAAACACTTATTTTCAGAATGATAGATGCCGAGATGTACACCGGTATGACAAAATCGCACCACAGCTTTATTGTCGACCGCGGCATTGCTCTTCATAAAATGATCCGCCTCCTGACTTTCAGCACTGCAGGCGGCGGTTATCTGAATTTCATGGGAAACGAGTTCGGGCATCCCGAGTGGATTGATTTTCCCCGCGAAGGAAATAACTGGAGTTACAAATATGCGCTTAGGCAGTGGCAGCTTCTGGAGAATAATGATCTCAAATACCAGTTCCTTGCCAGCTTCGACAGGCAAATGACGGCACTTCAGCATTATTTCAGGATACTCGACGACTTATATATCGGCAGACTGATTGAGAACAGCAACGACAAGATCATAGCTTTTACAAGGGGCGACCTGCTTTTCGTTTTCAACTTCAATCCAACTCACTCATTTACCGACTATGGAATCCCAATCAAGGGAAAATTCAGCGTGATCATCGATTCTGACGATCCCCAATTTGGAGGATTCAACCGTATAGACAGAAGATCAGTATATACATCTGTCAGAAAAGCGGAAAGGGCAACTTTGAATGTGCCCTTCCAGCTCTATTTGTACCTGCCTTCAAGAACAGCCATTGTATTCAAAAGGGAGTCTGTCAGGAAAGCAACCGATATTTAATCGATCCATCGCAGCAGATAGAAATCCTGCTTGTGCGGAAGATCCTTATGTTTTGGATATATCCTGATGCCATAGAAAAATGTGCCTGCTTTTTCGGGGACAAGGTTTGCCCTGTAAAGGCATTTACCGCTCCTGCTGCTAACAAGGATAAATTCATTGCTGGCCACAAACTCATGCTCGCCGTCCTTGCTCATATGAGTGATGATAAACTCGACACCAACATTTTCCTTTGGTATTTTGTGGACATTTAGTGCAATTTCAGCTTTATAGTCGTGGCCCGAATGATAAATATTCTCACCGGGTTTTTCAAAGCTGTAGTTCAGCACCTCGATGTTATCCCACTCATCTTTCATTGTCTTCTTCCAGGTGGCCATCTCTTTTGCCTTTTCAAAATTGTTGGCAATGAGATATTTACTCCGGGTAAAGAGCTTGTAGTAATATTTTTCGCAGTAATCGTCTAGCTGGCGTTTCATCGTGAACTCAGGAGCGATCTTGATCATGGTGTTCTTGATAAGGCTGACCCATTCTACAGGAACACCCTGGTTATCAAATGAATAATATGCCGGTATAATCTCAAATTCGAGCATGTTATAGATCGTTTCTGCATCCACGTCATCCTGAAGATCCTGGTTTGAAAATGATTTTTTCTTCGGAAGCGCCCAGCCTGCATAAGCTCTGTAACCTTCAACCCACCAGCCGTCGAGAACGCTGAAATGTATTGTTCCGTTCATTACTGCTTTTTCGCCGCTTGTGCCTGAAGCTTCCATCGGCCTTGTTGGTGTATTGAGCCAGATATCCACGCCTCTTACCAGGTATTTGGCAAGTTCGATATCATAATTCTCAAGGAAAATGACCTTGCCGGTAAACTGTGGCATCTGTGAAATTTCGAGAATCCTTTTTATCAGGTCCTGGCCTCCTCCGTCATGCGGATGTGCCTTCCCCGCAAAAATGAATTGAACAGGTTTCTCCGGATTGTTTACAATACGGGCAAGCCTGTCGAGGTCCCTGAAGATCAGTGTAGCTCTCTTATATGTTGCAAAACGTCGTGCAAAACCTATTGTAAGAGCCTTCTCATCGAGATGACTGCTGATGTTCATCAGCGTCCTGGGGCTTACATGCCTTTGCATCATGTCGGTCTGAAGTCTTTTCCTGATATTTTCAAAAAGAACTTTCTTAAGCCCCTTCTTAATATCATAAATCCTTTTGTCTTCAACATTGTAGAGTTTTTCCCAGAGATCCCTGTTTGTCTGGTCGAAACCATCTGATCCGGTGATCTCTTTATAAACTTCTTTCCATTCAGGTGCAGTCCATGTAGGATGGTGAACTCCGTTGGTGACATAGTCGATGAAAAGCTCTTCCTTGAGATAACCAGGCCATAGTTTGTTAAACATTCCCTGGCTTACTTCTCCGTGAAGCTTGCTTACTCCATTAACTTCCTGGGACATCCTTGTTGCAAGGAAGCTCATGTTGAATTTCCTGTCCATGTCGGTTTCACAACGGCCCAGAGCCATAAGTTCTTCCCAAGTAATATTCAGCCGGCTGTGATAGTGACTGATATATTTTCTCAGCAGATCTTCTTCAAAAGCATCATGCCCTGCCGGCACAGGTGTATGAGTTGTGAACAGAGTAGACGCTCTCACTGCCTCAGTTGCCTGGCTAAAGGTGAGATGGTGCTCTTCAATCATAGTCCTGAGTCTTTCAAGACTTATAAATGCAGAATGTCCTTCATTGCTGTGGTAGACATCAGGCTTTAGTCCCATTGCTACCAGCGCCCTTATACCGCCAATACCCAGAATAAGCTCCTGCCGCAGTCTGTTTTCAATATCTCCTCCATAAAGGTGGTGTGTAACAGTACGGTCCTCGGGAGTATTATCATCAAAATCGGTGTCAAGAAGTATAAGGCTCACCTTGCCTACTTTTGCTTCCCACACACGGATCTTCACCGTTCTTCCCGGCCACACCATGCTTACCGACATGTGATTGCCTTTTTCATCCTTCACAGGATTAATAGGGAGTCTTGAGAATTCTTCAGCCTCATAAATAGCAAGCTGTTCTCCCTTTGGCCCCAGTTTCTGTCTGAAATAGCCAAACCGGTAAAGAAGTCCGATACCTATAATATGAATATTTGAATCACTTGCTTCCTTAAGGTAGTCTCCTGCCAGAATTCCTAATCCTCCCGAATATATCTTCAGGCAGGGATGTATCCCGAACTCCATGCTGAAATATGCAACGGTGGGTTTTTCAGCATCGTCAGGGCGGTTTATGTATTCTCTGAATTTGCCGGTTACTTTTTCGAGGTCGGCTACAAATTCCTCATCATCTTCAAGGACGAGGAGCCTCTTATAATCTATCTTCTCTAACAGCAGCTTTGGATTATGTTTTACCTCCTCCCAGAGCGACGGATCCATCCGCTTGAATAACAATTCTGCCTCAGTGTTCCACGACCACCACAGGTTATTGGCAAGCGCCTTGAGAGAAGCGAGTTTTTCAGGAACATCGCTCTGAACATAAATGTCTTTCCATACGGGCACCTGATGTGGTTTGCGTACAGGCACACCCGGAGCCTCAACAAATCCGACAAACTCACGGGGTTCTTCTCTTCTTTCACCGCTCTTTTCCAGGGCTATATCATAGGCGGTGAAATAATGCTGGACCAGGCTGTCCCACATTGCAATACGTGAGATCTCATGGGCTTTGGCTCTTGCCTCCCTGATCTCATTTTCATTAAGACCGACGAACATAGCCATGAACTGCCTTATTTCGCTGATAACTTGTTTTTCGTTGTCATCAGTCCTTTCAACTATAGCAATGCCGTTCCCCGGATTCTGAAAATAATCTCTTACCCAGAGGCCGAAACCCGAAAGTGATGTTGTCACGGTGGGTATCGAGAACATCAGGCTTTCCAGCGGCGTATATCCCCAGGGTTCATAATATGATGGAAA
>Ga0208980_10002851_pt1 | contig 10496 bp, 11 predicted proteins | sample WetSurMetagenome_3_FD_187993 | JGI IMG/M metagenome (GOLD analysis project Ga0208980, IMG submission 187993) | Wetland microbial communities from Twitchell Island in the Sacramento Delta, sample from surface sediment Aug2011 Site A1 Bulk (version 2) | ecosystem: Environmental > Aquatic > Marine...
CACTACCATTCTGTTTTACTTGAAAAGGGTCCAAAAAGGATTACGCCTTTTTTCATCCCGATGCTGATAGTAAATCTTGCTGCAGGCCAGGTTTCAATCAGGGCCGGGGCAAAGGGGCCGAACTCTGCAGTGGCTACTGCCTGTGCCACAGGAAGTCATTCTATCGGAGATGCATTCAAGATTATTCAGAGAGGCGACGCAGATGCCATGATAGCAGGGGGGACAGAATCTGTAATAACACCTCTGGGGATAGGCGGATTTAATGCCATGAAGGCCCTTTCAACAAGAAATCATGAACCTGAGAAGGCAAGCAGGCCGTTTGACATCAACAGGGACGGTTTTATAATGGGAGAAGGTGCCGGTATAGTGATACTCGAAAGCCTTGAAAATGCGATGGACAGAGGTGCAAAAATATATGCAGAGTTGATCGGATATGGTATGACAGCAGATGCATACCATATAACTTCTCCTTCCCCAGGAGGCGAGGGCGCTGCACGGTGTATGAAAATGGCGCTAAAAGACGGTGGGATAGATCCTTTGGATGTAAATTATATCAATGCGCACGGCACTTCGACAAAATATGGAGACGAACTTGAAACGCATGCTGTTAAAACAGTATTCGGAGAACATGCATATAAGATCGCTGTCAGTTCCACAAAGTCCATGACCGGACATTTACTCGGTGCAGCAGGCGGTGTTGAAGCGGTCATTACTGTGCTCAGTGTTCACAATAATATTGTGCCGCCAACAATAAACCTTGATAACCCTGATCCTGAATGTGACCTTGATTATGTGCCTCATAAATCCAGAGAAATGGCTGTGGAGTACGGCTTGACGAATTCTTTTGGATTCGGCGGAACCAATGCCTGCCTCTTGTTCAAAAAGTTTAGAGATTAAGTTATCTATCGATGCCTGAACATGATATCTCCCATTTAGAAAACAGCCTCGGTTACTGCTTCAGGGATAAAAAGATCTTTCTGGAAGCCTTAACGCACAAATCTTTTTTCCATGAGAATCCTGATAAGGCTGATGCCTATAATGAGAGGCTTGAATTCCTCGGCGATTCAGTCCTTGGATTTGTGATAGTTGAGTATCTTTTCCTTTCGGATTATAAGCTTACAGAATCGGTCATGGCCAAGACAAAGTCCTATCTCGTAAAAGAGTCGGTACTTTCAGAGATTGCAAATGAAATATTTCTCGGAAAATATCTGAGACTCGGTAAGGGTGAAGAAGTGACAGGAGGCAGGAAAAAAAGGTCCCTGCTTGCTGATGCTGTTGAGGCTCTTCTGGGTGCAGTATACATAGATGGTGGTTATGAAAAGGCGAGGTCGCTTATAATCAGGTTGTTCAGAGAAAAGATAGATACAATAATACGTTCCGGTGAATTCCACGATTTCAAAACAGAACTTCAGGAAAAGACTCAGCTTCTTTTCAGTACCATTCCTGAATATAAAATAATAAGGCAGGAAGGGGCAGAGCACAAGAAATTGTTCACCATAGAAGTATATATAGAAGGAGAAAGGTATGGTCACGGAACCGGTAAAAGCAAAAAAGAGGCAGAGACCCTTGCTGCTAAAGAGGCGTTGCAGAAATTCCAGAAATGAGTTCCTGAATTGACCAATGATAAAGTTTTATTAACAAGTCTTTTTTAGCCCGCATTTGACGATTGCCATCTATTTTGATAACCTTTATCTATCCTGTAACAGAAAATATAAAAATAACGGAGGTGAATATATGGCAAAAGACCCTGTTTGCAGTATGGATGTGGATGAAAAAAAGGCTGTAGCGACAAGCTTTTATAAAGGTGAAACATATTATTTTTGCGCAAGAATTTGCAAAGAAAAGTTTGACAAAGATCCAGAGAAATTTATAAAAAAGGAAACAAAATAAAGTGAGGAGGAAAGATGAAAAAGGTAACAATTACTTTAGTGATTCTGCTTATTTTTAGTATTTCTGCTTATGCAGAGACGGGTATGCAAGGCAGCCAGCAAGGTCAGATGGGCCAGGGTATGATGATGGAACAGGGCCAGCAAATGCCGATGAATTGCCCGAAGATGCAGCAGATGCACGGACAGGAAATGATGCAGGGCGGTCAGCAGATGCCCATGGCACAGATGGGGCCCATGATGGGGCAAGGTATGATAATGCAGGAGATGATGCAGATGATGATGGACGTTATGAATATGCAGGAACAGATCATTAACGGCGTTAAGGCATCTGAGAAAAAAATGATGCTCGAGAAAATCAAGGACATGAAGGCGAGGATGCAGAATAAAATGACCATGTGCAACTGTATGATGGGCAGCATGATGGGTGGTATGATGGGCCCGATGATGCGTGGCGGCATGCCGGGCCACGATATGATGCCGCCTCATTCAGAATTCGGAAGCAAAGAGACTGAAAAGGAAACTCCGGAGAAACAGAAGAAAGCACCGGCAAAGACCGATCCTCACGGACATTAGTCCAAGAGGTTGAATTGAATATCAGAGAGGGGAGTTGACCAAAAAGCAATTCCCCTCTCAATTTCGATTGTACCCTTATTTTTTCTCTATAGACGGATCAAGAATACAGCGAAATCCAACATCTTTGAAGCCTTCCCAGGGGAAACGTTCTTCGGTAACTGTTTTTTCAAGAGAAGGCTGCTTGGGGAAAATGCTGCTTTTATAAGGAAATTTTTCCTGAGGAGTCCTTAGCCCTGGCCCGGCATTGCCCTGTTCCCCTTTGCTTACAGCCCATTCTTTTATCTCGCCGAACCTAATTTGCAGCTCTTCATTGTCTTTTTTTAATGAGCCAATATTTTTTTTCAGATATAAAAGTGATTCTCTCAATTCCTCCGTAGCAGGCAACCGCTTTCTGAAATGGCTTGCGTAAGCTGCAGCACCGTACCAGGTTACGCGTACAACAGGATGAAAGGCGTAACGGGAATCTCTGATATAGAAACGGCTGTGTTCATAAATAATCTGCTCATAAGGTTCCTTGCCCTCTCCCATAAGCAGCCATATCTCATTGTTCCACTTGACCACTCCTTTTTCAACAGTAACATCTTTTTTGACCTCATTCAGAAAATCTGCGTAATTCTGAAAAGTTATTTCCCTTGCGCCTGCATAAAAAGGTTTTGGGGCATTAATAAGGACCATCATTGCGCCATCTTCGCCCATCATGGTTCGGGGGAGAGCTTTCAGAGGGATTGCAGAGAACAGCTTTCGACCGCTTTCTCCTGAGAGCTGCTGAGGAAGGTGCGTTTCTTTTTTCTCTTTAAGTGGATGCCCTTTTACATACCAGAGGACTGCGATAACAATAAACAGCAATAATATAGTTAAACCAATAGCAAAACCAGTCCATTGAGGCAGTTTAAATATAATACGGGAGGGTTGGGTTTGCGCTTCTGTGCCGACACGATTGATCGTTTCAACACCGCTTTCTTTTATCGCCTCCAGGAGCAGTGTGTGGAATTGTTCTATTGATGGGAGTCTTCTGTCTTTATCTTCTGCGGTAGCCAGACGGATTATCTGATCCAGTTTTTGAAGAAATGGTGTCCGGGGTTGACTAAACCGACCTCTTTGAACGGAACTGGTTCCTTCACTGTGTCCCCGGTTATACTTCGAAGAGTATCTTTCCCAAAGAATAAATATCAGACCGTTGGTCTGCCCGTTAGAAATCAATAAACTGCTCTGACGGCATGTAGTTCATAGTACCTTGTATATCAACAGACTGGGTAATTGGCTTTAACCTGCAGGAACGGGCTAAACCAAAGTCAGCGATTTTGGGAATATTTCCGTCCATGAGTACATTTTCAGGTTTTAAATCCCTGTGTACAATACCTGAGTTATGCAGTGCCTGTACTCCGTCCAGGACAGGTAAAAAGAAGTTTATAATCCAAAACTTAATCTGTTGTTCATTAACCCTAAAACCCTCTTCTGACATGGTAAACCTTAAAGTAGCTCCTGGCACATATTCCATAACAATATATTCGAGATGTACTTCCACCCCTTCCTTTGTTATTGAGGTTTGGCCATAATCAAAAGTCTGCAGGAGATTCGGATGGCGGACCTGAGACATGGTCTGCACTTCCCTCCGGAACCGCTGCAGGATTTTTTCTTTTTCACTTTCATCATCTGCAAGCGACTGGAGGAATTCGTCTGAAATGACTTTTATGGCTACATCACGATTAAGGTTTAATTGACGGGCTGAATAAACCTCTCCCATCCCGCCTGTACCGATAAGGTCGATGATAAGCCACTTATCATCCAGTAATGTTCCTGGAGCTAAAAGAATATTTTTAACCATGTTAACCTTTAAATGCTTTAGCCGGGTAATTCCTTTCGAGAAGGTAGTTTTGTTGGATTACTGTAGCATCTGATAAAAAGTATAGTAAAAAGAATATGTTCCGTCAATATTACCACGGAAATTAGTTTTGCACTGTATCTGCAATTTGCATGACAACTAAAAAAGTGCTATATATGTAATTAAGCAAGCTTTCTAAGTCCTTGCGTTCAGGGAAGTGCAGATTCAGATATTAAAGGATGGAAGCAATCATTAAAGAGCAAGGGAGGAGATGAGACATTCATAGGTAAGTATATTGCAAGGAATAGGGAACACCTGCTTTTATTAAGATAATTAAAAATATAGGAGAGTTCTATGCATTGGGATTATGGATGGGGAATGGGATTTGGATTCGGATGGATTTTCATGATTCTCTTCTGGGCACTGCTTATCCTGGGAGTTGTTTATCTTGTTAAGTTAATCGGAGGAGGTTCGAAGAGAGAGGGAAAAGAAGAAACTGCCTTAGATCTACTCAAAAAAAGGTATGCAAATGGAGAGATCAGTAAAGAGGAGTTTGAGAAGATAAGAGATGACATAATGAAGTCTTGATGTCTGACAAGCTGACTTTAGGGAGGACATATGCACGTTATTGACCCTGTCTGCAAGATGACAATAGATGATAAAGATGCTGTTGCAACGTCTTTATATAAAGGAACTACGTATTATTTCTGTGCAGAAAAGTGTAAAAAGGATTTTGATAAAAACCCCGAAGCTTATATGCAAAAAGATGTGCCTGGTCCCCGGTTAATGATGCTCTCCCAGAAGAAGGAAGCCGAGGGGGAAGCAACAGTCCGGATGGCAAAAGATCCTGTTTGCGGTATGACGGTTGATCCGGAGACCAGCAAACTCAGGCATGAATACAATGGGCAGACATACTTTTTCTGCAGTGAAAACTGCCTGAACAAGTTCAGAAAAGAACCTGAAAAGTACCTAAAACAGAAAGCGGATGCTGCTGGTGTATCGAAAAAGGATATCAGCTGTGCAGGATATACCTGTCCCATGCATCCTGAAGTAAAACAGGAGGGTTTTGGATCATGCCCGCAATGCGGTATGGCTCTTGAACCTATGACTCCTTCGCTACCCGCAAAGACTGAATGGATATGCCCCATGCATCCGGAAGTTGTAGAAGATTCTCCAGGCAGCTGTCCTATATGCGGCATGGCTCTTGAACCCCGCACCGCGTTGCTCACGGAAGAGGAAAACCCGGAATTGAAAGACATGACCCGCCGTTTCAAGGTCAGTGTTGTACTGTCAGTCCCTGTTGTGTTCATTGCGATGCATCATATGATACCGGGATTCTCGCTTGAACGGCTGACAAATCCCGAGGTTCTGAGATGGCTGGAATTCCTTCTCGCAACGCCTGTCGTCCTCTGGGGAGGATGGCCTTTTTTTGTCCGGGGATGGCAGTCAATTATCAACCGCAGTCCAAATATGTTTACCCTGATCGGCCTCGGCGTATCTGTTGCATATGTATATAGCGTTGTTGCAACATTTGTCCCCGGAATCTTTCCGGAATCATTCAGAGGTGAGAGCGGAAAGGTAGGTGTTTATTTTGAGGCGGCTGCAGTGATTGTAACCCTGGTTTTGCTCGGGCAGGTGCTTGAACTGAGAGCAAGGGGCCAGACCGGGGCAGCAATCAAAGCACTGCTGGGTTTGTCCCCCAAAACCGCACGCCGAATAAAAGAAGACGGGTCAGAGGAGGATGTGCCTCTTGAACAAGTGATACCGGGGGACAAACTGAGGGTGCGGCCGGGTGAAAAAGTTCCGGTGGACAGTATTGTTATTGAAGGGGCAAGCTCTGTTGATGAGTCGATGATTACAGGTGAACCCATACCTGTGCAGAAACAGGCCGGGGACCGTGTTATCGGAGCAACGGTCAATGGTACCGGCGCACTCATTGTCAAGACCGAAAGGGTTGGAACCGAAACCCTTCTTGCTCAGATTGTCAAGATGGTTGCTGAAGCCCAGCGTAGCCGGGCACCTATTCAGAAACTGGTTGACATCGTTGCCGTATATTTTGTCCAGATAGTGATTTCGGTTGCGGTCATTACGTTCATTATATGGGCATGGCTTGGCCCGGAACCCCGTTTTGCATATGCACTCATCAATGCGGTTGCCGTGCTAATCATAGCATGCCCCTGTGCACTGGGTCTCGCAACACCAATGTCTATCATGGTAGCTACCGGTAAGGGAGCAACATTGGGCGTACTCTTCAGGAATGCTGAAGCCATAGAGGTAATGAAAAAGATAAACACGCTTGTAGTGGACAAGACCGGAACCCTTACGGTTGGAAAACCAAAGGTCGTCGAAATTCTTCCTGCTGAAGGATGGGACGAAAATAAAGTGCTCTATTATGCTGCGAGCATTGAACGGGGGAGTGAACATCCTCTGGCTGCAGCCATCGTCTCAGCAGCCGAAGCAAGGAAGGTTGATTTAACCAATGTTGAATCGTTCCAGTCAGTTACCGGGAAAGGTGTTACCGGTAAGGTCGATGGGCATCAGGTTGCTTTAGGCAACGTGAAGATGGTCAGTGATGAAGGGATAGATTCGGGTAAGCTCACAGAAAAGGCTGAGAAGATGCGGTCGGAGGGGCAGACAGTCATGTTTATCGTTGCAGATAAGAAAATAATCGGACTCCTTGGAGTTGCGGATCCGATTAAGGAAACGACACCTGCAGCGATTCAGCAGCTGCACGATGACGGGGTGGAGGTTGTTATGCTGACAGGTGACAGCCGTACGACAGCTGATGCAGTTGCGAAGAAATTGAATATTGATAAGGTTGTGGCCGAGGTTCTGCCTGACCAGAAAGCAGAGGAGGTAAAACGCCTGCAGGCAGAAGGACGCATTGTAGCAATGGCGGGTGACGGTATTAACGACGCACCGGCGCTTGCGCAGGCACATGTCGGTATTGCCATGGGAACCGGCACTGATGTCGCGATGGAAAGTGCCGGAGTAACGCTGGTGAAAGGAGATTTGAGAGGAATTGTGAGGGCAAGATTTCTGAGCCGTGCAACCATGCGCAATATCAAACAGAACCTCTTTTTCGCTTTTGTCTATAATTCTCTCGGCGTGCCGATCGCAGCCGGCATACTTTATCCTTTTTTCGGTATCCTGTTGAGTCCTATGATCGCTGCTGCTGCCATGAGTTTCAGTTCTGTCTCTGTGGTCAGTAATGCCCTGAGATTGCGGAGAGTCAAGCTGTAATAAATATTGTCAGAACAGGAGGGAAATATGCAGTATTATTTCAGCAAAACGTTAAATGTCTCTTTTGATGAGGCGATTTCAAAGGTGATTGAAGAATTAAAAAAAGGGGGTTTTGGGATTATTACAGAGATTGATGTGAAGGAAACCCTTAAGAAGAAACTGAATGTTGATTTCAGGAAATACAGGATCCTCGGTGCATGCAGCCCGCAGTATGCATATCAGGCATTACTGAAAGAGGACAAGATAGGTACCATGCTTCCTTGTAATGTTATCGTTCAGGAAATTTCTGAAGGCAAAGTGGAAGTAGCTGCCATTGATCCTATAGCATCCATGCAGGCGATTGAAAATGCTGAATTAGGGAGCGTCGCAGTTGAAGTCCAGGCAAAACTGAAGAAGGTGGTTGAGAGTTTATAAGCTGAATTACTTGTGTTCGAAAAGGATTTTTACTTCGTTCATGAATTCGTTGATATCCTTGAATTGCCTGTACACTGAAGCGAATCGTACGTAAGCTACCTTGTCGAGTTCCCTTAAGGAAGACATTACTTCTTCACCAATCCATGTGCCCTGGATCTCTTTAACGCCGAGCCCTATCAATTTCTTCTCAATAGCATCTGTGATGCCTTCAAGGGTTTCCATGCCGATAGGTCTTTTTTCGCAGGCTTTCTTGAGGCCGGTCAGGATCTTCTCTCTGTCATAGGGTTCGCGCCTGCTGTCCTTTTTGACAACCATGGGAATAATATCTTCAACCCGTTCATATGATGTGAAGCGTTTCCCGCACTTAAGGCATTCTCGCCTGCGGCGGATTGCGCTGCCCTCTCTGCTTGTTCTTGAGTCTATGACCTTATCTTCTGAATTTCCACAGAAAGGACATTTCATGAGCGGAGATGAATAGGCAGGCTGAAGCCTGCGGCTACAAAGGTGAATTTTGGGTTCTTTATCTTCAATATATAGGAAATTTGTCGCAAAGTGAATCTACCCTTTTTGTGAGGTTGCTGATTGCCTCAGCATCTTTATTGTTATCTATTACTGTAGATATTATATCGGAGATCTCAAGCATCTCGGTCTCGCCCATGCCTCTTGTTGTTACACAGGGCGTGCCAAGTCTTATGCCGCTTGTTATTGTTGCAGATCTTCCATCGTATGGTATGACATTTTTATTTACAGTAATCCGTGCTTTGCCTAATGCTTCTTCAGCCTCTTTGCCGGTGATGTTCTTGTTTGTCAGGTCAATGAGCATCAAATGGTTGTCAGTTCCGCCCGATATGATGTTGAACCCCCTGTGTAACAGTTCTTCAGCGAGTTTCTTCGCATTCTTTACGACCATGCCCTGGTAGTCTCTAAATCCCAGGGTCAACGCCTCTTTCAGGGCAACTGCCTTTGCTGCGATCACATGGACGAGCGGTCCTCCCTGTATCCCCGGAAAGATCATCTTATCGATCGCCTTTGCATATTCTGCCTTGCACATAATCATGCCGCCTCTTGGCCCCCTGAGAGTCTTATGGGTGGTTGTCGTAACAAAGTCTGCATAGGGCACCGGAGATGGATGCAGCCCGGCAGCGACAAGCCCTGCGATATGGGCTATGTCTGCCATGAGATATGCACCGACTTCCTTTGCTATTTCGGAACATTTCCTGAAATCAATAGTCCTTGAATATGCGCTCGCACCAACAAGGAGCATCCGCGGCTTATTTTCGAGGGCGAGGCGCCCTACCTCGTCATAATCTATGTATCCTGTATCCTTGTTTACGCCATATTTTATTGTTTTGTAGAAAATTCCTGAAAAGTTTATGGAGGCGCCGTGCGAGAGGTGTCCGCCGTGGCTCAGGCTCATGCTTAGTATAGCATCACCGGGCTTAAGCACTGAAAAAAAGACCGCCATATTCGCCTGAGAGCCTGAGTGCGGCTGGACATTCGCATGCTCTGCGCCAAAAAGCTGTTTTGCCCTTGCTACGGCAAGGGCTTCCACAATGTCGGCATATTCACAACCGCCATAGTATCTTTTGCCGGGATATCCTTCGGCATATTTGTTTGTAAAGACAGAACCCTGCACCTCGAGGACAGCAGGACTTACATAGTTTTCCGATGCAATGAGCACTATGTTCCTTCTCTCCCTCTCTATCTCTTTCTGAATTGCTTCAAAGACTTCCGGATCTGTATGTTTAAGATTTTCAAATAGCATGTTTTTTTAAACGTTCCTCTATATGTGTGATTTTATCAAGCCTTCTGCAGTGTCTTTCTCCTTCAAAAGGAGTGCTGACCCATGTTTTTACAATCTCTTTGGCCAGATCTTTTCCAACCACCCTTCCTCCGATAACAAGGATATTCGCATCATTATGCAGCCTGCTCATCTTTGCGGTAAAGAGTTCGTTGCAGAGAGATGCCCTTACCCCGGGAAATTTATTTGCTACAATAGACATCCCGATGCCGGTGCCACAGATAAGTATTCCCCTCTCTATTTTCCCTGAAGAGACTGCCTCTGATACTTTTTCCCCGAAATCAGGATAATCTACTGACTCAGAGCTGTTTGTACCGTAATCGATACATTCAAGCCGAAGGTCATGTAATAGGGATAAAATATCTTTTTTAAGATCAACCCCTGCGTGGTCACAGCCGATTGCGATTGTCATTTTGATATCGAATTAACTGAATTCATTAATATTATCCGAGAGATTAACGGTATGTCAAGAACGGTCTTTTTGATAGTTATTTTGCCCTTTTTCAATCCTCGGGAATATAGCCGGCCCTTTATGAATTTTTGTCCCCGGCAGCATTCCGCCCCATTTTACTTCAGCATCAAGATCTGCCTTTGAAAGGTCTCCTTCAAGGCTGAGCTGCTTCCAGATCTTCTCTGCAGCAGACGGCATGAAAGGCGCAAAATATACTGCAATGATCCTCAGCGTTTCAGCAAGGGCATAAAGGACGCCCGCGAGCTTATCAGTATCCCCTGATTTCCAGAGGTTCCATGGAGC
>Ga0208980_10002852_pt1 | contig 10491 bp, 11 predicted proteins | sample WetSurMetagenome_3_FD_187993 | JGI IMG/M metagenome (GOLD analysis project Ga0208980, IMG submission 187993) | Wetland microbial communities from Twitchell Island in the Sacramento Delta, sample from surface sediment Aug2011 Site A1 Bulk (version 2) | ecosystem: Environmental > Aquatic > Marine...
CTAGATCCTCATCGAATCCATGGTTGGTATAGACCACCTTGGGATCGCAGCCCTTGACGAAGGAGAGCAGCTCGCGGTGCCCGGCATGGTCCGAGAGAGGGAAGCCCTCATCCACCCGCATATGGTTGAAGAAACCTCTCCGCAGCGCCCAACCGCTGATGTAGGCGGTCCTGAGCTTGCCCTTCTGCAGCTTCTGCAGCAGCCCTCCCTTCCTGGCCCCGGTGGAGCATATGTACAGAGAGGGCGACTTGACCTCGACCTCGGGAGCCGCCCGATAATGGAACTTCTCGCCGCTTTCTTCCTCCACCCATTGCGTGCTGCATAGGACATTATCGATCAGGTAAGGCTCCAGATCGCCCAGGAAGTCCAATAGCAACTGCGACTTCCCCAACGGATAGGTCATCAATGCCACGGAGAAATCCTGAGCTATGCTATCCTCCACCCAATCCTTGATCACCTCCCCGATCTCCTCTCGAGGCGGGAAGTCCCATCCCCGCGCCCCATATGTGGATTCGATTATCACCACGTCGGCCTTCACTGGTCTGGCGCCCTTCACGCCGAAGCGGTCCTCGGGGCACATGTCCCCGGTGTAGAGCACTTTGGTGCCCCCGTTCAGAAGGAACATCCTCGAGCCTCTTATGTGCCCTGCCTCGAGCATTTGCACGTGGGGCGAGGAATCCTCATGCAACTTCCTTCTCAGCCTCTCTGAAGCGCAACGCAAAGTGATCCTGGAAGCGATGGCTTTGTCGCCCTCGAACCCTCGTGGCAGGTGGTCCGAGTGGGCGTGGGAGATGCAATTGACGCCATCGCTCGCCAGCCGGCGCGGGTCGAAACGGCAGGTGATCTCTTGGCCGTTGACCTCTATGCCATTTCCTGAACGTATGGCTAGCGCATCCCCTTCCATCGCTCGGGACTATGCCGCCTCTGGTATTTACCTCCACCCCTTGGTCCTTTGTAAGTGGTCAGCGCGGCATGGCCTCCAGCACCCGGAGCGCCCTTAGGGTGACCCACTTGCTCGGTTTCCCGTTCCTTTCCAAGGAGATGAGGAAGCGCCCTTCGAACCTGTTCTCTTGGAGCCAACGTCCATCGGGCCTCCTCTTGGAAAGAAGGGCGATTATGGCATCGTGCATCCTCTCATCTTGGTAGCCCAGCCACGTCAGGACATCCAATATCTCCAGGATGTCAGTGTTCCACATGAGTGGGAACCCCAGGTGCAGCCATTCAGGTCGAGACACCTCCTTCGAGCCTGGACCTTTGCGGAGTATATGCTGCGAGAGCAGGAACTCTGCGCCCGCCTCGATCATCCTCTCCATGTCTGCCGTCCTTTCCGATCGCGGAACCTCGGCCAGGGCCTTGAGCGACTTCACCGCGCCAGAGCGGCAGGTGTGATCGTGCCAACACCGTTGATGCAGGTAAGGCCATTCATGGGTTGCTTGAGAGACGTGCTCGTATCTCTGGAAGGTCGTCAGCCATTTGAGGGTCTTCCTGACCCTGGGATCCTCCCCGTATCCCAATCGGATGAGGGAGAAGGCCATGTTGCTGGTGAGGCAGCAGATCACCGACTCTTTGGTACCCCCTTTATCCTTGTTCCCTCTCACCGCGAATCCGCCTGTTGTGCGTTCCTGGCTCCATTCGAGCACGAACTCGCAGGCGGCCTTGATCCTCTCGTCGTGGGGGTCGGCGCATAGCTCGGCCAGGAGTATGAGGTTCCAGACGGTCCCCTTGTACTTGGAATTCTGATAGAAGTCCTTCGCTTCGCCCCAATTTCCCTCCGGCTTCTGCCTAGCCAGGATCCGGGGAACAGCCCCAACCTCCATTATCTTGGCCTTGGCCTCGAGGACTTCTTCCTCTTCCCTGCGCAATAGGTCCCTGAGCGTCAGGTAGCGTATGGAAGGGTCGCCCTCCTCTAGCAGCCAATCGACGATTTCGCCCTCCATGCGCGAGCCACGATCTTTCATATTCCTCAGGGCATGGATTCGGGAAGCGGGATGATAAGCAATTCGATGCAGGATTGCAAGCAAGGTTGAAGTATCCAAGGGCTATTCTGACTGACATGACCGACCCCGCGGAAGGCAAGTCCAATGCCATCGGCTACCTTATGTTGCTGATAGGCGTGGTCCTCATAATAACGGGCTGGACCTTGGTTCTAGGGGGATACGCCACTTCGGCCGATATGTTCTTCATATCGCTGATGATCGTTCAAGTGTTGGGGATCGTTCTGGCATTCCTCGGACTCAAGATCATCTTCGACCCCTCGCGCAGGAATGTCTCTTCTCCCCCGCTTTACGAGTTCTCCGTGGTCTGCGAGCGCTGCGAGAAGGAGGTCCCCTCTGGCGCTGAGAGCTGCCCCAACTGCGGCAACCGCATCGAATGGGACTAGGGCCAGGGAAGACGAAACAATATTATCCAATCAGCACCATTGAATTTTCTAGCGAGAGGGAGGCATTTCCATGGCGCACGAGGAAGAGGACGAATACGAGAGCGAGTCGGACAAGAAGAACGACGAATGGCTGAAAGAGAACTTCTTCGACCTCGTGGAGGAGCATCCTCGTGAATGGATCGCGGTCATGGACCAGAAGATCATCGCCCTTGGGGCCACGCGCATCGAAGCTGAGGATAAGGGCGCCGAGATAGCGGGCGAGCGCGACTTCTCGGTCTACTTCATCCCGCCCACGACCACGTTCACGGACGTAGGCTACGCCCCCAGATGATCCCCCGCGGGGTCGTAGCCCCGATGGAGAGCGCGAAAGAACTTCGGCAAGCAGCTCCGGACGGGCAAATAGGTTATTTTCTGGCCAGAGCGTGAACTTCGTCCCGAGGCTCCCTTCTGCCGCCCTGGCTCACTTTCGGTCCTCTCCCCCCTCCACCCCTTTATAGGCTGGAGGACAAGGAGGTAAGCAGGGGAGGCGAATGGACCAATACATGGAAGCGGGCCTGCCTAGCTCCGAGACGGTGAGCGTCGACGCCCCAGAGGAGGTAGTGCAGGCGCGGCCGGAGCGACGGCTGAGCACGTCCGTCAGGGCGCTGGACGACTTCGTCGACGGCTTCCCCTCCTCTCAGGTGACCCTGATCGACTCCTCGGACCGCCTGGTGCTGGACATCGTCCACCTCCTCTGCGTCAACCAGGTGCTGGAGGAGGGGCGGGAGGTCGTGTGGGTGGACGGAGGGAACTCCGTGAACCCCTATGCCCTCACTAGCCTATGCAAGCGCTTCCGGGTGCGCTCGGACGAGGTCCTGGAGAGCGTGAACGTCTCCCGCGCCTTCACCGCCTATCAATTGGTCACGCTGATAGAGGACATGATGGAGGCCGAGGTGGCCAGGACGAGGGCCGGGCTGTTGGTGGTCACGTCCTTCCCCGACCTTTTCCAGGACAAGGACATGTGGTGGTCCGAGTCCCTGCAACTGATGAAGCGGTGCCTCGCCTCCATACGCGAGGTGACCAAGAGGCACGACACCGTCACCCTGGTCACCAACCTTGGCCTCTCGAAGATGCTGTACAAGAAGAGCCTGCGCAGCCTGATGTACTCCTCCGCGGACCACGTGCTGCGCATCGAGAATCAGCGCGCCGCGCTCAAGGTCAGCCTGGTCGATCAGGGGCGCAGCATGCTCTATCATCCTGTCCCCTACTACCAGCGCACCCTGGACGAGTTCCGGTGAGCGCGAAAGCGCAACTGAACATCTTTAAGCAGGGAGAGATGCTTAATGGCTCGGAGAAACCACTATGGCGAAGAAGACCAAGAAGGGGTTCGTGGGCAAGATCGAGAAGGAGACCGTCAAGAACGACGACTTCCGTCGCGTGCTCTACACCGGCAAGTATAGCCAGCTGGTGCTTATGAGCCTCAAACCGGGGGAGGATATCGGGGAGGAAGTGCACGATGACGTGGACCAGTTCTTCCGTTTCGAGGAGGGAAAGGGGTTAGTGGTCATCGATGACGTCGAGAACGAGGTCAAGGACGGCGTGGCCGTGGTCGTGCCCTCTGGCGCGAAGCACAACGTGATCAACACCTCCAAGAAGAATGACCTCAAGCTGTACACCATCTACTCGCCCCCGGAGCACCAGGACGGGGTGGTCCGACACACCAAGCAAGAGGCCATGGACAACGAGGAGCACTACGACGGGAAGCCGACGGAGTGATCTGCAGATACAGCCAGCAAACTGTTTACCATCTTCCTCTTTATCCGATTTTGCACCAGTTTCAGAGATGCTCGAAATGTTTATATGTTAGTTTAATATAACATTTTGTTAGACATAGATAATATGTCGGAGGTGAAATGAAATGGATGAGAGAACGAGGATGTGGGTGATGGTGGGCATCTCCGCGGTCGTCCTGCTGGGGATCGCGTTTATGATCGCCCTAACCGAAGGAATCAGCGTCTGGTCTATGGCAATGCTCGTGACCATCGTGGCGCTGGCATTGGTCGCTATTGCAATGGTGGTCAAATCTCAGAGGGAATTGAAGAGCGGTTTCCCTAGACAGGACGAGAGGTCGATCGCCCTCAGCATGCGAGCTGGTAACCGGGCGTTCTACGTCAGCATGTACCTGTTCCTATTCATGGCCTTGGGGCTCATGGGTCTGGACAACCAAGATGTCGTGCTCTCCAACGCCGAGCTGATGTTCATAGCCGTAGCCATCATGGGCTCGATCCATATCGTCCTCAGTGCCTACTATAACCGCAAGGGAAGAGTGGGGCAGGAATGAGGACCAGGATCAAGGAGCTGAGGGCCAGGTACAACATGACCCAAGAGGACCTGGCCAAGGTCGTTGGCGTACGAAGGGAGACCATCCTCTTCATCGAGAAGGGCGAGTACAATCCCTCGCTCAACCTTGCCCATGCCATTGCGAAGGCGCTCAAGACCACCATCGATGAGCTGTTCCTCTTCGATGATTGAAACTACGGCAAGACCGCCTTTCCTTTTTTCCCCTTCTACCAATCTACCCTTTCATTCTCGGCTGCCAGGCGCGCCACTTCCTCCACCCTCTTGGCCCTCGTCTCCTTGCGCTTCGCGCTAAGAACCCAATACAGAACCTGCTTCCTGTAGCTGCTATTGAAAGCCTCGAAGTTCTCCTTGGCGGGAGGAAGGCTTCGAAGGGCATTCTCCAGGTCCTCTGGGATGCGCATCTCCTCCACCTCATCGAGGATGCCCCAGCTACCGTCCTCTTTGGCGGCCTCGACCTTGCTCAGGCCCGCCGGGGCCATCAGGCCCTGCTCCATCATCTTCCGCACCCTCTCCTTGTTCGGCTTGGACCAGATGCTGCCGCGCCTCCGGGGGGACATCAGCTGCTTGAACCCCTCCTCATCCATCGAGTTCACCCGACTATCTATCCAGCCGAAACAGAGCGCTTCCTCCACCGCCTCCTGTTGGCTGATGCCCTTCCTTCTCGCCCCCTTCTTGCTAATGACCAGCCAGACGCCGGTTGAGCGGTCGTGGTTCCTCTTAAGCCATCTCCGCCACTTCGCTCGGTCCATGTTATACAGGACCTCGAGCTGGTCGCCCCTTGCCATTCGATTCCCTTGGAGCATATCTCCGCTTGGGCTAAAGAAGGTCAGTGCCACTTTCGCGCATCTCCCCCCGTCTTGCCTTAATATCTTCTCGACAGAGGTGAGAGGGGAGCGATCAAAATGGGAAGGACTGTACCGACGTACCGCATGACCCTCGAGTCCATAATCCAGAGCTGGTCCGATTATCGCAGGGCGCTGCCCAAGGAGGACAGGGACGTGTTCGACCAGATGGTGAACCGGGCGCGCATGCACGCCTCGGCCTCCACCTACGCGGCGTTCCCGGACCCGGTGGAGGGCGCCCTGCTCTCCATCCTCCTGGAGCAGGAGAAGGAGATCCGCAGGCTGAGGTCCAAGGATGAGAGGCTGGATACTGGACTGCTACCCTGATTACGAGCATGACTGCATCGTGATCTGGCTGAAGACCGAGCATGGGGTCGAGAAGCTGGTCGACCGCCACTTCCGGCCCTCGTTCTACGTCAGGTCCTCCCCCGAGGGGCTGCGCAAGGTGGAGGAGGGGCTGCGCATGCTCGATGTGAACGACGTCGAAACAGAGATGCGCACCACGCTCATGGACCCCCGGCCTCGCCCCTTCCTCAAGGTCACGCTGGACGAGTACCGCCAGCTCCATCAGCTGGTTAAGCTCGTCGACATGTGGGGGCATTACCGCGACTATGAGCTATACAATGTGGACCTGAGGTTCGACCAGCGCTACTTCCTGGAGAAGGGCATCTTCCCCATGGGCCTGCTGGACGTGGACACCGACTACACGATGCTCGACTCCCAGGCCCTGATCCACTACCCCGTCCCGCCCCTGAGCGCGGTGCAGGTGAAGGTCCAGGTCCAGGCGGCAAGGGGCATCCCTACGAACGATGACCCGATCACGCAGGTGAGCGTGGACGATGACGCCCTGGACGGGCCGGAGGATGCCATCCTGGAGGGGCTGCTCGAGCTGCTGGCATCCAAAGACCCGGACGTGATCTACACCGACGAGGGCGACGAGTTCTACATGGAATACCTGGCCGAGCGGGCAAAGCGCTGCGGCCTGGATAGCTTCGACCTGGGAAGGGAGAGGGGGCTGCGCATCTCCAAGGGCAAGAGCTACTTCACCTACGGCCGCATCATGTACAAACCGCCCGCGCACAAGCTGCGCGGCCGCATCCACCTGGACTCAGGAGGGTCCGCGACCTACGCGCGCAGCGGCATCTATGGCCTCATAGACGTCTCTCGGCTCTCCCTCATCTCTGTGCAGGAGCTCGCGAGGCTCTCCCCCGGCACCGCCATCAGCGCCATGCAGATCAACCAGGCCGTCCACGACGGTCACCTGGTGCTGTGGAAGAAGAACCTGCCCGAGGGCTTCAAGACCGCCGGGCGTCTGTTGAACTCGGACCGGGGCGGATTCATCTATGAGCCAGAGGTGGGCATCCACGACCACGTGGCCGAGGTGGACTTCGCTTCCCTCTATCCCAGCATCATCGTGCGCCACAACATCTCGCCCGAGACTCTTACTTGCTCATGCTGCCCGGACACCACGAAGTTCGTCCCGGGGATAGGCTACCCGACCTGCGTGAGGCACGTCGGCCTGCTCCCCAAGGTCCTGGAACCGGTCATCAAGCGCCGCCTGGAGCTTAAGCGCCTGCTGAAGGAGAACAAGGTCATGGGCTTGGAGAGGGAGGCCGTCGAGGAACGCTCCGACCTCTTAAAATGGATACTGGTCACCTGCTTCGGCTACACCGGATACAGGAACGCGCGCTTCGGCCGCATCGAATGCCACGAGAGCATCAACGCCTATGGGCGCGAGATACTACTGCGCGCCACGGAGATGGCCGAGGAGCGCGGCTTCCACATCCTGCACGGCATAGTGGACTCGCTCTGGCTGAAGGGGGAGGGGGACCCGCTCTCCTTCTGCGACGAGGTCTCGCGGGACATAGGCATCCCGCTGCATCTGGACGGCGTTTTCAAATGGGTGGTCTTCCTGCCCAGCATCTCCACGGGCGTGGGAGCGCTCAACCGCTACTACGGCCTGTTCGAGGATGGGGAGCTGAAGCTGAGGGGCATCTTCCTGCGCAAGAGCGACACCATCGAGCTGGCCCGAGACCTGCAGAACGACATGCTGGCGGTTTTCTGCGAGGCCAACGATGCGAAGGAGTTCCAGGAACGCATACCTGAGGCGCTCTCGGTCCTGGACTCGCATGTCGGCAGGCTGCGCTCTTACGACGTGGCCATGGATAAGCTGGTGGTGCGCCATCGGGTGGCGAAGGAGCTGGAGGAGTACTCGCAGTTCAACGACTCGTACGCCGCGCTGAGGCAGATGCAGGAGCGGGGCTTCGATGTCCCTCCAGGAAGGAGCGTGGAGTACGTTATCCTCGACGGCCAGAGCAAGAGCGTCTGGGACCGGGTCAAGGTCGCATCCTTCCTGCGCGGGGACGAGCGCTACGACGCCTCCGAGTACGAGGACCTGCTCCTCCGGGCGGCCGCGGACCTCCTCCTGCCCTTCGGCTGGCGGTTCGAGAAGCTGAAGGAACGCGCTCACCACAAGAGGCCTTTGGCCGTGCTCTCCAGGTCCAGGTAGAAGAGGATCAAGGGGACGAGGAGGCAGCCGGTGAGATGTACCCTCCTCACGCCCAGGCGCGGGGGGAGCGACCCTACGAGGGTGGCGACCGTCACCACCACCAATCCAGGCAATCCGTTGAACGCAAGGATCAAGCCTAGGAGGCCTAAGAGCACGAATCTGTTGATCCCTCCCAAGTCCCTGCCCGCGGTCCTTTTAGACAACAAGCTGCCAGCCCATAAGGTGTAGCGGTAGCCAATAGCCGAGGCCACCAGTGCGGCGATGAGGAGGAGAGAGGCCGAGGCGCTCGGGAAGGAGGACAAAGCGCCAAGGTCGTCCTGGCCAAGAGCTTGCTTGAGCGCCAGCATGGCCCCGGTCCTGCCGCTGCCCTCGACGCACAGGGCCAGGAGGCTGAAGACCACGGAGGACGTCCCCACCGCCGAGAGCATGAGGATGTAGGTCTTGGCCCCTTCCTCCTGGTCCTTCGGTCTGGTGCTGAAGCAGGAGCCAATGACCGTGCCGATGGTAGAGGTTATGCCCGGCATCCATCCAGCGAGGAAGCCGGCGAAGGTGCCTGTAAGGGCAGGGCCAATGGTCGGGCCCTCCTTCTTAGCCTCGTCCTGCGCCGGTATTTGCTTGGAGGAGGTCGCGGACAGCAAGGCTGGGAAGGCGAAGAGGCCGGATAACAGCGGAAAGAGAAGGCTCTGCCCCATTCCGTCGAAGGTCCCAGTGAAGGGCGGATGGGAGTTCATAACCACGAATCCAAGAAGGCCGGAGAGGGAGAGTATGGCGAGGGCCACCAACTTACTGCGGCCTGATCCCCTCGTCACCACCCATGTCCCTTGCACGGTAACTAGGTCTTCCTTCGGTTTCTTCATCCCCGAAATGATCTTCCAATCGCCCCAAGGCGTGGAGAGCCGAAAGGAGCGAAGGCCGCGGCGGGCGACCCTTCCAGAGATCGTTCCATCCGCTCCATCCACGGTTATGGGGTGGCAGATGGTGATCTGGTGATTTGATAGATATCCGCCCCTACGCGCGTCGAGATACGCTCGCGGTCCCTCGTGACCCCTCTCGGTCAGGACCAAGAGCACGAAAACAACGACGAGCAAGTAAAGCACGCAAGAATCGAGAATCACGCCAATAATGGAGGGAGGGCGGAGCAGGAGCAGCAACGGCACAGCTAACAGAATCGCCATCAGAGCGCCGGACAGCGAGCCCAAGGCGGCGTAGCGTATGGCATCCATGCCTTTTCCAGACTTGAGCAAGCGATGCGCTGGCAGCATGGACAGAACCGTATCCTCATCTGGAACGCCTAGGAAGATGGAGGGCACGAAATCGACGAAGGAGTGGGAAGTAGCGGCCGCTACCAGCAAGGCCGCGAAAAGCAACGTGCCAGAGATGTAGCAGCAGAAGAGCGATGCGAGGCAGGAGAGCGCGTAGGACAAGGGACCGAGCAGGGCGAGGAGCACCAATGCCAGGGCATTGGAGTGAAAACCAGGTACAAGGGCACAGGACGATCCCAGCAACCCACCGATAATGGCGACGAGCACCACAATCATGATAGAGGCCGGGTCCATGCACTCGGCTTCTTGGACTCCGGGCATCAATCGTCCGTTTACCCGTAACGTTCCCTGCCAAGCTTATTAGTGGGCGGTGCAATTCCTCAAGCTGATGGATTGGGTCATCGAGGCGGAGGCTCTCACGAAGAAGTACGAGGACCTGACAGCGGTTGACCAGATATCGTTCCGCATCAAATCTGGCGAGTGTTTTGGCTTCCTTGGCCCTAATGGTGCGGGAAAGACCACGGCCATAAGGATGATTCAATGCGTCTCACCCGTGACCTCGGGCATGTTGGAAGTCCTGGGAATGGACGTGAAGAAGAAGCCTAGGGAGATCAAGGCCCTGATCGGAGTATGCCCTCAGGACAACAACCTGGACCCGGACTTCACTGCTTGGATGAACCTGCTGGTCTATGCGCGCTACTTCGGCATAGGCAAGTCACAAGCCGAATCCAGGGCGAAGGAGCTCCTTGAATTTATGGCCCTCACGGAAAAGAAGGACGTCGAGATCGAGAAGCTCTCTGGGGGCATGAAAAGGAGACTTCTGATCGCGAGGGCCCTGATGAACGACCCCAAATTGCTGGTCCTAGATGAGCCGACCACGGGGCTCGACCCGCAGGCGAGGCATCTCATCTGGGATAAGGTCCGAGAGCTGAAGAAGCGAGGGGTGACGGTCATGATTACCACCCATTATATGGACGAGGCGCAGCAGCTCTGCGACCGTCTGGTGATCATGGAGAAGGGCAAGATACTAGAGGAGGGGGAGCCTGTAGGCCTGATCTCCAAGCACGTGGGCTCTGGGGTGGCAGAGGTCCTCAATCCCGATGATGCCCTGGATGGTTGGTTGAAGAAAGGCGATTGGACGTACGAGAGGGCGGGCGA